>Ga0209709_10000985_pt1 | contig 26805 bp, 32 predicted proteins | sample ArcticOcean_MG_C_2_FD_187435 | JGI IMG/M metagenome (GOLD analysis project Ga0209709, IMG submission 187435) | Marine microbial communities from western Arctic Ocean - ArcticOcean_MG_CB4_136 (SPAdes) (version 2) | ecosystem: Environmental > Aquatic > Marine > Oceanic | place: Arctic Ocean...
ACATTTTTTCAGGTGTGTTTACACCAACAATATTCATACCTAATTTAATTACATTAGATATAACTTTTAAAAATATCAATTTATCCATAGGAATTTCTTTTTTATCATTAATAAATCTTTTAGAGGGATCATCCTTGCCCATATTCCAATAAGAGTGAAATTCTGAAGCTAATTCATATAAATAAACAGGTATTCTATGTGGTTCTAATCTTGAACCTGCAGCTTCAATACATTTTGGCCATTCTGCAATTTTTTTTAGAATCTTAATTTCATCTTTTGAATAATCAAATTTCAAATTATCAAATTTTAAATCTTTATTAATATCAATACCAACATGTCTAAATACAGAGGATATTCTCGCATATGAATATTGCACATAATAAAGTGAGTTATCTTTTGATTTTTCTTTTACTTTTTCAAAATCAAAATCAAGCTCTACATCGCTGCTTCTATTTAACATAATAAAACGTGTAGCGTCTTTACCAACTTCAGAAATTAGATCTTCAACAGTAATATAATCACCTTTTCTTTTTGACATTTTAAAAGGCTTTCCGTCTTTAATTAATTTAACTAACTGGCTAACTTTGCAAATTAATTTGTTTTTAGTTCCAGATAAGGCCTCAACAACTGATGTTATTCTTTTTATGTATCCAGCATGATCAGCTCCAAGTATGTTAATTAATATATCAAAATTTCTATCTAATTTATTATTATGGTAAGCGACATCACTAGCAAAATAAGTCCAAGACTTATCAGATTTTTGTAGAGCTCTATCTTTATCATCACCAAATTCCGTAGACCTGAATAATAGCTGCTCTCTTTCTACCCACTTATCATCATTTTCACCTGCTGGTGCTTTAATTTTACCTACATAAATTAAGTTCTTGTTTTTTAGTTTGGTAATTACTTTCTCTACTTCTTTATCATAAACAATATCTCTCTCGCTCATAAAATTGTCATGAATAATTCCTAAGCTTTCAAGATTAGATTTTATCAATTTTAAAGATTCTGAAACAGATAATAATGTTAATTCTTTTAAATTATTCTCAAATTTATCAAAATTTAAATGTTTATTATTTTCAGTAATGTTTTTAGCAATATCAATTAAATAACCCCCAGGATACAAATCTATATTTTCTAACGGGAATTTTTCATTATATAGAACTTCTCTTACTCTAAAATAAACTGATTTTGTGAAGTTGATTATTTGATTACCATGATCATTAACATAGTATTCTTTCGATACGTTATGTTTATTAAAAATTAAAATATTTGAGATAACATCACCTAATATAGCTCCTCTACAATGACCGACATGCAATGGACCAGTTGGATTTGCAGATACAAATTCTATGAGATATTTTTGTTTTTTTTCTTTAAGATTAACACCATAATCTTTATTTGTATTATGAACTTCTCTGATAAAATTATTCCAATAAATTCCTTTGAACTTAATATTAATAAAACCAGGTTTAGCGAAAGAAATTGACTCAATATTAGTATCCTCTTTTTCTATTAAATCAATTAATTGATTTGCTAATTCTGCTGCTGGTTTCTTGTTAATTTTTGATAGTACCATAGAAACATTAGTTGATATATCACAATCAAAATTAGACGGTGGTATATCCACATTAATACTATTTAAGGATTCTGGTAATTTAAGAGTCCCCTCTTTATTTAATCTTTTGATTAAAATTAATATCCTGTCTAAATAAAGGTCAAAAATATTCATTTAATAGTTTTGTGTAAATTTATTGCATACCTATCTGTCATTCCTGAAATAAAATCAGCAATGGTTCTATTTTCATCTAACTTAAGTTGTTTACTTGCTATGAAGTTTTTAGGTTTATTTTTAATTTTAGAAAAAAGTTCATTCACAATTTTTTTTCCTTGATTATTTTTTAATAACACTTTTTTGTTATTATACATTTTACTTCTTAAAAAAAATCTAACTTCTTTTTCTATATTTAGAAATTTATTAGAAAAACAAACTATAGGATTTTCTAATAAATAGACATTATTTAAAGATTTTATCTTATGAATCTTTAAATTATTTTTTGTATTTTTGATTAAATCCCTAACCATTAAATCAATCGAATCTCTTATAATTTGATATATCAAAATGTCTTTATTATTATTTTTTATATTTCTCTTATGTGATTTATAAATATCTTTAAAAAAATTAATTTCAATCAAGTCATCTAAATTAAACATTTTTGCTTTAATGCCATCTTGTATGTCGTGGTTATTGTAAGCAATATCATCGGAGATTGAAGATATTTGAGCTTCTAATGAAGCTGAATTACCAAAATTTATCTTATTTTTAAAATTTTGTAATCCAATGAGTCTTTTAATTGGAGAAAGATCTTTAATTGGACCATTATGTTTTAATAATCCATCCAAAGTTTCTAATGTTAAATTAAGACCTTTAAATTTAAGATACTTGTGCTCAAGAAACATTATAATTCTTAAAGTCTGAAGATTATGATCAAAGCCACCAAAGTTAGCCATACACTCATTCAAAGCATCTTCTCCCGCATGACCAAATGGTGTGTGCCCCAAGTCATGAGCTAAACTTAATGTCTCTGCAAGGTCATCGTTCAATCCTAAATGTTTAGCTATAGATCTTGCAATTTGAGCTACTTCTATTGAGTGAGTAATTCTAGTTCTGTAGTGATCTCCCTCAGTATTTACAAAAACTTGGGTTTTATGCTTTAATCTTCTGAACGAAGCACTATGTATTATTCTATCTCTATCTCTTTGAAATGGCGTTCTATAAAGTGAATTAGCTTCTTTAAGTATACGACCTTTACTAATAGAAAGAGCAAGTTTTGAGTAATTATTCATACTTTAAAATCAATAAATTGATATTATATTAATAATATCAGTGTTCTTATATGATTAAAGAAATTAAATTTACAGATAAAGCCATAAAACAAATTAATAATTTGTTGTCTCAAAAGGACCCTGGGTCATTTTTTAGAATCGCTATTAAAGGTGGTGGTTGTTCAGGATTTCAGTATGAATTTACTTTTGATAAAGAGTTAACTTCTGATGACCTAAAACATGAAAATATACTTATTGATAAAATTTCTGCTGATCTATTAAAGGGTTCTGAGGTTGATTTTGTTTCCGAACTAATTGGTGATCAATTTAAAATCTCGAATCCACAAAGCAAATCTTCTTGCGGTTGTGGTGTTTCATTCTCTGTATAATGATTATCACATCCTGGAATGTAAATTCTGTTAGAGCAAGAATTGAAAATATCAAAAAATACTTAAAAAAATTTTCTCCTGATATTGTTATGATGCAAGAAATTAAAACACAAGATGAGACCTTTCCATATGATGATTTTTCAGCACTAGATTATGAAAGTCATGTTTTTGGTCAAAAAAGTTATAACGGTGTAGCAATAATCTCTAAACATAAATTAGAAAATATTAAATTAGATTTAATCAAAGATAAGTTAAAACAATCTAGAATTATATCTGCAGAAGTAAAACATAAGAAAAAAAATATTCAGATAATCAATATTTATACACCCAATGGAAATCCAGTTGATACTGAAAAATATACTTATAAAAAAGAATGGCTTGATAGTTTAATTAAACAACTGAAAATTATTTTAAAGACAAATGAAAATATTATTGTAGCTGGTGATTTTAATATTCTTCCTTCAGCAGAAGATGCTTATAATATTAAACAATTTGAGGATGATGCTTTGTACCGACTTGAGATTAGAAAGAAATTTAGAGAAATGATCAATCTAGGCTTTCATGACGCTTACCGTCATATTCATGGTGACAAAGAGGGCTATACTTATTGGGATTATATGAGGGGAGCTTGGCAGAAAAATAATGGGTTAAGAATTGACCATTTTTTAGTATCTAACTCACTATTAAATATTATTAAAAATGTTAATATTAATAAAGACCCTAGAGGCAAAGAGAAACCTTCAGATCACACACCTATAGAAATTGAATTAACTTAAAGATTTAATTTTATTTACTAATTCTTCATTAATATTTCTTGGACCTTTGTCTAATCTATTTTTATGTCGTCTTTCTCCAGGAAGTCTAACACCATCCATTGATGACATTTTATTAAAGAATTCATCAGCATGCTTATCCCAACCCTTACCACTAATTTTTTCTGGTGAGATTGCTATAATAAATTCACCACCGCTTGGGGGACCACCATCGTTATTGTCTTTAGTCGCAGTTTCAAAACTAAAATTTTCACCAATTAGTGCACCAGCTAATAGTTCAACCATCATAGCTATACTTGACCCTTTGTACCCTCCAAATGGAAGTATAACTCCACCATCAACAATTTCGGCTGGATCAGTAGTTTCTTTTCCTTCTTTAGTTAAACCAGTTCCAAGGGGAACTTTGTGCCCTTCTCTTTTTGCAATTTGAACTTCACCCATAGCCATTGAGGCTGTTGCCATATCATAAACAATTGGAGTTTTACCTGGTCTCGGCCAAGCAAAAGAAATTGGGTTTGTTCCATATAATGGTTTTTTAGCACCTGCTGGAGCAACAGCTGGTTTATAAGATGTGCAAGCTATTCCAACAAGCCCTGCTTCGGCTATAGCCTCTGTTTCCGGCCAAAGAGCAGCCATGTGATGAGAGTTTTTTATAGCAAGTACTGCTACACCATTTTTTTTTGCTAAATCAATAACCGCAGGTAGACCTAAACTTAAAACCATTGGAGCAACAGCGTTATTACCTAATACTTTAATAATACTTGGAGCAACATTTTGTAATTCTGGTCTTGCTTTACCATTAATTTTTTGACTTTTTAAACCCAAAACATAAGCTGGCAGTCTAAATAAGCCATGTGAGACAGATCCATCTCTTTCAGCTCTCATAATTGTGTCTGCTAAAATACTAGCATTTTCTTCATCACAACCATTGGCTAATAAAGTTTTTTTAGCTAAATCAAAAATTTGATCTAACAATAAAGGAACTGTATTCATGTTTTTTTTTTAGGAGTATTTTTATAAAATAAAATCATATTAATTAATACGTCCATAAATATCTTCATATCTAATAATATCCGTTTCTTTTAAAATTGATCCAACTTGGGCTTCAATTATTCTAACTGGTCTTTTGGTAGGATTTTCAATTCTATGAACTGCTCCCAATGGAATAAAAATAGAGTCATTAGGTTTTTTATAAAATTTATTTTTATTAAGTGTAATTTTTGGTGTTCCGTCTGTTACCATCCAATGTTCAGCTCTGTGATGATGTTTTTGTAAACTTAATGTACCTCCAGGTTTAACATATAATTCTTTAATCAAAAAACCCTTACCTTCAAACAAATTAACATATCTACCCCAAGGTCTGTAATAAACATTTTTTTTCTTAAAATATTTTATCTTATTTCTATCATACATTTTACATATCTCCTTCCAGCTGCCAAGATCTGACCAGGGTATATCTAATTTAATCGCATTAATCTTTTTAGTTTTTTCTAAAATTGCATAATCAAAAGATTTAGCAGTAGCTTTTTCAAAAGATACTTTGTTTAAATAATATGTATTATCTTTAAGTTTTGCCTTAGAGACAGCATTCACACAATTTTTATATATATTTGGCTGGTATTTTTTAAAATTGTTAATTATCGAATCTTTTCTTAAGAAAAACATACCAGAGTTCCAATATCCTTTTTGTTTAATTACATGCCTAGCTTTTTCTTCTTTAGGTTTTTCAATGAATTTTGTTACTTTATTAATATTTCCCTTAACTTTTTTTGTTAAAAAATATCCGTACTCACTAGAAGGCGATGTGGGTTTGATACCAAAAATGAATATATTTTGATCAGTTAAATCAGCTTTATTTTTGATTATAGCTTTATTAAAAATACTTACTTTTTCTATTAGGTGATCAGCAGCAAAAAACATTAAAGGTTGTTTGTTTGGAATATCCTTGATCAGCGCAGATGCTAAAATTGCTGGTGCTGTATTTCTTTTAGATGGCTCTAATACTATCTTGTAGTTTTTAACTTTAAATTTTTTTAGATAACTTTTTACTAACTTTAAGTACTTAACGTTTGTACTGATAATCGGATAATCAAAAGTTGGGTTTTTAACTCGCTCTAAGGTTTTTTCTAATAAACTCCATCCACCAAAATCAATAAATTGTTTAGCTAAATTATTTTTAGATTGTGACCAAAGCCTTGTACCAGCTCCACCACATAAAATAATAGGTCTAATCTTCATTAAAAACCTTTGGTTTCAGGAAAGTTAAATTTTAAATTCATATTTTGTATTGCTTGGCCAGCACCCCCTTTTATTAAATTATCAATAGCTGATAAAATAATAACTCTATTTTTATACTTAGTTTTACAAATTGATAGGTGACAATTATTCGTATTAATTACGTCATTTGTGCTGATTAAAGTATTCAGTTTTAGAACCTTAACGAATCTATTTTTTGAATATTTTTTATATAAAACATTTTCTAATTTTTTAATGTTTACACCCTTATTCAAATCAATGTAAATTGTACTCAATATACCTCTAAACATTGGTGTTAGGTGAGGTGTAAAGGTAAAAGAAAATTTCTTTTTAGTGTGATTATCTATTTCCTGTTGAATTTCAGAATTATGTCTATGAAAACCTACTCCATATGAACTTAACGATCCATGTAAATTTTTATTTTTATATTTTTTATAAACACCTCTACCTGCTCCAGAATAACCTGATTTAGAATCTATAATAATATTTTCAGTTTTTATTAGATTATTTTTAATTAATGGAATTAAGGGCAATAATATTGAAGTTGGGTAACATCCTGGACAAGCTATGATTTTATATTTTTTAACATCATCACCATTAATTTCAGGCAAAGCATATATTGATTTTTTAATATTTCTAACAGATCTATGTTTTTGATTATACCATTTTAAATAGTTTGATGCTCTATTGAGTCTGAAGTCTGCAGCTAAATCAATTAGTACATTGTGTTTATGTAGCTGATTTGAAATATCCTGAGAACCTCCGTTTGGTAGAGCTGTAAATATAAGATCTACGTCTTTTAAATAAGATTTATTAAATTTAACAATTTTCGGTAACTTGTATTTACTTAATATTTTTTCATAATGAGAGATTTTTTTTCCAACTGATGAATTACCACAAAGGTATTTAATTTTGATATTGCTGTGTTTAACTAATAGTTTTATTAATTGAACACCAATATACCCAGTAGAACCGGCAACCAATACATTAAGCTTACGCATTTTTTATTATAACAGTTAAAAATTAAAAAAGAATTATCTTTTTGAGAACTGGAAGCTTCTTCTAGCTTTTCTACGACCAGGTTTTTTTCTCTCAACTGATCTAGAATCTCTGGTATTTAGCTTTTCAGTCTTGAGGACTGCTCTATTTTCAGAATCAAATAAAATTAATGCTTTAGCAATACCGTGTACCATTGCACCAGCTTGACCAGTGTGACCACCACCTGTTACACTACATCTAACGTCATAATCAGTTGCTTGATTTATAATTTCGAATGGTCTTGTAATCTGCATTTTATGACTACCGCTAGTGAAATATTCATCCATAGTTCTGCCATTAACATAAATTTTTCCTGTACCTTTTTTTACCCAAATTTTAGCAATAGATTTTTTCCTTCTTCCAGTTGCATACTTACTATCTTTAAAATCTAATTTTATTTTAGGTTTTTTTGGAGATATTTTAGTTGCTGCAATTACTGTTTCCATATTAATTTCTTATTAAATTTTTATTATTTAATTTTCCTAAATCTAAAATTTTAGGGTTTTGAGCTGCATGAGGATGTTCTTCACCAGCATAAATTTTTACTTTAGTTAGTTGCTTTCTTCCAAGTACACCACCTGGCAACATTCTCTTAACTGCTAATTTCAAAGACTCACCTGGTTTACCCTTTTCTAATAATTTTTCTGGAGTAATTTCTTTAATTCCCCCTGGATGACCAGTGTGTCTGTAATACTTTTTGTCATTGAATTTTTTTCCAGTAAATTTTGCTTGCTCTACATTTTTGACTACAACAAAATCACCATCATCCATGTGTGGAGTAAATGTGGCTTTGTTTTTTCCTCTAACAATCATGGCAATAATAGAGGCTAGTCTTCCAACTACGGCATTTTTTGCATCTATTTCAAACCAGTTACTGCTTAATTCACTATTTTTTAGAAATTTTGTCATGGTGCGTGGATTAATACTATTATTAGATATAAAGTCAATTTTATATTTACCTTGCAATATTTGCATGGAATGTTAATTTAATAATGCCGATTTGTTCCTATTGCAGGCTAGTATTTGCTAAAAAGGATTTTTACACACATAATCGGTAGGCACATTTGAACTGTATTGTACGCCTTGCATTTAGCAAAAGTACTAAAAAAGGAGAAATATAATGAGTACAAAAAGACAAAACCCAGAAACTATCGCTATTCATGGTGGTGACTATAGAAGTGACCCAACTACAAAAGCAGTAGCTGTTCCCATATATAGAACAACCTCTTATCAATTTGATAGCACTGAACATGCAGCAAATCTATTTGCTTTAAAAGAGTTTGGAAATATCTACACAAGAATAATGAACCCTACAAATGATGCACTAGAAAAAAGACTTGCAGCATTAGAGGGAGGGTTAGCTTGCTTAACTGTATCTTCTGGTCAAACAGCATCAACTTTTGCAATTTTAAATGTAGCAAAAGCTGGAGATAATATAGTTAGTTCAACTGATCTTTATGGTGGAACAATTTCTTTATTTACTCATACATTAAGCAAACTTGGAATAGAAGTTAGATATGCTGATCCAAAAGAACCAAAAAACTTTGAAAAAGCTGTAGATAATAAAACAAGAGCTTTTTATGGTGAGACACTACCAAACCCATACTTAAGAGTTTTTCCTATTAAAGAAGTTTCCGACATAGGAAGAAAGTATAACATACCACTAATAATGGATAATACAGCCTCTCCTGTAATTTGTAAGCCTTTAGAGCATGGTGCTGCCATAGTAGTATATTCACTTACAAAATATATAGGTGGACATGGAACGGTTGTTGGTGGAGCTTTAGTTGATGGTGGTAATTTTGATTGGACAGCAGATCCAAAAAGACAACCTTTATTTAATGAGCCAGATGCCAGCTATGGTGGTGCAGTATGGGGTAAAGCAGTGCCAGAGTTAACGGGTGCAAATGTTGCTTTTGCTGTTAGAGCTAGAGTAGTTCTATTAAGAGATTTAGGTGCCACACTAGCACCTGATAATGCTTTTGGATTAATTCAAGGACTTGAGACAGTGGCCTTAAGAATGAAACAACATTGTTCAAATGCTGAAAAAGTTGTTAATTATTTAGTTAAACATGTTGCAATTTCTAGGGTTATATATCCAAATCAATACAAGGGTGAAATTGGTAAAAGAGCTAAAAAATATCTAAGTGGAGGAAATGGCGCTTTAATTGGTATAGAATTAAAGGGTGGTATTGATGCTGGTAAAAAATTTATTGAGGCTTTAAAAATGTTTTACCATGTTGCTAATATTGGTGATGCAAGAAGTTTAGCTATTCATCCAGCTACAACAACACACAGTCAATTAAATGAAGAAGAGCTTTTAGCTTCTGGTGTAACGCCAGGATACGTAAGATTGTGCATTGGACTTGAACATGTGGATGATATAATTGAAGACTTGGAACAGGCTTTTACAAGAACATCAGATAATGTTCAAAATATTAAGAAAGTTAAAGCTGTTGGTTAGAATTTTTATATAAAATTAAAAGATAAGAACTTAGAACAAATACTGAACCTAGTTGGTGTAGAGATGCATATTTAATTTCTACACCAGAAACTAACGTTATAACCCCTAAAAAAACTTGTAACAAAATAGCAAAATCAAAAAGTAAAATATTTAATAAATTTAATCTTTTTTTAAAGAATAAATAATTTAAAAATATAGTAAAAAATAAAAGAAAATAAGCAGTTATTCTATGAAAAAACTGAATTATTGATGCATTATAAAATAATTGAGAAGTCAAATAATCACTTGTGCTGACATCGTTTGGAGAAAAAGAGCCATTCATATCTGGCCAAGAATTATAGATCAAACCACCATCCAAACCAGAAAGGAAAGCTCCAAGAATAATTTGTAGAATAATAAATATTAAGATAAAAAATAATAATAAATTTGAAATTTTATTTTTAAATTTTTTGATATTTAATAACTCTAATAAAAACCAAAAAACTAAACATAAGATAAATAAAGCTAAAGATAAATGTATACTTAGTCTGAAATGACTAACATCGTTATTTTGAATCAATCCACTTGAAACCATATACCAACCTATAAACCCTTGTAAACATACAAGAAAAAATATCCAATAATATTTATTCGAATAATCATTATTATTTTTAAATTTAAGACTAAAAATAATTAGAGGTATCAGTGTAAATAAACCTACAAGTCTTGCCAATAATCTGTGAATATATTCCCAATAAAAAATTAACTTAAACTCGTTTAGTGTCATACCAAAATTAATATTTTGATATTCTGGAATTTTTTTATACTCAGAGAAATAAGAGTTCCACTCATTAATATTTAATGGTGGCAGTATACCAGTGAAGAGCTCCCAAGCAGTAATTGATAAACCTGAATCAGTTAATCTAGTAAGTCCGCCAACTGCTACCATCATAATAATTAATAAAAATAATGTTATTAACCATAATTTTAAATATTTTATATAGTTGTCGCTATTTACAAACATAAATTATACTTATAATAATTATCTTAATAACCAATTGATTAAATGTCGCCTATAAATAAAAAAAAATTAGACCAGTTGAGAATTAAGCTTGATAAACTTGATAATGAATTACTAAAATTAATTAAAAAAAGATCCCATTTGGTAAATGAAGTCTTAAAAGTAAAAATTCATAAAAAAGAAATAATTGACCAAAAAAGAATAAATTTTATTCTTAAGAAGATTAAGAAAAAATCAATTCAATTAAACATAGACCCAAAGATCACTCGCAGAATTTGGCAAAATATGATTTGGTCTTTTATTGATTATGAAAAAAGGAACTTTAAAAAATAATAAACTTATTTGCTATGTGGGGGTAATTTTTTTTCAACAAACATCTCATGTTTTCTTGTAGCAGGATTATACTTTTTAGCTGATAACTTTATTTTAGCTTTTTCTCCACCAGCTGGTTTTTTTACATAATAAAAATACGGACTGTCTGGTTTGGCTTCTGGTACTAGTCTAACTTTAACGTGAGTTTTTTTTGCCATATTATTTAAATTTTTTTATCTGTTTAATTAAGTTTGAAATCTTTTTAAGCTTATATTTAATATTATAATTAGCATTTATAGAATTATTTGGTAATTCGTCAAGTTTTAAAGGTTTAGCTGCATTAAGAACTTTTTTTGCACCATTAATTGTCATTCCTTGGTCTTTAAGTAGGTATAGAACTTTTTTTAAAACTTCTATTGTATAAATGTCATAATATCTTCTATTACCATTAAATATTTTTGGTCTAATTTGTTTAAATTCCTTTTCCCAAAAACGAATTGTGTGAGTGTTTAAAGTTCCTTTTTTTTTATTAACTAAGTCTAGAATTTTTGCAACCTCACCTATTGATTTATATGCATCATTATTTTTATGAATCATTCCTAGAGTTTACTAAATCTTTAAATTCTTTAGAAGCCTTAAATAAAACTACATCTCGTTCGGATATAGTTTTTTGCACTTTTGTTAGTGGATTTCTTCCTATTCTACTTTTTTTATTACGTATTGAAAATGTACCAAATTTTGACAACTTTAATTTTTTTTCATTTTTAAGGTTTTCAATAATTGTTCTTAAAAAATCATCAATAAGGTTTTCAGAAATACTTTTTGAAAAACCTATTTGCATATAGACAGAATTAATTAAGTCTTTTTTAGTTAAGTTTACTCTAATCATTAACTTATATTATTGGTTATTTTTTGTATTAAATTTCTACGAACAATTTTTGAACAAACGCTTAAAGAATTTGAAAAACCAATATAATCTGTACCACCATGGCTTTTTACAACCGGTGTGTCTAAACCAATAAAAATAGCTCCATTATATAAACGTGGATCTAATCTTTTTTTAAATTTTTGTAAATTTGAGATATTTAATAAAGATGAAATTTTACCTATTAAATTTCCTGTCATAGCTTTTTTAAGTTCACTAGTTATAAAGTTTGCTGTTCCCTCAGCAGTTTTTAATGCAACATTACCTGTAAAACCATCTGCAACGATAACATTAACATCTCCATTCATTAGTTGATTACCTTCGATGTAACCTTTGAATTCAAAATCTGGATGATCTTTTTGATTAAGTTGCTGGTATGTTTCTTTGATAATTTCATTTCCCTTCAGTTCTTCTGATCCAATATTTAATAATGCTACTCTTGGATTATCCTCTGGATACAGTGATTTATATAAAGAAGAACCCATTATTGAAAAATCTATTAAATTTTTTGGACTACATTCAATGTTAGCACCTAGATCTAAAACAACGCTCATACCTTTTTTATTTGGCCATAAAGCGGATAAAGCCGGTTTATCTATTTTCTCAATCATCTTAAGGTTTAATTTAGCTATAACCAATAAAGCACCAGTATTACCAGCTGAGATGATTACATCTGATTTCTTTTCTTTAACACTTTGTATAGCAAGCCACATGCTTGTCTTCTTACCTCTTTTTGCACCCTCTAGTGGGCTATCTGTTCCTTTAACAATATCTATTGTGTGAATAATTTCAAAGGCACTATTTGGCAAAAATTGACCAATTAAATTTATAATCTTATTTTGATCACCAAAGATTTGATAAAAAGAATCTTTATTATTTTTATAGTGATGAATAATTCCATCAATAATTTTTTTGGGGGAACCATCACCACCCATTGCATCAACTGCAATTTTAACAAGATTATTCATAATAATAGAAAGTAGTAGTTTTTATTCTTTGGGATCTAAAATTTGTCTTCCTCTGTACATTCCAGTCTTAAGGTCAATGTGGTGAGGCAATCTGTATTCACCAGATTTTTTATCTTCAACTATATTCTTTGATGAGAACTTCATATTTTGAGCTCTTCTCATACCGGTTCTTGAAGGTGATTGTTTTCGTTTTGGAACAGCCATAATTAAGGATTAACTACACCTTTTATATAAAAATTTAAAGTATTATTTGATAAATTATCATTATATTCATTAAAGTACTTGGCTAAAACAGCGTGTTTAGCATTCTTATCAAGAAAAGTACTTAAAATTGAAATTTTAAATTCAAGTGTTGAAGAATCCCAATCATGAATTTTATCCAACATTGCATAAAATAGATTAATATAATCTTTCATTTTTTTATTAATTGACTGATCACCATAACCAATTTCTCTAATACTTAGCTCTAGCTGCCTAAAAATAAAATCGTAAATTTCCTGTAATTGAACTTTATTATCATAATTTTTAAAAGTTTTTAAAAAAAAGGCAAAGTGAAATAATAAGAAAGTTAACCTATCAGAAAATGAGTCTTGAACCTTAAAACCACTATATAATTCTTTATTTCTAGTTAAAGTAACTAAATTATTGTAAATATTTATATAATTATTCATGAAAAATATATTTTTATTATTAAGTATTTTCTTAACAATTGCAAACTGTTCTTTGAAAAAACCAATAAACCATCATGGTGTTCATAAGTTAGAATTGAAGGAAAAAAAACTAATAGTTAATAAAACTAATAAAAATGATATCATTAAAATTTTAGGACCTGCTTCAGTTGAGAGTAAATTTGATAATGATGTTTTATTTTTTATAGAGAGAAAAATAACAAATACTTCAATCTTCAAATTAGGTAAACAAGTCATTATGACTAACAATGTTCTAGTAGTTGAGCTGGACAGTTATGGCATATTAGAAAAAAAAAAATTATACGATCTTACAAAAATGAACAAATTTAAATTTTCTAAAAAAACAACAACGATTGATTATACAAAACAAGGTTTTATATATGATTTTCTATCTAGTATGAGACAAAAAACAAATGACCCACTAGGTAAACGTAGAAAAAAATAATCTAGCCAGCGATAACTGCTAATAATAATAAAGCTACAATATTTGTAATTTTAATCATTGGGTTGACAGCTGGACCAGCAGTATCTTTATATGGATCACCAACAGTATCCCCGGTAACTGCAGCTTTGTGAGCCTCAGATCCTTTTCCACCATGATTACCATCTTCAATATACTTCTTGGCATTATCCCAAGCTCCTCCTCCTGCTGTCATTGAAACAGCAACAAAAAGTCCAGTTATAATCACACCAAGTAACATTGCACCAACAGATGCTAATGCAGCAACTTGACCACCAATAGAAAAAATTACAAAATAAAGAACAATTGGTGAAAGAACTGGTAATAAGGAAGGTATAACCATTTCCTTAATAGCTGCTTGAGTTAATAAATCAACAAGTCTAGCATAATCTGGTTTTTGTTTACCTTTCATTATACCTGGGTACTTTTTAAATTGTCTTCTAACCTCAACAACAACAGCTCCACCAGCCCTACCTACAGCTTGCATCCCCATTGATCCAAATAAATATGGAAGCATTCCACCGATTAATAAACCAACAACAACGTAGGGATTTGATAAATCAAAAGTAACGACTATTCCCTCTAATTTTGATCCCGCAACACCAGAAAAATGTTTTATATCCTCAACATATGCAGCAAATAAAACTAGCGCTCCTAATCCAGCAGAACCAATTGCATAACCTTTAGTAACTGCCTTTGTAGTATTTCCAACAGCATCTAATGCATCTGTAGTTTTTCTAACACTGTTAGGTAATTTAGCCATTTCAGCAATTCCCCCAGCATTATCAGTTACCGGACCATAAGCATCAAGTGCAACTACCATACCAGCTAAAGCTAACATTGTAGTAACAGAAATTGCTATACCGTATAGGCCTGCTATAAAATTTGTAGCAAGAATTCCAGCAACAATAATTAATGCGGGTATTGCTGTAGCTTCCATAGAAACAGCCAAACCTTGGATAACATTAGTTCCATGTCCGGTTGTTGAAGATTTAGCAATACTTCTTACAGGTCTATATTCAGTACTTGTATAATATTCTGTAATCCAAATTAATAAACCAGTAATAACTAAACCAATAATACCACAATAATATAAACTCATGCCAGTAAAGTTTTTACCATTAACAGTATATTCACTTGAAAAACCAATTACATAATCAGTAACTGGATATAAAATTGCTAATGAAGAAACAGCAGAAACAACAAATCCTTTATATAAAGCATTCATAACATTTTTACTTTTTCCAAGCTTAACAAAAAAGGTTCCTAAAATTGATGTTAAAATACATGCACCACCGATAGTTAAAGGGTAAATCATCATATTCATATCACCTTGAAAGAATATTGAAGATAAAACCATAGTTGCAACAATGGTCACAGCATAAGTTTCAAATAAATCAGCTGCCATACCAGCACAATCACCAACATTATCCCCAACATTATCAGCAATCACAGCTGGGTTTCTAGGATCATCCTCAGGTATTCCTGCTTCAACCTTACCTACTAAGTCGGCACCAACATCGGCACCCTTAGTAAAAATTCCACCTCCTAATCTTGCAAAAATTGATATTAGTGATGCACCAAAACCTAACGCAACTAATGCGTTAACAATTTCTCTTTCATCAACGCCTGCTTTTAATAAAAAATAATAATAAACTGCAATAGCTAATAAAGCTAAGCCAGCAACAAGCATTCCAGTAACTGCGCCTGATTTAAAAGCAACAGCAAGACCGTTTGCTAGTCCTTTTCTAGATGCTTCCGCTGTTCTAACGTTAGCTTGAACAGAAACTAACATTCCAACATAACCTGCTATACCAGATAATGTGGAACCAATAAAATAACCTAAACCAACTAATGGGCTAAATACAAAACAAATAATAACTAAAACAACAACTCCAACCACGGCTATCGTTTTATATTGTCTTGCTAAATAAGCTTTAGCTCCAATTTGAATTGCTGAAGCAATTTCTTGCATTTTTGCATTGCCTGCACTCAAGCTAAGAATATTTTTACCAGTAAAATAACCATAAACGATTGAAAGAAATCCTGCTGCTATTGTATAAAGTAATATCTGTTCTATTAGAGAGTCCATTTAGCCTTTTTGGGTTGTTTAGTTGTTAAAATTTTTTAAAACTTAAAGTCCGGACAATACAAAAAAAGCTACAAAAGGCAATATTTAACTTACTAAAAATGATGAAAATATCCTTTATTTTTAAGGCTTATTTCATGGTTTTTATGGTCGACAATTAAAGATTTTTTATTTGGAGATTGAATCGAACCAATTTTAGTAAGTTTAATTCTATAATTTGTGGATATTTTTTTAATGATTCTCCTCTTATTTTTTGAGGCTGTAAATAAAACCTGATAATCATCACCATTAGAAATATATTTAATCTTAGATAGTTTTTTTAGAGCAAGTATTTTTTTGAGTTTGTTTGATATTGGAATGTCTTTTAAATAAATTTTGTAAGATACTTTTTGATTATTAATCATTTTGAAAAGATCAGCTAGTAGTCCATCAGAAATATCCATAGACGTATTAGCAAATTTTTTAATATGATCTACTAATTTCAACTGAATGTTTGGCATATAATACTGATTAGTAAAATACTTATTAAGTCGGCTATTAAGTTTTATTTTATTTTTTAAAACTAATAGACCTAAATAACTATCACCTATATTTCCAGATACATAAATGTCATCATTAATTTTAGCTTTATTTCGAAAAACAATTTCTTTAGAAAAACCAATTGACGTAATTGTAAAGCTTAATTTGTTTGAAAAAACTGTATCGCCTCCACTTAAAAATATATTATATTTTTTTTGTTCTTGATTAAGAGACTTACTTATTTTTGATAAGTTTAATTTGGAAAAGCTTTTTTTATTACCTGAGCCTGAAATAAAATAATACTTTGGTTGAACACCCTTGCAAATAAGATCTGATATAGATGATCTAATTATCTTTTTAATAACTAGCTCAGGTTTTTTAAAATCTATAAAATGACTTCCTTCAATATATGTATCAATTGAAACAACTAATCTATTTTTTTTATCAAAAAATACATCATCATTTAAATTTAAAGCACCCTGAGATTTTTTAGAAAGTTTTTGAAAATAATTTTTTATCAATTCAAATTCATGCATTGGTAGTTCTTATTTTTTTTGCAATTTTATCCAATATTGCATTTAAATACTTGGTTTGTGAATCTTCTAAAAAAAAATTAGACGCATTAAGGTACTCTTTTATGATTATTTTAGTAGAAATCTTAGGTTTATATAAAAATTCAAATATTGCAGATTTTACTATTACCTGAAAAACTTTATCTAAATTTGTTAATTGCAAATCATCTATTAAATGATTTTTTACTTCTTCTTTAATAACATCATCTCTTTCTATTGTACCTAAAACAACATCTTTAATAAATTTTTTAAATCTATGTTTTGGAAAAAATAAATCAGCATCATCATTAAAAAACTTACCGTATAGTTTTTGTATAATAATAACCCTTGGACTTTGATTGGGGTTATATGGAGTTTTCATTATTTTTGTGAAAGGACTGACATTACAGCTTCAGCTGCTTCCTTACCTTTTTTCTTTCTAGCTATTGCTTGTTTCATATTTAAACACGTAATAATTCCATTCCCAATTGGCTTTCCACTTTCTATAGACAATTTCATTATAGCATCAGTAGCTGCTTGAGATATGAAGTTAAAATGAGGAGTTTGTCCTTTAATCACGCAACCTAAGGCTAAGAAAGCATCATATTTTTTAATATTTTTTGAAATAGTGACGGGTATTTCAAAAACTCCTGGAACATTTATGATTTTTATTAAACTTAACTTAGGTAAAAAGTCCTTGGCACTTTCAAGTAGACCTGTAGAAATATCTTTGTAATAATCTGCTATCACTATTAAATATTTTTTTTTCATCAAATTATTTCCTGTTTTGTTATCTTTATATCATAACCCTCTAAACCAATGACTTTTTTGGGAGATTTACTAATCAATATCATATTTTTAATCTTTAAATCTTTTATTATTTGAGCACCAATACCATAATTTCTTATAAGTTTGTCATTACCTTTTTTATAAAAATTTTTATTTTTATAATCTTTAAGAGTCTGTGTGACAGACCTTAAGTTTGTATCTTTTATAAATACCAAAACACAATTATTAAATTTCTTAAAATAATTTAATGTTTTGTTAAATGAATTTGATAATTGCTGGTTAATTAAATAGTTCTGAACTACATTGGATGAAATTACTCTAACTCTAGGAACTACACCTTTTTTAATATTACCTTTAATTAAAGCAAAATGTTCTGAGCCATCTAAAAGATTTTCGTATATTCTAATTTTATATTTTTGATTTTTAACACTAATATCAGATTGTTTTTTTAATTTAATTAATTTTTCTTTTTTTAAGCGGTAAGCAATAAGATCCTCAATTTTACCTATTTTTAATTTATGTTTTTTTGCAAAATTAAATAGGTCTTGTCCTTTAGCCATTGTTCCATCTTCATTCATGATTTCACAAATAACAGCTGAATTATTTTTTTTTGCTAGCTTTGAAATATCAACAGATGCTTCTGTATGACCAGCTCTAACAAGTACACCTCCATCTTTAGCTATTATAGGAAACACATGGCCCGGAGAAACGATTTCATTTTTATTTACATTTTTTTTGGAAGCAACTTTAATTGTTTTTGCTCTATCCTTTGCTGATATGCCGGTAGTAATTCCTTTTTTTGCTTCAATTGAAACTGTAAATGCTGTTTTATTCCTAGATTGATTTATAGGTGACATCAAAGATAAATTTAATCTTTTTGCTTGGGTGCTATCAAGTGCCAAACAAATAAGCCCACGACCAAACTTAGCCATGAAATTTATATTTTTTGCATTAGAATCTGATGTTGAAATTATTAAATCACCTTCATTTTCTCTTTTTTCATCATCAACTAAAATGAACATGCCTCCGCTTTTAGCAATATTGATAATGTTATCAATTGGAGTGTAATTATTATTTTTCATTAAAATAATTTCTAACGTATTTGGAAAGTATATCTATCTCTATATTAACTAGACTATTCTTTTTTAATGAAGATAGATTTGTAAGTTTAAAAGTATGTGGTATCACCCATACTTGGAAGCCTTTTTTGGTTATCTTAGAAATAGTTAATGAAATACCGTTAATACAAATGGAAGCTTTTTCTATTAAATTATTTCTCTCTTTTTTGATAATTTCAAAATTAAATACATAAGACTTATCAATCTTTTTGATATCTATGATTTGGCCTACTGTATCAATGTGGCCTTGGCAAATATGTCCAGATATTTTTTGTCCATATTTTAAGGGTAATTCAAGATTAATTTTATCTTTTAACTTCAGAAATTTAAATTTTGAGCGTTGAATAGTTTCATTTGAAAGGTAAAATTCCATTGAATTATTTTTGAGTGATATTAATGTAAGACAAACACCATCTGAAGCAACAGAAACACCTATATCTTTACTTGTTAATTTAAGATTTGATTTAATAAAAAGATTAATACCTTTTATTCTTTTCTCAATTCTTTGTACAAAACCCTGGTTAAATATTATTCCGTTAAACATATTATCTTTTGTACAGTGTTATTGAGTCATCACCAAATTCAGAGTTAATTTTTTTTTTATTTTTAAAATTTTGAGTTAGTTCTTTGGAGTGACTAAAATCTTTATATATCAAAGTTTTTGATAATTTTTTACTACTTTTAAAAAAATAAAATTGGTTAAAAATTTTATTTTTTAAAAAACTACCTGACAAAATGTCACCACCTTCAACTAAAATATTTCTTGATCCTAAGGTGTAAAGTTTTTTAAGAATAGATTTTAAGTCAAAATAACCACCTTTGATCAAATTAGATTTGATTAATCTAATGCCTTTTTTTTTAAAAAGTAAAATTTTCAGTTTGTCAGCTTTATTGTAAAAAACAGTTGTATTATTTTTATTAGCTGTTTTAAAAATATAGGAATTGATTTTCATTTTTAAATAATTATCTAAGATTATTCTTTTTGGTGAAAATTTAGTAAAACCCTTAAGCCTACAGTTTAATTTTGGATTATCTGTATTTAATGTTTTACTTGAAATCATCAATGAATCATTTTTGTATCTCAAAAGATGTGTTAACCTATCTGAGTAAATATTGGTAATTTTTTTTCTTTTTTCACTGTAAATTAAATTATTTTTTGAAACAGCAATTTTGCCTGTCACATAAGGTGTTTTATATTTTTTATGAAAAAAATAATTATTATAAAAATTGGTTATTTTTTTTTTCAACAAGCCTCTTTTAACAGTAATATTTTTTGATTTTAGAATTTGAAAGCTTTTTCCCTTAACTTTTTTATCAATATCTTCAACACTATAAAAAACTTCTTTAATATCATTTTTAATAATAATATTTGTACAAGGTGGTGTTTTTCCATAATGATTACAGGGTTCAAGCGTTATATACATTTTTGATCCTTCTAGACTTTCATTGCAGTCACTAATGGCATTGAATTCAGCATGTGGTCTACCATCATAACCTGTCTGACCAATCGATATAATTTCATCATTTTTCACAATCACACACCCCACTGATGGATTAATACCAGTAAGTCCATCACGTGCTCTTGCTAAATTCAAAGCAATCTCCATAAATCTAATATCTTTTTGGGAAAATTTATCTTTTCTTGTAGACATCTAGTTTGTCCACGAATTGTACAAAATCTTTCTCTTCTCTAAAATTTCTATAAACAGATGCAAACCTAACATACGCAACTGGATCAAGTTCTTTTAATCCCTCCATAACCATTGTACCAATATTATTAGTTGAAATTTCACTTTGTCCCAACTCTTCTAGAGCTCTTGAGATATTACTTATAAATTTTTCAGCTGTCTCTGTATCAATTGGTCTTTTCTTAAGAGCTATATAAATAGATTTAGATAATTTATCTCTGTCGAATGCTGACTTTCTTCCATTCTTTTTAATGACCATTATTTCTCTAAACTGAACTCTTTCAAAAGTAGTAAACCTACCGCCACAAACGCATAATCTTCTTCTTCTTATAGCAGTCCCATCCTCAGTTGGTCTAGAATCTACAACAGAAGTTTCACCCTTTTTACAAATTGAACAAATCATTTATTTTAAATTTTTATAGATCGGAAAAAAAGAAGTTAACTCCACAACTTCATTTCTAACTTCTTCTTCAATTTTACTATTATCATCTGGATTTTCTGACAAACCTTTAACTACTTTAGTAATTAATTCTCCAACTTTTTTAAACTCGTTCAAACCAAAACCTCTAGTTGTTGCTGCTTGAGTTCCAAGCCTTATACCTGAAGTAATCATAGGTTTTTCTGAATCAAAAGGTATACCATTTTTGTTACAAGTAATATTTGCTTTAGAAAGACTTTCTGCTGCCAAATTACCTTTAACATTGAAAGGTCTCAGATCAACTAGCATTAAATGTGTGTCTGTACCTCCAGAATAAATCTTAAATCCATTGTTCTTAAGTGTCTCTGATAAAATTTTAGCATTAGCTAAAACTGATTTAATATAATCTTTAAAATCCGGTCTTAAAGCTTCTAAAAAACCAGCGGCTTTCGCTGCAATCACGTGCATAAGTGGACCACCTTGATAACCAGGAAATACTGCCGTGTTAAATTTTTTTGCCAAGTCTTCATGATTTGTTAAGATAATTCCACCTCGTGCGCTTCTAAAAACTTTATGTGTAGTAGAGGTAACAACATGCGCGTACTCACAGGGATTTGGGTAACCCTTACCAGCAACCAACCCTGAGAAGTGTGCCATATCCACCATTAAATAAGCTCCTACTTTGTCAGCAATATCTCTAAATCTCTTAAAGTCAATCACTCTTGAATAAGCACTACCACCACAAATAATAAGCTTTGGTTTATGTTTTAAAGCCAGTGTTTCGACGTTATCATAATCAATAAGTTCTGATTCTTTGTCAACTTCATATCCTATTGGATTAAACCATTTACCTGACATTGAAATTTTTAATCCATGTGTAATATGACCACCTGAATTTAAACTCATACCCATAAATGTATCACCTGGATTTAATAATGCTAAAAATACAGCTCCATTTGCTTGAGCTCCAGAGTGTGGTTGTGCATTTGCAAATTTACAATCAAACAACTTCTTGAGTCTTTCTATGGCTAAATTTTCAGCAACATCGACATGTTCGCATCCATTATAATATCTTTTACCTGGGTAACCTTCAGCATACTTATTTGTTAAAACAGAACCTTGAGCCTCTAAAACAGCTTGTGATACAATATTCTCAGAGGCTATTAATTCAATATGTTGTTGTTGTCTTTTTAATTCATCACTTATAGCTTTATATAACTCAGGGTCTGTTTTTGATAAACCATCCTCAAAAAAACTTTGATACTGATTGTTTAAATAATTTTTTTCACTAGACATAATTAAATCTTTTTAATTCTTTTTAAGTGTCTTCCACCTTCAAATTTTGTATTCAAAAAAATACTGACACAATTTAAAGCATTTTTTTCTGTAAGCAGTCTTGAGCCTAATGTAATGATATTTGCATCGTTATGCAATCTTGATAATTTTGTTGATTTTAAATTAAAACATTGTGCAGCACGTATATTTTTATGTTTATTTGCCACAATATTCATGCCCATGCCAGACCCACAAATTAGTATACCTGCGTGATTATTATGAGTTTTAACTTTTTTAGCTACTTTGTGAGCATAATCTGGATAATCAACTTTGTTACTATTGAAAGGGCCCAGGTCCGTATATTTAATCTTTTTTTTATCTAGGTGAACTTTAATATTTTCTTTTAATTTATAACCAGCATGATCAGATGATAAAAATATTTTTTTCAAATTAGTTAAACTTGTAATCTAAAACACATGCAACCAAGTGAATCCTGTTTTCTTCACCACCATTAAAAGCATTATGATATTTTGTATTATTAGTAATCCAAACAGATCCATCCGCTGGCATATGTTTTGCTACATGATCTACTACCATGATAGCACCAGGGTTAGTGATTATTGGTATGTGTAATCTTGGCTCCGGATCTCTATGCCAACTCAATGTAGATCTTGGCTCTTTCAATAAAATTCTAACTCTACCTAATTTATATTTTGACGAAAGAACATCAAAGACTTCTTTAAAATAAGTATTTTCATAATCTTTTATAAACTCAGAATAAGCAGATTCATCAACAGTGACATCTCTTGAAACTTCTTTGCCTGACTTGTCAGGTTTTGTCCAATAAACACCTCTAGCCTTACTTCCTTTTACAGAATCTGGATCGCCAGGAATTTGTGTTAGAGAAATAGCTCCAAAATGAGCTATACCACCACCATCCTCGAATTTTTTAGTTTGAACAATCTGGTTGTAAGCTTCCTGTAATCTATCAATGTCAAATTTGATATTTTGTTTTTGAAAGTCACTAAAATCTAAAATTTTGTCTTCTTTTTTTAGATCTAAATTTACAATATTTTTATTATCAATACTCATGCAGATTGTTTTTTACCAATTTTAATATATATTTGTATAATACATTTGTCGCATTTTAAAAATAAATTTAAACATGATTACAGGAAATTATCCCAATTTAAGACTAAGAAGAAGCCGAAAAAATGATTGGTCTAGAAGATTAGTTCAAGAAAATAGCTTATCGGCAAGTGATTTTATATTGCCTATATTTCTAATAGATGGAAAAAACACTAAACAATCAATTAAGACTATGCCTGATGTTTATCGATACACAATTGATAAACTTGGGATAATTATAGATAGAGCAGTAAAGAACAAAATACCAATGGTTGCGTTGTTTCCACATACAAAAAAAGCTTTAAAAAACAAAATTGGGACAGAGGCCTTAAACCAAGACAATTTAGTGTGTAAAGCAATTCAATACATTAAAAAAAGATATAAAAATGAGATTGGAATTATGTGTGATGTGGCACTAGACCCTTACACATCTCATGGACATGATGGATTGCTAAAATCTAATTATGTCTTAAATGATGAAACAATAAAAGTTTTAATCGATCAATCAATACTACAAGCTGAAATAGGTTGTGATGTACTTGCACCGTCTGACATGATGGATGGAAGAATTGGAGAAATTAGAAAAGCTCTAGATAATGAAGGTCATGAAATGATTCAAATACTATCTTATGCAGTTAAATATGCATCAAGTTTTTATGGACCATTTAGAGATGCAGTAGGATCTAAAGGCCTAATAAAAGGTAATAAGAAAAAATATCAAATGGACTTTAGAAATAGCAATGAAGCTTTGAGAGAGGTTGCTCTAGATATTAAAGAGGGTGCTGATATGGTGATGGTTAAACCTGGTATGCCTTATTTAGATATAATTAGAATTGTGAAAGATAATTTTAAAATTCCAGTATTAGCGTATCAAGTATCTGGTGAATATAGTCTATTGAGTAATAGTATTAAAAAAGGCTTAATTGATAAACATTCAATATTAGAAAGTTTAATTTCTTTTAAGAGGGCTGGAGCAACTGCAATAGTAAGCTACTATGCAGATCGAGTTGAAAATTTAATTAAATGATTATTTTAATAAATTAATAAAATCTAATCTGCTAATAGGTAAATTAATATTATTAGGTTTTAATATACTTTTTTCAAGATAATCACTAACTAACTTTAAACCTTTAATTAAACTTTTTAAATCAATATCATTGTTATTTCTATCAATTAAGAAATTAGGTATAATTTTTTTTTCAGTAGATGTTTTGACAATGTAATTAATTTGATCATTAATAATTTCTTTTTCAACCATATTCTTTAATTCCAGATCATAACCAAGTAATTTGAATAATTCTAATTCCCAAAAAATGTATTCTTTTATCCAGTTGTCTGAATTAAGAACATTAAAAAAATTATCTATTAAAATAAAAATCTCTTTATTAGATTGAGCTTCAGCAGTTAATAATTTGATTAGGTTCATGGCTGAACTAATACAAGATAATTTTTGACTATCATCAAAGTATAGTGGTGTTAAAGCTTTTAAAATTTCAACTTTAAAGTAACCAATTCGGGTTGGGCTCTTTGCATTATAATTAATAAAAATCTTATTACCTATTTGTAAATAATTTTTTATCTTTTTAGATGTACCACCAAAAATTATACCTGAAGTTTTTCCATGATTTTCTGTAAAAACTTCTGCAATAATAGAATTTTCACTATAGCGGTTTTTTGAAATTAAATAGCCAGCATCATCCCAATTCATTATTTTAAACTACTTTCTAAACATAGTGTTGCTGCGTTTTGTTCTGCATCTTTTTTAGAACTACCCTGAGCTGTAAAAAATTTAGTATTTTTGAGTTTAACAGCCACTTTAAATAATGGCTTATGTCTTGGACCCATATTTGAAATCAATTTATAAACAGGAAGAACTTTAAAAACTTTTAGAGAATATTCTTGTAATTTGGTCTTAGCATCAATTTGAGTCACAACACTAGCCGCTATGTGTTCACTCCATAAATTTAAGATGAAGTTTTCAGTATAATTCAAACCTTTATCTAAATAAACAGCTCCTATCAGAGCCTCTAAACAATCAGCAATAACTTTATCTTCAATTATTATTTTCTTATTTTTGGGGTTAAATACTAAAATATATTTTTCTAATTCAATTTTATTTGCAATCTCTAAACATTTTTTTTTATTAACAAGTGATGCAAATTTTTTATCTAAAATTCCCTCTCTTTCCTCGGGATAAATTTCTAATAATTTTTTAGCAATTACTAATCCTAAAACACGATCACCTAAAAACTCTATTTTTTCATTATTATTTTTTGAATCATAGCTTTTATGAGTTAAACTTTTTATAAAAGTTTTTTGATCAGTGAATTTTAATTTAAGTTTTTTTTCTAAATTTAAAGAACTAGTTTTCATTAGATAATCTTTTTAAAAAATCTATCAAATCTTATAGTTTTATGCCATTTCCAAAAAGAAAAAATACTTCCAATTCTAAAGTCAGATGAAAAAAAAATAAATTGTGCTTTACCCACAAGATTATCTTGGTGCACGTATCCTACACTAGTTAAATACCTACTATCTTTAGAGCAATCCCTATTATCACCTAGAAAAAAAAAATGCTTATTAGGTACATGAAAAATATCTGAATTTTGAAAACTATAATCTTTTAAATACACTGTGCTATATGTTTTACCATTAGGAAGCTTCTCTTCGAAAGTATTAACATCTACAGTTTGTCCGCAATAAATAGTATCAGTTTTAGACATTATTGATTTTAATATTTGATTATTATTTATAAATAAATCACCATCAATAAATTGTATTTTATCACCAGGTAGACCAATTAATCTTTTGATATAATCTGTTCTATTGTCAGCAGGCGTTTTAAAGACAACTACATCTCCAACTCTTGGTGTACTACCAAAAATTCTTCCTTCAAATATTGATGGACTGAATGGAAAAGAGTGTTTGCTATAACCATAAGAGTATTTTGTAACAAATAATCTATCTCCAACTAATAAATTAGGTTCCATGGAAGATGAAGGAATATAAAAAGGTTGAATAAAAAATGATCTAATAATTATGGCTATAATCAATGCATAAAAAATTGTTTTAACATTTTCAATTATAAGTTTTTTATCTATCATTTTTTTTTTGTAAAATTACAAATGCA
>Ga0209709_10000986_pt1 | contig 26805 bp, 15 predicted proteins | sample ArcticOcean_MG_C_2_FD_187435 | JGI IMG/M metagenome (GOLD analysis project Ga0209709, IMG submission 187435) | Marine microbial communities from western Arctic Ocean - ArcticOcean_MG_CB4_136 (SPAdes) (version 2) | ecosystem: Environmental > Aquatic > Marine > Oceanic | place: Arctic Ocean...
CCATATCCTGCATCGGTCAATCTCTTTGCCACAGAATCAATATCCTTGACTACGAATCCAATGTGGTTAACCCCCTGATCAACATAAGGCTCATGCCTCCCTCTTTCTGTTGCACCTCTGTCCTCGATGGCAATGTAATTGGTATCTGTACCGACATGTACCCATCTGCGACAATTGCTCTCCTCACTGCTAACATCAGCTCGAACCTTCCAATCTGGCATTGCAATTAGCAGAAAACGAATCGCTTCATCGACATCGATTACCGTGATGTTCACATGCTCAAGATAAGACTCCATAAACGGCTCAACCTACCAACAGCCAATAACATTGTCCTCAGAGTATTATCTTGCGATTCGTGATTCACTTTTACAATTTACCGGCTCAAGCCTTATGCGGTAAATCAATTTAGAATCTGTATGACTAACCTAAATTCTTTGACCGTTGTAGAATTGAAACGACGCTTGAGGGAGCATGGGGCCCCAGTTTCAGGCAACAAACCTGAATTGGTCTCTCGTCTTGAAAAATTCCAAAATGAGATATTCCTATCAATTGAAGAGGATGAAACCGAGAAAGAGACTCAAGATGTGGTATCTGAGAAATTAGAGATAGGTTGCCCATTATGCGGGGTTAAACTCAGATACCCCAGCAATTATTTCGGTAATTTGAACTGTCCATCCTGTGGTCGTTCTTTCAAGCCTGCAACATCGGAAGTACCAACTAAAACCCCAATTGGAGGAATCTTGTTTCTATCGTCAATTGGAGTATTTTTACTCTCGCTTATGCTAGCCATGTTGTTGGAGGAACCTTGTGATGGTGGACTTGGCTGTGCTTATTCCGATTCAGCAATGATTATGATTGGTGGAGTCCTTATTTCAGCAATATTATTCGGATTATCGGTAATTTATACTTTGGCGACAATGATGATGAAAAAATAGTTCGAATCATTTCAATGGATAACCATTGATAGGTTGACTATCGTTGTTTGCAAAGGAACATAATTGTTCTTAACAAAATCACGCGATATGAATAGCATGACCTAGGGTTGCTAGGACTGCCTCGTGTGTCATTTCTGTCATTGTAGGATGTGCATGTATTGTTCCGGCGATATCTTCCAACAGCGCTCCCATCTCCAATGCAAGTGTCCACTCACCTACGAGTTCACTAACGTGTGTTCCAACCGCTTGAACGCCTAGAATACGGTGATCATCTTCACGAGCAACTACTCGTACAAATCCACCGGTCTTTTCAGCCTCTTGAGTTAATGACCGTCCATTAGCAGCAAGTGGGAACTTTCCGATAATCACCGGATGACCCGCTTCTTTGGCCTCATCTGGTGACAGACCCACAGATACAATCTCAGGTTCTGTGAATACGATTGCTGGAACTGCAACTGGGTTGTATGCTCTGTTTTGACCAGAGATAATCTCTGCGACCATCTCGCCCTGGAATGAAGCAACATGTGCTAACATTTCCCCCAAATCTGAAAGGTCGCCAATTGCATATACCCCCTTAATGTTGGTTTGACATTGGTCGTTTACCTTGACAAATCCACGCTCGTCTAGTGCGACGCCTGTAGGAGCAAGACCTTCACTTCTAGGCCTTCTTCCAACGGTTACTAGGACACGGTCCGCTTCAACAGACTGCATTTTTGATTCATCATCAGCATTATTCTTGTCAATAAAGTTGAGTTTGAGTTTACCGTTGTCCAATTTCTCGACTCCCTTAGCAAATACTCCTGTGTTGACCTTTACCTTGTTCTTCTTGAGGAATAATTCAAGGGGTCTTCGAAGTTCTTTGTCGAAAATTGGAAGTACACTGTCCATTGCCTCAACGATTGTTACCTCCGCGCCAAGCATGCGGTGAACAATTCCTAATTCTAAGCCAATGTATCCGCCACCAACTACCACTAAGTGTTCGATTTTCTCATCGATGTCAAGGGCTTCTCGACTGGATATTACACCATCTCCATATTTCATGAATGGCAATTCGATAGGGACGCTTCCATTTGCCAGAATTACATTCTCGGCTTCAATTTTAGTGTCTCCCACAACTACAGTCTTTGCACCTTTGAATTCAGCCCAACCGGTGATTAATTCTGCACCACTACTCTTCAGTAGATGTTCGACGCCTTTGTTTAGACGGTCAACGATATCGTCTTTCCATCCCTTAAGGCCAGCCATTTCTATTTCAGCAGGCCCCGGAATTGAAATTCCCATGTGCCCACTATCTTTGGCATGTTTTGCTAAATCGTGAAATTTGTGTGCTGCATGAATCATTGCCTTGGAAGGAATACATCCTCTAATCAAACAAGTACCACCTGCTCTATCCCCTTCAACAATTACAGTATCCATACCTAATTGTGCTGAACGGATTGCAGATACGTAGCCACCAGGGCCAGCGCCAATAACTAGAACCTTACATTTGCGAACATTCATTCTAACAGCCTCACATGAAGATAGTTGCCGGGTTCTCGAGAAGTGTCTTGAGTCTCTGTACAAGTACTGCTCCATCCCAACCATCGACTACACGATGGTCCCAAGATGATGAAAGACGCAGCATCTTACGAATCACAATCTGTCCATTGCGTACAACTGGTGTATCTACCGCATTGTGTACGCCAAGAATTCCAACTTCTGGCTTATTGATGATTGGAGTAGCACCTAGTCCACCCATTCGACCTAGGCTAGTGATTGTGAAAGTTGAGCCAGTTAATTCATCTAGGCTAGCGGTGCCATCACGAGCAGCTTGACTTACACGCTGCATTTCAGTTGCAGATGTCCAGACGTCTTGTGCTTCTACATGCTTTACAACAGGAACATACAATCCTCTATCGGTTTGTGTTGCAATTCCCAAATGGATTGCATCATGTCTTGAAACTACGCCCTTTACATCATCATACAGTGCATTGCAAACTGGATTATCTCCAAGAGCCCTGACCAGACCTTGCATTATGAATGGCAAGTAGGTCAATTTCGGCTGTTCCTCTGTTCTTGATGCGTTTAAGTGAACTCTTAGAGTTTCCAAATCGGTAATGTCGACTTCCTCAAAGTAACTGAAATGTGGAATTGTAGTGTATGACTCAGTCATCGATTCTGCGATCTTACGGCGCAGTCCGATTACTGGAACTTCTGTAACACCGGTAAGAGCAGTACGTGAAGGTCCAGCAGCAGCAACTGGACTTCCAGCCTCCTTCCATGAATCTAGATCAGCATGGGTTACTCTTCCAGCAGGTCCACTTCCAGATAATCCTGAAAGGTCAATGCCGCTTTCACGAGCACGCTGGCGGACAGCAGGTGATGCAAGTGGCCTTGCACCAGGTGCAGCAACCACTACAGGTGTTGATTTTGCAGCCGGAGCTGGTTTTGAGGCAGGCGCAGGTTCCGGTTCAGGAGTTTTCTCAGGAGCCGGTTCTGGTGTGGCCTCTACTTTCTTTTCTACAGGCGCAGGTGTTCCTTCGCCATCGGTCTCAAAATCAATACAGACTTGGCCAACAGCAAGAATTGTTCCTGGTTCACCAACTATTGATTTTACCACACCATCGGTAGGAGATGGAATCTCTACTGTGGCTTTGTCAGTCATCACCGATAGAATCGGGTCATCTTCTTTCACGGTGTCTCCAACAGAGACCATCCATTCGACGACCTCCCCTTCTACGACTCCTTCTCCAATATCGGGCAACTTAAATTCAAATATTCCCATGTTTAGGCCTCCTGTGTTTTCTTAATAGCCGCTGAAATTCGGTCAGGGCTTGGAAGGTAATCCCACTCTGTGGTATGTGGGAATGGTGTATCCCAACCAGTTACACGAATGATTGGGTACTCTAAGTGCCAGAAGCATCTCTCTTGAATTGAAGCACTCATTTCAGCACCAAATCCACTGGTCTTCGGTGCTTCATGAACAATTACACACCGTCCCGTCTTCTTAACAGAATTGATGACGGTGTCTCTATCCCAAGGCAATAGTGTTTGTAAATCGATTAATTCAGCATCGATTCCACTTTCCTCAATACCTTTCTGTGCTACATGAACCATAGTTCCCCATGCGATAACCGTACATGCGGTTCCTTCCCGAACAATTCTTGCTTCTTCTAGAGGAATTGAGTAATACCCTTCTGGAACATCTCCGTCCTCGTGGCCTTTCCATGTTGGTACATTATGCGGGTCTCCGTAAAATGGTCCGCGATAACAGCGTTTAGGTTCAAAGAAAATTACTGGATCATTACACTCGATTGCACTGGTTAGCAATCCCTTTGCATTACGCGGGTTTGAACAGTATACCACTTTCAATCCAGGGGTATGGGTGAATTGTGATTCTGGGCTTTGAGAATGGTGGTGTCCGCCTTTGATTCCTCCACCAGCAGGTGTACGGATTGTGACCGGGGTCGAGAATTCACCACCACTACGATGGCGAAGTTTTGCAATTTCGTTAACAATTTGGTCATAAGCTGGGAAAATATAGTCTGCGAATTGAATCTCAGCAACAGGTCTCAATCCATTGAGTCCCATTCCGAATGCAATTGCGGCAATTCCACCTTCTGCAAGTGGCACATCAAATACACGATGTATGCCGTGTTTTTCTTGTAGGCCAGCAGTTACACGGAATACTCCGCCAAAGTAACCAACATCTTCTCCAAAGATAACGACATTCTCATCTTTTTCAAGCAATGTGTCCAGTGCGCTGTTAAGCGATTGTATCATATTCATTTCAGTCATAACAATCACCTCACTTTCCAAGTTCCTCACGCTGCTCTTGCACATGCCATGGGACGCTTTCATAGACTTCAGTAAAGATAGTTGAAGCCGGTGGGAATGGCCCATTAGCCAAATCACCAAACGTGCATGCTTCCTTGTATGCGGCCATTACTTCATCATCAATTTTCTGAGTTAACTCTGAATCCTTTTCTTCAGACCATGCGCCAATTGCAATCAGATGTTTCTTGAGACGGTCGACCGGGTCACCGCCTGGCCAGTGCTTGAATTCATCACCGGGACGGTAAATGGAAGGGTCATCGGAAGACGAATGTCCTCCTGCTCTGTAGGTGTATACCTCGATGTGGGTTGCACCTTTGCCGGCACGGGCACGTTCACGCGCCCACTTTGTTACCGAATAGAGTGCAAGGAAATCATTGCCGTCAACTCTCAGTGAAGGAATACCATATGCTAGGCCACGAGCGGCGAAGTTGTCTCCACCAGTAGCGAGATTGCGGTGAGTGGAAATTGCCCATTGATTGTTTACCACATTGAGAATCACTGGTGGTTTGAACACGGATGCAAAATTCAGGCCATAATGGTAATCGCCTTGAGCACTGGTTCCTTCACCAAGCCATGTAATCGTTGCTTGGTCATCACCTTTGTAGGCTGAAGCCATTGCTACACCTACCGCTTGACTGAATTGAGTACCGACAGGACTTGAAATTGAAATGAAGTATCCTTCTCTCCATGAATAGTGTACTGGCATTTGGCGTCCACGAAGATTATCTTCAGTGTTGCCAATACAATGACAAATCATGCTGACCATGTCTCTGCCTCGAACGAATTGTGCACCTGGTTGACGGTAAGATGGGAAAATCCAATCGGTATCGTCCAATGCCATAGTTTGAGCAATTGCAATCGCCTCTTCCCCCAAAGAACGCATGTAGAAGGATAACTTCCCTGTTCTCTGCATCTTGATCATTCTATCATCATAGATTCGAAGGCGCATCATTAACTCTAGGCCTCGAATCAAGGTTGCAGCATCGAGTTCAGGATTCCAATCTCCACTTGCGGAATCATCGTCACCAAGAACTCGAATTAGACCATGGGCATGGTCGTGGGTATCTGGTGCTTCACAGGTAACTGGGTCGGGACGAGATAAATCTCCGGGCTGTTCCTTCCATGAACCACCGAAATCGGCTTCATCGCCTGGGCGGAACGGTGCTGTTGGCACAGTATACGGCTCGAGTGAACCCTTCTCCCCTTCCGTCATGTCAATCCTCACTCCATGTCTGTTCTAAGCCTTGCCGTTGCTCTAGCAAGAAGGGCGCCTGCCCGATAAGAGGATCTAACTAGCGGGCCACAAGCCCAACCAAGGAAACCCATCTCTTCGATTTTTAATGACCACTCATCATATTGAGAGGGTTCGGGGAATCTATCAACCGCTAAATGATTAGGACTTGGTGCGAGATACTGACCAATGGTGACAAGGTCGACCTTTGCATCTCTTAGCAATTGTAATGCTTCAAGTATTTCTTCATTAGTTTCACCTAATCCAACCATTAATGATGATTTGGTTAGGATGTCGGGGCGTAAGCGTTTTGCCTCAACTAGAATTCCAATAGATTGCTCAAAAGTAGCACGGGGGTCCCTGACTATCGAATCCAAGCGTGGTACACACTCGACATTGTGAGCGAAAACTTCCAATTTTAGGTCGTCGAGCAGCATAGCCAAATCATCGTGGTCTCCGGCGAGGTCACTACATAGAAGTTCAAGAGTTACTTCAGGGGTATTTTCTCTAACCGCTTCAAGGCAGCGTCGATAATGCAAAGCACCACTGTCCTCTAAATCATCACGATTGACAACGGTAATTACTGCATGATTAAGTCCCATTGTTGCAATTGCTTCGGCAAGATTTGCCGGTTCATTCTCATCGAGAGGTGGAGGGCGTTTTATTGTTCCAACCGCACAAAATCTGCAACCCCTAGTACACTCTTGGCCAGCAACCATGAAGGTTGCATCTTTAGCAGCCCAACACTCGTGGATGTTTGGACAACGAGCTTCTTGGCAGACAGTATTGAGCATGTTATCGGTAACTGTACTCTTTGTTTCGGCGAATTTTCGTTGTAATTCACCAGTGGGTAACTTTGTTCGAAACCAGTCTGGAAGGCGCGTTCTTGCCTTGGCCATATTCAACTTTCGAACCGTCATTGCACCCCCCCCTGTAGTCATCCCGAAGGGATGGAGTGCAAAAAGAATCGCTTTGGCCGTTTACGAGCATTCAAGCCAAAACTCGGTTTCCCCCCATCTATGCGAGTAGCAGTAATCACCGGTGGTGCACGCAGAATCGGGGCTGCAATCACCAACCTATTACTGGATGAAGGGTGGGCGGTAATCGTTCATTGTAATCGTTCGATTACACAAGCTAGGCATCTCATCAAAAGAGGCCGAGGAAGCATCGTCTCTGGCGACCTCTCAAACGATGAGGATCTATTCCGAATTATCGAAGAAATACATGACCACGAATTAGTCGAAGAAGCAGGTGGGATCGATTTATTAATCCATAATGCCTCAATCTATAATCAGGAGGACTTCGCTACAGTAACACCTCAAGAGTTGCGTAGATTCTCCGCTGTTCATTTGGATGCTCCATTCTTCATCACTCAAGGTTTGGTTCCGAAATTAAAGAACAAAAAAGGTAGTGTCATTGGTATTGTTGACACCAGTTGGAATCACGCTTGGAAAGAGTTGGCACATTACACTGCAACAAAGGGCGCTTTACGTCAATTAATTGTCAACCTTGCCGGTGAATTAGCTCCCGAAATAAGAGTAAATGGTATCGCACCGGGCGCTATAATTGCTGCAGCATGGGAGAAAGAAAGGTTTGAATCGATTTTAGCCAAAGTCCCACTCGGTAGGGCTGGAACTCCTGAAGACATTGCTAAGGCTGTGAAATTCTTGTACGAAGCGGACTACATAACAGGATATATCCTTCCTGTAGATGGTGGATGGTCAATAACATAGGTGTGGTGCAGGGGGTGAGATTTGAACTCACGAACCCATTGAGACCGGATCTTAAGCCCGGCGCCTTTGACCAACTCGGCAACCCCTGCGCAGACTGTCGGCGAGGCTGGGAATTAATGAAAGCGTCGGGCTAAACCTAAAATTAAGCCAATGTAATCACCGACACTTTACTGTTATATGCTATTGTAACTGCACAACGGCTATGAGTAAAACAGCCCCTATCGCCTTGACTTTTGTTTTGCTTTTTTCAGTATTTGGATATATGGCAATAGATTTGAATACAAACAATACCGAAGACCTACCTTCATCTTCGGATTTTTTCGTATGCGATGATGGTGAAGAAATCCCAGCAGATTTACAAAATAATGGCAATGAAGATTGCACAGATAGTTCCGATGAGGATGTAATAGATCATACAAAGCACATTCATACCGCTCCACAATTAGAGGCACTCTTAGTCGAAATCGAGGGCGCCCAATTCATTGCCGGAAATGTCATTCACGACCATCCAATGGAAGTTAGAATCAACTGGGTAATGCAATCCGCTGAAGGAAATTCAAGCGGTGACAATATAGCCACTGACATGAATGGTGCTTGGAGTTTTGATATTGAGGTCGAAGACCGTAGTGAGAATATTTCGATAACCTTCAGGGCTCACAATCTTCCTGAAGGCACATGGTCAGATAATCTAACAATTACGATAGAAGCCGATAAAATCGATGGATGTACCGATGCTTTAGCTAACAATTATAATTCAGATGCAACAGATGATGATGGTAGTTGTGATTACGATCAAGATGATGATGGTGTTTTAGATTCTGATGAAATTGTAGGGTGTACAGATGTTGTTGCTAACAATTATAATTCAGATGCAACAGATGATGATGGTAGTTGCGATTATACTGGTGGTGACGGTAACGAATCTGGCGTGAATGAGCCACCTGAATGCGATGCTGGCCAAGATTTGACAACTGATGTCAATGAGATAGTATACCTTGATGCTAGTAACTCCATCGACCCAGATGGTGACGCATTGGAGAACCCTAATTGGCAAATTCTTGAAAGGCCAGAGAACTCTACTGCAATGATTCAGAGTTCATCTGATTTTTTTGCAGAATTTACCCCTGATGTTATCGGTAACTTCACCATTGAATTTTATGTTGATGATGGAGAAGATTTCTGTAAAGCGACTCTGCTGTTGCAGGCTGTGATTACAGTTCCGTCAATAAGCCCAACTACTATTTCACAAGTACTTACTAACGACACTACAATGGCATATATTGAATTCACAAGTGAAGGAGGGCACATAGAATCTTGGGAAATATCACCTGCCTTGCCAGCAGGAATTAATTTTGATATTAATTCTGGTAGAATCAGTGGGACCCCTTCGGAAATAGTCGAGGAAACAACATACACTGTATATGCAAATAATTCAGCAGGTTCTGGTACTGCTAGTATTACATTGAGTGTAATCGAATTGGGATATGACGCCAATGACCTTGCACAATTTTGGCTAGACTTTTTCCAATGCCAGGCAAGTGACGACAGACCGATGGTTGATGACTTGGATACCAACGGAGATGATAATTTCCAGTGTGAAGTCTCTATTACTCTCAATGAAACTCATGTCATAATAACAACCAATGGAATTCCAAATCACGATTTTGAATCAATGCTAGCGTGCACTCAAGGTAATGATTGTACCGCTGAGCAAAATTATGTTTGGTCAATTCCTCGTAATCCGACCAATGATACAACGGGTGGGCACAATAGTGCAGCCTGCCCTGAAGCAGGTGGGGATTTTGAATGCGCAGCAGACCGAGGTGCAATTGCAGTAGCAATCAATGGTGTACCACTTTATGGTCCTGAAGATGGGCCAGGTGGAGATGCGGTTGCAGCAGAACACGGTGCATTCGTAGAGGACCGTCAACCTATCGATTTGGGGATCTGTCATGGGCACAATGCAATGGGCGGAACTTACCATTACCATGCTGATTCAAATTGTATGCATTGGCATGCTAAAGACGGTGAGAATATCAAAGATGATTATGATATGTCAACTCCACAAGCAGTTGCACAGAATACCTATGACGGCAATCATTCAGAAGTGATAGGCGTTGCATATGATGGCTATCCAATCTATGGTTTCTGGGGCTATGATACCGATATGAATGTTGTAGAAATGAAAAGTTCATACGAACTAAAGGATGGCGAAACTGGCTACAATGGAATTGATGATTACAAGTATACTGAGGGATTAGGCGACCTCGATGTTTGCAATGGACATTTCGGGCCAACTCCTGATTTCCCACAAGGAATCTATCACTATCACTCAACAATGCAAAATGGAGATGGTGACATGGGATTCCCTTACTTTTTGATATGCTATCATGGTGAAGCGGATATGACCAGCAATGGAGGAAATGGCAATGGCGGAGGAGATGACCCCTGTGCGGGCCATGGAGTAACTTGGGGCCCAGGGATTGGCCCACCACCTGAAGGGTGTGAAGGCGGACCAGGTGGGCAAGCCGAAATTACGTCTCTGGATGGCTGGAGTTTCGACCCTATGGCACTGCTAATTATCGGACTTTGTTGTGCGACTGCATGGTCGCTTCGGCGCAAGTAAATTCACCCGTAGGGTGACCACATTAGGGTACATTGAGTGCAAAACCGTTTAACACCCTAGTGTAGACGGTAAATCGGTGCGCATGCTGAAATCACGATTTGTTCCGGTCCTCGTGCTGTTTTTGATGCTATCGTCAGGATTACCTGTTGTTGAATTTGAAACCCTAGACGAAGAGCCTGTTTCTAAAGAAGTCCCAGCAAATTTACAAAACTATAATTTGTACCTCGATGAGGAAGGGGAATCCGGTGGCGATGGGGCCATTTCTACCATGGAACCAGAAGGGTCTCAGAAAGAGGCGAGCATCCTTTCTGGTGTGGAGTTTCGTTCCGATGACCTGATTAGCGACATCACAATCTATGGTGAAGGAAGCGCTTCTGAAGTCAATCTATACATTTTCCTACAATTCAAAGGTCAAGAAGGCTCAACCGCTGATTTGACATTTACTCTCAATGCGGTAGGTGGCCCTACATACACCACAACGGAAGAGTTAACCTCGCCATGCCAAGATAGTATCCTCCCTAATTCAGGATGTACATGGGTAATTAACGAAATTTCCTTCGATGTACCTGAAGATGGCTTTACGGTTGAACAGGGTGCTCAATTACGCCTACAGATTGACGGTTCAGCATCGTGTGAAGGGCAAGGCGGCATTGGACAAGGCGGTGATTGTGACGTTCAGATTGCATTTGGAGATTTAGATAGTACCAACAGTTTTTCAAGGTTAACTATGAAAGCAAATGCTCTGGCCGATTCTAGTGTTAGAGTGCACGCACCTGGTGGTATTTGGGTAGATGATGAGCAGTTAGAATGGTCTCCAAACCATCGTCCTGATTTTAGAACCATACAATTCTCAGTTGATGTTAGAGATGCATTTGGACGCGACGATATTCATTCGGTAAGTTTGATTTTATCAACGCCATCTGGTGCAACTGCGGTATTCGATAAAGAATTTGAAGATGATGACCTAAGACTTGACAACAATGGATTGGTGGGGAATTATACTTGGACATATGATGCTGGAATCGCACCCGGCGAGTATGCTTTACAATTGGAGATTAGTGACGTTCAAGGACACACAGTGGTTTACAGCCATCAGGGTTTAGAATTCTTGGAATATGGAATGTACCTCTCGCTACCTACTGGGCAACCGGATAGTGTATTGATCGCCCCTGGGCAACTTAGCAGCGTTGAATTCATGGTAGAGCACACAGGTTCTGCTGGAATTGAGATGGAGGTTGAATTTGAATTATTCACCTCCTTACCATCTACTTGGCCTTCACCATATTGGGACCAACCGGGTGGCTATACCTTGAATGGTGGCGGTTCATTCAAGATTGCAACACTTACGATTGAAGCTCCAGACGGAGACCTTTCTACTGCGCCAGACCGCATTGAAGTATGGGCAAGAGGATTTGTTGAGAACGAAGAAAATATTCGTGAGGAAGTCGTAATTGAGAAGATTGTCCTCGATGTCGACGAAGTTGGTGTTTATGCACCACCTAGGTTGAATGTGTATGAAGATGAAGAACATCAGATGCAAATTGCAGATTCAAACCGACCAGAGGCATTTGATGCAACGCTATCACATTACATAGATTCTGATGAAGTAGGGGAGTTTTACATCGATGTGTTCAATGCAGGATTTGATACCGACACTTACAGAATAAAGGTAGAGCAAATGCCTAGTTCAAGTTGGATGTACGAGTTTTACGATAATGATACTCTTGAACCATTGATCAACGAGGGAATTTATGTGGTGACTCCAGACATTGGCTCGCATGAAATTCTTTCATTAGTGATGAAGATATATCCACCTACATCTCGTGATGATGTAGATATTGGAATGGTTTCAATTAATTGTTTCAGTGTAGGGAATGATACACAAAGTTCGATATCTTCATTTACAGTACACCGAACATTCGGAATCCTTGCTGAAGTTATTGCAGATTCCGATGGACAAGAAATTGGTAGTGTTGGCCCAGTAGCCCCTGGCTCTGAAGTTACGTTCGATGTCCGAATTACAGACAGTACAGATAATGCATCTCAGCAGAACACATGGAGAATAATATCCCCTGGTAGTTTAGAGGTTAACACAGATATTGATGCTTCTTACGGCGCATGGGATTATTCTATGACAGACGAGAACGGTAGTGAAATTGTAGCAATACGATTGATGCCCGGAAATTATGGTGACATCAAAGTTACGATTGATATGCGTGAGCAGGTTATAGCTGCTAATCACACATTGTATCTGCGCGTAACTGAAGAAGTTTCTGATGGTGATGCGAGGTACTTCGATTTGCCATTGGAAATACGTGTTGAAGAAGAAGTAATGCCCGGACGGATTTTCGTAGAGAGAGTTACCCAGATGACTCCCTTCTTACCTGGTGTAGAACAAGATGTCGAATTCCGTGTAGAGAATTCGAACAATGTTATGTTGGATATTATTATCTCTGCACAGAGCCTTCCTGCTGGCTGGACAGCGAGTTTCTCAACCAGTGGGTCCACCCAACAAGGAAACACAATACTTCTGGAAATAGATGCATTTAGTACCAGTGAATTCACATTGATTCTACGCGCTTCTGAAGATTTAGTTGCTGGTAAAGATGCTGAAGTTGTATTATCGGTAGAACCCGTTGACAGCGAAGTCAGTACTTCGAACCTTAAGCAAACACCAAAATTCATGTTTGCAACTGCGTGTGAAGGCTTTGATTGTTTCACAAACGCAGCATTAGATTTCCAGAGCCCGCAAACTATTGGATTGTATGTGGGTATTCTATTGGTGGTTTTCCTAGCAATCTATCGTAGAGGGCAAACTTCTGCAAGGGAATTTGCAACATTCGAGGAAGAAGAAATGTCCTTTGAAGAGATGAATAAGAAGTTTGATGATATTCCTGATGTTGTTATGAGTGATGAAGATCTAGATGACGACTTAGAATTACTCGAAGAACTTGATGATTTAGAGTGAAATTTTCTTGACTATTAGGGGGCATATCTCCCCGTAGGGGAGAGATTAGAGCCTAATTATGTATGAACAATGTTCCATTTCCCTTAAGTGCCTTCGAACCAGCCGTCATAATGGTGTCAGTATTGCGTATGTCCTCCATCCAATCTCAAGCCCGCCCCATATTGCTTAGGGAGTTCGATCAAAACAAGTTCAAATCCATTGGACTTGCAATGCTAATGTTTCTCTCAACTATAGCCTCTATTCAGTTCGTATCTTACGCTGCTTTAGCCGCCACAGACCAAGACGGAGATGGTCTAACATATGGGCTTGAGTACATCATTGGCACCCAGCCAACTGATTGGGATTCAGACAATGATATGTTGCCAGATGGTTGGGAATGGCAATATGGATTAGACCCACTTTCCAGTAGTAATTCAGATGGTGCAACCGGTGATCCGGATGGCGATACCTTTACGAATTTACAAGAGTATACCTACAAGATTCCTTTCAATTGGGACCTTTCTTCCACCCCTTCTCTGCTTGATAATGGAGTTTGGAAGGGAGGAACTGTTCCAGTTAGTAATTGGGATGAAGAAAACGCCATGCAATACAACCAGTTAGCGTGCGGAGATGCAGGCGCAGATGGCACTGGAAGTGTCATACTTTGTGATGAAGACCCGGTCGGAAATATCTGTGCTGATGGCTTTGACAATGACAAAGATGGAATGTTTGACGCGGCTGACAATGATGGCGATGGCGATGCTGATTGTTCATCTGACGATGATGATGGTGACGGTATTGCCGATGAAGACCCAGATGGCTGGGACACAGATGGCGATGGAATGCCTGATGGCTGGGAAGCATCACACGGTTTGAATGCAACATCTGCATCTAATGATGATGGTGCAAATGGCGACCCAGATGGTGATGGATTAATCAATATCTACGAGTATATCAATCCCTCTTGGACTACAACTTGTGGTGGACAACCATGTTACCGACCAGGGCCATCTGGCTCCTTTACTGAGACAGTTACGCCTTGTATTCCGCATGAAGGAATAGGTCCAGGTGGCTGTGCTACTTTGACTGCATCAACCGATACTATTCATACAACAAATCCTAATAACCCTGATACAGATGGCGATGGATTAAATGATTCTTATGAAGCATTAACTCTTCTAACAGACCCGACTGATTCCGATACAGATGATGATGGAATTAGCGATGGTAACGAAATCAACGGCCAATATGGTAACCCTCCACAAGCGAGCGACCCACGTGACAATAATACAGATGATGATGCATTTGATGATGGTGCTGAAGACATAAATGGAAACGGGTTAGTTGATGCAAATGAAACAGACCCAACCCGTCGAGAAGATTCTGGCGATTTTGATAATGATGGTCTTGAAAACTGGCAAGAGAATCTATCCTGTACTTTTTGGAATGTAGCAGACACTGATTCCGGTGGTATCAATGATGGTGATGAAACCAATGCATCTCATGGAACAGACCCTTGTGATTCACTAATTCAATTCAGCTCAACAATAGTATCCTATGATTCAGGTTCAAGTAAATTGACCATTACTGATGGTTCAGGTTTCCGTCCGAGTGGAGGTGTCGCGTTCTACAATAGTTCTGGAACACTGACACAATTCCTCTATGGTGGAACGATAAATGACGTACTACAGGGTGTATTTATCTCCCCTCCTGCTAATTCAGTAGTTGAAAGTGCAAATAACTCTTGGTGCCATGATCTCCTAGGAGGTCCTATCCCGAATTATTGTGATGATGATTATTCAGATTCTGACGGAGATGGATTAGCGGATTGGGAAGAGACTCTCGGTACTTACGGGTACTTCTCTAACCCTACTCTCGCAGACTCTGATGGTGATGGAGTCGATGACTTCAGTGAAGTTCTTGCAGGGACAGATCCGATGCAGCCTTGTGACAATAGTTTGGATGAGGATGGTGACGGATTAAACAATTACTTCGAAACCTCCACTGGTTGTGATAATTCTTGGATTGGAATTTCCAATGGAAGTCAGGATATTTGGGTTACTGAAGTGGATAATATTGACACGGATTCAGGCGGAGTAAACGATAAGCAAGAGTACTTTGATTCCACAAATCCAGAAAACGACCCGACAGACGACATTATGCCTGACGACTTTGATGGCGATGGTATTCCTGATGCAATTGAAAACCAGACAGGTACCGATTGGAGAAATCCAGATACCGATGGTGGAGGTATGTTAGATGGTGATGAATGTACGCAACCATTCTGGTTCACGAATTGTCAAGGCTCACCATTCGACCCCTGGGACCCTAGTGACGATACAAGCCAAACCGAAGTTATATTTTGGGCAAATAACACAAGTGGTGTAGTCGACTTGAACCGAGAACATCTTTGGCGAGTACACACATACGATTTCTACACTGGTGCAGCATACGGACTTGAGACAGACTCACACCCCGCAGCTGAAATAAATGTACCATATACCAACTCGACTCACCTTGCTTCATCTACCTATGCAAATGATACAGTCGCATGGAACATAGACTATGCAAATCCAATGATGAATGGCAAGGCACCTCTACCTGCGTATCAGTTTAACATAACATTCTGGTCTGATGCCTCATTGACAATGTCTAGAACCAATGATACCCATTCATACGAAGTTACAGGCGGAATACTCGATGAATTATGGGTTGAAGAACACGAATATTGGTTTGACTGGCCTACAATCTCTGCAAATACAATTGCAGGAACTAACTCCTCATATGAAACCAATGTGCCAGATGAATTCACCAATAGTTCACTACCTGAATCTAAAATCATGAACATTACCAATGACGTGATTAGTACAGCAGGAGCAACAGATGCCTACTCGAAGGCGGATGCTATTGCGACCTTCCTACGTGATGGAAATGCAACATTTGATTTTAAGCGTAATTACAATGGTAGTGGTTCTGCTCCAGAAGCAGATATTACCTATGAGGTATTGAATCGTGCAAAAGAAGGCACATGTTCAGAATTTACAACTGTTTTCGTCACAATGGCACGTGTTGCTGGAATCCCAGCAAGATTTGTTAGCGGTTACCGTGGAGGTGTTTGGAATGACAATGGCTACGAAATATATGGCGGTAACTTGGCTCAATGGGGCGAAGTACGACTTGAATTAAGCCCAAGTAGTGGCGGAGATGACCTTGGATGGATTCCATTTGATGCATGTCCTGCTCCTGAGGAAATTGAAATTGTAAACCTAAGTTGGACACCTACTACCTATGATCGAGAGGGATTGGTAGATGTCAATGTTTCAGGTACGTTACAGTATGTCAGTAATTCTACAACGATTCCAGATATCACACTTCGTGGGTTTGTTGTAAGTGTTTCAGATGTTACAAATGTTCCAGGCGCAGCATCTATTTTCGATAACTTGTTTGGAGCAATTACTACCGATTCCAATGGGACATTCAGCATGAATGGAACAATGTTAAACCCGGTTTCTCCAGGTTACGCTAGTATCGTAATAGAGCATCTTCAAAATGGATATGTATCACACGATGGTCTTGATTTGGGCGTATTCATCAATATTACAGATGACTCTAGTATCAATCACAGCGAACCGACTCCTATCGACAATCCTGTTCTTGGGGCTGGAGCTACCACTGTATTATCTGGTCAGTTATTGTTTGAGAACAATGTAACTTCAGGTTCCGGAGACCTTGGTTCTTTATCGGTTTGGCTAGACTTCATATCATCGGAGGATGGAGCTACCAATTTGTCCGGCATAGTAGGGCCAAGTGGGGTATGGGAGATTAATGTCACATTAAATGAACTTGAAACCAAGACCAATATTTCTGCGACATTAGGTTTCAGTGGATGGCAAGATACCTCACAATCAGTTGGTGGACCTCAATTCCATCTTCGCCCGAGTACCCATTCAATCAATCTTGATATCCGAGACGCTCCTAATTTGGCAGCCAGTATTGAAGGTCCAGGGGCAAATAATTCAATCCTTCAAATCGATGAACTTGTTTACATCAATGGTTCAGCAATGTCATTTGGTGCAGTCCCAATTTCACTTTCAGGAAACTTGTCCTTTGGTATGAGGGAACTAAATGGTGGTGGAACATTTGTTGAATTATTCAATCAATCGGTAAATGGAGCATTTGCTATTACTCATAATCTAGATGTCAACCTCACTACTGTGAAAGCAGGTGCAATTGAATTATCATTGGTATTCTATCCAGATAATCTTGAGGCTACGGACTCCCTGAATACTTCAGCGAGCCCATGGTGGTTAGAGGGATTATTGTTCCTTGAGTTGCAAGCCCAATCTCAATTACGTGGTGATGAGGTGGCAATCATAATTCAGGTAACTGACCATCTAGGTGGTCAATTAGATCTAAACCTGACGGGTACCTTCACTTTCGACTTCGATGGTACGACTGTAAATACAACCATTGACCCAGGTTCCAGTACCATCTCACCTACATTCTCAACAAATGCTAATTTGCTTGCTGGAGATTATGTATTCGATATGTCATTTGGCGGAAATGAGTACTTCATGTCCACAACTAACAATTCGTTATTGCGAATAAAAGGCGCAATTGATGTAAATGTTGCAGTCATCGACGACTGGACATATCGCGGCAACACTACATGGATAGTAGGAGATATTTCAGATTCCGTTCACGGTACTGCCGTGTTAGGAAATGATTCGATGATAATGGCCACATTGCTTACGATTAATGGACCGATTGATTTGGGTAATGCTGTGCTAAACAATACAACAGGGACTTACAATATTACAATAGTAGCTCCATTGAATTTACCTTCTGGAGTTTATGACATCGAAATTATGGCAGACTTTGACACCCCTGCTCAACCAGGTGGTGCATACTTCCAGTGGGTCGATAGTGCAGTCCCTCCTGCTCTTCCACAAATGCCTTCAACTACTTGGGGTATTGAATCAGATGTTATTCTATCAGTTCCTGAGGGGATGCCATCCGATGTTATTGCGGTGATGAATAGTACTATAGAAATCAGGGCTTGGGTCGGCGATATTGCCGATAATTCGAATGTGAGTGGAGCTCAAGTTGACTACATCTTAGATTATGGTGGAGCGAATATCTCGATTGGTAGTGCTAGTAGCGCAGCTGATGGGAATGCTACTTTGATGTGGACCGTTAGTGGTGTTGATCCAGGACAATACATAGTGAGAATGCAAGTGCTAGACGATGTGTCTTCTGCAAAGACAGCAGGTGCTACTAGGCATTGGGGTAACTTTACTGACATTAATATCACAATACAAGTTCAATCCGATATCAGAATTGATTCGATACCTTCTACCATTACAGCAGGAGTTAATTTCCAAGTTATAGGACAGGTTGAAGATGGAGATAACGGTAGCAGAAACTTGACTACAGCAGTCTCTCTAGAAATGTTTTGGATGGATAATCCAGATGAGAAACTAGTGAATGGTGTTTTCACAACTGTGAATGGAAGTTTCAATTTATCAGTCCCTACCGATGTTCTTAGCAATGGTACATTACGTGGACCTAGGACTTTTATTATCTCAGTTGTAGAAGGTTCATCACCGTTCTACTTGACAGATACTAGCAATCATTCAATTTTGGTACAAGGTGTAACTGTTTTCGAAAATGTACAGCCACTAATTCCGATTATAGTTAATCGTGGAGCAGATGTGAATATGACTTTGCAAATGGTTGAATCTTCGAATATGTGGCAGCCTCTGGCTAATTATACCATAGATGTCAAGTTTGATGACACCTGGCTTGCATCTAATATGACAGACCCGCAAGGACGTACAAGTTTCAGCCATACGGTTCCATTTGACCAACCGTTGGGATTGATTACAATCGCCTTATTCTACAATGGAAGTTCTGACTTGCTACCGTTCCAAAGAAATGTTTCAACTGTTACGATTAGATCGATTACAATTTTGGTAGTCGACCCTATCGTTGCTAATCCAGTTGCTGGTGATTCCTTTACAATTACTGGGACAATTGAGAGTGACAACGGTAGTAGCCTTCAATTACGTACCGGAGTAGCATTATCTGCTAATGTTCTATTCACCATTGACGGTGAGCCTACTGGGTTCACTTTGTCCAATGGACAAATACAAGCAAACGGCACTTGGGTGGCAACTATTGCCCTAGGTTCTGAATTTATGGCTGGCTCACATGTAGCCCAAGCACAATATATCCCATCGGTGAATTATTACTCAGGGTCAAGTGCAAATCAAACATTCGATAGCCGTGGATTTACTACACTTACATTTGTTTCACCTTCACTTGATGGTGTAAATCAACCTTCACTCAACGACAGAACAGATAGAGGGGATGATGTCAATGCTAAGTTACAATTATTCGATAATACTGGGGCTCCAGTAGTTGGAGTTCAGGTTACTGTTTCCCTAAATGGAACACTTGTTACAACGATAGGAACTACGGATGCATCTGGTTTAGTAGATGTCAATATTACAACACCGGCGGACCTTCTTGTAGGATTCCATAATCTCAATGCAGAGTTTTTGGAAATTTCTGGAACAACTGGTTTGATTGGTGATACGACAGATGTAAAGTTTGTTGTTCTGGCTCAAACAGATGTCAACATTACAGAAAGTTCAGAATCGATTACTTCTGGTGATGTTCTATATGTCAATGGTACCCTTCTTGATAACCTTGGAAATGTACTTCAAATAAATGGCAATGATTCGAGCGCAGTTGTTTATCTGCTAGTAGATGGTGTTCCAGTTTCAAGTGTTCAGTCCAGCCCTAGCGATGGAATGTTCATGTTTGCTTGGACTTCTCCAGAAAGCATTGCAGCGGGCTTCCACAATATCCAGATTAGCTTTACTGGCGGAAGAGATTGGGTCGACCCGGTTGGTGAAGGGGACAGTGCAAACCCGGACTTCTACCATCCAAGTTTAGATTCAGTAAACTTCACAGTTGCAGTTCCAACAAAGATTCTGCTACTGACTCCTGGAGGCCAAGTAGACCGTGAAGAGATACTTACAGTACAAGGCCGTCTACTAGATATTGTAGATAACCCACTAGATGGTGAACTGATCGAAATTTGGCTTGGTGGAGTGTTCTTAACGAATGTGACAACCACAGCCGATGGTTCGTTTACAGCAATTCATCCAGTACCTGCTGATTCTGAACTAGGTCCAGTATTACTTGAAACAAGATTTGCTGGTTCGACCGGTTACTTACCATCTGCTAATAATGGCACATGGAATATCTATTCGCCGATATCTGTGGAGATTAATATTGAGCCAACATTGGCTGTTGAACAGATGACAACTATTGATGGATTTGTAGGGGACAATCTGATGAACCCACTTTCAAATATGGTCGTGCTAGTCTCGATTGAAGGAATATCTATTGGAAATGCAACCACCGATGAAAATGGCAATTTCACCTTCGATTGGCAAGTTCCAAATATCTTCACAGACGGAACTCATGTTATCATTGCTGATGTTCCAGAACAAGGGTGGTACAGAGCAGGCCAAGGAAACAACTCCTTCTTCCTAGCGCATCGTACAGGTATTACGATTGACATTGCCAATAATGATGCTACACGAGATGACTTCTGGGATGTCACGGGATCATTATACGATATTGATACTGCTTTCAATGACGGCTTGCCGGGAGAAATGATTTACATATTCCTTGATGGTTCTCAAGTGGGATATGCCACTACCTCGATTAACGGTGATTTCACGACTTCTATTAGGGCCGAATCTTCGTATTCCCGTGGCGCTCATATAGTGACTTTCACATTCGATGGAAGTACAGGTCATTTGCCAGTTGAAACTAATGAAACAGTCCTTGTATGGTCCGAAGTAACCGTGCATATAGATTCTGTATCAACCTATGTAGTTCGAAGTGATGGAATTAATTCACCTATTGTAATGACAGGCAGAGTTACTGAAATTGGTGGACAAGGAGTCATGATTGATGAAGCAAACCTTGTTCTTGGTGAAGGTTTCGATTGTGGAATTAGTGGTAGTGGTAGCAAGTGTATAAACTCCAATATAATTTGGAATGGCGGAGTCTTCACTCTAACTGCTACTGCACCATCATGGATTGACCCAGGTATGATGCAACTCAATCTCCAAACACCGGAGAACTCCTCGCTTTACCTGCGAGCAGGCTATTCGTGGAGTGAATTGATATCGATAGCGATTGACGCTACTTTCGATGTTGACATCGAGCCAATCATCGAGGATGAACAAGAAGTAGTAAAAGGCGAAATTACAATTACTGCAGATGATACTGAGGAGGGTGTTGAAGGAATTGCAATCACCATTGTTCTTGATTACGAAAATGGTACAAGGTTGCGGGAAATACAAGTAACGACAGATTCCAATGGTTATGCATCGTTTGAATTTGACAATGAATTCCCGTATGGCGATCATTCCAAGTATGGCGTAATCGTTCTGAAGATGTCAATTGAGAATAATGGAATCCTATCCATCGGATCTGTTGGTGAATTTAACAACGAATTTAATTCTGGAACTAGTCCCGATTATACATTTGTAAGTGAAGGTTCTGACGTTCCATGGTGGCTTTATGTCATGGCCTTCTTACTCATCGGAGCCGGAGCCGCCTTTGTAATAATGAGGCGCCGTGCAGCAGATGATGCTAAGGAACTTGCAGACATATTCTCGTATACTGCTGAGTTGTTAGCGGCAGGGGACTCGATGAGAGAAGCAATTTTCCAATGCTATGAGAGTTTAGTTCACATGTTGATGGAACGAGGATTCCTACGTCGTGATTTCGAGACAGTACGAGAATTTGAAATGGCGATTAGGTCTGCGTTACCACAAATCTCTGAAGAATCAATATCTGGACTTGACTCGGTATTCGAGGAAGCTAGGTACAGTCGCCACGAAATGGATTCTAGTCACAAGCAGAATGCACAAGAGGCGTTGGTCCGAGTTGTCGCTGAAATTGGGCAAGCTGGTGAAATACCAAATCGCTGATTACCAGCGTAGATCAAGAACGCCGCCTTTGAGCGTCACTTTAATCGAATCAACATTTGCCGGTAGTGGTAACTTTCTGACGAAGTTGTCTCCAACACATAATTTGAGAATGCTGTGGCCTCCGATTTCGCCTTTTGCTAAATCGATATTTGAAGCATCAACTCCAAGTAAAGGAATTGTTAATCCATTACTGTGGCGTTGACCATTTAATTCTTCAATTAACCAGTTCAGCCTTCGCTCTGGCGCTATATCTGCCATATGATTTTCTGGTAATTCACCAGAGGCTACGAGCATCATAGTGTGGCGGTCACGGACTTCATTTAGATGGTCACCAGTGACCTCAAAAACCGCATGTAATTCACTTGGAGATGCGTCAAGACCATCGCTGACAGTTTGAATTTCGACCTCTTCCCACTCTTCCATAGACTAACCCTCCCGTGGCGGGACATATTGAACCTTTCAGATGTCAGCCTCACGCTGAACCTTCGAAAAGAATCTCTTTGCGAACCTTCCAGTTCCTTCTGCGGTTGATACTTGATTCATCTTAATATCTGGTGGATAGCACGCGGAATAGGTTCTATCTGAATGGCGTCTATCGAGCAAAACGATGAGAGCACGGTCCCCCATTGCTCTAATCGGCCTTCCCATGGCTTGCAAGATTGAATTAATTGCAGGTTGTGAATTGGCATACCTCCAATGATTGGTTGCACCAAACTTGTCCTTGATGTAGTTGCCAAATGATTTCTGAAATACAGATGGTGGGGCATTTGGAATACCAACACAAGCGACAGAATCTAGTAACCCACCTGCATAATCAATACCTTCAGATAACTTCCCATTAAACACACCTGCTAGTAATATTGGTCGCCCAATTTTAGGTGCTTCTTCCAAATCGATCATCAGGGCACCAATGTCCTTTTTGGTCCATGTTCTCGCCTCGACCATTTTCTTCACACCAGGGATGTTAATCGTCTCAAAAATATCGTTTAGAATACTGTACGATGGTGCGAACACAGCAACATTACCTGGTGTATTTTGTACCAAATTATAGATGTGTTCTCTTATCTTTTTAGTATTATCAGGACCTCGTTCTCGATACAAGGTCGTTACATCACTTGCAACAATAATTGGTCTGCGTTCCTTGGCAAATGGAGATGGGTGGATGGATTCCCCACGGTCTTCTTTGTCCAATCCCAGTAAATCTGCAAACATATGTGGTGGGTCTAATGTTCCAGACATTAGAATTGCACCAGCCGTTCTTTCAAGAATCGGACCAGCTACTAGGCCAGCATCCAATAAGTATGAAATAATACGCCCATCTTTACCTTCACCTTCGAATACCAAGCACATTGCAGGTCCACTTCCAAATCTAGCAAGAACATCGATTAGGTGAGCCAAAAGGTGGGCTGAAGGTTCGTTATCCCCATCTTCGTCAATATCGACTTCATTGGTCTCTAGTAAATGCTTGAACATTTGAACTCTCACATTCTTATCTGGGGTGATTAATGCGGGCTCATTGCCCGTTAAGGTAGATTGATTTGCAATTGCTGAAACAGCGTCAAACGCTTCATTAAGCCATGATAATACACTATCTGCTTGGATTATCATCTCGTTACTATTTTCCAACTCGGATAGCATTCTTTTGAATTCTCTAGCCAGAATTAATCTGAATTCTTTACAGACAGATAAGCTCCAAGATTTGACCATTATTGAAGTATTCATTTCACCGCTTATTTCTGCAACTCTTTGCATGTTACCAAGATGTTCTTCAACTTCACTTGCAGCATTTCTAACCATTGTCGGTGTTAGTTTGCGCTGCATTCCCATGCGAACTCGATCTGGTAGATTATGTGCTTCATCAACAATAACTACCAAATCATCGAGGCGTAAATCCATTGCTTTCAATGATGCATTTCTAACTTCTTCTATGAACAGGTGATTGTAATCACAGACAATTATCTGTGCTTCTTTGGCTGCATTTCGGGCGGCTTTCCATGGGCAGGTCTGCTTTTTGTCTCCATCTTCGATGTGGGTTTTACTCATTTCAACCAATTCATCGACATGCATTGGGTCGGAAAGAATTCTCCTTTCAAATCCAGGCGCACTGGTTAGCCAAGGCCTGCATTGCTTATTCTTACGGTGCTTCGAACACATTAATGAAAAACTAGCACCCTTACTGCCGGCAAATGGTTCGACGCACATTCCAGATTGGCCTATCATGTCCACTAGAGTTATTTTGTCACTCTTGCGTAATTGATTAATTCGTCTGACAGTGTCTACCACAATTCTATGCTGGCTTTGTCTTGGAGTGAGGAACATGATTGTTTTACGTTCTTCTGAGGAAGTGGCAAATTCTAGTGCGGCTGCTAAAGCCGCTGCTGTTTTTCCAACTCCGGTAGGGGCACTTGCAAGATGAGCCCCCCCTTTTTCTAGAGTCGCAATACACGCCGCAATCATTTCTGATTGGCCATCCCTAGGTGTGGGGTGAGCCAACCAAGAGTGACCGGCTTCTGCACGCATGTTGTAATGCCTTCGTCGAAGGTATTTGAGGTTGAGGTTTGAGGATGCGCGGATGCACCGTTTGAGTAATTTGCACCCGGATGTGGGGTCCGGGTGCGTGTGGAACTAATCCTGCTCAGCAAGCAGGATCGGAATCGGAGTCCCCCTGGTTGCCCAGGGGAACGTTTGTTGGGTTGTCAGTTTGTGCTAATTTAGCACGTAGGCGCAGTGCAGCGAAACCGATGTTACCTGACAGTGTTACATCGTTTCGGAAGGTGGGAGCACAGTCCTTACTAAAATTGTCCTCCCATCGCATTTTCCCATCCCCTCCATTATATGTGGCTCTCACCCTGTTTTCACTCAGTGAACTCCTTGCGTCCTACAGTCTTGCTTCTGGCTTCTACCAAACCTTCAGCGAGAATTTCATTCATTGTAGCCTCTTCTTGTATTAGGCGTCGTACATAATCCTGCAAGCCTTGAGATGCAGCCTGGTCAGGGCTGATACCTTGCAGTTCGTACAGGTCTCCTAGCATGCTCTTCATCGAGCGGCCAACTGGAATTGTAATAGTTCCCATATCAGGGAGTAGAGGTTGTCCTTCTAGGAACAAACGTATTGCTGCTCTAATGACATCACTCCTATTTCGCGCCCCATCTAGTCCTACACGAGCATCGAGAAGAGACATCTCTTCATCGGTAATTCGTAGCGAGACAAGTGTGCTAGGGCGTGTCATTATTGTTCCTCCGTACCCCTTCCACATAACAGCCAGTATATGAATGTATCACAGGTGATTACAAATTGACTTACAGATGATTACTAAATATTACCTGTTTTGGCGCTGATTAGAATGTTGGATTTACCGGTGTTTCATCCGGCCGAGCGACTTCACATCCTGCGCCGACTAAGCCCCAGGGGTGCGGTTACAACCCTCACGCCCCAGCGGTGCCAAATTGATAGATTGGCACATTTTGAAGGGATCACATCTATTCAGGAGGAATAATAGATTGTATTGAAAACTTCAACCGCATCCTTGATGGTATCATTTCATGATATTGAGATGACAATCCTCAAACAGTAAAACACTACAGGTGATGATATGGCACTAGTGGCAAGCCGGGGACTATATCTCTATATTGAAGTTCTAACCACCGCTTTAGGTGATGAGATTGTTACAGATGATGAAGCATCAATTCTCAAAGTTCTAGCAATCGCTCTTGGTGTTTCACCATTTGATGTAGGGGATGCAATGGACATCGCCCGAGGAATAGACCCCTCACCCATTACAACCCCTGGAGATTACTCAGCTCATCGGATTGGAGATGCCACTACCTATCAATCAGTATTAGTCGCGGCTTTGGATGATGAAGTAATCTCTGAAGACGAATGGGCAATGCTAGAAACTCTCAGAACTCTATTGGGCATTCAACAAGATCAGCACGCCTTGATTGAAGAAGCAATTAGGGAAATGTCAACTCACGATGAGAATGGTGAACGTAGATTAGAGCGTCTGGAACGCTTCAATACAGTCTGCCCTTATTCCTGAATTACTTGTTAACGGTGTTACTGCCAACACTAAGTTAGGCAATGCTTGTAAAGTGCTTGTAGGTGGCCGAGCCAACACAACTTGTGTGACTAGGTGCCTAGAATGAGTGTTATCCACGATATTTTTGAGAAAGTCAAGCAAAGAGACCCTGACCAACCAGAGTTTCACCAAGCCGTCTGGGAGGTACTAGAATCTCTCGAACCGGTATTGGAGGCCCACCCTGAATACGTTGAAGCAGGTATTGTCGAACGTATTGTTGAGCCAGAGAGATTAATCCACTTTAGAGTTCCTTGGGTTGATGATAATGGAACAGTTCAAACAAACCGTGGATTCCGTGTCCAGTTCAATAGTGCGATTGGCCCTTACAAGGGTGGATTAAGATTCCATCCTTCAGTCAATGCATCCATCCTTAAATTCCTCGCTTTCGAACAGGTGTTCAAGAATAGTCTAACCA
>Ga0209709_10000988_pt1 | contig 26788 bp, 27 predicted proteins | sample ArcticOcean_MG_C_2_FD_187435 | JGI IMG/M metagenome (GOLD analysis project Ga0209709, IMG submission 187435) | Marine microbial communities from western Arctic Ocean - ArcticOcean_MG_CB4_136 (SPAdes) (version 2) | ecosystem: Environmental > Aquatic > Marine > Oceanic | place: Arctic Ocean...
TTAATTTTAGTATTAACTTAATAAGTTTTTATTGATTAAAAACCCATTGCATATACTAGAGACCAGTTCGACGTATCAGCCGTATCTTGCTCAGTGTACATTAAAGTTAGTGACATAGCGCCTAAGTCTTTACCAACTGCGTAAGTACTATGGTCATTGTCAGTTGCAGCATCTAGATCATCAAAACGATATCCAACAGTGATACCTAATGATTCAACACTAGTTGTTACACTAAGTGCAGTAGACTCATCATCGTCTGAATCATACAGACCATAACCAATTCCAACACCTCCGATTGTGTAACCTAAAGTTACAAATGAATCGTCAGCAGCACCGGCTTGGTCAACCATACCACCAGCAACAGCAACGCCCATGATAGAACCTTTAGCAGCAAGTGAAGCAACTCTGTGCGACTTAGCAGCAGCATTCATGTCTTCACCAATTGAAGCAGCTATAGTCCAGCCATTCATAGCGTTAGAAGTAAATTTAATTCCTTCTCCTGAGTTGTCATCACCATCATCGTAAGTTCCTAGTACTTTATTACTATAAGTTACGTTAGCATTGTTTGGTAAACTATCCATTGCGTCAACAGCAGAATTCATTTGCCAATTAGTACCAGTTGCAAATGTACCCATAGCAGTGTCAATAGAGAAACCAGCAGCGTGCGCACCATTAGTTAGAGTGAATCCAACATTTAAGCCCATGCCGTTATCCATAGTAGATGAATACGCAACATAGATTGATTGAGAAGAAACAGTGTTAGATATACCAGTAGTAGCATCTCCACTATTTATAAAGCCTTCAATGTAACCATTTACAGATACACTGTCTTGTCCAGCCATTGCAACTGAAGCAGACATTACTGTCGCTAAACCTGAAAGAGCTATTATTTTTGATTTATTCATAATTATTTTCCTTTTGTGAATTGATCAATTTATAAAACCGAGCATCTAATCTAGAATTGAAATGCTCGAACACGGCCATTATTTAGATATTTGTCCAATTATCAATATTTATGTTGTATATATGCACGTTTATCCTATTAGTGTGGTAAATATATCACAATTCAAGCTTCTTGTTATCTTAACAATATCAAAATAACTATTTCCTTATTATAAATTTACTATATTTTGTTGAAAATCCTTTAAATTTACTAAAAAATTACTGCATATGTCTTCAAATACTCAAAAATACTCCATATTATTTTCAATATTATCATTTTTAATTATTACTAGTTGTTCAAGTTTATATTATGGGGAACAAAATAAAACTGATCGTTTCAAAGACGTTCAGGCGGCTAAAGGTAATAAAGCAACTGAAAGTATTTCACTTGGCGAAATGATGATGAACATGCTTGAGAGTAATGGTGATGTGTCATTTGCAAAAGGAATTACCTATGAAGTGGCGTTAAAACAATTTTCTATCATGCCTTTAATTTCTGTCGACAGAGTAGGTGGTACGATAATAACCGACTGGTACAGTACTTCATCTAATAATAATGAGCGCGTAAAGTTTAATATATTTATTAAAGATGAAAAAATGACAAATGAATCAATTGAAATAAAAATGTTTAAAGAAACTTTAATTAATAATAATTGGTTAAATTCAACAGTAGATGAAACTACTGCATCCAAAATAAAATCATTAATTCTTAAAAAGGCTTTACAGTTACAAGCTGCTGCAGAATTATCTTAAAAGTCACATTTCATGGAAGAAAGATTTAATCCTAAAATAGTTGACCAAAAGTGGCAAAATTTTTGGGACGAAAAAAAATTTTTTCTTTCAAAGATAGATCACACTAAGCAAAAATATTATATTTTAGAAATGTTTCCTTACCCATCTGGTAAAATACATATGGGACATGTTAGAAACTATACACTAGGTGATGTTGTAGCTAGATTTAAAAGAGCACAGAATTATAATGTGCTTCATCCAATGGGCTGGGATGCTTTTGGACTTCCAGCAGAAAATGCAGCTATACAAAATAAAACCTCGCCTGCTGAATGGACTTATAAAAATATAGAAGAAATGAAACGACAGTTAAAATTAATTGGATTGTCTATCGATTGGGATAAAGAAATAGCAACTTGCAATAAAGATTATTTTGTTCACCAACAAAACCTTTTTAAAGGATTATTTGATAATGGTCTTGTTTACAAAAAAGAATCTCAAGTTAATTGGGATCCGCAAGAGCAAACTGTCTTGGCAAATGAACAGGTAATAGATGGCAAGGGTTGGCGTTCTGGAGCTGAAATAGAGCGTAAAACTTTGTCTCAATGGTTTTTTAAGATTACTGATTTTGCTGATGAACTACTTGATGGTTTGTCTGACTTAAAAAAGTGGCCTGATAAAGTTAAATTAATGCAAGAAAATTGGATCGGTAAATCTACTGGTTGTGAACTAAATCTTGAAATTTTTGATGATAATTATAATTCAACAAACGAAAGCTTAAATATTTATACTACTAGACCTGATACTATTTTTGGAGCAACTTTTTGTGCCATATCTCCTGGTCACCCACTATCAGTTAGTCTTTCAAAGAATAATTCTGATTTAAAAAGTTTTATTAAAGATCAACAATCCAAAAATTTTACTGAAGAAACTATTGCTAAGGCTGAAAAAGAAGGAATTAAATTAAACTGTTATATAAAACATCCTCTCATAAAAGACAAATTTATCCCAATTTATGCCGCAAACTTTATACTTATGGATTACGGCACGGGAGCCATATATGGATGCCCAGCCCATGATCAAAGAGACCTAGATTTTGCAAATAAATATGATCTAGAAGTAATCCCAGTGATATTACCAAATGATATGAATGAAAAAAGTTTTAAGATTAATAATGAAGCTTATGTAGGTGATGGAACATTAATCAATTCAGATTTTTTAAATGGCTTAAGTATTTTAGAAGCTCAAAAAAAAGTGATAAGTGATTTAGAATCTAAAAAAATTGGCTCAAAGAAAATTAATTTTCGATTACGTGATTGGGGAATTTCTAGGCAAAGATACTGGGGCTGTCCAATACCTGTAATTTATAGAGAAGATGGTGAAATTATCTGCTTATCAAAAGAACATTTACCTATTGAGCTTCCAGAAGACATTGACTTAAGTCAAACTGGCAATCCCTTAGAGAACCACCCAACTTGGAAATATACTAAATGTCCTTATACAGGAATGAATGCAGTAAGAGAGACTGATACCTTAGATACCTTTGTAGATTCTGCATGGTATTTTTTGCGATTCTGTTCGTCTAATAATGATAGCGAGCCTTTTACAAAAGAAGATCTGCAGTATTGGATGCCTGTTGATCAGTATGTAGGTGGAGTTGAACATGCTATTTTACACTTATTATATTCAAGATTTTTTACAAGGGCTTTGGATAAAAGTGAAAATATTGGTTTCAAAGAACCTTTCTCAGGTCTTTTCACGCAAGGAATGGTTTGCCACGAAACCTTTAAGTTAAAATCTGGTGAGTGGGTTTTTCCAAATGATGTTATTGAAAAAAATAATAAGACGTATCACTTCGAAACAAATGAAGAAGTAATAAAAGGTCCAAGTGAATCAATGTCTAAGTCAAAAAAAAATGTTGTTGATCCTGAAAACATTATAAATGAATATGGGGCAGATACTGCTAGATTATTTATGCTTTCAGATAGTCCGCCAGAAAGAGATATAAATTGGTCTATATCAGGAATAAACGGTGCATGGAAATTTACTCAAAAATTTTGGCGAGTGGTCAATAGCTGTGAGGATATCTTTACAATTAATTTAAAAGAAAAACCTAAAGAAATTACAGGTGATTCTAATAAATTTAGAAAAATAGTTCATAAACACTTAAAATCTATAACCGATAGCATAGAAAATTTTCAAATGAATGTTGCAGTTGCTAAAATTCATGAGTTAACTAATGAAATAGGTTTACTGCAAAAAAATGATGGTATTGATAAATGGTGTAGAAAAGAAGCACTTATAATTTTATTAAGAGTAGTTGAGCCAATAATGCCACATTTAGCAGAAGAATGCTGGAGTCTAATTGGTAATTCAAATTCAATAATTAAAGAAAAATGGCCTCAATTTGATAAAAGTTTATTAACTGATGAAAATGCAACTATCATAGTACAAATAAATGGTAAAAAAAGAGCTGAGTTAAAAATGCCTACCAATTCAGAAGAAGATATTGTTTTTCAGAATGCTATGGAAATACAAAGTATTAGTAATTTAATAGTTGATCATGCCTTGATAAAAAAGAAAATTTTTATTCCAAATAAAATTTTGAATATTGTTATCTAATTATGAATGATAAAAGTAAAGTAGATAGTATTTCCTCTGAATTCAAAATTGCTTTTGACTTCCATACTAAAAATGAAAGAGACAAAGCAGAAAGATCATATAAAAATATTTTAAAAATAGATCCTAATCATTTTGATACTCTTAGACACTTAGGAATCCTTTATCAGGATAAAGAAATGTATGATAAAGCTGAAAAATATTATTTAAAAGCTTATAAGATAAATTCTAACCATTTCTCTATATACAATAATCTTGGTACAATAAAGTTTTTGCAATTTAAGTTAGATGATGCTTTAAAGTTCTATAAACAGGCTTTTAAAATGAATCCTAAATTTGTGCCTGTTATAAATAACATATCAACATTTTATCATAGAACTGTACGTGAGGAAGAGTGCTTAAAGTTTGCAAAACTAGCATTATCAATTGAACCCAATAATTTAGTTTCAAAATCGAATTATGCTAAAGCTCTAACCATAAGCAACGAATTAACTGAAGCAATTAAAATTTTTAAAGAAGTTTTAGCAATTAATCCTGATGCTAACAATTATAAGGACTTAGGAACTGCTTACCGAAACATGGGTGAGCTAGAACAATCTTATGATTGCTTTTTAAAAGCACTTGAATGCAACCCAACAGATATTGGCGCTTTTTTTAATTTATCTGCATCAAAAATAGATAAACCAGATGAAAAAAAACTAATTAAATTTGAAAAATTTTTAAAAATGTCTGATCACTATATTTTAAATGATAAAGGTGGTTTAGCTTTTGCACTTTATAACTCATACCATAAAATAAAAAATTATGAAAAAGCTAGTAAATTTTTAATTATAGCAAATAAACATTTAGATAGATGGATATCTTCCAATATTGATGATGAAGAAAAATTTATAGATGGAATCAAGTCAATTTATACTAAAGAATTTATTAAAAAAAATATCCCATCTAATGCGTCAGAAAATAATAATAAACCTAAACCAATTTTTATTCTGGGTATGCCAAGATCAGGCACGTCTCTATGTGAGCAAATTTTAGCAAGTCACTCAGAGGTATCTGGCGGTGGAGAATTACAGTATTTGGTAGATATTAGTGAAATTGGAAATACTGTAAATACGAATCTAGAAACATTAAATTTATATAGAAACAAAATAAATAGTATAGACGCCCACACTTTGAAAAATAAAAGTGAGGAATATATTGATAAACTAAAAAAGATTTCAGCGCAGCATAAGTTCGTGACTGATAAAATGCCTCATAATTTTATTTTAATAGGTTTTATTAAGATATTATTTCCAAATGCTAAAATTATTTACTGTAAAAGAGATCCAATGGATAATTGCTTTTCATTATTTACCCATAAGTTTGTCGATAAAAGTCATGGCTATTGCTATAACCAAAAAACGTTGGGTAAGTATTATAACTTGCATATGAAATTAATGAATTATTGGTTAAAAATTTTTAAAGATGAAATTTATGTTTTAAACCATGAAAATTTAGTAGAAGATCAAGAAAAATATTCAAAAGAGATTATAAAATATTGTGAATTAGAATGGGAACCTGGTTGTTTAGAATTTTATAAAACAAAAAGACAAGTTAAAACTGCTAGCAATGAACAAGTCAGAGAGCCTATTAATAAAAATTCGATTGCAGCATGGAAAAAATATGAGGATTTACTAGGACCATTAAAAAAATCTTTAAACTTATAAAACTATGATAAAAAAAATCTTACTATCAATTTTTGTTTTTCAATTACTAGTCACATGTGGCTTTACACCTACATACAAGGTTTTAGATAGTGATAAGAGTATTAATACTTACTATGAAATTGAACCTAATAGCTCATATTTAGCACGACAAGCTTTAAGTACTCAGATTCAGAATACAGATAAAAATGACGTAGAATTTATCACTAAAGTTAAAGTCTCTGAAAGAGAGTCAGCTGTAAATGTTGAATCAAGCGGATCAGTCGATGAATATAAAATTGATGTTTTATTGAATTTTGAAATCTTTAGAAAAGAAGACGGTTTATTAATCTATAGTTCTCAATCTCGAGGTTTTGCAAATTATGACGTATCAGATTCTGAATACACAAATTCACTAGTAAAAAAGGAAGCATTAGAAATAGCTTTAACAGAAGCAATCCAATTAATGCATATTATAGTTCAAAGCAAAATTAGTGAGTAATTATTATAATGCTTATTAAAGAAAATCTATTAATTCAAAAATTTAAAGAACAAAAGAATCATTATTCTCCAATCCTAATTTATGGACCTAACGAAGGATTAGTCAGGGATAATTTCTTAAAGCTAAAAGAAATTTTTAATCAAAATAATGCGGAAGAAATCAATTTTACTGGAAAGTTAATTAATGATCAACCCGAAGCTCTAATTGATGAAATCCAGACTGTCTCCATGTTTAATGATCAAAAAATTATAATAATTGAACAACCGATAGATAAAAATATTGAGTTATTTGAAGAAGCTTTCACTGCGTTACCAGATCATACATTAATTATTATACTTGCAAGTAATTTAAGCAAAACTTCTAAGATTCGTAAGTTTTTTGAAAATTCTGAACAATATTTTTCATGTGCAAATTATGAAGATGATTTTAGATCAAATAGTCAACAAATTCAAAATTTAGAAAAGAGTATTAATAAAACTTTAAATAGGGATATTAAAAATTATCTCAATCAAAATTTAAGTTCCGATAGAATGATTTCTAAAAACGAGATTGAAAAACTAATTTTATTATACGCTGAAAATGATCAAATACCTGAATTAGAAAACATTAAATTGATTTTTAATGATAATCCTGATTTAGGATTAAATAAGATTTCTCAACTTGCTTTTTCAGGACAACCAAAGAAAGTTTCTGTTAACTTAAATAAGATTTTTGCTGAAGGCGTTAGTCCCGTAGCAATAATTCGTGTAATGTTAAATTATGTACTAAGGATTCAAACAACTCAAATTGCTTTAAAAAAAACTAATGATTTTGATAGTGCAATTAAATCATTAAAACCACCAGTCTTTTGGAAAGACAAAGATAATTTTAAACTTCATTGTAAAAAATGGCCAATTAATCAAACAATTTTAAATTTTAATTTATTAGTAGATACAGAATTAAATTGTAAATCTGATTATAATTTAACAAATATTTTATGTGAACGTGCACTTATAAATATCGCAGTCCGTGGTCAAAAATACTTTCAGTAATTAATTTTTAAGCTTACTAGTTACAAGCTCAAGCTGATCGAGTGTTTTATATTTAACTTTAATAGAACCACCTCGCTTACCGTTATCTGAAATAAGAACTTCTAACCCGAGTAATTCAGTCAGCCTTTGCTCTAAATCTATAGTATCTGCAGGTTTAAGTTTAACTTTTGTGGGCGAAGTTTTATTTGATTTTGCTAATTTTTCAGCTTGTCTAACCGATAAGTTTTCATCTACAATTTTTTTAGCTAGTTGCTCTGGAAATGCAGAGTTCATAATTGCTCTAGCATGACCAGATGTAATTATCCCTTGGCTTATCATGTCCTGGATTGATGTTGGTAAGTTTAAAAGTCTTATGATGTTGGCTATATGGCTTCTGCTTTTTCCAACAACTGCTGATAAGGCTTCTTGGGTGTGGTTATATTGTTCCATTAATTTTTTATAACCAGCAGCTTCCTCAATTGGCGATAGGTCTGCTCTTTGTACATTTTCTATAATTGCCATTTCTAAGGCTTCAACATCATCTAAATTTTTGATAACTGCAGGCAATTCATGTAATTGAGCAATTTGTGCCGCTCGCCATCTTCTTTCCCCAGCTATAATTTCATATTCATCTGAATTAGATTTTGATGGGCGCACTAAAATAGGTTGAACTAATCCTTTAGCTTTAATGGATTCAGCAAGTTCCATAATACTATTTTTATCAAATAATCTTCTTGGTTGAATTGAGCTAGGTTTTAATTTTGATATTGAAATCTTTACATCGCCACTTGTAGGTTGGATTGGTGATTCTTGAATTACAGTTTCTCCCATTAAGGAAGATAATCCACGTCCTAATCCTTTCTTAGAAATATTCATATTATTTATGCTGCCTCTCTAGTTTTAGTTTTTTTTAATATTTCATCTGCTAATTTTATATAGGCTTGACTACCTTTAGAATTACGATCGTAAACAATTACTGGCATTCCAAAAGAAGGTGCTTCTGATACTCTTACGTTTCGTGGTATCATTGTTTCAAAAACTTTTTCTTGTAAGTGTTTTTTTACATCCATTGCAACTTGTGTAGACAATTTGTTTCTCTTATCAAACATTGTTAAAATAATGCCGTCGATAGATAGTGATGGATTTAAGTTTTTATGAACGCGGTCTACTGTTTTAATTAATTGACTGAGACCTTCAAGTGCAAAAAATTCACATTGTAATGGGACAAGAACAGAATTCGCAGCTGTCATAGCCATTACAGTTAATAAGCTTAAAGCTGGAGGACAATCAATAAATATATAATCAAAAGTATTAATACTCTCTGAATTATTAATTAAAGACTTAAGAACAAAAGCCTTATCATTTTCATTTGCCAATTCTGGTTCAATACCTGACAACTCTACATTGGACGGAATTATGAATAGATTTTCTAGATTTGTTTTTTTTACACTTTCATCAAATGTAATTGATCTGGATAAAACTTCATAAATTGATTTATTTCTTTCAACATAATCTATTCCCAAGCCTGTACTAGCATTGCCTTGCGGATCTAAATCAATGATCAAAATTTTCTGTCCTAGCGCGGCAAGCGCGGCGGCTAAATTTATGGCTGTTGTAGTTTTTCCTACACCACCCTTTTGGTTACAAATTGCAATTATATTACTTAACATAGCCAATTAATTCCTTAAATGCTAAGTTGTTGATTTAATTAGTTTTTTTAAGATTATTAATCTTAATTATAAATGAACCTTCTTCTAGATCATTTTTAATTAATTCATAATCAAAAAACCAATGTTTATTAGCATCACTTATTTCCTCTATAATATTTATACCCTTGTGTAGTAAAAATATAGTATTTTGTTTTGTTAAATGATGTGAATAAGTAAAAATTTTAGTTAGTTTTGATACTGCGCGGCAAGTTATTATATCAAATTTAACATTTTTAATATTTTCTACGCGATCATTTATAACTTCAATATTTGATAATTGAAGCATATCAATTGCTAGGTTTAGAAAATTTGATTTTTTTGTGATACTTTCACATAATGTATATTTAAAACCAAGATCTCTAGTCGCAATTGCCAGAGGAATAGCTGGGAAACCTCCACCAGATCCAATATCTAAAATATTATTATTAATATTAATATTTTTTGAATCTAGTAAGCTAAGAATTCTTAGTGAATCATGAATATGTCTTATCCATATCTTATTAGTTTCATTTTTAGAAACTAAGTTAAATTTTTGATTTTGTTCTAGTAAAAAAGACTGAAAAACAGACAGTTTTTCAATTGTTTCACGTGAAACATCTTGGTTATATTTAATAAAATCATCAAGTTCATTAGCCATAATAGAGTATTAAGCTATTTTTCTACTTCTTGCCTTACTTTTTATTATTGAAAGTATGAGATTAACTGCCGCAGGGCTCATACCCTCTATTCGAGAAGCTTGACTGATATTTTGAGGTTTTGATTTAAGAAGCTTTTCCTTCAGCTCATTAGAAAGGCTGGATAATTCAGAAAAATCAAAATTACTTGGGATTTTAACATTTTCATCTCTTTTTAAGCTAATAATGTCATTATTTTGTTTTTTAAGATATCCCTTATAATGAGCCTCTATCTCAATTTGCTCAACTACATCTTTTGATAGATCTAAATTTTCAACTTCACTCCATATAGGTGCTATTTTTGAAAATGTAATCTCAGGATATGATAATAGATCTAATGCAGATCTTTTTTTACCGTCCTTATTAATTTTAACATCAAACTTTTCAATAAAATTTGGAGTAAATTTTATATTTTTAAGGATATTCTTTGCATTTTCTAGAATATCAACTTTATTCTCAAATTTATCTAATCTCATAGATGATGACAAACCCAATTCTTTAGCAATTGGAGTAAGTCTTAAATCAGCATTGTCAGATCTTAATGTTAGTCTATATTCCGCTCTTGATGTGAACATTCGATATGGCTCTGAAACACCTTTTAGTGTTAAATCGTCAACCATAACTCCAATGTATGAATCGCTCCGCTTGAAGATATATTCTTTATTTTTTAGTGTAAGGGCTGCGTTCAATCCTGCAACAAGACCTTGTGCCGCTGCTTCTTCATAGCCTGTAGTTCCATTAATTTGACCAGCTAGATAAAGTCCTTTAATTTTTTTTGTTTCTAAAGTTTGAAATAATTCACGAGGATCAATGTAATCATATTCTATTGCATATCCTGGTCGTATAATCTTAACATTCTCTAAACCGCTGATTTTATTGATAAATTCTTGTTGAACACTTTCAGGTAGTGAAGTTGAAATACCATTTGGATATATAGTCTGGCTATCTAAACCTTCTGGCTCTAAGAATATTTGATGTCTAGATTTATCAGCAAAACGGTGAATCTTATCTTCAACCGAAGGACAGTATCTAGGTCCAGAACTAGTTATTTGACCTGAGTAAATAGCTGATTTTGCTAAGTTATTTTGTATAATGCTATGAACTTCTTCATTTGTATAAGTTATGTGACATGGCACTTGTTCATTAAAAGTTTTGTTAGTTAAAAATGAAAAATAAGAATGCTCTTCATCCGCACCCTGCTCTTCTAATACTGAATAATCAATGGAGGCTTTATCCAATCTAGCTGGAGTACCAGTTTTTAATCGACCCAGTTGAAAGCCTGCGCCATATAAAGATTTTGCTAGTCCAATAGAGGGCGCATCACCATGTCTTCCGGCAGATATTTGTTTTTCACCAATATGAATAATACCATTTAAAAATGTACCCGTAGTTATAATAACTCTTTTGGAATTAATAATTTTTCCAGACCCACATGTAACACCTATGACTTGATTTTGATTTTCTAATAATAAATCTTCAACTGGATCATATAAACAATCTAAATTTGGATAATTTAATATTTCCAGCTGCATATATTTTTTATACAACTTTCTGTCAGCTTGAGCACGTGGGCCCCTTACTGCGGGTCCTTTTTTTCGATTTAACAGTCGATATTGAATACTAGCGCGATCTGCAATTCTTCCCATGATACCATCCAAGGCATCAATTTCTCTAACTAAATGACCTTTACCAAGCCCTCCGATAGCTGGATTACAAGACATTTCGCCGATAGTATCTAATTTATGGGTGATTAATAGGGTTTTTGCCCCTGTTCTAGCGGACGTAGTTGCTGCCTCACATCCTGCATGGCCACCACCAACTACAATAACATCATAATCTTTAACAGACATTCTAAATCTATTAAATCAATGACAGTTAATTGCAATAAGTATTATTTGCCGATGCAGAATTCTTTAAAGATTACTTCTAGATACTCTTCAACATCAACTGTGCCTGTTAAGCGCCCAATCTCGTATATACCTGTTCTTAGTTCTTCGACTACTAATTCTGGTGCTTCGAATAGGTTGATATCTTTCGCACTATTTAAACTTTGAATAATTTTTTCGACACCTATTTTGTATCTTATATGAGTTGGGATTGTTTTTGATATAGATGGAAAATAATTTTTTATAGTTTTCTCAATTCTACTTATTAATAAATCTATTCCAATATTGTTTGTGACTGAGATTGGAATTGTTTGTCCCAAATCTTTTTTATTAATTTTAATTAAATCGACTTTATTTAAAACTGAAATATATTTATCTTTTTTTATTATTTTTTTTGGATCAGTGAATATTTCTATAACAGCATTGCTTTCTTCAATTTTTGAAAGTGCAATACCTATTCCAAGTTTTTCAATCTTATCATTAGAAATACGAAGACCGGCAGTATCCGTAATAATTACAGGAAAACCATTAATATTTAAATTAACTTCAATTGCGTCACGCGTTGTGCCAGCTATATCAGATACAATTGCAACGTCCCTTTTTGCCAAAAGATTGATTAAACTAGACTTGCCAACATTTGGCTCACCAATAATTACTATTTTAAAACCTTCACGTAAAATTTCACCTTGATTACTTTCATTTACATGAGCTTGCATTTCTTCAATTATTGAATCAATTTTAATATGTAGGTTTTTTGAAATATTTTCTGGCAGGTCTTCATCAGCAAAATCTAGCTCTACTTCTATTAAAGCAGTTAGTTCAATTAACTTCTTTCTCCAATTTAAGTAAAGTTTGCTAAGTGAACCGCTCATATGAAATAAAGCCTGCTCATGTTGCTGCTCGGTTTGTGAATTAATCAAGTCACCCAAAGCTTCAATTCCTGTGAGATCAATTTTATCATTGATAAAGGCTCTTTTAGTAAATTCACCTTGATCAGCAATCCTTAAATATTTAATTGTCGCCAAAGCAGATAGCACAATGGATGTATTTGCGTAACCACCATGGATATGCAACTCAACAACATCTTCGCCTGTAAAGCTTCTTGGACCCTTAAAATAAACTGATAAACCACTATCGAGTTGTTTATGGTTTACTGGGTGATAAAATTTACACTTTACAAACTGGCTATGAATAAAATCTTTGTTTTTTACGATGGTTTTGAGCGCTTCCAATGCCTTGGGTCCAGATAACCTAATAACAGCTAGTCCTGCTGTTCCTGGTGCGGTAGATAAGGCATAAATAGTCATTATTTGTATCGAATTTTTTTTTATTATGGTTAATTGTCTCATATAAGATTAACCATGTCGAATTCATATTTTAATGACTAAAAATTTACTAAATAAAGAAACTAGTCCTTACTTACTTCAGCATAAAGATAATCCTGTTCATTGGTTTCCTTGGTCAGAAGAAGCTTTTGAAAAAGCAGAGAGTGAAAACAAACCTATTCTGCTTTCAGTAGGATATGCAGCGTGCCATTGGTGTCATGTAATGGCACATGAAAGCTTTGAAGATGAAGAGACAGCCAAAATTATGAACGACAAGTTTATCAACATAAAGTTGGATCGTGAAGAAAGACCAGATTTAGACAATATTTATCAAAGTGCACTGGCATTACTTGGTCAACAAGGAGGATGGCCTTTAACCATGTTTCTATCAGATAACAAAAAACCTTTTTGGGGTGGTACTTATTTTCCTAAAGAACCAAAATATGGAATTCCAGCTTTTAAGGATGTACTAACTTCAATAGCTAAAAGTCATGCTGAAGATCCTGAAACAATTATAAAAAATCAAAAACTTATATTTGAAGCTTTGAATAAATTAGATACTAAAAATTCTATAGACATAAATATTGAAGAATTAATAGTAACTACTGAAAAAAAAATTATAGAAAATTGTGATTTAAAGTACGGAGGACTAAACGGAGCACCAAAATTTCCTCAACTTTTTATTTATGATTTTTTATTAAATCTGTTTGTAAAAGATAATGACCCTAAAAAACTAAATATAATTACAAACACTTTAGATAATATATGTAGTGGTGGTATCTTTGATCACGTAGCTGGTGGTCTGTCTCGGTATTCTGTAGATGAATTATGGCTCGTACCACATTTTGAAAAGATGCTATATGATAATGCTCAGCTCTTATTGTTGCTCAGTAAGTTCTATTTAGTGTCACATAAAAAAGCCTACAAGGATAAAGCTAAGCAAATTGCAGACTGGTTAATAAATGAAATGCAGGATGAATCAGGCGGCTATTACTCCGCTATAGACGCAGATTCAGAAGGTGTGGAAGGTAAGTTTTATATTTGGTCTTATAAAGAATTAAAAAATATTTTAAGAGATGATTTAAGGTTTTTTTCAGAAGTGTTTAATGTAAAAGAACAGGGTAACTGGGAAGGTAACATTATACTATCTAGATATAAAAATTTGCATATAAGCGAAGAGAACGAAGCTAAAATTCAATTATTACTAGTTAAACTTAAACATCACCGTCAGAAAAGGATAAGGCCACAATTAGATAATAAGATTTTAACAGATTGGAATGGCCTAGCAATTGAAGCAATGGCTTATGCAGGGAAAATTTTTAATGATGATAAATATTTAAAGTCTGCTGAAGCCGCATTTAAATTTATTGTTGAAAAAATGTTTAAAAAAAACAAGCTATATCACTCAAATTGCAAAGGGATTAACAAGCATTTTGGTTTGCTAGATGATTATGTGCATTTATCTAAAGCAGCACTCACACTTTACGAGACAACAGGTAAATACCATTATTTTGAACAAACAGTTACATTGGCAAATTGTATTAATTCGTATTTTACATCTGATGAAGGTGGTTTTTATACTAATTCTAATGACCATAACGACGTGATATTAAGAAATATTCAATATTTTGATAATGTTATGCCAAATGCTAATGCGGTTTTGTTATCAATTTTTTCAAAGATTAGCTTAATACTTTCAGATCAGAAATATGTTCAAGCACAAGATAACTTAGTAAATAAATTTATTAAAAGAATTTCCAATCAATATTTTGGGATTACAAGTTTTCTCAAAAATTATAACTTGATTGAACAAAGTCAATTAATAGTTGTTGCGGGAAAAGATAGGGGGGAAAATGCAATTATTCATAAGAAAATATATGAAAATTATTTAGATAATATTATGGTTTTTATAATTGATACAGAAACTAAATTGGATAAAGCATTCAAATTTTATAAAAATATTAATGTAACTGAAATCACTTCTATCTATATCTGTAAAAATAATACTTGCTCACTGCCATTTACTGATATTAATTTATTAAAAGAATATTTATGAATAAAAAACTAATTAAAGAACTTGAAAAAAATATTAGAGTAATTCCCAATTTTCCAAAAAAAGGAATTTTATTTCAAGATGTAACCTCTATCACTGACAACGGTGAATTGTTTAAAAAAGTAATTATTGAGTTATCAAAATATGTTAAAGAAAATAAAGTTTCAAAGGTAGCTGGAATTGAAGCAAGGGGGTTTATCTTTGGTTCTGCTGTCGCCACTCAATGTAATCTTCCTTTCATTCCAATTAGAAAAAAAGGCAAATTGCCAGGAGCAACATATAGCCAAAAATATAAATTGGAATATGGTGAAGATGAAATACAAGTTCATAAAAATGCTGCTAGCACTAAAGATAGGATTTTAATAATAGATGATCTGATTGCTACTGGAGGCACTGCAAACGCTGCTGCATATTTAATGAATAAATTTAAACCAAAAGAACTTTTGTTTCATTTTATTATAGACCTAAATAACTTAGGTGGATTTAAGAAAATTCAAAATAAGTTTAAAGCCAATAGTTTTCTAAAATCAGTAGGATAACAATCTAAAGATTATTTATTCATTGCCTGGAAAAATTCAGGATTACTTTTAGTTTCTTTTAACTTGGTAAGTAAAAATTCAATACCGTCCATTGTGCCCATCGGATTCAGAATTCTACGTAAAACATACATTTTTTGTAGTACGTCTGGAGCTAATAGTATTTCTTCTTTTCTAGTACCTGACTTAGCAATATCAATCGCAGGATATATTCTCTTATCTGCAACTTTTCTATCAAGAATAATTTCACAGTTACCAGTGCCCTTAAACTCTTCAAAAATAACTTCATCCATTCTGCTTCCAGTATCAATTAAAGCTGTAGAAATAATAGTTAACGATCCACCAAATTCAATATTTCTCGCTGCACCAAAAAATCTCTTCGGTCGTTGTAATGCATTGGCATCAACACCACCTGTTAAAACTTTACCTGAACTTGGAACAACTGTGTTATATGCCCGTCCAAGACGTGTAATTGAGTCTAAAAGTATAACAACATCTTTTCCATGCTCTACTAAACGTTTTGCTTTCTGTATAACCATTTCAGCAACCTGCACATGTCTGGAAGCTGGCTCATCGAAAGTTGAACTAACTACCTCACCCTTTACAGATCTTTGCATGTCAGTTACTTCTTCTGGTCTTTCGTCAATTAATAGAACCATTAAAAATATTTCTGGATGATTTTCTGTTATCGAATGTGCAATATTTTGAAGTAATACTGTTTTGCCTGTTCTTGGTGGCGCAACAATTATAGCTCTTTGACCCTTACCAATTGGAGCTACCAAATCAATAACCCTAGAACTTAAATCTTTCTTTGGATCTTCAGTCTCAAGTTTTATTTGTTCCTCTGGATAAAGTGGCGTTAAATTATCAAAATTAATTTTATTTTTATCTTTTTTGTCTGTTGTTTCATAGTTGATGGTATCAACTTTTAGAAGTGCAAAATATCTTTCACCTTCTTTTGGAGCTCTGATAGGACCTTCAACAGTATCACCAGTTCTCAAAGAGAATCTTTTTATCTGACTTGGACTAACATATATATCATCAGGACCCGGGAGATAATTTGACTCCATTGATCTCAGAAAACCAAATCCATCTTGTAAAGTTTCTAAAACGCCCGCACCATCAATTTCCTTATTATCAGCTGCAAGGTTTTTTAAAATAGCAAACATCATATCTTGGGTTCGAAGCGAACTTGCGTTTTCAACTTTAAGTTCTTCAGCATAACTTAATAATTCTTGCGGAGTTTTTTTCTTTAATTCTTTGAGTTTTAGATTCATATTTATATTTCTAGTTTTAATTATATTGAGATTGAATAGTTTGAATTTGGGAGTTTTTAGAGAAAATCATTTATTTGTAAGAGATAAATAATTATTACGTTTCATACTAAAGATACTGATAAAATACAATGTTTTTACAATGAAAAATATTTAAGTTATTGAAATATATAAACTTTATTTATTATAAATTTAAGGAAATTAGAATTTTCTTGCAAAATCTTCAACTTTTTTCCAATCAGTAAACTCAAAAGTACCCTTGGTATCTGTTGGTCCTTTAGTGATCCACATTATAAACCTTATAACATATTTATCGATAAGACCGTATTTTGGATATTCAATCTTGCCTGCAAATACCTTTAGTGACTGAGGTTTCCATTTTGATAGTTTTAAAAAGTTCTTCATATAAGGATTGGTTTCTGGAGAATTTTTTTCTAATTTTCGAGCAACAACATTGACCGTAAAGAATGTATTTTTTTTTGCTTCTAATATTTTATGGTTTTGATTAACAAAATTGTAAAGGAGTTTTTGATGTTTACCATATCTGATACTTGCTCCAATTATTATACTATCAAAATTATTTAAGTTTTTTGGATTAAATAATAATAAGTTTGTAATCGTCGTATCAATATTTTTACCTATAATATTTGCTATACACTCACATATTTTTTTTGTGTGCCCATCTGTTGTTGAATATAAAATTAAACATTTTGACATTGTTTATTGTAATACCAAAGAATGTTTATCAATAAGTTTTTTAAAAAAATTAACCTGCCCATCTGAATCATTTAAACATGGAACATATGTGAACTTTTCACCACCAGCCTTTAAAAAAATTTCTTTATTTTCTTGATCAATTTCTTCAATAGTTTCCAGACAATCAACGCTAAATGCTGGAGCAACCACCAAGACATTTTTTATTCCGTTACTTGGGAGCGCTTCCATTGTATCGCTGGTATATGGTTTTAACCATTCAGCGGGACCAAAACGAGATTGGAAAGTGGTCATATAATCATCTTCTTTTAAATTTAATTTTTCAGCAACTAATCGAGTTGTTTTTTGGCAGTAGCATTGATAAGGGTCACCTAAATCAAAATTCCTTTTTGGAATACCATGATAAGTAAATATTATTTTTTGTGGTGAGGTTTTTTTTATCTGACCAGATATTGAATCTGCTAACGCATCTATATAATCATCGTTATCATGATAACTATTAACAAAATTTAAACTTGGCACCCACCTCCATTTGGATAGCACCCTTGTAACTTCATCAAAAATACTCCCTGTAGTTGTGCCTGAGTATTGCGGAAACATCGGTAAAACTATTAACTTTCGACAGTTTTTGTTTTTTAGGGACAAAAGAGCATCTTCCATACTAGGGTTTCCATAGCGCATTGCCAATTCAACTTCACAGTGATCACCAGACATTAGTTTAATTTTTTCTATAAGTTTTTTTGATAGAACTAAAAGTGGTGAGCCTTCTTTTGTCCAAACAGACTTATATAATTTTGCAGATTTGGATGGTCTCAAGGTTAAAATCAAACCGTTCAAAATAAACCACCAAATAATTTTTGGGATCTCCACAACCCTTCCGTCAGACAAAAACTGTCTAAGAAACGTTCTAACATCTTTTGTTTTATAGCTCGCTGGTGTTCCCAGGTTACAGACTAAAACACCTATTTTTTGTGGGGTTTGATGTTTAAAATCTTCTTCTCCTACAAATTTCATTTTAACTCCGTATTAAATCTAATGCTTGAATCACATTTTTTACTGGAGTGTCTTTAATTACTCCATGTCCTAAGTTAAAAATATGTGGTGTTTCTTTAAAGGCAAGTAAAATTTTTGATATTTCCATATTTAAATTTTTACCACCTTTCTTTAGTGTTTCTGGGTTTAGGTTGCCCTGAAGGGTTTTGTTTGCATTAAGTTTGTTAATATTTTTAAGATTAAAAAATTGATCTAATGAAAGACAATTTAAATCTTCTATGTTTGAATACGTAATATAGTTATCTAAACTTACACCTCTTGGAAAGGCTATGGTTGGAATTTTTTTATATTTTTTTATATTTTTGAATATTTCTTTACATGGTTCTATACACCATTTTATTAACTGTTCATCATTTAACATGCCAGCTGAAGATTCAAATAATTGAAATATATCTATACCAGCATCAATTTGTTTAAAAGCATATTCAATTGTGAGTTGGGTAAGATCTTTAATTTCTTTATCTATTATTTTTTCTTTTTCTTTTATGTGTTTTAGTGGATCTTTTCTTTCTGTAGAATTTAATATTGAATAAGTTAAGGCTGTCCATGGTCCACCAGCAAATCCTATTAAAGGTTTGTTAGTGATATTCTTAGTTTTTTTAATGGCCTCAAATAAAAAATTAATGTTGTTGAAATTATAAGTTTTATTTTTTCCTTCTAAAACTTTAGGTCCATCTGGATTGTCAAACGATACATCGGCTCCAGATATCATATGGATCATTAATATATCTGTAAATATTATAGCTGCATCTAAATTGTACCTTTGAACTGGTTGAATAGTAATTTCGGCACAGATGTTTGGCCTCTTAAACATTTCCATTAAGTTGGAAAAATTAGATCTAATCTTCGTGTATTCTGGGAGATGCCTTCCAGCTTGCCTCATAAACCAAACAGGTGTTATTTCAGTTTTCTTGTTATTTAGACTGTCCAATATAATACTCATATATTTATATATATATAGTAGTAGTAGTAGTTGTACCTGTGAGTTTGTTTATATAGTTAAAAAAACAAAACCACTCACACCCATAACTAACAACTTTACCCATTTTTAAAAAAATTAATTAACTTATACACAACACTGATTATCTTTTATTATATAATCAACAGGTGGATAAAATGATAGTAATAATCGAACAAAAACCTTAAATAATTAAGATTAAATAATTTATTAACAAAATTTAAAAACTAACAACACAACCAACATACTTATAAACAGGATATACATGACACTTTTACTGGCATCAGGTAGCAAAACAAGAGCTGAAATTCTTAAGAATGCAAAAATAGAGTTTAAGGTTGTTGATCATGGTGTAGATGAAGATGAGGCCAAACTATCTTATTCTCAGCTTGAGCCAGAAGGGGTAGCCATCAAACTATCAGAAATAAAATCTATAAAACCATCTTTAAAATTTTTAGATGACTTTGTCATAGGCGGAGACCAAGTATTAGAATTTGATGGTAAATTAATAAATAAAGCTGCAAATATAAATGAAGCAAAAGAACAGCTTTTAAAACTTCAAGGTCAAAGTCATAAATTAATAACAGCTATAACGATTTCAAAAAATGGTTCTGTGGTTTGGAAACATTGTGATATTGCTAAAATTACAATGCGTGATCTAAATGAGAAACAAATAGATCAATATCTAAACAACATAGATCAAAGTATCTTAGGTTGTGTAGGTGTTTACGCTATTGAACAGGACGGTATCAAATTACTTAATAAAATCGAAGGTGATTACTTCTCGATATTAGGACTTCCACTTCTTCCATTAACACAATTTTTATGGCAAAATAATATTTTATTTAATGAATAATATAATCACAAAAACATCAGTTATTGGAAATCCAATTCAACACAGTCTATCTCCTATAATTCATAATTATTGGATTGAACAAAATAAGATAAATACTGACAAATATAAAAAAATTAAAATAGAGGCTTCTAATCTTCATCAAGAAGTAAAAGAATTGATAGAAAACGGTTTTACTGGTCTGAACGTAACGATACCATTTAAAGAAATGGTTTATGATTTATGTGATGAAGTAAGTGATACAGTTAAAATATTAAAAGCTATCAATACCATTACTTATAAAGACAAAAAAGTAATTGGTTATAATACTGATCCTGATGGTTTTATAAATTCTATAAGTAACCAAATAAGAGATGATAATATTACTGGAAAGGATACTTTAGTGATAGGTGCTGGTGGCTCTGCAAGATCAATTATCTATGCATTAAACAAAATGGAAAGCAATATTACAGTTACAAACAGAACGGTTGAAAAGGTTGAAATAATATCTCAAGACCTTGATATACCAATTAAAATTAAAGATTTTGAAACCATTAGTGATATTTCAAAATTTGATTTGATCGTAAACACCACTTCTTTGGGTATGGAAGAAAATAAAAATCTTGAAATAATATTTGCAAACGCAAAATCAAACTTGCATGTTTATGATTTAATTTACAATCCATATCAGACAAATTTATTAAAAGATGCAGAAGCTAATGGTCTAACTTTTCAAAATGGTTTAGCTATGCTGGTTTATCAGGCGGCAGAATCTTTTAATATTTGGCATGGAATATACCCAAAAATAGATGATGAGTTATTCTCAATAATAGGAAAATCAAAATAATGTTAATTGTAGGACTAACTGGTTCAATAGGTATGGGCAAGAGTACTACAGCAAGTATGTTTAAAAAGTTTGGTTACGGAGTGTATAATGCTGATGATGCGGTACATTATATTTATGAGAATGACCAAAAAATAATAGATCAGATTGAGCAAAAATTCCCAGGGTCTAAAATCAATAATAAAGTTGATAGAAATCAATTAAAAAATATTTTAACTAAAGATCCAAAAAGATTCAAAGATTTGGAAAATATAGTACATCCAGCTACACGTTCGTATCAGATCAATTATATTAAGGGCTGTATTGAAAAAAATCTTGTAGGCTGTATTTTAGATATTCCGTTACTTTTTGAAACAAAAGGCGAAAAATATGTTGATGTTACCCTTTTAGTTACGGCGTCAGAGGAAACGCAGCGCAAAAGAATTTTAGAAGATAGAAAATTACCGATTGCAGTATTTGAAAGAATAAAGGATCAACAAATACCAGATAATGAAAAAAGAGAAAAAGCAGATTTTATTATATCTACTGATCAAAACCTAAATAGTACTGAGAAAGAGGTTGAGGCAGTAATTAGTAAATTTAAAAATATTAAAAATGAAGCTTGGACTAAACACTATAGTAAATAAGTATGAGAGAAATTGTTTTAGATACAGAAACTACAGGATTAAAGTTTACTGATAATCACCGTATTATTGAAATAGCTGCTATTGAAATTATAGACTATCTTCCAACTGGAAAAGTTTTTCATAAATATGTAAATCCACAAAGAGATGTTCCGGAATCATCTATTGATATACACGGCATCACTGGAAAATTTCTTGAAAACAAACCATTATTCAAAGAAATTGTTGATGAATTTTTAGATTTTATTAGTGTTGATAGTATTGTTGCACATAATGCGCCATTTGACATTGGTTTTTTAAATTTTGAATTACAGAAATGTGGGAAAATGATTTTACCTAATAGGGCAATCGACACGGTTACTATGGCTCGTGAAAAATTCCCAGGGCAAAGTGTTTCTCTGGATGCACTTTGTAAAAGACTTTCTATAGATAATACTTTGCGTGAAAAACATTCAGCAACCTTAGATGCTGAATTATTAGCGCGTGTATATATTGAACTAAATGATGCAAGAGAACCATCTTTGGATTTAGCTATCGATGTAGAAAATAATATGATTGATACAGATTTTGATATTGCGCTTATACAAAAAAGAAATTTAACAAGAAAAATAACAGACGAAGAAGAAAGATTACACAATGAATTTATTGGTACCTTAGGTAAGGATGCAATTTGGCTTAAAATAAAAGATGACTAATAATTACATTGATCAGATTAATATTCAAACTGCTGATTCAAAAAAAGCACCATCAACTCCTATTCCTGCTGCAACTGTTTTATTATTAAAAGATATATCAGATACAATAGAAGTATTTATGTTAAAAAGAGCTGCTGCTTCTAATTTTGGAAATGCTTGGGTATTTCCTGGCGGTAAGGTTGATCCAGAGGATATAAACACTAAATTTTCAGATAAATTAAATTTGGATGAAAAGATAACTAGTAGTGAAGATACTAGTTATTTCTTCGCAGCTATAAGAGAATGTTTTGAAGAATGTGGGGTTCTACTTGCTAAGAGAAGTTCAGGTGAATTATTTTTTCCAACAGACCAAAATGAACACGATGATTTAAAAAAATATCAAGCTCAAATTAATAATGGCGAAATCAACTTCTTTGATATTTTAACTCAACTAAATTTGTATCCAGATATTAATAACTTAAAATTTTTATCTCATTGGACTACGCCGTTAACAGAAAAAAAAAGATACAGTACTAAATTTTTTCTTTCACGACTTCCAAATACTCAACAAGCAGTACACGATGGTTTCGAGGGAGTTGAGAGTCTATGGATTACTCCACAAAAAGCACTTAATCTTTACAATAATGGGAAGTTTCCAATTATTCTTCCAACCATAAAAAGTCTCGAAGAATTAAGTAAATATGCTAGCACTAGTGAATTATTAGATAATACTTCTAATTCAAATTTAGATTAAATATTTCTAGGATAGTTATAAATTATGAACTGGGTAAACTATATTGGAATTTTTGCTGGAGTTTTAACTACGATATCTTTTATTCCACAAGTAATTAAAGTTTGGAAATCTAAAAGTGCTAAAGACTTATCTGCTTGGTGGTTATTTATTTTCTGCGTGGGTGTGAGTAGTTGGTTAGTATATGGATTCCTAATTATAGATCTACCAATTATCATTGCTAATGCGGCAACAATATTTCTATTGTTATTTATTGTTATCGCAAAAATTATTTTTCAAAATAATTAATTAGCTTCACTTTGTTTTTTTCGATTTTTATATAATTCAGCAAAGTTTACAGTGTCTAATAATAAAGGTGGCAGCCCCCCATCAGCATGTAAATCATAAATTATTCTTCTTGCGAATGGAAATAAAATTCTTGGGCATTCTACTAAAAGGTATGGTTCCTTAATATCATCAGTTAAATTGTCTATTTCAAATACACCTAGGTAAACTAAATCAATCAGAAATATACTGTTATCTTGATGAGTAGCTGATACGTTTATACTTAACGTAACTTCAAATAAATTTTCCTTAGATGTTGCATTAGCCTTTACATCGACAGTAACACCAATTGCTGGGCGATCTTCTTTTTTAGCGAAAGGAAAAGGTCCTTTCGGATTTTCAAAAGATAAATCTTTTATATATTGTGAAATTATTTTTGTTTTAACATCCATTATTTTTTATCCTCATTATTCACTTCGATATATTCTGCGTCGATTATATTATCATTTTGTTCTTGTGGCTTAACATCATAATGTCCCATAAACCTCTTTATCAAAAGATTTGCAAATATTTTTCGCGTAAACGGAATTAGGCCTAAAAATCCAATTGAATCAGTAACAAATCCTGGGACTAAAAGCAGGAGTCCTGATAATAATATTAATAGACCCCCAACAATATTTTCAATTGGGGCATTACCAGAAACAATGTCTTTTTGTATATTCAAAATTGTTGATATGCCTTGCAATCTTACCAAATACACACCAATTAAAGCTGTTAAAAATATTAACACAATCGTATTAAATGTACCCAAAAAACTACCGAATTGTATAAATGTAGCAATTTCGACTACTGGCAAAACGATAAATAAGAATATAAAAATATAAAACAAGCTATGTATTTTGGTTGAATCTTTACTTTAAGTACTTACATAAGGTACTCTATAAAAAAATAATGTAAACGTTAACTATGAATGAAGCTATTCAATATATGGACATAATCTTCTTAGCCGTTGTAGCGGGTATTGTATTATTAAGACTTAGAAGTGTATTAGGTAAGAGAACAGGCTCTGAAAAAAAAGACCCAAATCTTTACTCTTACGATCAGCCAGTAAATCAATCGTCAGATATAACGAAACCAAAAAAAGTTACCAAACAAACAAACGATTCTCAATGGTTTGATAATGATGATTTTGTAAATGGTGCTAAGGGAGCGTATGAAACGATCTTAACAAATTTTGAAAATGGAAATATTGAGGAACTAAAGCCATTGTTAGTAGATGATGTTTTTAAAAGCTTCACAGATGTTATTAATCAACGAAAAAAAAATGATGAACAAGTTGAATTCAGTTTTATTGGAATTAAATCTGCTGAAATTATTTACAAAGATTTAAATACTATACCAATGGAAGTAACAGTACGCTTTGTTTCTGAGATGATAACTTGTATCAAAAATAATAAAGACGAAGTTATTTCAGGTAGCTTAAATCAAATTCAAAAGATCACAGATGTCTGGACATTTGCAAAACATAAAAACAAAAAAAATAGCAACTGGTTATTACAAACTACGTCAGCTGATTAATTAATCTTGATATTCTTTTAATAAATCTCTTAAATGATCAGGGACACGAGTAGGCTTCATTTTATCTTGATTTGTATTAACCCAAACTATTTCGCCAGTAGTTATTAGATTATTAGATTTTAATAAATAAATTTCTTGTTGAAAAGTAATACTTGAATTACCTATATTTTTAATTCTAGTAAACACTTCAACTGTATCACCAAGTGTTGCAGGTACCTTATATTCAACAGTAGCTTTTACTGTATGGAATTCATTATTAGTGTCTTTAATATATTTTTCTTGATTAAATCCAATTGCATTAAAAAACTCAAAAATAGAAACATCTAAAAAAGTTAAATAGTGTGAATTATATACAATCTTTTGAGCATCAACTTCTGAATAGCGAATACGAAAGTTATAAGAAAATGATTTTTTATCTTTTATAGACATTAGTAATTATAATATAAATTTAGATAGATCAGTGTCTTTTGATAATTCTGTAGTATTTAATTTTACGTATTCTGAATTTACTATAACTGATTGTCCCTTTCTATCAGAGGCAGAAAAACTTATTTCTTCTAAAACTCTTTCAAGTATTGTGTGCAATCTCCGCGCACCAATATTCTCAATTGACGTGTTTATATCGACAGCTAATGTTGCTAATGCGTCAATACCATCCTCTGTAAATGAAATTTTAACACCCTCAGTTTTCATTAATGCTTCATATTGCTTGATTAAACTAAACTTTGGCTCTTTCAAAATTCTTTTAAAATCATCCTGAGTAAGAGCATTTAAAGCAACCCGTATGGGCAATCTCCCTTGTAGTTCTGGTAATAAATCAGAAGGTTTGGCCAATTGAAATGCCCCTGACGCTATGAAAAGAATATGATCAGTTTTTATAGTGCCATGCTTTGTTGTTACAACCGTACCCTCAATTAAAGGCAATAGATCACGTTGTACGCCTTCCCTCGAAACATCTCCACCCATTCGTTCTGATCTTGCACAAACTTTATCGATCTCATCTATAAAAACTATCCCGTTATCCTCAACAGCTTGTTTAGCTTCCGCAACTATTTGATCATGATCAAATAATTTATCAGATTCTTCGTTAACTAATATTTCATATGAGTCACTAACTTTTATTTTTTTCTTTTTAGTTTTCCCACCCATAGCTTTGCCAAGCATATCATTAAGATTAATCATCCCAACACCACCACCACTACCTTGAAGATCGATAGTTGTAGATCCTGTATCTTTAATTTCAATTTCTATTTCTTTGTCATCAATTTCTTGATTTCTTAATTTTTTACGAAAGCTTTCTCTAGTAGTCGAGCAGCCGGCACCTGGTCCTACCAAACAATCTAAAACACGTTCTTCAGCAGCAAGTTGAGCTTTAGCTTTTACTTCTTTTCTCTTACTTTGTTTCACCATAGAAATAGAGATTTCTATTAGGTCACGGATAATTTGCTCAACATCTCTTCCAACATATCCAACTTCAGTAAATTTAGTAGCTTCTACTTTGACAAAAGGAGCTTGTGCTAGTTTTGAAAGTCTCCTAGAGATTTCAGTTTTACCAA
>Ga0209709_10000992_pt1 | contig 26726 bp, 24 predicted proteins | sample ArcticOcean_MG_C_2_FD_187435 | JGI IMG/M metagenome (GOLD analysis project Ga0209709, IMG submission 187435) | Marine microbial communities from western Arctic Ocean - ArcticOcean_MG_CB4_136 (SPAdes) (version 2) | ecosystem: Environmental > Aquatic > Marine > Oceanic | place: Arctic Ocean...
TAACCTTTCTAAGCGAGAATAATCGAATTTCACTTGATGTACGAATGATGATTTTCAAGGGGGCCCCTTGCACACGTATACGTGCATATCGGTAGCGTTAGCAGCGACCCACTGCAAGCCCTTCGTATTCTCATATGATTGCTAAGGGTAATCGGGTGAATCCTTTGTGTTTATTACAAAAACTAATTTGAATTAAATTTACAATTTCATAATTTACGGTGATTTAGAGATTCAGATAATAGTTTCACATCTAAACCAATCAAGATCAATCCACAAAGTTGTATCGTTAAAAATATCAAATTTAATGCAAACAAAAAATCAGCGGTGGATTCCGCATCTTGAATCATTTCATCTATTGTCATATCTTCATCTACGTTATCTTCCCCTGAATTTGCTGACATTAGAAGAAGGATTTGTAAAACAATTGTCACTCCAATAAGGATAATTCCGGTTATTGTTTTACTTCCAAAATCGAGTTCATCGAGAGTTATTTCTTGCTGCATTGGATTATTATTTTCAAACTCAATTGAAGGTTTTGGCATTTCGGCGATAACGTTCTGGGTTTCGACAGTCTGAGATAATGGAACGGGGGGCTGTCCTGTCTTGTATTGGAAATGTATTCCTTGTTTAGAAAACCAGTCTTTGTCAGACATGTTTATTGGTCATTTATGATTTGATAAAGTCTTTGTTATATCATATATTACGAAGGGGAGCCCTCTGTATACCCGTCAATAACAAGGGTACCCTTCATATTCCCGTTCGAGCAATACGCCCCTTCGTATGATAGCCCAACTAAATTATACTCCCACGATCAGCGAAGTCCATGCGGGATAGAAAGAGAAGTGTAACTTTTCTCTTGATGGCATTATTCATAATCGGTTCTTTGCCGATAACCAGTCCTGTTTTTGCAGAAGGTGAAATTGATAATTGGCCTGAAAATGATGCTTGGTTGTACATCGAACTCATCTCATGGTCAGCCAATGAGACAGTTGAATGGGATAGTAATGAAGGGCTTCCTGATCCTATATTCAAAGTATGTATTGAGGCTGATGGTGACAATTTAGATTGTATCAATACACCAACTTGGGAAAACCAAATGACACTCAATAATTCTTGGAATTACTTGATAAATATTCCAGATCACACCAATATTCTCAACATTACAATCGAATGTGAAGACAATGATGCACTCAACGATGATGAGTGTGATATGAATTCTGAGTTGGATGAATGGAAATTGTATGCAGAATACAACTGGTCCACCACTCCCGCACTTACTGTATCTGGTGATGGCGACGGCGACGGCAATGAAACATGGAAGAATGCAGCATCAACCTGGAAATTTACCATTGGTGGATTTGGTGATGAAGATGGAGATGGTGTTTCAGATGCTGATGATGCTTGCTCTGGACATGATGACATGGAGGATTTTGATGATGATGGAATTCCATCGGGATGTGATGATGATGATGATAATGATGGAACTCCTGACGTTGACGACCTCTGTGCAAATACTCCTCTCGGGGCAATAGTAGATTGGGGCTGCCCAATGGATGAGGATGAAGATGGCGTATACGATGGCCTAGATGCTTGTGCAAACTCGAATGGAAGCTTGGGTGTCGATGCTAATGGTTGCGACTTGGATACTGATAATGATGGTTTGCCGGATTGGGATGATACGTGCCCAAATACTCCTCAAGGTGAAGAAATCAATCTAGACAATTACGATTATTGGGGCTGTTCTTCAAGCCAAATCGATAGAGACGAAGATGGAGTTACTGATGATATTGATATGTGCCCATCAACTTACTCTTGGTTGACTGTTGACAATGATGGATGTGCTGATGAGCAATTAGATGATGATAATGATGGAGTAAGCAACGCGATTGATGATTGTCCAAATACTCCTGAAAATTTTAATGCGTTGAATGCTAGAGGATGTTCATTTGAAGACTTACAAGATTCAGATAGCGACGGAATAACTGATTTTGAGGATAATTGTTCAAACACACCTCAAAACGCAGTTGTCGATAACATGGGGTGTCCGAGCGATTCGGATGCTGACGGCGTATTCAACGGGATCGATGGATGCTCAAACACACCTCAAGGTTCAACCGTGAATTCCTTAGGGTGCTCAGACGTTGATGGTGACGGAATCTATGATGCTCAAGATGAATGTGAAAATACTCCTTCGGAAGCTACTACAGACTCCAAAGGCTGCCCAATGGATTCAGATTATGATGGGGTGTATGATGGAATTGATGAGTGCCCTTCGTCAAACAATCCCTCTCCATCAGATATGGATAAGAGCAGTGAAGTAGATTCTACTGGTTGTTTCATTGATGCAGCAGGAAGCAAAAGCTATCCGGGTTCTGCAGCATTTGGATTTTTAGGATTGATCGTTATGATTGGCATGGTAGTCTTCATAGCCCGTAAAGTTCGAAGTCCTAAACAAGAACAAGTGTTCTATACACAAACCCAACCAGTGCTTGCTCCAGTTCAGCAACAATCTGTTCCAATAACTCAGGTTTCATCGCGTGAAAGGGAATTAGAACATCTGAGTAGACAAGCGCAAATCGAAGCACGAAAATTGCGTCAACAACTGGCTAATCAAACCCAATTAACACAAAAATTGCAAACCGAAGCAGCTCAAAAGCAAATTTCTGATGCTGCCCTTGCTCAAAAGCAACATGAGTTGGCAGTTGCTCAGCGGGAAAAAGAAGAGTTGGAGGCCAAACTAGCAGAAGCAGAGAAGAATACACATATCGTTCAAAACATTACATACAACATTCAAGACAGTGCTATTTCAGGGGATATTACAAATAAAATCAATTGAAATGGTTGGAATATTTCAATGTGCAATTCTATTTCAGTTCAAATCTCTGATTAATTCGTTGACATCAACGTTTCCACTATAGATTAAGAATCCACATACTAACACGATTACAGTTGCAAATAATAGGACTCGATTGATTATTCCTTTCAAAAACATTGCAATTCCACCTGCTGCCTTCTGGCTGGATTTTCCAACAATTGATGCAACGTGAGCAACTTTTTTGCCAACCTCGTCTAAACTAGGTAGTTCGACATTTGTGGATTGATCGACATGCGTATTTTGGGTATTGTGATGAACATCTCCAACATGTAAATCTCCAGTAACTACAGAATCCTGAATCACTGATTCCACATCGCCCATAATGTTTCCAATCATTTTCAACTTATAGATGCGAAGGGTTTGTCCGAAAACCCTCTGTATTTTGAATAATAATAATAATAATAATAATAATTGTTGAGTTACAAATTATTAGTTTTTATTAAATAGTTAATATCGGTGGCCGAGCCATGCGAAGCAACAGTGTTCGAGCAATTTTTGTAAGTGCGATTATGATTCTATCAAGTCTAGCAGGATGTATTTCTGACGAAGCGGAACCCAAAGAAGACGGAACTCTAGGGACAGTTATTGTTTCCACATACCACATCGAACAACTTGTTTCTGCAGTTGCTGGTGACACTTTGAATGTTCAAATCCTCAGCCCCTCAAATGTCCCAGTTCACGATTATGAACCATCGGCGGCTGATTTAATCGCTCTTCAGTCAGGAGATGTGTTCTTCTACCACGGCCTCAATCTCGAACCTTGGGTCGAATCAACATTGTCTGCACTTGGTAGCGATGCACCTACTTCTGTGATGACTCACGCTATGCCATCAGGTCAAAAAACCCTCGACTATGAATCTCTCTTGATCTCAGAACTCTGTGAACACCTCAGCGAAGGTGCGACTGAGTTTATCCCACTTGGAGAAGATGCCGATAAACTCAACGAATCTGATGAACTCCATGCGGAGCACATCACCTACAACTTGGCGTTCCCTGAACATGAGGGGGAAGAGGGTCATGATGAAGGCAATGAAACCCATGATGAGCATGACGAAGGTAATGAATCGCATGATGAACATGACGCACACAATCACGCTCAGCCTGAAGAAACTATCATGAATCCAGAGTCTTGTCCTTCTGACACAGTGATTTATCTCTTCCACCTTGAATCCGGTGACGTTCTCCTCGAATTCGAGTCTGAAATTGAATGGGCCAATGGATTTGACATGGTTGTACTCCCAATGGGCGGAAGTCATGCCGGTCATGGTCATGGAGAAGAAGGCCATGATGGCCACGAAGAAGACAACGAAACTCACAACGAAACTCACAACGAAACTCACAACGAAACAGACACTGATGATGACCATGATGGACACGGAGATAATCACGGCGATCATGACGAAGAAATGACTCCGGAGCACGCTCTTGAAGAATTCGACTCAAACAATGACAGCAATCTTTCATGGGACGAGTTTTGGGCTGGATGGGCTACAGAAGACGATCATGACGGCAATGACGACCACAACGACACCCATGATGACCACGATGACCATGAAGAAAGTGAATTGATGGAGGTTTTTAATCAATCAGACGTGGACAGTGACGGCCTCCTTAACTTGACAGAACTTGCAACTTTCGTTGAATCCGTAGCTCACTTCGTTGAAGAACATGAAGGCCATGACGAACATGAAGACCACGAAGCAGGTTATGCAGTACTACACATTGAAGAAGAAGGTGATTATGGAATTGCCCTTCCACACGATGTTGAACTCTTCGTCATTATGGATGGCCATGATAGCCATGACGCTCACGGAGAAGAAGAGGATGATGACCATGTCGAAAACAATTCTGAAGGCGATGGTGACCACGATGACCATGAAGAAGAAGGTCATGAAGAAGATTTGGCGTTCGACCCACACAGTTGGCTCGACCCTCTAGCATTCAAGGCACAAGTCAACCTCGTATTGGAAAACCTCACAACGCTCTTCCCGAGCCAAGAGGCGACATTCAAGGCAAATGCGGCTGCTTACACTGCTCAACTTGATGGATTGCACACTGACTACGAGGCAGCATTCTCGAATACAGGTACGTGTAGCAACTCAACAGTTGTTGCTAACCATGCGGCTTACAATTACATGGCAAACCGATACAACCTCGAGTTCATCACCGTTCATGGCGTTGACCCCGAAGGAGAGCCAACGGCTGAAGACATTGTAATGGCCGTGGAATATATCAAAGAAGAGGGTGTTTCAGTGTTTTTCATTGAAGAGTTCACCTCTCCAGATGCAGTGAAGAGTATTGTCGATCAAACCTCATCATCTACAATGCCATCCGGCGTATCCATTCAGTATCTTTACACCATGGAATTACCCCCAAGCAACAGTGATGATAATTATCTATCTTTGATGGAAAAGAATCTGGTTAACTTGAAAGTTGGTCTGGGTTGCTGAACACCGTCTCGTTTCACGCACCATCGGTGACTGTATGACGGACACTTGATAGATGAACTCGAACAGCCCGCGGTAGGTGCAACAGTGATGATTGAAACATTTGTATGTGAAGAAACTGTACTCAAAGTACAGGGTCTTTACGTCAATCGCTCCAATAAACCGGTGCTTAAGGACATCAACTTGGAGATTCAATGTGGTGAATTTGTAGGATTAGTAGGGCCTAATGGTAGCGGTAAATCGACACTTTTGATGGCCATTCTTGGCATTTTACACTCGCAAGCAGGCTCCATTGAGATTTACAGTCAGCCTCCTTCAAGCAACAAAACGCTCGGAAAGGTGGGTTGGGTTTCACAAGCCGCTGCGAGCCTTCCTCCTCACATACGACTCACCGTACGAGAACTGGTCAGACTTGGGACACTCAACAAAAAGAACCTCTTTTGGCGAAAGAGAGTCTCTGAAGAACGTGTTGAACGAGCAATAGAGATGGTCGGTCTTAGCCATGTTGCTGATGTGGATGTCACCCGATTGTCCGGTGGCCAGCGTCAACGTGCAGTAATTGGACGCGTGCTTGCTTCAGAAGCAGAATTTATCCTCCTGGATGAACCACTTGTTGGTATTGACCGTGAATCACGTAACTCACTCCTGCAACTGCTCGATCAACTCTGTCACGAACAAAACAAGACTATTTTCATGGTGTCTCATGACCTGGCAGCGATACGCCAAACCACTCACCGAATGATTTACCTTGAAGAATCAATACAATTCGATGGTCCTTCAGATGAATTCCCCGATTTGACTGGTTTAGCAGACCTTCGTGGCATTAAGCACGTCCATGGCCATGATGAATTCGACCACCACAACCACCACCATCATCACCACAGCCATGAGAAGAAGGAGGAAGAGTAATGGGTCTTGGTTCTCAAATTTTAGAAGTTATATTTCCCATTTTGGAAAGCCTTGAACCACTGATGCCGGGGGAAATTTTCCCGTACTTTTTCACGCTCGAAATGTTTCAACGGGCTCTTATTGCAGCATTATTAGTCACTGTAGTTGCTGGATATCTCGGTAATTTCCTTCTCATCAGAAACCTCGCACTCATTGGCGATGGTCTTGCACACGTCTCTTTTGGGGGTGTGGCAGTCGGTGTTGTTTTGGGCGCAACAGGTCCACTTTGGTATGCACTGCTATTCAGCGTCATTGCGGCTGTGCTCATCCATGAAATGCAAACAAGAGAACTGCTCACAGGCGATGCGTCAATTGCAATATTTTTAACCGGTATGCTTGCCCTTGGTTTGGTTATTTTACGCCTTTGGGGTGAAGGTATCACGACGGATATTGAAGGGTACTTATACGGTAACCTTCTCTTAATCGATAACGAAAGTTTCGAATTAATCTTCTTGATCAGCATTGTTTCTTTAATCGCACTTGCATTGATGCATAATGGTCTTCTGGCGACGACAATCGATCCACTCGCTGCCCGAGTTCAAGGCTTGCCTGTTCGTTCACTCGGTCTTTTGTTCAGTATCATTACTGCGGCTGTTGTGGTCAGTATGGTACAAGTTGTAGGGACATTACTCGTCACTGCATTGCTGGTTACACCTGCAGCTACGGCCCAATTTTTAGGGAAAAGTTTCCGTTCTTGCGTAATTTGGACACAGGTATTTGGCTTACTCTCGGTCTTACTTGGGCTCTATTTTTCTGCCGAATTGGAAACCGGTAGCGGCGCAATGATTGCTTTAGTGGCAGCAATTATTTTCGCTCTTGTAGCCATTTCGAAAACTGTACTTCTAGCGTTCATCAAGCCGAAAGCGAACTTATGATTACTCACATTGATCAGACGTGACGCCTTTTTGTCAAGCACACCAGGATACAAAGGAGAAATCTTAGTAATCTCTCAAGTTTCCAAAGGTCTTAAGGATTCGAAATCAATTAATAATTGTGAGGAGGGTATTATTATTAACAGCGCCCCCTATTCACTGATATGAGTCAAATAATATCGTTTAGCGCCGACAAGTTTTTTGAAGAAGGACTTGAAGATCTGATTGTGAATTCAGGTTATAAAAACCGGAGTAAATTCCTTCGAGATGCTGCACTGCATTATGCTGATGTTCAACAGAGGGGTGAAATTCAAAGCATGAAAGATGAAGAAATAGTCGAGGCACATTTAATCATTTACTACCAACATGGTATCGAGCATAAGTTAATGGAAATTCGTCATTCCAATAAACTTGAAATCACCTCTTACAGCCATAGCTGCCTTAACCATAGCCACACTTGTGTCGACGTCATGCATGCCATTGGTACGGCTGCTCAGTACCGTGAGGCCGTGGAGCAGTTGCAAAACATCCAAAACGTCGACAAGGTTTCTTTAATATGCGCCCCTATGCGCGATTCTGGGTGTTGTTGAATTAATCATTTAGTTTACAGTGTGGGATATTTTGGTTCTGTTACAAGCAGTGTGTCGGTACTGAAAAAGCCAACACCAAACCCTTTCAATTAGCGAAGGTTATCACAAGAAAAATTGATACATCCTATAGAACTAATGAGTTCTACTTCCACAGTTTGAGATGAGGTTTCTTAACAGAGGGAATGAATTTTGGACTATAACGAATCATTAAGTGAAAAAACTGGAAGTATGGATTGTGTCCGAAGAGTTCCCCTCCATTACAGGGAAAAATCTCAACAAAGAAATTCTTACCATTCCTGACGATTATGATGGCAAAAACCTTCTGGTAATTGTTGCATTCCAACAGTGGCAACAGAGACTTGTCGATGATATGATTGCAATTCTTGAAGCAAGCGACCTTGAACTAACCCATTCAATCATTGAAGTACCGGTTATTCAACGTTCAACAAAGTTTCGCCAGATAAGGCTTGATACATTGATGAGAGTCGCCATTCGAGATCGCAGAATTCGTCAGAGAACGATCACGGTTTACCTCGATAAACAAGCATTTAGAGACAAACTGAGTATACCTGACGACAACTCAATTCATTGGTTCTTGATACACCATACTAGTAAAAACATCCTTCTGAGGGGAAAGGATACAGTATCTTCCCAAGATATTACTCAAATTATTTCATACTCGAAAGATATAGATCAGTAATGATTCAACTTCAATAGTCGCCCAATTATGCCCTAATACAGAGGTGACTCCTTTGTGATGGATATTAAATTGGTGAACTTGATAAGTGTGAAAAGATAGAGACAATCGTGCGAGGTGCGTGACATGGTAGTTGAGAATTTAGAGATAAAATGCCCTGAGTGTAGTAGTGTTATTGATTTGAATGAACAAATTTCTAACCAACTAAACGAAGAATTTGAGGATGAAAGGAAACAACTCGAAATAAAATTAAGAAAAGAATTGCAAACCTCACATTCTAATGAGATGCAGAAAATTAAACAAGATTTAACTGAAAAAGAAGATTTACTACGCGATAAAAAGGAAGAAGATGAGATTAAAGAGTTGGAGTTCAAAGAAATTCAACATCAACTTCAAAATCAAGATAAACTGATAGTAATTGAAAGAAAGAAAGCTGCACTTCAAGCAAGAATAGAAGAAGCTGCGAAATACGAGCAGTTAGCAGAAGAAGCTGCACAACAAAAAGTGACTGCAGCAAATATCAAAATCAAGGAATTAGAAGACCGGATGCGTCAACAAAAAGAACATCATGAAGTTGCTCTTAAGAATGCCACTCAAGGTTCAGTACAAACCCAAGGAGAGGGTGGGGAGTTATTAGTGGAGGATGTATTACAATCGTCTTTTAGAGATGATAAGATACGTGAAATAAAGAAAGGAGAATTAGGAGCAGATTGTATTCAGACGGTATTAACATCCAGCAATATTATTGCAGGAACTATAGTTTGGGAAAGTAAACGAGCAAAAATTTGGTCTAATAAATGGGTTTCTAAAGTTAAAACAGATATGCATCGAGAGAAGGGTAACTTTTCGGTTGTTGTTTCAGACGTTCTTCCTAAGGGGACAAGATCGATGGAATCCATCGATGATTCGGTTTGGGTTTGTAAATTTGAACACGTCAAAGCCATGGCTACTTTATTGAGGATAGCTTTAGTTCGAACAACAGATCAGTTAATTCGTAATGAAGGTAAAGGGGAAAAAGCAGTTATGTTGTATGATTACATGACAGGACCTGTATTTACTCAAGCAATGGGCTTAGTTAGGGATAGTTATGTTCAAGATTTAACAGATATTGCTACCGAAGAAAGATCGATGAAAACAAGATGGAATTCGAGAAAAAAACAGACAGATATCAGATTAAATGCCATGTCTCAAATGTTTGGAGACCTCAAAATTATAGCCAGTAAGATTCCTGCAATGAAGGAACTAGAGGATATAGAAACAAAGTTATTACCTGCCCCGGATGAAGACTAGAATATTTTGAATATTCTAATTTGTTGATTAAAGACTATCCAGCGCATTTACAATATCTTGCCATAGATCTTCTAAATCTTCTATTCCGACCGATAACCGAATCAATCCAGGAGTCATTCCCGCATCATAGCGTTGCTTTTCGGGTATTGCTGCATGAGTCATTGTCCAAGGATGGTTGATCAATGACTCTATTCCACCCAAACTTTCCGCAGTAGCAAATAATTTTAATTTAGCAGCAAATTTCCTTGCCCCCTCTTCTCCACCAATGACCTCCAATGAGATAATGCCCCCAAAGCCGTTCATTTGTTTACTTGCAATTCCATGGGTTGGGTGACTTTCAAGACCAGGATAGAAAATTCGAGTTACCTTTGAATTTTCTTCTAATCGTTCAGCTAATACATGGGCACTTTCACAATGTCGAGTCATTCTCAATGCGAGTGTTCGCAACCCTCGTAATATGAGGAAACAATCCATTGGTGCAGGAACTGCCCCTACTGCATTTTGTAAGAATGAAATTTTTTCTGCAAGTTCCTTGTTTTGGGTAATTAAACAACCACCGATTACATCACTATGGCCGCCGATATACTTGGTTGTTGAATGAACAATAATATCAGCACCCAATTCGAATGGACGTTGTAATATTGGAGTTGCAAAGGTCGAGTCTACTACGACAATCAGGCCGTGTTCTTTTGCTTCTGCTGCTAATGATTTGATATCATGAACCGTAAGTAATGGGTTAGTTGGGCTTTCGAGCCAAAGAATTTTAGAATTTTCACGAACAACCTTGGCAAGGTCACCACTTTTTAATGGTGAGTAACTTGTTTCAATACCAAACCTGGAAGCGATCTGATCGAATAACCGAACAGTGCCGCCATAAAGGTCATCGCAGGCAATGACATGATCGCCCTGCTTTAGCATCTGACTAATTGTGGTAATTGCTGCCATTCCACTTGAAAAGCAAAAGCCATGAGCCTCTTGATGAGGTGATTCCATTTCTGCAAGTGCTCTTTGAAGTGCGTTTCGAGTTGGATTATCGCCTCTTGCATATTCGTATCCAAGATGATCAGCAAAATCTTTCTGTACATAAGTTGAGGTTTGAAAAATAGGGGTGTGAACTGAACCAGTAGTTACTTCTGGGTCTAATGATGAATGAACACAACGTGTTGAATCTCCAGTCATTTCACCACTCCCATCCATCTACATCGAATCCGTTATCCCTTAACCAATCATCGTTGTAGACCTTTCCTAAATATGGATTTCCAGCGTCTGGAAGGATGACAACAATCTTCGCTTTAATTCCAAGTTTATCGTTTTCAGCAGCAATATCCAATGCTATTTTTAACGCTCCGCCACACGAACCGCCACAGAATAAACCCTCTTGTTTGGCAAGACGGCGAGCCATACGAAAACAAATTTCATCATCTACCATACGAATCTCATCGATTACAGTAAAATCTGTCGCTGGAGGAATAAAGTCTTCACCAAAACCCTCAACTTTGTATCCATGAGGAACACCCATGGTTCCGTCTTCAAACCATTCCTTGAGGATAGAGCCTTCAGCATCTACTCCAATAATCATTGGAGCATTTTTACCGTCTTTTTCTGCTTGATCTTTCAAAGACTTTCCACATCCTGTAATGGTGCCACCAGTCCCCATTGTCGCAACAAAATGAGTAATGTTTCCTTGGGTCTGTTGCCAGATTTCAGGTCCAGTAGAATGAATGTGGGCTTTTGGATTTGATTGATTAGAGTACTGGTCAGGATACCAAGCTCCTTCGATCTCCTTGCTGAGGCGCTCTGCAACCATGTAGTATGAACGAGGATCCTCTTTTTCAACCGCTGTTGGACAAACTTCAACTCTAGCTCCCATGGCGCGTAGTAAGTCGATTTTTTCCTTAGCCATTTTATCGGGCATAGTAAATACGCATTTGTAGCCTCTCTGTGCTGCAACCATTGCAAGACCAATTCCAGTATTGCCACTAGTTCCTTCAACAATTGTCCCACCAGGTTGAAGCCAGCCTTTTTCTTCCGCTTCTAAGATCATTGCAAGTCCAATTCGGTCTTTGATCGAACCACCCGGGCTACAACGTTCTAATTTAGCCCAAACTTCTGAACCTGAAAGACTTGCAGTCACCTTATTTAGCCGAATCAATGGGGTGTGGCCGATCGCTGAAACAACATCTTCGTAAACGCCAAGGGGAAGGGACATATTTTCTGCCAATTAACTCTGGTTCATCAGGTTTGGCTAACCATTTCTCATCTTTTCTATGATATGTGCCTAATTCGGCGATGGTATTACTAAATTTACCATCAAATTTTCAAAACATTATAACCGTCTTGCATCCAATGAAATCCTTTGACAGCCCATTGTAATAATGAATCCACATCTTGCTCAGATAGGCCAGCTGCTTCTGCAACTTTAATCAGAACAACACGTTCTGACTTATCGATGTCTCTATCGGCCATTGACATCAAGCAAATATCTCGTAGAGCCAATTTTATTGAGCGCGAATTCATTTTCTTTAAATGAGAATTTAAATCAAGGTTTTGTTTCATGTTATCGCGAAGTTGTTGTTTGCGTTCAGGGGAAAGTAAAGTCGCCCCCATGCGCTGTTCAAAAAATCCCATTTCAACCTTTGATATATTATTATCGACACTTGCCAAATGGGCTAATAGTTGGGCATATTGGAAACGTTCAGAAGGTTCCATTTCGTGTACAATGTCATGAAGCATGAACATTGGTTATCACCCTTGTTGATGAGCATTTTGGTGAAGAAGGCATGGAAAATAGACATAAGGAGGGTTTGAACAGGGTGACATGAGGAGTGAAAATGAACAACCGCCGAATTTCAATCTTTTTGATTATCCTTATGCTAATTCCGCTAATTAATGCTGTTCAGGCAAACGGGGATGAAGAAGAGTACCTTGAAGCAAAAAACCTTACAGCCATAGTTGATAATGAGAATGAGACAGTAACTCTTTTGTGGGAAAATATAGATACATTAAATTACCTAATACTCCAGGATTTGAAAACTACAAATTATTCACTATACCGTTCCGATGAACCATTGAATAGTTCTAATTATCAACAAGCTGAACTAATTGCCGACAATATTCAAGCCTGCTTGACATCGGATGATTTTACCGATTGTAGAAATAGAGAACATATAGTCGTATACAATATTCCTCCAAATACTGATGGTAACTATTACTATGGGATAGTCAGTATATTAGAAAACGGCACAGCGACCGATAATTTTTCCCTAGGCGATGCAGCTTTGAACCAACCAGTGTATGAGTATGGCTCACCTATTACCTCACCATATGGCCTTCAAGCCAACTACAATCTTGATAATTCGACAACACAGTTGAGTTGGATAGATGCATCTAGAGTAGATTCTTCTATTGATACAAACCACACTACATCCATCTGGAGCCATTTGACTCAAGCCAACCGCAGCAATTGGGATACATTGAATAAAACTCAGATAATAACAAATGTTTCTTCATCCGTGAACACATTTGAAATTATCCATTCCTCTAATGTGAGCCGTGCAAATTATTACACAGTCATTCATACATTTGAAGGCCAAAACGACACACGGTTTCTCTCGGGTAATACTTTGACTCAAGCCCTTATTGAGGATAATATTGGATCTTTGATTACCGGGACTCTTCAAGCAGAATTTAATGCTACGAACTCTCAAACATCGATGAATTGGACCGATTCAACAATCCAAGATGTCAACCATACCTTGCACATTTGGCGTAGCGTCTCTGCTATCACAAACCTACATGCCGACGGAGTTGAAGAAATAATTCAACTGCCTGCTAATTCAACTTACTATAACTTTACAGTACCATCTGGATTTAGTGGTGAATCATATTATCTAATTACCCTTTCAGATGAAATCGGTAATCACCAAACCAATCTTAATGGTGCACCACAAGCAAATCTTAATGAATATACTTTGACCTCCAACGAGAATATCGTCACTAGTCTAGTGGCAGCACATTCAACCGGTGTGACTAAATTAACATGGATTGATTTAGTAAATCACTCCGAAGCAACTTACCAAATTTGGCGCTCCACTACAGGGCAAATCAACACCACTTCATTTGGCAGTTCCAGCATTGTGCTTTTAGATACAGTTGATTCAGAAGTTCAGCACTATAATCATACATTAGAAGATAATATTTCCGGAAAAGCATGGTATGCAGTTACCGCGGTAGCCTCATTTGGTACACAGAATGTCACTATTCAACAAACCAATATCTCATTGTCACTAAATTCTCTTGCTTTGGGAGTGATTGAAGATACAAGAAAACCTGTAGCACCCACAACATTAACTGCCCAATATCTGGTTAACGGAACCACACAAGTTCGTTGGATTGGCGATGGTATTGAGGAAGGGACAATTTGGAAGATTTATCGAAACCTATATTCCGATCTAACAGAAGAATCGTTTTGGATATTGGTTGCTCAGATAGAAAATAGTGGAGCAACCCAACATACGGTATTTGTAGATACAGTGGCCCAATCAGGAGAAGTAGTAACTCCAGTATATGCACTAGGGGCCAGCGACGTATTTGGTAATTCAATATCGTTTGAAAATTGGCGATTAAGCAGTTCTGTAGTAGAAGATCGCCAACCACCAAATGTCCAACTAAAACTCTATGACTCTCAAATGAAGCTTGAAACTAGTCGTTGGTTTGATGGTGGAGAAACCTCGACCTTTTCAAATCTAAAGGGCGGTAATTATACGATAAAATTCATATTACCAGGTGACACAGCATCCATTGCGTACACATTCTCAACGGATGGGCAATCTAAGATTATAGACTTAGAAAAAGACCTTGCAGAGATAGAGATAGAAGTTTCAAAACAAATTGGAGATATCACAATTTCCTTCAACATCACCGACGTCACAGGAAATACGGCATCATTCAGTGCTCTATTTTGTAGTTCATGTTTGCTTCAAACTACTGAAGTAAATCAAATAGACAATACCACACAAGGCGTGGATGATGTACTTCAAGATAAAAGTGAAGAGGAAGCAGAAGTGAATATTTATCTATTTATTGGAGTATGTATTTCCCTTGTCACAATTATTCTCTTCCTGATGGTGCGTGGTCCAAAGTCGAAAAAGGCACTTTCTGGACTGCCTTCTAAGGATGAAGACGAATGGATTTCAAAGTACCTTAACTGAAATAAATGAATTTTAAAGACTAGTTACAGTAGACATACTGATTCTAGAAGTAATAGTTTATTGATTGTTTCAAGTCATCTACAATTACTCTGCATACCATCTTCCTTGGAAGGTCTCATCAGAGTTATCAATTCTGATAAACAAGTCCATGGAACTCCAAACTAAACTATTGAATCCACTTGCCATACCCGCTTCCCCTCCAGCCTTAGCAGTCATAAACTCCAGAGTATCTGAAGGAGAATGCCATTCTTGCCAGAAGGAAATCTCGCCTCCCGGACTAAAGAAATTAAAGGTAGGGAAATCAGCAGAAAAGAATGCACAATGGTCAGAAGCACATGATTCAGCAATACTCCAAGTTATTGGATTTGCCTCAGTTGGAGCATAAGCAAGATCTTCATCAATTATAACTCCAACCCAATCATACATTTTTTGCAGATTCCCCTCACTCGCTCCAGCAACATCGATGGTCCAATCATATTTAGATGCTGAAAATATTTCACCACCAGGTCCAATCAGTGGCTCAGATAGAGGCACTATTGGATAGTTCAAAGAAACCATATCGAAGTTCATATAGGATTTTACAGTTACATTTTCAGGCAAATGTGCAACATATGCTAGAGAACCAAGTAAACCCTCTTCTTCACAAGCCCAGAGTGCTGCAACGACTGTATGGTCAAACTCCATCTGAGCAAGTGCTTGCGCCATTTCTAGAGAAACCGTGGAGCCCGAGGTGTCATCGTTAGCACCTTCATTGGTCCCTCCACCTGGCGGAGTGAAAACATATGCGATATCGAAGTGACCGCCAATTACAATATACTCATCAGGATTTACTCTGCCCCAATTATAGCCAACAACATTGAGTTGGTCAGGGTCATCATCATACCTTGTTACTTCAACAAAGTCGAACCCCATACCTCTCATGTTTTCAGCCATTGCTTCAGCTGCAGCCTCGTATGCTGATCCACCTTCGTGAACCGAGGCACTTCCACACCATCGGTTATTGTAAGAGGTTGTTAGCATGTCAATCGTATCATAAGCACGCCTTCCATCAACCAGCATTAATTCATCACTGTCTTGTAGGGTAAGGCTAGCATTCCACATTAGTTCTCCCGCAGTGATAGAGATGTCTACAGTTTCTCTTTCACTATCAAGGATTAGTAATTCTAAGGATTTCTTTTCTGCAGGGAAAACGGTTTCGATAGAATCTCTCAAAACTCCAAATTCATCAACGTAAAACAGTCCTGCTGAGCGATTAAAAGTCCAATCAACAGTAGAATCCACTTCAATCGTCATATATTGTCCACGAATGGCACTTGAAACATCTTGAACTTCCAACTCAGCGACAATATCTTCAGGGGATTCTTCGCCAAAACATCCACTGAACATGGCTAAGAAAAGAATAGTGGTTAAAAATAATGGACGCATGGTATCACCTTAGTTCGATATATTCTACACTAGATGTTAAAATATTAAAACCATAGTTATGCTATTAACTAAGCATCAACCTCGAAACGCGAGGTTAGCATCACTTACCGCGGTTTAGATTTGCCTTTAGAGAAGGACGCAACTTTTCAGCACCCTTACCCTTGTTGTGAAGTCCACGTCCACGCTTTCCAGCGGAGGTTTTTCCACGGTATGCACGTCCTCTGTGAGATGTATGTCCGTTTGCACGGGAAAATACGCCAAGTTGCTTATCGTTGATAATAGCAGGATGGTGAGTATCGATCATAATTACTTCGAAGAACTTGTGCTTTCCATCTTGTCCAACCCAGTACGAGTTTAGAACTTCCAAGTTAGGAAAGTGGCGCCCGACACGCTCTTCAGCGATTCTTTGAGTATTCTTAGCCATGGTAATCTTTGAGATACCAGCCTTGGAAGGTTTACGCTTCATGTGAATTTTACCCTTACGAAGTCCACCACGGCGTACGCGAGTTCTGATTACGACAACACCTTGCTTGGCTTTGTAACCCATTCTACGGGCAGCATCCAATCGAGTAGGACGTTCAATTTTACAGTTGACAGGCTCTCTACGCCACTGTGCCATACGGGTTTGGCGGAACATATGTGGGAGAGCATCCTTCGGACGCTTCCAAGTTGCTCGAACATGTTGATAGAGTCCTTGTACCATGTTATCACCGCTTCTCAGCGTCATGCCGAGAAATCTCCCCTTTATGAGTTTACCTTCGCGATACTGCGCGACAATGCTTAACTTAATTGATACTTATTCACTCGTTTTAAGACCTTCTGCAAGGATTCCACGCCACCCCTTCCACACAGAATATACATTCTCATATCCCATTTCTTTGAGGGACTTAGCGGCAATTGCACTTCTAAAACCGCCACCACAATACAGTACTAGTTTATCTGAAACGGAAAACGCATGTTTTTCGATATCCCGTTCAATTACTCCTTTACCAATATGCAAAGCGCCACCTAAGTGTTGGTTATCATATTCATGTTGCTCTCTAACATCAATTATTATCGCACCTTCTTCGATCATCTTAGTCAAATCCGGTGCCATGCATTCATTTATTTCTTCACGAGCACTATTTACCATCGCTAAAAATCTGGGACTGTGTGCTTTGGCCATAACCATTCCAGCGTGGACAGGCTCATGAGGGTGACGACAAACGCAGAGATATGGCGGGTCAGATCACTGGAGCCGAGGCTGTACTTGCAGCTCTTAAATCAGGCGAGGATATCGATATGGTTCTTGTTGATAGAGAGAAAGATACAGAGGTTATACGAGAACTATGCCAGAAGCGCAACATCACATTAGAAGAAGGCTCAACCAATGACCTATGGCGAATGTCTAGTTCTGGGCACGTAGATGCATTGGCATTGATTGGACGCAAGCAAACAAATTCTTTAGAGGAATTAATGTCGAGAGGGGGCACAATATGGTTCTTCGATGGAGTGACTTACTCGACCAACCTTGGATTTGCAATTCGTACCGTCGAGGTAAGTGGGGCAGACGGAGTTGTCATGAATGTCGCTAAAACTCACGAAGAAAGACGGACTATCAGGCGCGCCAGCATGCGTGCAGACCGCTTTATTCCAGTAATTTATAGCACCACAGAAGAGATATTACAATGTGCTAAAAAGCACCAACTAAGAATTATTTCCGCAGAAGATATTGGGGAGAAAGCACCCTGGGATGAAGACCTAACCGGTAATGTATTACTCGTTGTAGGTGCGGAAAGAGAAGGAGTCAGCAAGGCTACAATCGAGGCTTCAGATGTGATTGTTAAATTACCAATGGATGGTTTTGTACCATCTTATAATCTTCAAGTTGCTGTAAGTGTATTAGCGGTTGAGTCTCTTAGACAGAGGCTAAAGTAACTTTCAGTCAGTATTGTTCCAATACTAATTCAGTGGTAGTAGAACCTATTTCATTCGGAGCAGCCATCCACATTTTATCCAATAGTGAACGCAATGCCATAGTATCATCCACGTGAACTAGTGCTACGAGATCAGCGTCTCCAGAAATTTCATAGACGATTTCAATGCCCTCCCACCCGGTGACTTCGGAGGCGAAAGAACCTATTTCAGAACCTGGTAAAACCTTGATTCTAACTAGGGCAGTCAATCCAACACCACCTTCTCTGATGGTATATCCGCGAATAATACCTTCTTCTTCCATTTTTCTTACATGAGTTCTAATGGTACGTTCAGAAGCGCCAATATCTCTCGCTAATTCAACATATGACATTCTACCATTTCTTCGTAGGTGGGCTAGTATCGCTCTATCTATTTCTGCAATGCGCGGCATGAGCACCCCTCCCCTTATTCGTTTATTAAACCTCGGAAAATCGAAAATCATGGTAATTATTATCAGTTTATTGAACCTTTTAGGAAATTATTAACCGGATTATGATGTTCAAAGAGGTCAAAAAACCTCTAATTTAATATTTTTCAAGCCGTTTTCTTCAAAGGCCAGCATCTATTGGGACTATTCAGGGAGACATATGCCAGGCCATATCACAGGACTTAATGCTAGAATGATTCTTGATAGCCGAGGCAATCCAACAATAGAAGTTGATTGCTACGTCGATGGAGTTTTAATGGGTAGAGCCGCAGTACCCTCGGGCGCTTCAACTGGTGCTTACGAGGCTCTAGAAATGCGGGACGGAGATTCAACAAGGTATCTTGGCAAAGGAGTTGATCAAGCAGTTGATAATATCTCTCAGCGAATTGAAGAAGCCTTAGTCGGGCTTCCAGTAGATGAACAGAAGTTGATAGATGAAGTTATGATTGAACTAGATGGGACTGCAAATAAATCATCCCTAGGTGCCAATTCTATGCTAGGAGTATCACTTGCTTGCTTACACGCTGGCGCAGCAGTACATGAATTGCCACTTTGGAAATATATTGGAGGCGTTGCTGGAGGTCTAATGCCAGTTCCAATGCTCAACATACTCAACGGTGGTGCGCATGCAGTAAGCAACGTCGATGTTCAAGAATTCATGGTTATGCCACATGGATTTGATACATTCCAAGAAGGATTAAGGGCAGGCGTTGAGACTTATCATTCTCTTAAAAGAGAACTCAAAGCTGATGGTTTACTCGGTGGGGTGGGGGATGAAGGTGGCTTTGCACCGAATTTACCAGCTAATGAAGATGGCCTGAAATATATGGTTAGAGCCATCGAAGGGGCAGGCTATTCTACAGACGAAATGGGTATTGCGATGGATGTTGCTGCAACTGAGTTTCATCACGAAGATGGATACCACATGGATGGAAAAGTCCTATCTAGTGACCAGTTAGGTGATTTATATTCAGGATGGCTTGATGATTATCCTATCCTTTCCATTGAAGATGGGTTTGGAGAGGACGATTGGCGAGGTTGGGCTAATTTCACGAAGAGAGAAGGTGGTAGAGTACAGACTGTAGGTGATGACCTATTTGTCACTCAATCAGAACGTTTGGCTCAAGGAATAGAGATAGGTGCTGCAAATGCAATGTTGGTTAAACTCAATCAAGTAGGTACAGTTACCGAGACACTCGAGTCAATGGACCTTGCAACCTCTAATGGATTTAATAATGTAATTTCACATAGAAGTGGGGAAACTGAAGATGTAACAATTGCAGATTTGGCTGTTGGAACTAGGGCTGGCCAAATCAAAACAGGTGCTCCAGCACGTTCGGATAGGGTTGCCAAGTACAACCAACTGCTTCGAATTGCAGAGGATGTCAACGAATATCGTTCACCATTCTAATATAAGGAAATTTACATTGGTTTATATTGGGCACTTTTCCCATTAGGTTCATGAGACAAAAACTGATTTGTTTAGTTGTAGCCTGCTTTATGATTTCCACGATACCCCTGAGTGTATCGGCAGATAAGTCCGAAAATATACCGACAAATGCGGCAGGTAGTGGCGTACATGATACATTAGTAGCCGCTTTAATCCAAGCAGACTTGGTATCAGTACTAGAGGGGAACGGTCCTTTTACCATCTTTGCACCAACAGATACAGCATTCGAATCCTTTGGCAATCTCTCTGATATTAATACGACTATGAAAATAGATGACTTAGCGCACATTCTACTATATCACGTCTATTCTGGCTCTCTTACCTCCAGTGACATAAACGATGGTATGCAGGTTACTATGGCTAACGGAGATGACGTTGGATTCACGGTTTCATCCGATGGCACGGTTTACATTGAAGATTCAACAGTCACTACAGCAGACATAGAAGCGAGTAACGGAATTATACATTTTATTGATTCTGTAATGTCGCCAACATCTCCGCCTGCAAACACTTCAGATTATTCAATATCAGTACTTGCTGAAGGCACAACTCTGTCTGAAGCACTAACTCAAGTCAATCTGACTTCAACACTACAAGGAGATGGGCCATTCACAGTATTTGCGCCAACAGATGAGGCTTTTGCCGCTGCAGGAATTGACCTTTCCACCTTTGATACCGATGAAGAAAATGCTACACTGGTTGATATTCTGAAATATCACGTAGTATCTGGAAATGTACTTTCAAGCGATCTTGTCGATGGCATGGAAACTTCAGCACTGAATAATGATAAACTGACATTCACAGTTAATGCAGATGGAGTCAAAGTAAATGATGCAACTGTAACTTCTGCGGACGTGATTGCTTCAAACGGTGTGCTACATTTCATCGATAAGGTATTGATGCCTCCAGCAGATCTACAAGATATTCCAACTATCGCCCAAGCAACAGGTGTTCACGGGGCGCTGGTCGCTGCACTAACACAAGCCAATCTGGTCTCAGTCTTACAAGGAGATGGGCCATTCACAGTATTTGCGCCAACAGATGAGGCTTTTGCCGCTGCAGGAATTGACCTTTCCACCTTTGATACCGATGAAGAAAATGCTACACTGGTTGATATTCTGAAATATCACGTAGTATCTGGAAATGTACTTTCAAGCGATCTTGTCGATGGCATGGAAACTTCAGCACTGAATAATGATAAACTGACATTCACAGTTAATGCAGATGGAGTCAAAGTAAATGATGCAACTGTAACTTCTGCGGACGTGATTGCTTCAAACGGCGTAATCCATGTAATCGACAAGGTCTTGATGCCTCCAGTAGACCTTCCAGCCTGCGACTATACAGTAGGAATTGGTTTGTCAGGAATGGCATTTAACCCATCAGTTGTTGAAGTAAATGTTGGCGAGACTGTTTGCTGGCAATGGACAAACGCAACTATGGCTCACAATGTAAAGGAGGTTATCGAAGACAAGTCAAAGATATTTGTTGACGCAGGAGTTACTTCTGGAGATGCACAATTAACTACTGATTTTAGATATACTTTCACCGAAGATAACTCGACTTTTTACTACGTATGTGAACCTCATATCTTGGCAGAAATGTATGGAAAGATTGTTGTTGGTGATGGAGGAGTAATATCTGAAGAATCAAAACCAACGACAACCAAAGACTCTGGAGAGAGTAATACGCCTGGTTTTATCTCAATAACTGCAATAATTTCTCTATTGGGTGCTTTGGTTTATGCCCGTAACGGAAGAAACTGAAACACATCGAGTGATTGATTGAGAACGTTGATAGCGAAGAGCCATGTCACACAGGTATGGCTCTTCGCCGACATCTTACCCCAGTTGTAATGATGATAGTATTTCTTTTACTAGCAAGACAGATTTATCCTTATTCAACACCATCTAATGACATGTTGGTTGAAGGATATTCTATTGACAAAGTTACTGATAACCTCGGAGGCCCAACATGCTTGGAATGGGCAGATCAAGAAAACTTATTGGTTTGCGATAGAGATGGTGATAGAATAATTCTTTTAAATTCAAGTAATGACTTTACACATACGATAATTCTTGAAGGTTTAGATCATCCACATGGATTACACATCACTACAGATTATCTCTTCGTATCAGAAGCTGGAATTCTTGCCAGATATGATAGGGGAATCGATTGGCAACTAAGCAATCGCACCGTTCTAGTCGATGGAATTAAAACAACGAATAGCCACCAGACGAATGCCATTAATGCATTACCCAATGGTAGTTTAATTTGGCACGTAGGGTCTACATGTAATGTTTGTCAAGAAGATGATAATCGTAATGCAGCACTACTTTGGGTTGACCCGGAAACGGGAGACCATGGTGTAATTGCCTCGGGTGTAAGAAATTCATTTGATGGTGTTTGGATAGAATCGATGGGCTATGTTTTCACCGATAATGGTAGAGATTGGGATGGCGACCATCCTCCAGAAGAAATCAATTTACTAATCGAAGGGGAATCATATGGTTGGCCTGACGATGAACCTGAAACGCCAGTCCCAGAGGGTACACAAGGTCCAATTGCAATCTGGACGCCCCATTCATCGGTAAATGGTATAGATTTACGGCCGGAAAACTCTTCGCTACCGGGATTGAATCAAGGTGCTGGATATACAGTATATGCGACAGTATATGGGTCATGGAATACCTTAATTCCTAAAGGGAATGAAATAATAAGAGTTGATTTCACCCCAGCTTTTACCCTTGATGGAAACTTCTCAGGATGGGATAGTGAAGTTAGTGTATTTGCCGAAAACTTAGGAACTCCATTACCTATTACATTTGGGCCTTCAGGAGATTTATACTATGCAACCTTTGGGGGCGATGGAACCTTGTATAGGATTTCATCAACTCAATCTTAATGCTAATTCATGCAATGTCTCACTTTGTTTTAACATCGAACGAATGTATCTTGGAATGATATGTTTTGAATACTCTAGATCTAAAATATCGCCAACCCATTCTAAATCACCATTTTGTTGGTCAACTTCTGTATTTCCATCAAATACTTCCCAAATAGAACAACCAGCAGCATCTCTGTCCTTAGTTTGGCGATACCAAGGTAGTGACTGGTTACTAGGGGCTTTGGATAATTTATTTCTTAAGATATATTTCACAATACAATCATCAATAACAAATTCAGTGCCATAATCTTCAAGCATCGATACAGCATCATCATGTTTTGCACCATGCTGAAACCAGATGAGAGGAAAATCATCTTTAGGGAATTTAAAAATTAGTTGTTTAACAAATTCTAACGCTCTTTCAGGGGCTAAGAATAGTACTATGACTTCTGGAAAAATCCCTTCATCAATTACCGGCCGAATTGGTCTTTTATTGACAGTAGCACCACTATCTTTCACGTGTATGGGGATTAACCTCCAGCCATTATGTTCTAGATCATAAATTGCTTTATTAGCTGGCCTTTCCTTATTTAGGCCGCATCCAATTATATGTATTGAACTTGATTTTAGCAATAATTCAGTGAGATGTTCACTGTCTTGCGCCATGATTCTAACTGAGTAGAGGTCTTTATCAAATGATGTTTTACAAATTGGTTAACCAGTTTCTTAACCGTCGAACACCCTCGTTGATATTTTCCATAGATGTGGCGTATGAGATCCTGACTAAACCCTCTCCACCTTGCATCAATGAACCGGGTATGATTTGCACTTGGGCTTCATTTAATGCACGAGTTGCAAACTCCATGTCATCCATACCAGTTCCAGTAATATCGCATAATGCGTAAAATCCACCTTCTGACTTTGGAAGAGAGATTCCTGGTAAATCATCTAGTAACTTATGGATGATGTCGCGTCTTTGATGGAATGATTTAGCCATCCTTTCAGTTTCCCCTTTAAGTGATAAAGCTGTAATTGCAGCCGGCATTAGGAAAGTAGGAACATGCGTTGCAGCACTTGCATTAATCTTTTTTACAGCATTCATCAGTTTAGTGGGTCCACCCATCCATCCCAATCTCCATCCAGTCATCGCCCATCCCTTGGAAAAACCGCCAATAGTTATCGTCCTGTCCCTTCCCTTTTCGAATAAAGTTGGAGATGTATAACCATAATCTTGCCATACCATTGTGGCGTATATCATATCATCATAAATCCAAATATCATGACTTTCAGCGAATTCAACCAATGCACGAACTTCTTCAGGACGGTATACTGCCCCTGTAGGGTTATTAGGTGAATTTATTAATATCGCTTTCGTTTTTGGAGTCACAGCCTTTTCTAATGCTTCGAAATTTGGATGGTAATCTTCTCTGTTAACTGGGACATGAACAGGAATCGCACCTAATAGCCTCAACATGCCATCATATGAAGGCCATGCCGGTGCAAGTAGCAGGACTTCATCACCTGGATCTAATGTCGCCATCATTGCATAGAGTATGGCTTGCTTACAACCAGGCGTCACTAATATGTCGTCTGAGTCGATCGAGATATCATAAGTTTCCAAGTGTTTTGAAACCGCAGAGCATAATTCAGGACTTCCTTGAGTACGGGTATATCCGGTCTCACCGCGGTCGAGTGAATCTTTTGCTGCTTGAACAATGGGTGAAGGGGTATCAAAATCGGGCTGACCTACAGTGAATCGGATAACTCCAGGTTCTGGAGGGGCTAAGAATGAGGCAAAGCCGGTGCCAACATTTTGAATATTTTTGTTAATTCCTGGCATAACTACCTGCTCCTACTTTCCAACAGCATAACCAAAAGTTTCTCGCACTTCAATTCTTTGTGCAATAAATCAAATTTTGGGTTAAACTGAGAATAATGGAGCACGGACGGAGATTTGAACTCCGGTTTCAGGATTTGCAATCCCGCTCATAGCCGCTCTGACATCCGTGCAGTAGGTTCTCGCATTAACCGGTCATATTTCAACGCGACCTTATTTATTTGACTTTTAAAGTATAGGTTTTCTTTAAATTATTAGACTACTAGCCCCATTCAAGCAAGAGCACATTGGCTATTATATGGTAAAGTTCAGAGGTGAAAGAATGTTAAAAATAATTCTACCTAATCAGGAAATCCCATTAAATTATTATGACTGTAGATATACCGTACTTAGGGAGCCATTAGGATTTCCACGAGGTGCCGAGTTACTTGATGATGATGATGAGGCCATCCATTCATTCATAGAATTAGATGGCGAGGTTATGTCAGTGGGAAGGGCTCATTTAATTTCTGAAGATAGTGATGGTTCCGCACTAGATCATGCAGGCCCTGGTGCTAAAAAATGCCCTGGTTTTGGGCCTCTTGCAATTCAAAGTAATAGACCAGCAATGCAGATTAGGCAAATGGGAACTTTGCCTAACGGCCGTCGAAAAGGATTTGCAGCACAGGTTTTATCCAGCTTAGAAATCTCTTCAAAAGAAGAATTTGGGGCTCGAGTGGGATTACTTCAAGCAAGAGTACCTGCCATACCATTTTATCAATCGCAAGGATGGCAATTAGTAGATAGTCCGTATGATATAGATGGAGTCGGCCCTCACAGATCTATGATGAAGTTACTATAATGTTGGCTCACGGCCGTCTAATTACCAATCATTTTATCGCGTTATTCAAATAGTGTGAGTTTCTTCGATATGTTAGAGGGAACGTTGGGTTCCCTATGAACAACCCGTGAAATACGATGATTTTGGAGGATTTAAAAAATAACTGTAGTAAATTAGGAAAACGTGGCACCAAAGCCAGTTTAGACTTGGATATCAAGTCTAAAAAAACCTATTTTACGACTCTAATTTACTGTTATAATCAGTGCGTAGCATCGTATTATTCCCATATACTAACGCACATCCGTGGAGCATTGGTAATGGATAGAGAGAACAGCGGGTTCTCTATGTAAAAACAAACTAAAATGGAAGTGAAAAAACATGAAAACGAAAATGATAAGCGTACTACTAGCCCTATTCTTCGCAATGTCTGCATTTAGTGCAGTCAGTGGGACCGGATCCGACCCGAATGACCCGTCTGATGGCGGTGCTGATTTTGACGGCGATGGTTTAACTAATGCTGAAGAACAGAGCCAAGGTACCAATATAAACAATGCAGATAGCGATGGCGACGGACTCCCAGATGGCTGGGAAGTATCAAACGGACTGAACCCAACAAATGGCGGAGATGGAAACGCAGACCCTGATGGAGATGGATTAACCAACTCTCAAGAGTATGCAGCTGGAACAAATCCAAACAACTCTGACACTGACGGGGATGGTAAGCCGGATAACTCCGATACTTACCCAACAGATCCTAATGATGGAGAATATTCCGACTCTGATGGCGACGGTATTCCTGATGCTTATGATCCTGATTTTACCGAATCAGGACAAGGTAGCGGTAATGGCGGAACCAATGGCGGTGGAGAATCCGAAGCTGGAGGAGAGACTGAAAACCCACAAGGTGAAGGCCAAGGACAAGGCCAAGGACAAGGCCAAGGACAAGGCCAAGGACAAGGCCAAGGACAAGGACAAGGCCAAGGCCAAGGACAAGG
>Ga0209709_10000994_pt1 | contig 26716 bp, 37 predicted proteins | sample ArcticOcean_MG_C_2_FD_187435 | JGI IMG/M metagenome (GOLD analysis project Ga0209709, IMG submission 187435) | Marine microbial communities from western Arctic Ocean - ArcticOcean_MG_CB4_136 (SPAdes) (version 2) | ecosystem: Environmental > Aquatic > Marine > Oceanic | place: Arctic Ocean...
CTATCACATACAATTGACTGTTTTGGTTAAGAGTGTTCATAGACTTTTTGAGAGTATTCAGTTCGGTACCTCTCTTGGCAGCTTTTTTGAACTCCTGTAGTTGATTAGCCTCATTTCTAACAGTATTGTAAGTTCTAGTAACGTTTTCCAACAACTTCTGTTTATTTTCTTTGGTTAACATGTTCAAAGTATTCATATACCTAGACAATTCTTCTCGTTCTTTTTTGCGTTCGAGTTGAGATTTTTTATTAGATTGAAGTTGGTTGGCTTTATTTCTGACATTATTAGAATTATTAGCCATCAATTTCTTCTTATTGACATTGTTCAACATATTCAAAGTATTGAGATACCCCCTCAACTCACGTCGTATTTTCTCACGGTCTTCATTATTTCTTGTACTTTTGAGTTTTTTAGCTTTGTTTCGTAAAGTAGCATTACTCCTAGGGTTGGTATCAAAGTTTCTAAGAATTAAGTTTTTATCATTTTGTTCGAGGTCTAAATTACCCATGAATACAAATAATTCATCTCTTCTAGTTTTGATTCTTTCAACTTCTAATTGCTTAGCCTCTTCCAATATAGTATTTGCATTAGATGTATTGTTACCGAACTTCTCTATAAAAGATGCACGGTTCTCATTTGTAATATCAAGAGTAGTCAGAGATTTTAACAACTTCTTCTTTTTTACCAATTTATTTTCGTTACTCATCTGATTCTTCAGTTTATTGGCTTCTCTCTTCAGACTACCAATGTTAGCAACCTGGTTGTCCAAAGCCTTTAATAAAGAATTCTTTCTGGTGTTGTTCAAACCCAAAGAATTGGCATAATTTGACAACTCATTCCTCTGTTTTTGACGTTTTTCTCTAGAACGTCCTAAAGCTATATTTGTTGCACTCTTCTTAAGGGAATTCCAATTGGTGTAATAACTATTAAGTTTCTCAGTTATCTTGGATTTGTTTTCAGCTGTGAGATCTTCTAGAGTATTAAGATAGTTCATAAATTGACCTTCTTCTTGTATGAATCTCTCTTGTTCCCTAGCTGCAACGATTCCATTGGCGCGATTTTTAAGAATCTGCGCATTTGTTTCTGTATTGTTAAACTCCCTCATGATGCTGTCCCCAACCTTCTTGGTAATATTTAATTGTTTTAGGTATTGGAATAAGTCATCACGCATCGCAGCTCTCTTTCGTTTCGTTTGTTGAGCAATATATTTATCAGCTTCTTTTTTAAGGGCGTTTACATTATCCATATTTCTATTGAATTGGTTGAATAATACACTTTGTTCACTACGTCCGATACCAATTTTAGACATATATTCTTGAAGTTCCTGTCTATTTTTCATTTTTTGTGTAGTTTTTTTAGTATCAATGAATGTTTTAGCATTCATTTTGATCGTATTCACATTGACATTTGTATTAAACTTTTGAAGGAATTGATTCTTCTCATTGGTAGCTAGACCCAATTTATTAAGATATACCGATAGTACAACCTTATCTTTGTTCCTCTTTTCCTTAATTTTCATTTGAAATTTAGCATTGGCTAATTTTCTCCCCTCATTTAGAGACACATTCTTGTTCAAAATATTTAATTTATTAGTCGCATTCAAACCCAAACTATTAATGTAGGTTTCTAACTCTTTTTTGTTTTGAATAATTTTATTTTTAGCTCGCTTTTCCTGTACCTTTGTATTAGCCATTCTTTTTCCTTCTGACAGGGGTGGGTTTCTATTTAAGATACCTCTTTTGTTATTGAAATTGAGCCCCAAACCGTTGATATACATTTCCAGTTCTCTCTTTTCTCTAGCCTTTTTTTCATCTGCATTCTTTTTCGCGATTCCATTAGCGTTAGCTTTGAGAGTATTGAGGTTTGTATTCTCAACACGATTCAGTAACTTCTGTCTATTTTCATTTCCTAGATCAAGAGTATTGATATATGATAAAAGTTTGGCTTTCTTCTCAGATATCTTACCACTTCGCAACTCTATAGCTTGCTTCTTGAGGACCTCAACATTGAGTCTATTCGCGTTGTACTTGTTAATCATAGTTATTCTATTTTCATTTGTAAGTCCCAAATCCGCGAGGAATCCGATATACTCTTTCTTCTCCCCTTCCTTCTTCTCTACACCCCTCTTCTTAGACATATTGAAAGCTTTGTTTCTGTTCAGATTTCCCGAATTTATCAGGCGTTTCTTATCTTCATTTGTGAGATTAGATAATGTAGCGAGGTAAGAGATGTATTCTTCTTTACGTCGGTTCCCAGTTTTTACATTTCGTTGAGACTTAATATTTTTCGCTTCTTGAAGTAACTTTTCAACATTTCTGTTACCATTTCGGAACTTTTTCATGATTGCATTCTGGTCTAACTGGTTCAAACCTATTTCTACCATACGTGTGTTAAGTTTGACACGGAGATTCTCAACATTTCCAGACATTTTAGACTTTTCCATATTGAGGGCCTCCCTCTTGAGTGTGTTCACATCAACATCATCATTCTTGAAACGCTTCACAAAGGTATTCTTATTTGTTTGATTGATTTTTAGAGGTGTCAGGAACGAAAGAAGATTTTGAGCGACGATGTTCTTTTTATCATCAATTCGTTTCTTGAGTAAATTTTCAGCCAGTTTTTTCATAGCGTTTGTGTTTGTCTTCTCATCAATACTCTTGACAAGATCATTCTTGTCTTGATTACTTAATTTATTGTAATTCTTGAGAAGATTTGTAAACTCTTGTCTCTTATTGTTGAGGACTTTGTCCATTTCTTGTGAAATCAATTTCTTAATTTCTAAAATCAATTTGTTAACATTAGCACTATCTTGTCTGGCTCGGTCCAAGAAGGAATTTTTATCTTTTTGTCCGAGAGTTGTTGACTCTAAGAACATGGCCATCTTTTCCTCGTTACTCCTTGTCACATTGGCTCTCTCATCAGCCTTAATTTGAGCTTCAACTCTCAATTGTCTGAGATCATCTACAGCCATGCGTTGTTTAATGTATTCACTCTCAATGTTGAGTAGTTTCAGACCATCTATAAACGCGAGGAATCTCTTTTCTTCTTCCAATGCTTGTTGCGCTTTAGCTACTACCTGTTTTCGTGAGACAGTTCCAAGTTCTAACTGTTTCAAGAACATATTTTCGCGTCTGAGACCAAGTTGTTTAATAGTGGAAACGGCTTTTTCCGTGGTTAAGTTTTGATTAGCTGGGATTGGTTGAGGTTCGATAGATGGTAAAGAAGGTCCTTGCGCACGCAATGGACCGGTATTTATGTAGTAGCCTAATCCCTTATTGCCCTGTTTAAAAGCATACCCTGGTTTTTCACCACCAAACTTTTTGGCGGGAACAAAGTTTTTATTCTTCTTTTTACCAAAGATACTACCGAAGACAGTGGGTTTCTTTGGGGTGTTCATGTTAACTGGTTCACGAACAGCGCGGGTTGTTCCACCCAAAAACGCAGGTTTTGTACCCTTTCTAAAAACACCTTTACCGGAAAAGTTTATATCCGGGCGAGCTCCATTTGCACGGTTCACATTGGTGTTCAAGTTGTTCACGCGGTTCACATTGGTGTTCAAGTTGTTCACGCGGTTCACGTTGTTGTTCACGCGGTTCACGTTGTTGTTCACACGGTTCGTGTTGTTGTTCACACGGTTCGTGTTGTTGTTCACGCGGTTCACGTTGTTGTTCACACGGTTCGTGTTGAAATTGTTAACATTGTTCACTGCTGTGTTATTTTCGTTCACTGCTGTGGTTTTGTTAACGGAGACACGAGTTCGTCTAGCAAACTTGACGGGTTCGTGTACTTTCATGTAACGCAGGCGTTTACCGATTGCGTCAACAATTTGACACTTGGTCATCTGATCAACATTCTTAAGATTAACCTTACGTGCGATCTTTTTAAGGTCTACACGCTTTGTGGTTGAATCAAAAAGAAGTTCATAATCATTTGGCTTCAATGGGGATTTCTTATCAATCAAGTATGTACGAGTTGAATTCATGACTAAAGGTGGGAGAGGTAACTTACCACCCTGAATATCCTCGTACGCCTGGCAAATCTCTTTTTTTGTTAACTTAATATCTACCCCTGCGTTGATCTTAATCAACTGTCTGAGGTTTTCTATATCTGCATCTGGATCGCATGCATCCATATTATATACATTAAGTTAACAAAAAAGTGTATCCTATATTATACAATCTAAGTTTATCTTCATATGACATACTAAAATCAAACACATTGGTCTCACCAATGTCAATCTCAATTATATTTACATCTTTACTATGTTCACGTCTATTCACAATTGTTGAACGAACGAGACACTCTACAAATTGTCTTGGTGTATTTATTTCTTCTTGATATATTTTATCCATTTTCAATTTAACACATGTGATTTCATGTGGTTTCTTATCTAAAAAGGGTGTAATGGGGTATACTTCTTGTGTACCACCATCCACATACGTTCTACCTTCATACGTACCACATGCAAAAATAAGGGGTATAGCCATGCTCATACATACAGCGTCAATTACCTTCATATTAGGGTGTGTATCTTTAGAGAAATATTCCGTTGTTGATGTATTTAAACAGTAGGCAGATACATATATTTTCATTTCTAATTCCTCAAAAGTTGGATCACACCCACATATTTCAACTATCTTATCACGTATAGGTTCTAAATCAACAAAACCAAATTTGTTAAAAAAGGAACCTATACGTATTTTAACAAACTCGGGGATATTTAGAGACAAAGATACATTTAATATTTCATCAACAGACATTCCCAAAGCCAAGAATAAAGCTAAAATAGAACCAGCGGATGAACCGGATATTTCTTTAACATCCACGAGAGTGGATTCCATTGCTTTTAGAGTACCAATCATTGAGTATATACCCATTGATGCTGGACCTAAAACAAGGTATTTCATCCTCTTACTTAATAGAACTGAGGAAATTGCTTGCGTAAAAGCGCGAACACAACCGCGAACACAACCGCGTGGGTAACAGCGGCGGAGATGCTGGTCTGTCCCGACTTGAGAACACCACCGGAACCCGGGGGGAGAGTCAAGAGGAGACCTGGACTGAGGGCCAAGAAGAGAACAGTGGTCACGATGAGATCGGTCTTGGTGAGAACGAGACCCATAGCGCGAGCGATGAGACTGTACACGAGGAAGAACACGAGCGCGTGGAACATAACCGCCATCTGACTGGTCTTTCCGTTGCGGAAAGCGAGCTTCTTGCCGTCGGTGGTCAGAAGAACACCTGGGCTGAGCGCGAGAAAAAGGGCGGCTGGTATAGCAACTTTGTTAGAGGTGATATCGGGGAGCATTTAATATATGCACATATAATTTTTAACGTAGTCAACAAAATGGTAGAATGTAGCACCCCTCATCATCTCCTCGTGAAGATCATTGCAGTGTATAACTCTTCTGAGAGATTTCCAAATGTGATGAAGATTTTCATCATATTCACACATAACACCTTCCTGGTAAGTATAGTGCTCCTCGTAACAAAACTCAACAAAGTCACAAAACTCTCCTGTATGTTCAATGTGGGCGTCATGTGTAAGTGTATTAATCATACCCCACATATACCATAATTCATCTGAGTATTGGACTTCCCAGTCTTCAATATTCAGAGGAGTATTATCATAATTTTCGTCATCATCACTGGCGTGAGATGTATCAAACCCAGTGGTAGCTTCGTATACGTACTGGCTCCAAACCATAGTTATTACTTATCTTCTTTCTCGGGTTTTTCTTTTATACCAGTTAATGAGAGCGAAGTTGATTCCTTTGTTTTAAGACCATCCTTAATCGCGTTTAAAGCACCTTCAACTTTAGCTTCATCACCACCGAAGAACTTGTGAAGTCCATCCCTAACGGCATCTTTACTCATTCCAGATTTACGTACCGACTTACGTATACTAATTTTACCCTTCCTGAGGTTAATGGTATCAATACCCTGATCAATCATATGTTTTTTGACTGATTCCTTCAATCGCTTCTCTTCTTGGTTGAGGATTTTGATATCAGATTTTGCTTCAGAAAGTTGTTTAGAGAGATCTACAAGTTTAGAGACACTCTCAGATAATTCGTTTGCTACTGACATATTTATATATAAAAATACACATCTAATCTTTAAGTGCTAGTTAACAGAGACCGCGCTGCATCATATCGGGGACGATAGTAGAGTTGTTCCAGACGAAGGGATCCTTGGGGTTAGGGGGATCGGATCGGATCTGTTGATTGGCATTGCGGAGGGCACCACCGACAGTCTCGGGGAAACCAATCTGGGAACGGGGTTCAAGGAAGTTTTGACCAGCGAGGATATCTTCTGGGGCAAACTCACCGAAGTCCTCCGCTGAAGCAACTTCACGGGGGAGGAGGGAAGACGCGAGGCCAACACCATTCTCCATACCACAGCCATTAGCAGCCGCGGGACCCGCAGCGGTTGGGCCATTAGAAGGCGCCATTTGAATGGCACTGTACTCACGCTCCTTAATAGAATATTCTGATTTGTTGTTCATAGTGAAGAGTAAATAGACCAACACGGCAACCGCGGCAATCATCAAGATGTTTTGGGTACGTCCCTTCTTCATTATGTTTTATATTAGGTTAACAATTTTTTTATTGCTCGTCATCAACAAAAGCACATTCTTCTGGATAAGTATCAAGGATCGGATCTGGATGGACCCTCACCTGGACAACATTCCATGAGGAACCGAAAGATTTTTTGGCAAACCAGAGACCAGAAAATTCTAGGATGACATCACAAGTCTTACCGGGTTGAACAGTTTCAAAGTCAACCTCTCCCTGTTCAGCATTGAAAACCTTGGTAACATAAATACGTTCGCCTGTAACCTGACCGTCAGCGACGCTGGCGGTGTATGCACCCTCAACAACTTTATCGGAAAGCTTCTTACCGAACCAAGTTTCAGCATTCTCAACAGCGGCAGCCAGATTTTGCTCATCAATAGCTTGAATTTTAGCAGTGTTCGAGTCGGATGTGAGATCCATCACAATATCCCCTGATACATCAGTGATTTTCACCCCGTTCAATTGAACAAAACACTTACGCTTGGTATCGTTAAGGACCTTCACGAAGTAGAGTCCATCTTCACCTTTAGCTGGGGCGTTGTAAAGCATTTATATGTAGTTTAGGTTTCATTTCTTTAAACCAACAAATGGTATAGCCCCTGACTTATTTAAGATATTTTTGGGGACCCATACATTTCGCCTGGGATTGTAACCATATAAGGTGTTTGTGAAGTTGGGATTGTTTGGTAGTTTCTTTGCATTTTCGGGTCTCAAATTGAACTCATTTTTCACGTAAGAGTTGTTCGTGACGGTTTTCCACTTCAGATTTTTGAGATTCAGACGTTTGTTTCCTGAAGATTTCTTGTAACCATTTACATTGGTATTCTTCGTGACAGGTTTCAACCCGTGAACTATTTGTTTAGATAACTTATCCTCTGATGGTTTGGTTGTAAAGTTCTTGTACTTGAATGGATCCACACGTGCAGCCTGTGCTATAGAGACGCGTCCATTTTTCTTTGAAGCTGGCACACCTCTCTTAATAATAAATGGTTTTATACGTTTGAAGATGTCATCAATATCGTTACTTGTATTGATCTTCTTATTGATGAGTTGTGCAAGTTTTATAAGACGCTGACGATCTTTCTCCTTCTTATCTGGGCGAAGCTTGAGTTTACTCATCAGATAGATGTCTTCAATCAAAAACTCCTTACTGGCTACATACACGTTGTTATTTCTGACTAACTTACCCGTGTTTTGGTTCTTATATGTTATACCCTTACGCCTAGTGAGAACAACTTCGTAGCCAAATTCTTTGGGTCTCATGAAGGGGATATCGAGGATACCCCCAAGGGTCACATTATCAATTTTACCACTACTGGGTAAAAAGAATCTCGTTTTCAAATCAAGGGTAAATAATTCCACATCAATGAAAACATCCCCCTTTTTGGGGTCATTTCCAAGACTGGATTTTTTCTTCTTGATGAGTGTGTACCTACGTGTGACAGATGGACCTGTGGGTGGTATACTGAGACCCAAAAACTTGAAGAGTTTGGGGTTTTTTGTCTTCATCACAGTAAATCGCTTTCTGACACGAGTGTTTAACTTTTTAGCTGTTTCACCCAATTTGTCCCAAAGAATTAACTTGGTTGCTTGAAGTTTTCCAAAAAACTTTGGATCTACATTCATCCGTGGGACAAACTTCGCGTCAATATCTGTGGTGATGATGCGATTGTTGTACTCAGTGTATAGGTTGAAGGCTTCACCACCACTCACAACGAGATCACCCATATTCTTCATGTGTTCTGAAATTTCACCAATAGTTTCCAAGATGATATCTCTCAAAGAGTTTGTAACTAAAAGATACACAATTTTATCGAAATCCTTCTTGCTATACATACTGTGAACGCGATTCCTAAATTTCCCGAGGTCTCTCTGTTCATTCCTATCGTAATACTTTTTCAATTTGGCATCTTTGAAAAGTAAATTTTCATCCATGAATTTTTTGATAGCGGCTTCTGGATAAATATCTGTGTCCATTATTATATCCTCATATAATAAATATGATCTGCAGTATAATAGATGAATGTAAATGCTTCGCGTATGATGATGTCGCTGATCCAAAGAAGTCTCAATTTTGTGGAGTTAGACGTGGACCCAATGTGGTCCCATGCCCGGAAGATGAATGTTGTTCTGGTGGGTGTCCCGGGGAGAAACCCGGGACAATATCCAGAGAACCTTTTAGAATTATAGAACGCCCATCGTCATCATCAGAGTTTAGTCCCAAATTTTACATGTTAGTGTTACTCCTCCTACTATCAACCCTGTTTCTTACGTATCTTACTTAAAGATTACCATAGTAATAAATATATAATGTCTCTTGAAACCATTGAAACCGAAATTGCCGCTCTCCGTGCTGATGTTAAATCCCTCACCAAGATTGTCCGCAAAGTGAAGAACACTCAAGAGGATCCTGATGGTGAGAAGGCCAAGGCCCGCGCCGCCAACAACGGTTTCAACCGTAAGCAGGAAATTACACCTAAGTTGCGTGAGTTTATCGGTCTTCCCGAAGATGAGCTCATCTCCCGCTCAGAGGTTACCAAGTTCATCAACAAGTACATCACTGAGAAGGGTCTCAAGCATCCCGACAACGGTCGCCAACTCATCCTTGACGATAAGCTCAAGGAGCTTCTTAAACCACCTGCTGACGTCATTGTGACTTACCTTAACTTGCAGAAGTACCTCTCTCCTCACTACGTGAAGAAGGAACCTGTCAAGGCTTAAAAAAATAACACCAAATCATAATAAAACCAAGTATGTTTGTTACAAAACAACAAGTTGAAGAACTTATTGGTACAAAAATCAAAGATCTGAATTTGTACCAAAAAGCATTTACCCATAAATCATCTATGAAAGAATATGAAAATCTCACAGAATCATTTGAGACCCTAGAGTTTATGGGGGATTCTGTATTAGGATTTATCATTACAAAGTTCCTCTTTGATAGATATGAAGAGAGACAAGAGGGATTCCTGACTAAAGCTCGTACAAAACTCGTTCGTAGTGAAACCCTCGCTGATATAGCCCTGAAATTGGGTCTAAATGATATAGTCCTCATGGATGAGAAGGGGATGCGTAACGGTTGGAACAATAACCCAAAGATTCTAGAGGATGTCTTTGAAGCCCTCATAGGTGCGATTTATATGGATCTCGGTCTACTTCACGCTAAACAATACATTCTCAGAATCTATCAAGATCCGAAATATGTAGATCTCAATTCAATCATGATTGACGATAACTTCAAAGATAAACTCATGCGTCATTGTCAGGTAAACGGTTGGCCACTCCCAGAATATCGTGTAGTTTCCCACGAAGATGGAGTTTTCTTCATTGATGCATACCTCAATAATCAATACGCGGCACGAGGGTACGCTAAGAGTAAGAAGCAAGCCGAACAAAATGCAGCTATGATATATTTTCGCGTGCAAGAAGAACTTAAAAATACTACCCCATAGCAATTTAGGATGCACCCAAACGTGAAAGCTCTTCTTGAACGTGAATATGCAGCGCAAAAATCAGAGGAGTGGCTTGCTTTGAGAGGTAAAATGCTTACCGCTTCAGATGCCGCCACAGCTATTGGTGTGAATAAATACGAGACACCTGCGGAACTTTTACTAAAAAAGTGTGGACTCGGTGAGAAATTCACGGGTAATGCAGCTACGAGGCATGGGGAGCTCTACGAGGATGAGGCGCGTATTTTATATGAAGAGAGACATAACGAGGTGGTGCATGAACTTGGATTGTGTCCCCACCCAGAACATACATGGCTTGGTGGAAGCCCTGATGGTGTGAGTGAGTCAGGTAAATTGGTAGAGATTAAATGCCCCCCGATGAGGCAGATTATACCTGGTGAGGTTCCGATTCATTATATGCCACAATTACAATTATGTATGGAAATTTTAGACCTAGAAGAAGCAGATTTTATTCAATATAAACCAGCAGAGACCAATTGGCCGAAGCCGGAAGAGTTTGACGTTGTGAATGTTAAGAGAGACCCTGAATGGTGGAAAACCAACTTCCCCGTGATGAAGGAATTTTGGGAAAAAGTACTCTATTTTCGAGAACATATTGATGAACTCCCACCGCCTAAGTTGAAGAAAACCCGCGTTAAAAAGGAAGTTGAACCATCTAAGTGTGAAATTGTCGTATTATCTGACGAAGACGATTATCATGAAGATTGAAGAACAATACAACCTCGCTAAAGACAACCTTAACGGGCGCCTCTTTGCACCTTATCAGAGAGAGGGTGTACTTTGGATGCTTACAATGGAAAGTCAAGACTCGGGACCCAAAGGTGGGTTCCTATGTGACGAAATGGGTCTAGGTAAGACTGTACAATTGGTTGCCACTATACTTGGAAACCCAAAAAAAAGTACTTTAATCGTCGTACCTAAATCTATTATCACACAATGGGTGAATGAAATTGGGAAGTTCGCCCCACAACTCTCTGTCCATATATTTGATGGACCAAAGAGGTCTCTCAAAGAGGCGGACATCGTCATCGTACCGTATTCCCTATTGTCTACAAACGAAGTGACAGTTATCCATATGAAATCGTGGGATAGAATCATACTTGATGAAGCCCACGAGATTCGCAATAAGAGGTCAAAACTATTTAAGAGTGTATGTCGTGTCAAATCAGATATCAAATGGATTGTGACGGGTACACCAGTTTTTAATTCAATGGAGGATTTTATATCCCTGTGTGCTTTCCTCGGTATTGACAAGTCAATGGTTCAAGGTATGACTAATAAGATTCAGGACATCTACATCCTCCGAAGAACCAAGGATGATCTGGCAAAAATCAGCGAACGTCTCAGATTACCAGATTGTCATTTTGAGAATGTGGAACTTGATATGTTTCCAGATGAGAGACAGTTGTATGAGCTCGTCTTCCAAGATGCTCAAGATACGATTCGGGAAGCTTTCAAACACGCAATCAGTCTCAATTCAAAAAACATGGTAATCTTGGAGTGCCTCCTTCGTGCGCGACAATGCATGATATGGCCTCAGATGTACTTGGATGGTATGGCAAAAAAGAATGGGACAAAAGCGGAGGAATGGGTTGGGAGATCCAACAAGATGGAGACACTCTTTCGTATGATTAAGTCTCACCCAGATGAGAAGTCCCTTGTATTCTGTCAATTCAGAGGTGAAATGGACTATATTCAGAAGAATGTGGAGAGACCAATCTTTAGGATTGATGGTTCGGTTCACAAAGACGAGAGGGACAATCAAGTCACTGCGTTCAAAAAGGCTCCACCGGGTTCTGTGTTTATAATTCAAATCAAGTCAGGGGGTCAAGGTCTCAACCTCCAAGAAGCTACTCGCGTATACATCACTGGTCCATCTTGGAACCCCGCGACAGAACTTCAGGCTGTTGGACGGAGTCACCGAACAGGACAGACCAAATCGGTATATGTGAAGAAGCTCGTCTACAGAGAAACGGATACATTTGTGAGTGTTGAGGAAGAGATGATGGCTCTCCAAGGTCACAAATCTATTGTGTGTTCCAAGGTTCTAAATGATGAGAGAATTGAAAAACAAATTCCAGTGAAGAGAACTACAGAGAAGATTTCAATTCTGGACATCAAGAAAATTTTCAAAGCTTAATGTATATAAACAAAATGATCGGAAGTCGCGCTCAAGTATTCCATGGAACTGCTGACAGGACCGCGGGTGGTCTCAAGAAGAAGGATATGATGTTGGATCCCAAGGATGGACAGATTAAGAGCAAAGCCGCTCAGAAGGCTGCGCTCGCTCGTATGAAGGATGAGGGTAAGAAGCATCTCACCAATGTCTTCAAGCCAAAGAAGGATGGGTTCAAGCTTCAACCCAAAGAAGGTACCAAGGAGTACAAGAAGAAGGTGAAAAAAATGATGTAATACTATAAGAATGACACTTTCTAAGTGGGACGAGTCTGTGCGTATAGCTAAGATTAAATTGGGAAAGGACCCTAAGAGGTTCACCAAAATCCAGGGTAAACTCCTTAAGGAGGCTCAAATAATATATTCTATTCTCCTTATGAATAAAAATAGCGGTGATAAGTAATATGAACGTGTTAGAGCGCGCTAGGAAGGCTGCGATGAACACAAGTTTACTTGATAACAAGAAGCGTCGTATTTATATAACAAGTAGAGGTAAGACGTTTACCAATATGCCTGGTGGGTATAGAAATTACAACCCAACTCCCAAGTACAAAAATGTACCTGGATCTAAAGTTGTGACACGTCTCCCTTAAATCTGAAATTGGAACCCCTTGAGGTTTTGTGGTTCATATACAACAAGTTGATAAAGTTTCCAAGTACACCCGAACTTTCTGTTCAAGAAATATACACTATTGAGTTCAACAATAGTATGTCCACTATTTCTTGCATAGAGACCATTTGAAACTTCAGTCTTGATGGGGTTTTTGTCACCATCGTATACGGCTGCTTTGATCATATTGGTGTGATCCGTGTCAACCTTTACACGAAACTTTGGTTCACGACCTAGACTCTCCTTAATATTGGAATTGAACATAGGTACCAGTTCCTCTTTTGTCATCTTTTTACCAAAGATCTTATCACTTTGATCAACGACTGAATCAATAATTTTATCTTCAATAGTTCGGAGAGAATTATAAAACTTACTCACATAACTTCCCTCTTCATCGTACCCTTTTAGAGCCAAATCAATATTATATTTAGTAGGACCAACTTCTGGGGTAAAACCACTAACACCAAATGGCATGTATAATCGTGGGAATTGGATTCTCATTGGAGTTCCATTATTCGTAGACAATACGATCTTACGGTTGTTAAAATCAGCGATTTCCAAGTTTTCGATAGCGTCGGTAATCTTAGACATTTGTACTGATTGAATAGAGTACCAAAACTTTAAGCTGAGCATGCGACGCAATCGGGTTCAAGACTGAATTGGATTGGACGAGCCTTAGCCTTAGATCTCAGATAATACATACCTGTCTTGAGACCCTGCTTCCAAGCATACATATGCATTGAAGAGAGTTTAGACATCGTTGGACTCTCCATAAAAAGGTTCATAGATTGAGATTGATCGATGAAACGACCACGATCCGCCGCCATATCAATAATATCCTTCATCTTAATCTCCCACACCGTGCGGTACAACTTCTTAATGTCATCAGGAATATCCGCGATATTCTGGATAGAACCACCAGCCTTCACCATGAGATCTTTCATATCTTTGGACCAGAGACCAATTTTCTTTAGGTCATCCACGAGGTGTCTATTGACCACTACAAACTCACCAGCGAGGGTGCGTCGGAGATAAATGTTAGTCGTATAGGGTTCAAAGCACTCATTGTTACCCAAGATTTGAGCAGTGGACGCAGTGGGCATCGGGGCCATCAAGAGACTGTTACGGAGACCCTTCGTTTTCACGCGTTCACGCATCGCGTCCCAATCATAGTGAAGTTTCGTCTCTCCATCCCACATATCAAATTGGAATACACCTTGGGAAGTTGGGGATCCCTCGAAGGTCTCATATGAACCTTGGACCTCTGCAAGCTCGGAACTCGCTTCGAGGGCAGCGTGATACATTGTCTCAAAAATACGCGCGTTAATCTCCTTAGCTTCGTCAGAATCAAATGCGTGCCGACAGAGGATAAATACATCTGCGAGACCTTGGACACCTAGGCCAATGGGGCGATGTCTCATATTAGATTTACGTGCAGTCTCAACGGGATAGAAGTTTCTATCAATAACACGATTCAGGTTTTTGGTGACAGTCTTGGTGACTTCATGGAGTTTCTCGTAATCAAATGTTTTATTCTCCCTATCTACACACTTTGGTAGAGCGATAGAGGCTAAGTTACAAACAGCAGTCTCGTCCTTGTCTGTATACTCTATGATCTCTGTACATAAATTAGAACTCTTAATTGTTCCCAAGTTCTTCTGGTTACTCTTCTTATTGCATGCATCCTTGTAAAGCATGTAGGGTGTACCAGTCTCGGTTTGAGACTTAAGTATAGCCTTCCAAACATCGGCAGCTGGTACCGTGGTGTTAGCACGCCCCTCTTCTTCATATCTGGTATAGAGGGCTTCAAACTCTTCACCAACTGCATCTGAAAGACCTGGGGCCTTATCTGGACAAAAGAGGGACCATTTACCAGCCTCCTCAACCCTCTTCATGAAGAGGTCTGGGATCCAGAGAGCGGAGAAGAGGTCACGGCAGCGCGCCTCGTCATCACCCTGGTTGAGGCGTAACTCTAAGAAATCCATGATATCTGCGTGCCATGGCTCAATGTACACAGCGATAGACCCCTTGCGTCTACCAGCCTGGTTCACATACCGCGCAGTGGCATTGAAAACCCTAAGCATTGGGATGATACCATCGGATTGACCGTTTGTACCTTTGATGCGAGACTTATTACCTCTAATGTCATGGATATGCATACCGATACCACCAGCCCATTTAGAAATCTGTGCACACTCTGTGAGGGTTCCATAAATACCGTTAATGGAATCCTCTTTGTTAGCAATCAGGAAACAACTTGACATCTGGGGTCTAGGTGTACCCGCATTGAAAAGTGTTGGTGTCGCATGGATAAACATACCTTGGGACATCTTATCGTACGTGTCCAATACTGAGGGAATATCGTCACCATGAATACCGATGGATACCCGCATAAACATATATTGTGGGGTCTCCATCAATATACCATCAAGGCGTTGGAGGTAACTCTTCTCAAGTGTCTTGAGTCCAAAATACCCAAAATCAAAGTCCCTCTTGGTGATAATATCATCTTTAACTCTACCAGCCACCTGCGAAATTTCATCAGTTACGACACCAGCCTTAGCTAGCTTCTTCATCGCGATGTGGAAGTTTTTGGGACAGACCTTCTGGATATTACTCGCGACGATACGCGTTGCGAGTGTTTCGTAATCGGGGTCAGATGTAATCATACCAATGCAAATTTCGGCTGAGAGAGTATCAATTTCCTGGACACTAATACCATCATAGAGAGATGACGCGACTTGTTGTGCAACCTTTGCAGAGTCACATTTGTCCGAGAGACTGTGTGTTAAATTCTTGATCCTATTGGTGATGTTATCAAATTTCATATCCTCAATACGACCTGAGCGCTTAACAACTCTCATTTAATTCTATTACTTGTTTTATTTTTAACTTACTTACGGCACTTTTCAAGATCACCACTCGTAACCTTCACTGTACCGACGGTTTCAAATTTACGATCGGGCTGAAGTAGGTAACTATTCACGAAAAATGGGCCACTCTCACCTGCACGCGCCACAGGTGCATAGGAGCCAACGAAGCAGGTTGGGGGCTGACATGGGATTTGTTCAACGTTGGTTGGCTTGTTCATATACACCTCATCAAAATCAGCTGTGTTTAACATTTAATATCTACAGAGTTTTTTTTTCCAGGAGTATATTAAATGTGTGATAACCTGCACATCGATTCCCTCAAGCAGTGTGAGACACCACTCAACACCTTGTTCTTTTCTGAGTTCAACACAAATCTTCTCCAGCGTGGGATCCGTCAGATGTTCAAAAATAAAACTGGTATCGCAATTGATCGTCAAAATCCCGACGACTTATATTCCCTTATGAGAGTTGTCTTCATAAATAACTCTGGTGATTCTTATTCTCGTGTGAACGAACAAGTTCGCTTTATGAACTCCCGTGTCATCGATACCGCGATTACTCAAATTCAAACTGGTGTTTCTCAATATATGTCTTATGTTAAAGACATTGATACAATGGCCGTCCCACTCGCTCAACCCATTAACACGAGTACGTATGGTAAAAAAATGGGTAAGAATAACAAGATCGGTATTAATTAAAGTTTTACCTCTCTGTACTGATAAGATGAGTTTAAACTTCTACAAAGATGAAACTGAAAAAGTGTGTAAATCAAAGGGTTGGGACCGCGCGGCAGTTGATACAGTATGGCTCCTATTGACGGAAGAGTTTGGTGAACTTGCGTCGGCAATTCGTCAATACAAGAAGACTTACAAGAAAATAGGCCTCAAGAAGGAGAGGGGTACAGATGTCATGATGGAAATGGGTGATGTGTTTAGTTACCTTTTTCAACTGGCACATATGCTAAATGTAGATCTAGATATGATGTGGGAAGAGCATAAAAATAAAATGAAAACTAAAAAATATTATCTAAACTACAAGTAACTATGAGTAAGTTTATGCTCAACGATGAGGATGTGATCAATGATGTCAATCCATTTGTCACCCATACTTTTTCCCTTCCAGGAAGTGTGAGACAAAGTGGTGGGTATGACGATTTTACTGAGATTAAGTCCGAACCGGGTATTCCAGAATCCGAGAAAAGTGTATATTGTGATTATGCATTATGTGCGGAAGCTACGTCTGAATGTTCTTTAGATAGATCACTTATTCCACGTAGAAACATTGATACAGGGTTTACTAAACCAAGGAAGAAAACTGTATATGAAAAAGTGACCATCGGTGTCTCAAATAACGCAGAGTTTTCTCTTATTGGTGGCTCTATTATTCTTATAGCTATTGTTCTGAGTCTATATTACGCAAGACGTTGAAGAAGTATTCCAATCTAGATTTATCCTCACACCTCTCAATCAAATCTGGGAGTGTTTCTCTACAAAACTTCTTAATAAACTCCCTCTGCCAAGCACTCTTACGATTAATCCAAGGTGGCTGAAATGTGGGATCAAGAATTTTACTCGCGTGGGTTGTACGAATATATGTATGTATACTTTTCTTATCGGCCATGATATTTTCTAATGCAAGTTCAGCCAATTTCTGATGAACCTCTAAGGTCTTCTCACACATTACATCCAAGAACTTCTCATATGGAATGGAGTGTGTTTTTGAATTGAGAACTGTCCAGTTCGCGAGAGGCATCGTGTTGATGTAGTCTATGTAAGTTTCGTACCCTTTACCCTTTACGAAACGTTCGTAGGTGATCGCAACGTAGTTCAACTCAGACTCAACATCATATACAGCCTTAGCCGTTTTGAGGAAAGATGTCATGTAATTGAAATGTGTTCAGTGTCTTTAACCAAAAAAAAAATAATAATATATTATAAATAATGGCTACAAAGTATTTGCCTTTTCTAATGCTCGGGTGTGTAGCCTGTTCTAGTTCTTCACTACTTGGATTCCTAATGATGAATAGTAGTGAGGACCCAGCCACTGGGCCAACTGGGCCAACTACACCAACTACACCAACTACACCAACTGGGCCTTATTCAGGATACGTATCTGGACGATATGTTCGTTTAGCACTACCAGTCGCTACTGAGAATAAATATCCACTTGCACTCCATGATATCAGGGTATATGACGAAAACGGCGATAACATGGCGACTATCGCAAAAGGTGCTTCGGTAACTGCCAGTGGATCTAACAATGGAAGTCCTGAGGATGCTATAGACGGCGAAAGGTATTCCACCTTTTGGATTTCTGACCACTCAGCGGGACTTCGTTATTTTGAAATTGATCTGGGCTCCGTCAAAAATATTGTAAAAATAGAAATCTCGGACCTGACAGGTACTGGTGTTTACAGTGGTCTCATTGCCAATCAGAGAATGCGATTGGGAGAGGCTTACATAGAAATAAAAGACGCTAGTGATGCACGTGTGGTAAAGTCTGAACCCATTCCACATGACGGTGGTAGATACTTTTTAAGTTTCGAGGACCAAACACCAACATGGTAATAATAATAACCTAAGTCTTTCTCTTCTTTATGTAAAACCAGATAAAGACGAGAGGCTCTGGATAAAAGAGTAAAACAATGTATTCGGCTATCGCCAACAACAGCTTTTCATACCTTCTGACTCTTGATGAGTTTAGAAAGGGATTCCCCGACGAGACAAGACCCTCTTGGATAAAGATAACAACGATCACGATGGTCTCAAGCTTTATCCAAGAGATTGACATCAAGAAACTTCGTCACATCTTCGAGAATTTGGAAACCTTCAGTTTGAAGCGTTCCGGTTCTAAAGGTAACGGTGGATTTGAATGGAAGTTGAAGCCTACAACTTTCTACAATCAGGTTACACTTACATACCATGATATGTACAGTACCAAATCTGTAAAGGTCTTTCCCAATGGTTCCATTCAAGTTGCTGGTTGCTGTGATGTTTTTGATTGTAAGAGGATCATAGCTCAATTGAGCTACATCTTTAAAACCTTTTTGGTGATGGATAAACAAGTCCCAGTGGACTCGTTCCGGGTTGTCATGATCAACTCCAACTTCAGCCTCAACTATAACGTCAACCTCATGAGAGTGGCTCAACATTTTGAGAATCACTCAGATATCTTTAAGGTTTCTTTTGAACCCGATAGATATAGTGCTGTCAAGATCAAGTTCAAACCAGCTCAAGATATGAAGGAAATCACTACAAGTATCTTCTCAACCGGTAAGATCATCATTACCGGTGCGGAGACCCTCAAGGAGATTGCATTTGGGTACAACATCATCAATCAACACATCAACGATGATCCCCATATTCGTGTATCTCGTACAGAAGAGACAGATGTATTCGATGTATTTTTGGGTCACAAGTGTGGACCCATGGTTGAGCACCTTAAGGGGAAAGGTTTTCACTCTTGGATCAAAACGATTACGAATAGGGGAATTAATTTCTGATCATAAAGTAACAAAATGTCTCAACGACTTGGAATGGCCGATGGACGATGCTTCACCATCAACTCTTCAGCCCAGCTTACTAACAACTATTTGATGGAAAAAAATGGTATCAGTCTCGAGGACAATTACTCTTTCCGTCAAGCTCTCCAAAAGCAAGGTCCCGAGTTTCTCAACAAGCTTCAAGAGGAGTCACGTGGGAAATGTGACCCATGCAACACTTACACCAATATGTCTAAGACTTATTAACTGTGGTAAATTGTAATAAAAACTTTAAAATGGTACTTTAGAATGTCACAATGTGCCATATGTCTCAATGAGGTAAGGTCAACAAGGACCAACCCACCCATCCGTTGTGGACATATGTTTCATTCCCACTGCATCCAAGAGTGGAAAGATAAAGGTAAGAACACCTGCCCCGTTTGTAGAAAAGTATTTGATGTTTCCAAGTTTAAAGTTACATTGACAGTTCAGAACAATTACACAGCGCAGTCTAACACTGTGTCATTGCAGAGTGAAGCTATCTTCAATATAATGGATATGTTTGATATGTCTTTTGATGTTGAAGATACTGTAGATTTAGACAGTCTTTTTGCGGACCTTGGGATGAGTCTTTCCGACCTTGATACCCTTGTCCTTGACGCAGAATGAGCTACAATACTTCTCGTAGTTTAGACCAGGGTAGTTCCTATCAGCTTTACGTGGGTCTGTGATAGACTTACCAGATGCATCAGTCAGAAGTGGCCCAGTGGCCCAACCCCTCTTGTGACTGAATACATTGGCTTTGAACACCAGTCTTTTATTGGGTGCAAATTTTCCAGCACGTTTCACTCTAGAGAGTGGGACTTTGAAGAATTTTGCCACTGACTCTTGGGTGTCACTAGGTTTAACACGATACTCAACAACGGAGTGTTGCACATAGAAGTGAAAGTCTCCTTGACGAATGTAGTTTGTTGGTCTTCCAGGAGAGACAAACATCATGACTTTATAGTACCCCTTCTTACACTTTTCGTTTGGTTTTGCACGATAAATCTTTGTTGGGTTATCAGAAATAACACGCTTTGGTAAACTGGTGCAGTGTGTATAGTTATGATGTCCATTTGAAAGTCCGGAACGATCACCAGGAATAGATTTTTGCCATCGATATGACTCATAATCTCCAACAGCATACGCATAACAGTTGTTGTTACCTATACCTGTGGTAGTCCCCCATTTTCTATCGGTAAATTTCCTCTCAGAACCACTCACAGGTGGGTTCTTCATTTATAATGTATATAGAAAAAAAATATCCGTATGTAATAAATGTTTAAGGAAATTATCAAGACCGAAAATAAGTCAGACATGCTCACCGAGCTTCTCGTCTTCATTCTCAATGTTCTCATCGCGACCTTTGTCCTCCGATTTGCGTGGAACCGATCCCTTGTCCCTCACGTGACCGTCCTTAAGCCTCTCAAGTCTATGCTTGATGCCTTTATCCTTGCACTGTCTCTGAACATCGTGCGAGGCCTTTAAAATTATAAATACAATTAAGTAACTAACTTTTTGATAAGTAGTATGAACATCTTATGAAAAAAATATTGATTAATATTAAATAATGGACCCAAAACTGATCGGGTTCTTAGTTTTAATGATGTTGTGTTGTTCTTCTTCGATGGGTGCTTTCTTTTTGATACCATCGGAGGACCCCGCCACAGGTCCCACAGGTCCCACAGGTCCCACAGGTCCCACCGGTAATTTTGACGATACATCCGATGATGACGCAAGTGATTGTAGTGTTGCTAAGACGGACTGGATTAATGCTAAAATGCAGAGTGAAGGATTTTCACAGGGCCAGGGTGAGAATTTACAAAATTGTAAGGTTACTACTCAGTATCAACCCCGTATTGAAGACATAACTTTCTGTGATGTCGCTAAGACAGACTGGATTAATGGTTCAATAAGTCGTGATGAAGATCGTTTTACACTTGAACAAGCTTCTAATTTACAGAACTGCGTTGTTCCCCACAATTTAAGAAGTCGTATCACCAACGAGTCTTGTACCATCGCTAAAACAGACTGGATTAATTATTCAATGCAAAATGGTGATATTACGTCTCAGACACAAGGAGAATCTTTACAGAACTGCTTTGTTCCCGCCAATATTCAGTCTCGTATTGATAATTAGATCTCGCTGTAACCGACGGTCTTTTCACCACTGGGGTGAACGATGGTTGGGAAGGCTTCCATACCTGAACAACCCTCCTTCTCACAGTCAACAAACTTGAATGGCTTTCCATTCTTTTCCATATACTCCAACTGCTTACGAGTCCATCCACAACCCATGGTCCCGTAAATAGTCCAGGCTTCCCCGTTAGTAGATACAGAGGCACGGCGTTTGCCAGTCTGAGTGAGAATGTAAATGTTTACAATAATGAGAAGAGCTAAAAGCCACATAGTTTTATTATAGGTTATTATTAAAAATTATACTTTGAGTTTCTTCATGAGGTTAGCGAGGGTGATGTTATTACCATTTCGAGCAACCTTATTTTTATATAAAGCCTTCTCGTACCAAGCCTTTGTCTTGTATACACGCTCTTTACCCTTAATGTTGATGAATTTGTAGACCTTCTTTTCAATTTCACGAACTTGTAATTGAACTGAAGGTTTTCGTTTAATTAACACACCAGGTTTCCTCATTGGAGCTCGCTTCTTCTGTGCAACTTCTGCAAGTATCCTCTTAGCTCTCTCAATTGCTGTTTCGCCAGATACAATCTTTGGTTTTGGGGCAACCACAATTGGGGCAAAGTTCTTTTTAGTTTTAGCCACAGTGTTGAGAATCTTTTTAGTAACATTTTCTCTTTTACCAGTCAAGAATGGATCATTCAAAATGTCTTCATATGTTGGTAGATTATTGTGCTTCGCGAGGAGATGAAGACGTAATGTTGAGACATGACGACTGTTTCTAACCATATACATATCAGGGTTTTTGAACAAACTTCTGACAAACTCTTTGATAACTTTACTGTGAGTATAAGTTTGAATGATATTCAGGAAATAGTGGGCATCATACATAGGATGAGATTTTCTAGCAATACCAGAAGTTAAAAAATCTCCGTTATTCACTCCAGGATTCTTTATACCTTTCATTACAGATAAACCAAAGTCAATTATGATTGGTTTAACTCCCCCATCACGTGTCTTTGTAATAATGATATTGTTCCAATGAAGATCATGATGTCTAAATTCTGGATATTTTTGATGAATCTTATAAAGATTGGTTATAACTTGGCGAATAACAGACTTATATTTATCATTACCTGGATTAGTTTTCATCCACTTTTCAAGTGAAATACCATCGATGTACTCAAAATATAAAATATTCCTATTATCACACGTTTTAAAATGATACATACGTGGAACACCCATACCCTTCAGTTTTTCAGCGATGCTATACTCCATCTTAGCACTTGGTTCAGTTGTAAACTTTATAGCAACTTTTGTCTTACATTTATCATCTATGCATCCATAATATACCGCACCGTACTGACCCGAACCAACTTTTAAAAGTCTACCCCTCTCAATTGTAGTTAAACTATTCATCCGGGGGGCATACAGTTGAGATTTTGGGTCACACCCCCTGGCACCCTTAAGTATTTTTTTGAGTTCCACACCCACCGCGTTACGTTGTTCATCTGTCTTTGCATTATTGGCAATGTTAACAATTGAAGATAACTTGACCATACTTATTACAACCTGAGAAAAGTTTTCAATTACGATCTATAATTTCTATGGGGAAATCGTGTTTCTCAAAGTTTTTTAATTTGATTGTCTGATCGTAAATGTCCTTATTAAACTTGTGAATATGTACTTCAGCAAATCCATTCGTATGTTTAAACAATGTAGCTTGTCCGTAATTTGATATACACGAATAGAGGCCAGGTTGCTTTACATGTGGTGGGGGTTTCTCAAGATTGGCAGTCCTCCAATCAATCAATCTAAACTTTCCATTCCCCTTGACGACCTTGGTTTCAAATTCCCAACTACCCTCATCATCATTGTTGTTGTACCAAATCAGAATTACAATTACACACATGAGAAATATAAGTGCAAACATATACTATATATAATTAAAAATTATCCTGATACCATCTATACACTTCATTATCCTCCACCCCAAACTCACTCTCAATTTCTTTCCAAATAACTTCAGGTTCCACGTGGAACTTTACATGTTCCAAAATGTCAATGTTTTGTGAACAAACCGCACCGCACAGTGTCGGATGTGCAAATACCTTTAAAACATCATGCCACTTTGAGGAACCTAATGCAGTCTCACATGTATTCTTGAAACGTTCAAACATCATGAGACCAAAATTATGATTGTCGTGTAGAGCCATCCAAAAAGTCATAAACTTCTCGGGGTTAGTCTGGGGATACAGAATCATTTGATTAGCATGTTCCAATAAAACATATTCCCTTAAATGGAGAGAGTCAAAGTCAGCATTTTTGATACTCTGTAGAATATTCATTTCAATGACCTTTACGAGTCTCATAACTAACTTAGGTTAGTAAGTTACTTATGACACTTTTACAAGTACATATTTATTTATTTTTTACTCTTACTCTTCATCAACTTCAACATCCTCCTCGTCAACTTCAACATCCTCATCACCCGTATCTGGGAGATCAAGACCCTGGAAGGCGAAGGAGGGAAGCTTAGTAGACTGCTCAAGGAGGGTCTGCTGAAGGCGGATAGTAACACCAAACTTGTTATCAATGAACCAGATGGAGCTAACGTCAACGATAGCCATAGCCTTTTGACCCTTCTCAATGGTGTCAAGAGTGACTGACTCCTTACGTGAATTGTAAGCCTCTGGTACAAAAGTTCCATCGGGTTTAGTAGCAATCTTAAGCTTTAGAGTAGAGGGGTAAGGTTCCTTACCAGGTCGTACAATAGGCTTGTAGAGAGCCTCGCGTAGAACAGCGACATTGAACTCCTTACCGAGCCACTCCTTAGAGTTCTCAGCTACAGTGTTGACGATAAGTTCATCAAGCTCCTTGAGACTGTCATGTAGTTCCATAGCTTCGGTATTGTCGCTATCAAATGACAGGTCAAGAGAGTACGTGGTACGCCCAGTACCCTCATCAGTGAACGCACTCAGACCATATGGTGAGCGCATGAAGGGGAGTTGAAGGTAAAGCTTTTTGTTGTCGCCGGCATTGATGTAGACGGTCTTACCGCCATTCTTGTTCTTACGAAGTTTTGAGAAGCCAACAGAGTTAGCAGAGAAATCGGATGATCGTTGGATAGTGAGCGACATTGTTTGTAGTGGGTTATATTTATATTAGGTGGTTTGACTTTAAGTTATTTTTTTTTGTTTGTATAAATCAAATATAATCATGGGTGTTCTGTTTAAAGATTGTGGATGCGGTTGTGACGGTAAAAAGCAACAGGAGAAGTTTATTACATCCCTTATCTCTGGTCTCACATTCTTTGTGATTGCCAACCCCGAAACGTTCAGACTCGTCAGGCGAGTACTTGGTCCAGGTATTGCAACACCTACAGGTTGCCCATCTACTGTGGGTCTTCTTGTGCATTCCGTTGTATTCATCCTAGTTGTTTGGGCTATGATGAACGTCAAGAGGGATAACGTACCTCTCGTGAAGAAAGGGAGTGAGTGTGGGTGTGATGACAAGAAGGCTGTCATTAAACCTGTGCGACAAGCCGATGTTGTCATGAAACCAGGTATGGTGGAGGGGTCATTTGTTGACACCGGTCTTCAACTAGGTTCCATGGACTTGGCTGAACAAAATATTTAAAACTCTTCATCAAAACCAATGTCATCTGATGTATCATCCATTTTCCCGTAATCCCCTACACGCTTCTCAAAGAAATTTGTCTTCCCATCTAGACTGATATTCTCCATGAAATCAAATGGATTTTTGGAGTTCCAGATGGGGGGTTGACCAATCTGTTTGAGGAGGCGATCAGATACATACTCAATGTATTCAGACATCTTCTCAGAGTTCATACCGATGAGGTTACATGGGAGGGCATCCAAGATGAAACCTTTCTCAATCTCAACAGCCTCCTTGACGATAGAGTGAATAGTCTCAGTCGTTGGTTTATTACGTAACAATTTGAAAAGTTCTACAGCAAACTCTTGGTGAAGTCCTTCATCACGTGAGATGAGTTCATTGGAGAAACAGAGACCAGGCATGAGACCTCTCTTCTTCAACCAGTAAATCGCACAGAATGAACCACTGAAGAAGATACCCTCAACACATGCAAATGCAAAGAGACGTTCAGGAAATGAACGAGACTTTGTATCGAACCATTTCATCGCCCAATTCGCTTTCTTCTCAATACACGGGACCGTTTGAATGGCTTCAAAGAGTTGTTTCTTCTCAGTGGGGTCCTTGATATACTTATCAATAAGTTTGGAATAAGTCTCACCGTGGACCATCTCATTATGGCACTGGTATGCATAGAAAGAACGGGCCTCCGAGATCTGTACCTCATCGGCAAAATTGTTATTGATATTCTCAAAAACAATTCCATCGGAGCCGGCAAAGAATGCCAGGATATACTTTATGAATTTCTTTTCATTATCACTCAGGGTTTTCCAATCATCTAGGTCTTTTGAGAGATCTACCTCCTCAGCTGTCCAATTGGACATTTGAGCCTTCTTATAGAGTTCCCATAGTTCAGGATACTTCAGGGGGAAGACGGTAAATCTGTCCAGGGTAGTGGCTAGAATTGGTTCATATTCATCTTCCATATAGTCTTGAAATTCAAAGTAGTTTCCGATGTGACGTTCACCAATAAATATTTGAGGGTAGGTTGTCGTTGATTCACCACATAATTTCTTAAGTTCCTCTTTGCCCACCATGATTTTATCATGGTCAAGACTCTCCGATTCACATAGACTCTTCGCGTGGTCACAATATTCACAACCTTCCTTCGAATATATAATAACTTTCATCTGTAGTATTATCCCTGATAATTTTTTGCTTGAAAACTCTAAGCATGATTGTGCCCTCTGATATAATTCAAGATGATATAGTTAAACTACTGGTAAACGAAGATGACATGGAAGACGAAATGTTAGCCGTTGTTGGAATGAACACTGGCCTGACCCTTGGAGTTAAATACTTGAACCCGACTGAACTCATATATAAGTCGGCATGTGTATACCAATTAGAAGACGGCGACTTAAATCCCGCACCTTATGAGAGTTTGATGGAACACCACCCAAGTGGAACAACTTTTCAGGATTTAGAGATGAAGTCCCTCGGTAACGGGATGTTTGCCCACCTATCTGAAATTGATATTGAAGACTCTGATTCTGAGATATATGACGACGATGAATCTGACTCTGAGATGGACGGTTTTATCGTCCCCGATAACGAAATTGACGGGGAAGTCATACCACCACCAAACCATGCATCTATTGACAAAGAATGGAATGAATGGACCCCATCTTCCCCAGGCGCGAGAAGTTTTAAAGAAAGAGTTGATGCAATTGAAG
>Ga0209709_10000995_pt1 | contig 26710 bp, 30 predicted proteins | sample ArcticOcean_MG_C_2_FD_187435 | JGI IMG/M metagenome (GOLD analysis project Ga0209709, IMG submission 187435) | Marine microbial communities from western Arctic Ocean - ArcticOcean_MG_CB4_136 (SPAdes) (version 2) | ecosystem: Environmental > Aquatic > Marine > Oceanic | place: Arctic Ocean...
AGCATAATACCCTGCTGTATTACCTCTAAGATAAGCAAATTCTATAATTGCATCTTTCGAATAAAAACCAGAGAGGAAGGGAAAGCCTGTAAGAGCTAATGTCCCAATAATCATTAAAATCCAAGTATAAGGTAACTTTTTATGTACAGCACCCATTTGATTAATATCTTGTTCATCGTTAAATGAGTGGATTACAGATCCTGATCCTAAGAAAAGCAATGCCTTAAAAAAAGCATGAGTAAACAAATGAAACATTGCAACATTGTAAGCGCCGACACCTACTGCAAAAAACATATATCCTAACTGACTACATGTTGAGTAAGCAATTATTTTTTTAATATCCGTTTGAACTAAAGCTACCGTTGCAGCAAAAAAAGCAGTTGTCATTCCAACTACTGTAATAATATTTAAAGTTAAAGGAGAGTATTCAAAAATTGGAGAACACCTAACAATCAAAAAGACTCCTGCTGTAACCATTGTAGCAGCATGTATTAATGCAGATACAGGTGTAGGACCTTCCATAGCGTCAGGAAGCCATGTGTGTAAAAGAATTTGTGCTGATTTACCCATGGCTCCAATAAATAAAAGGATACAAATTAAATCAATGGCTTTGATGTGCATTCCTAAAAATAATAATTCTTTGTCAATAATTTGTGGAATTTGTTGAAATACCTCGGAGTAATTGACGGTACCAAATAGATAAAAAATTAAAAATATTCCTAGGGCAAATCCAAAATCACCCACTCTATTAACTACGAAAGCTTTTATAGCCGCTGCATTTGCTGAATCTTTTTTATACCAAAAGCCAATTAAAAAGTAAGAACAAAGGCCTACGCCCTCCCATCCAAAAAATAATTGAAGAAAATTATCAGATGTAACCAACGTTAACATTGCAAATGTAAAAAGAGAAAGATATGCCATAAATCTTGGTTTATGAGGATCGTGAGACATATAACCAATAGAATAAATATGAACTAGTGAAGAAACCAGAGTTACAACAACAAGCATTACTGAAGATAACGCATCCACTTTAATAGACCAATTCACATCAAGTGTTCCTGAATTTATCCAAGTAGCAATAACTACATTATTTTCATATCCGCTAACAATAACTTGATAAAATAAAGTCAAAGATAGTAGTGCTGAAATTGAAACAAAAACACTGGTTATGATCTCTGAATTTCTGTCACCTATAAATTTACCAAAAAAACCAGATATAATAGATGCTAGCAGTGGAAGAAATAATAATGCAAATTCCATATTATCCTTTCAAACTATTTATTTTTTCAACATCAATTGATGATGAGTTACGGTAATAAACCACTATTATTGCTAAACCTATGGCAGCTTCTGCAGCAGCTACAGTTAATATAAAGAGTGTAAAAATTTGCCCTGTTATGTCATTCAAAAATATAGAGAAAGCCACCAAATTAATATTCACTGCTAATAGAATAAGCTCAATACTCATTAATATTACTATGATATTTTTTCTATTTAAAAATATACCAACTATACCAATGGTAAATATTATCGCTCCTAAAGTAAGGTAGTGACCCAAGCCTACATCAATCATCAGACTTAACCCCTTGATTGCTAGGAACATCTATCAATTCAACACCATCTGTTTTTTCTCTAGATATTTGACTAAAATAACTTTGTTTTTTGACACCAGATCTCTTTCTAAAGGTAAGAACAATAGCCCCTATCATTGCAACTAATAAAATCATTCCACTTAATTGAAAGATATGAATGTAGTCAGTATATAAAACATAACCAATAGCATGAGTATTACTAATGCTACTATCTATATTTAATGACATAGATGAAACAAGATCTGGCTTGTATTTCCATCCACCAATAACAATAATTAATTCAAAAAATATAATGGTACTGATGATTAATCCAACAGGAAGATGCTTTGAGCTCTCTCTAGCACTAAACCATTGGTTTTTTTGTTGAGCAACATTTAACATCATTACAACAAACAAGAATAAAACTGCTACCGCTCCAACATAAATAATTAACATTATCATGCCAAGAAATTCTGCACCTATCATTATAAACAAACAAGAAATACTAATAAAATCTAAAATTAAAAAAAAGACAGAATGAACAGTGTTTTTAGAAACTGTAACCATTATCGCAGAAACAATTGCTATTAATGAAAAGATGTAAAAAAAAATGGCATGTGCTAACATAATTATTATCTATAAGGTTTATCTGCTTTAATATTAGCAGCTAAAATGTTTTCCCATCTATCACCATTATCCAAAAGTTTTTCTTTATTGTAATAAAGTTCTTCTCTTGTTTCTGTTGAAAATTCAAAATTTGGTCCTTGAACTATTGCATCCACAGGGCAAGATTCTTCACAAAGACCACAATAAATACACTTCATCATATCAATATCATATCGGGTAGTTTTTCTACTACCATCCTCTCTCTCAGAAGATTCAATTGTAATTGCTTGAGCTGGGCATACAGCTTCGCATAATTTACAAGCAATACATCTTTCTTCACCATCAGGGTATCTTCTTAAGGCGTGTTCACCTCTAAATCTTGGACTAATTTTTCCTTTTTCAAAAGGATAATTAATTGTTTTTTTAGATTTAAAAAGTTCTCTTAAAGCAATAGTAAGACCTCCTAGAAAATCTAACATTAAAATTGTTTTAAATATTCTTGAAATTTTCATAATTAATTAATTGGTAGTAGGTTAAAGTAAAATAAGTAACTTGATGTAAGAACTACCCATGTTAAAGCCAAAGGTAGAAAAATTTTCCAACCGAGTCTCATCAACTGATCATATCTATATCTTGGTACAATAGCTTTTACCAACGCAAATAGTATAAAAAGAAATAAAATTTTAAAGATTAACCAGATAGCACCTGGAATTAAAGTGAATGGGTAAATTTCAATTGGAGACAACCATCCACCTAAAAAAAGAATTGCTCCCATGGCACACATAAGAAGAATATTTGCATACTCACCCAACCAAAACATTGCATACATCATTCCAGAATATTCGGTTTGATATCCTGCAACGAGCTCTGCTTCTGCCTCTGGTAAGTCAAATGGTGGTCGATTTGTTTCTGCCAACGCTGAAATAAAAAAAATTACGAACATTGGGAACAGTGGAATTACAAACCATAAATTTTCTTGAGCCATAACTATATCGTTTAAGTTTAACGAACCAACACAAAGCAAAACATTAATTATAATAACGCCAATTGAAACTTCGTAAGATACCATTTGAGCTGCTGATCGAATTGCACCAAGAAAAGGATATTTTGAATTTGAAGCCCAACCACCCATAATAATTCCATAAACACCTAAAGATGAAACTGCAAATAAATAAAGAATACCCACGTTGATATCAGCTAATACTTGAGTTGCACTAAAAGGAATAACTGCCCAAGAGATTAACGCCAAAGTCATGGTAACAATTGGTGCTAATATAAATATTACTTTATTGGAGCTTGATGGGATAATAACTTCTTTAAACATGTATTTTAGTGCATCAGCCAAAGATTGAAGTAAACCAAAAGGTCCAACAACATTAGGTCCTTGTCTTTTTTGAACGAAGGCCCAAATACGACGATCAAGCCAAACAACCATTGCAACAGAAACAAGAACTGGAACTAATAAAAATAAGATTTTATATGTCTCTGAAAAAATTATACTTAAATAATCCATTTTATTAACCTTCAGTGCCTGTTAATTTTAAATTTGTCTTAGCACTCTTACATTCAAACATGGTTTTTGAAGCTCTTGCTATAGCATTGGAGTAATAATAATCTTCATTATTAACTTTTAAAATCTCTTGCTTAAATTCTAAATTCTCAACATTAGAAGATTTAATAGATTTATTTTTTTCAATATATAAATTAATTTGATTAAGCAAACTGCTATCCAACTCGTCTTTGTCATTAAATAATTTTCTATGATTCATTGCTTCTGCTAATTCATTTATTATCAGCCAGTCTTCCTTCGCTTCTTCTGGTGGATAGGAGGCTTTATAAGCTTTTTGTAATTTACCTTCTAGGTTTGTAAAGTAACCATTTTGCTCTGTATAAGCAGCACCTGGAAGTATAATATCTGCCATCTCTGCACCTTTATCTCCGTGACTACCTTGGTAAATTATAAATTCATTCTTTTTTTCAAATTTAAGATTATCTACACCTAATAGGTAAACAACTTCAAACTTATGGTTTTCTAAGTCTTTTAGTACTTCATTGGCTCCATCCTCAGTTTTGTATAAACCTAAGTCGAAGCTACCAACTGTAGCTGCATTAACAGAAATTGTATTTAAAGAATTCCACTCGTCTGATATTTTATCATTTTTTTCTAAAAAAGATTTAACAGATTCAAAAATATATTTTGCAGATTTTGTTTTTAGAGCTGACTGACCAAATATAATTAGGGGTTTTTTCGCTTCTTTAATTAAACTCGATACTTCATGATTATCTTCTGTAATTTTTTTAATACTTTCAATATTACCATCTAAAAAATCATAAGGATAAGTCAAATCACCAACGTCGTTTAAAGAAATGATTTTTTTTTTATTTTGCAAATATGCTTTTCTAATACGTGCATTTAAAATTGTTGCCTCATACCTTGGATTGCTTCCTATAAGTAAAATAAAATCTGCTTCTTCTATGCCGTTAATTGTTGAATTGAATAAATAATTTTCTCTTTTTTGTGGGTTTAAATATGTGTGATCACTTCTTGATTCAATGTTATGTGAACCTAGTATTTTGTTAAAAAACTCTTTAAATATATACAGTGTTTCCATGTTAGCTAAATCACCAGATAATCCACATATTTTATCCTTATCGGCATTTTTAAACTTAGACTTAACTATATTAAAAACTTCATTCCATGATGCTTTTTCAAATTTACCATTATATTTTATATAAGGTGTATCTAGGCGTTGATTTAACAAGCCATCACAAGCATATCTTGTTTTATCTGAAATCCATTCTTCGTTAATATCTTCATTAATTCTTGGTAAAATTCTTTTGACTTCCCAGCCATATGTATCAACTCTTATATTTGAACCAATAGCATCCATCACATCAATAGATTCAGTCTTCTTTAATTCCCAAGGTCTAGCCTCAAATACATAGGGTTTTGATGTCAAGGCACCAACGGGACATAAATCTACTACATTAGCTGATAGTTCTGATTGCATAGATTGTTCAAGATATGTTGTAATTTCCATATCTTCACCTCTGCCTATCGCTCCAATCTCTGTTACACCGGCAACCTCTGTAGCAAACCTAACACATCTCGTACAATGTATACATCTGGTCATTTGTGTTTTAATTAAAGGTCCCATATTTTTTTCAGAAACGTCTCTTTTATTTTCTTTGTATCTAGATTTATCAACACCATAAAACATAGATTGATCTTGCAAATCACATTCGCCCCCCTGATCACAAACAGGACAATCCAATGGATGATTAGCCAACAAAAATTCCATTACACCTTTTCTTGCTTTTTCAACAAACTCAGTATTTGTTTTAATATTCATTCCCTCTGCTGCTGGCATAGCACATGAGGCTACAGGTTTAGGGGATTTTTCTAATTCCACTAAACACATTCTACAATTACCTGCTATTGATAATTTTTCATGATAACAAAATCTTGGGATTTCAACACCAGCTTTTTCACAAGCTTGAAGCACAGTTAGGCCCTCTTCAACCTCTATATCAATTTCATTAACTTTTAATTTAAGCATCTTTTTTATTTAATAAATGTTGATCAACTAAGTAAGGAATGTTTTTTCCTTTATCAAAAGTTGGATTAAAATTATTTCTTTCTTCAATTTCTTTTTTAAAATGTCTTAATAAACCTTGTACCGGCCATGAAGAACCTTCACCAAAAGCACAGATAGTATGTCCTGCAATTTGAGTAGTGACATCTGCCAACATATCAACTTCATCTCTTGAGGCTTCACCTTTAGCCATTCTTTCAAGCATTCTCCACATCCATCCAGAACCTTCTCTGCAAGGTGTACACTGACCACAACTTTCATGTTTATAAAATCTAGCAATTCTTGCCATGCATTTAATGATGTCTTGATCTTTGTTGATAACAACTATGCCTGCTGTTCCTAATCCACTTTTTTCTGCCACTAGTGAGTCAAAATCCATTGTCAAAGTTTCACAAGTTTTTTGGGGTATTAATGGCATCGAAGAACCACCAGGTATTACAGCTTGTAAATTATCCCATCCTCCAATTACCCCACCAGCATGAACTTCAATTAACTCTTTAAGTGATATGCTCATTTCTTCTTCAACATTACATGGGTTGTTAACGTTACCTGAAATGCAGAAAATTTTTGTTCCCGTATTTTTAGCTTTACCTAAAGATCCAAACCATTTTCCACCTCTTCTCAGTATAGTTGGAACAACTGCAATAGTTTCAACATTGTTAATTATAGTTGGGCATCCATAAAGGCCAATTAAAGCTGGAAACGGTGGCTTTAATCTAGGCTGACCTTTTTTACCCTCAATACTTTCGAGTAACGCAGTTTCTTCGCCACATATGTAAGCACCAGCGCCATAATGAATATAAATATCTAAATCCCAACCCGTTCCAGAAGCATTTTTTCCTATTAGTTTTTTTTCATAAGCCTCATCAATTGCAGTCTGAAGTTTCTCACCATCTATAAAGTATTCTCCTCTTATATAAATATAACAAACATGTGCTTGAACGGCGTATGCAGCAATCAAACAACCCTCAATTAATTTGTGAGGTTCAAACCTCAAAATATCCCTGTCTTTGCAGGTACCTGGTTCAGACTCATCTCCATTTATCACTAGATAATGAGGTCTTGAACCCAACTCTTTAGGTGCAAAAGACCATTTTAAAGCAGTTGGAAACCCTGCTCCTCCTCTACCTCTAAGTTCTGAAGTTTTAACTTCATTTATTATCCAATCTCTGCCTTTTTCAATCAAGTCTTTAGTGTTTGTCCAGTCTCCTCTTTTTTTTGAAGACTCAACGTCAGAGCCACTGTCATTATATAGATTTTGAAATATTCTATCTTTATCTTTAAGCATTTTTTAAATCCACAAGTGTTTTTCTACTATTTTCAGGTTCATTATTTATACGACCTCTATATGATCCTGGTTTAGGTGACTCACCATTTAAGATCTTATCTAAAATTTTTAATGTTTTTTCTTTATCTAAGTCTTCGTAATAGTCATCATTAATCTGCATCATGGGCGCGTTAACACACGCACCTAAACACTCGACTTCCATCCAAGAACAGCTTTGATTTTTTGATAATTCATTTTCATTATCGGAAATTTTTTCTTTGCAAGCTTCAACAAGTTTATACGCACCTCTAATCATACATGGTGTGGTTGTGCAGACTTGTATAAAATGTTTACCAACAGGAGCAAGATTATACATGGTATAAAATGTTGCGACTTCGTAAACTTTTATATAAGGCATGTCTAGATATTTACCAATACACTTCATGGCAGCTAGTGGAATCCAGTTGTCGTTTTGTTTTTGTGCTATATAAAGTATGGCCATTACTGCGCTCTGCTGTTTATCTTTGGGGTATTTTGCAATAATTTTTTTCACCGCTTCCAATGAAGCCAAACTGAACTCAAAATTCTTAGGCTGTTCTTTTGAGGGTCTTCTTAAGCTCATTATCTATCAACCTCTCCAAATACAATGTCTAAAGAACCTAATACAGCAGGCACATCGGCTAGCATATGACCTTTAATTAGGTAATCCATTGCCTGAAGATGAGAGAACCCTGGTGCCCTAATTTTACATTTATACGGTTTACTAGAACCATCTGATATTAAGTAAACACCAAACTCACCTTTAGGAGCTTCCACAGCAGTATAAATTTCATCTTTGTCTACACGATACCCTTCAGTAAATAGTTTAAAATGATGAATTAAAGCTTCCATAGATTGCTTAATATCTTTTTTAGGTGGAGGACTAATTTTTCCATCGGATGATTTAATTGGACCTTTAGTCATTTTAGCTAAACATTGTTTGATTATATGAACACTCTCTCTCATTTCTTCGATTCTACATAAATATCTATCATAACAATCTCCATTTTTCCCGACAGGTATCTTAAATTCTAATTGTTCATAACATTCATAAGGTTGTGATTTTCTTAAATCCCAAGGAACACCCGATCCTCTAATCATAACTCCACTAAAAGAATAATCTAAAGCATCTTCTTTAGTGACAATTCCAATATCAACATTTCTTTGCTTAAATATTCTATTGTCAGTTAGTAATGTTTCTAGATCGTCAATTATTTTGGGGAAAGACTCACAAAACTTACCTATATCTTCTTCTAGACCCATGGGTAAATCTTGATGAACTCCTCCTGCTCTAAAATAATTAGCATGCAGTCTTGAACCTGAGGCTCTTTCATAAAAAGTCATTAAGGTTTCTCGCTCTTCAAATCCCCATAGTGAAGGTGTTAATGCACCAACATCTAATGCTTGAGTGGTTACATTAAGTATGTGACTTAAAATTCTTCCAATCTCACAAAACATTACCCTTATAAATTGAGCTCTCATTGGCACATTGATTTTTAATATTTTTTCTATAGCTAAAGCAAAAGCATGCTCTTGATTCATGGGGGCAACATAATCAAGCCTGTCAAAATAAGGGACAGCTTGCATATATGTTTTATTTTCTATTAATTTTTCAGTACCACGATGCAGCAATCCAATATGAGGATCTGCTTTCTCAACAACTTCACCATCTAATTCTAAAATCAATCTTAACACACCGTGAGCAGCTGGGTGCTGAGGCCCAAAATTAAGATTTAATGTTTTAGTTTTTTTTGTCATTTTTCTGATCTGTCTGTTTTTTGATATATTTTGTTCCTTCCCAAGGACTTTCGTAATCAAAATTTCTATAATTTTGTTCTAATTTAACTGGTTCTTTAATCACTTTTTTTTGGTCTTCACTGTATCTAACCTCTGTGTGCCCAGTTAAGGGAAAGTCTTTTCTTAACGGATGACCTTCAAAACCATAATCTGTAAGTATTCTTCTTAAGTCAGGATGATCCTTAAATTTAACTCCATACATATCAAAAACCTCGCGTTCCATCCAGTTTGCAGCTGGATATATTGGTGTTAATGATGGGATAACTTCATTTTCACTAATCAAATAACTTAATATTATACGTTGATTAAACTCATGACTTAAAAATAAATATACTACTTTAAATCGTTGAGTCTTTTCAGGGTAATCAACTACAGTTATATCAATTAATTGTCTAAATTTTGTGTTTTCATTATTTTTAATAAATAATGTGACATCTATCAAATCTTTACTATCAATATTTATATAAAGCTGCTCATGTTTAATTACAGATTTTTTAATCTTAGTTGCAAGTTCTGAATTAATTTTTTTTTCAAGATCTGTTAAGTTAATCATAATAATTATCTATCAAAAGATCCTTTATTTCTAATTTTTTTTTGAAGTTGCATTATACCATAAAGTAATGCTTCAGCTGAGGGTGGACATCCTGGGACATAAATATCAACAGGAACAATTTTATCACATCCACGAACAACAGAGTAAGAATAATGATAATAGCCACCACCATTAGCACAACTACCCATAGAGATAACATATCTTGGTTCTGGCATCTGATCATAAACTTTTCTTAAAGCGGGTGCCATTTTATTTGTTAAAGTTCCAGCAACAATCATAACATCTGATTGCCTAGGTGAGCCTCGGGGTGCAGCACCGAATCTTTCCAAATCATATCTAGGCATTGCAGTTTGCATCATCTCAACCGCGCAACAGGCTAAACCAAAAGTCATCCAATGTAATGATCCCGCTCTTGACCAATTGATAAGGTTATCAAGAGATGTTGTTATAAACCCGTTTTTACTAAAATCCTCAGAAAGTTTTTTAAACTCTTCTGGTATTTTTTTATTTTTGTCTTCTAAGTTCATATAAAAATATTATTCCCAATCCAGGGCACCTTTTCTCCACTCATAAATAAAACCAACTGTTAGTATAAATAAAAAAATCATCATTGAGGAAAAACCTAATAAACCAATATTTCCCAGAGAGATTGCCCATGGAAACAGAAAGGCTATCTCCAAATCAAAAATTATAAAAAGTATAGCAACTAAATAAAACCTAACGTCAAATTCTATTCTAGAGTCTTCAAAAGGATCAAAGCCACACTCATAAGCTGATAATTTCTCAGGGTCAGGGTGCTTTGGTGAAAGTATTAAATTGATAACCACAAAGGCACAGCTCAAACCAAGAGCTATAATCAAAAATAAAATTATTGGCAGATAATCTTTTAAAAATTCAGAAAGCATGATGGATGTATATCAGATTTTTTATTAACTCAAAGTGCACATAGGTATCATATTTAAAATTATTTACTAAAATCATTCATTACATTATTGCAATAACTTATATATTTTGAAACTTGTGGCTTAATTAAAAAACGTGACAATTTTTTTTTAATTTTTTGGTTATTTGATAATGTTTTTTTATAATTTAAAATAGAATCAATCATTTTTTTACTTAATAACTCATGGTTATATCTTGTTGCATATGTACCATATTTTTCTGTAAGAATATCAGTAGCACCGCTGCATCTTGTACTTATACATGGTAAGTTTAAATTAACAGCCTCTATAAGTGTGTTAGGTAACCCTTCATATAAGGATGGAAATATTAAAATTTTAGATTTTAGATAATATTTTTTTGGATTTGGAAGCCATCCTTTAAAAATTACATTTTTAACAATATTTAACTTAATACATAACTTCCTCAATTTTAACTCATCTGTACCATGTCCAATTATAATTAATTTATAATTTGGAAATTTTTTTAAAAAGTTAGAAAATGCAAGAATAGAAGTTGTCTGGTTTTTCTGCTTACATAAACGACCAACAGACAAAATAAAATTTTCTCTTTTTATAATTTTTTTACCAAATATTTTTTTTATGTATGGGTTAAAAATTAATTTAGTTTTATTTTTATAAGTAATTGCATCAAGTGATTTTTTAGCTTTATTTGAATTTGTTATTATTCCACTAGACAAATTATAAAAAAATAATTTTAATAAAAAAACAAAAAATGCAGAAAGTTTATAATCAGCATATTTTGTTGCCTCAAATATATCTTCTGAATTCCTTATGACTATTTTTCTTCTAAACAGCCTTGAAAATATAATGGGAAGAATATGACTTTGAAATGATACTACAAGTGAATTTTTAGATTCTATGTTTTTAAATAAATTTAATAATAAAAAGATAGAAGTAATAGACGTAATTAATCTATTAATACCTTTATAACTTACTTTATTATTCAAATTAATAAATTTTATGTTTTTTTTTAAAAATTTTTTTTTATCCTCTTTTTTAATATTCGTGATGAGGTGTATTCTGATATTTTTTAAAGCACAAATATTAACAAAATTGATAAGATTTATTGTAGCACCACCACGTTCAAAGGAGGGATATAAAATTATTAAATTTTTAACTTTTATCATTTATATTTGCTAGAAATATCACTTCTTATAAAAATATAATTTGAAAGATGATATATATTATTTTCTGGCCTTGATGGATCTACATGAATTAGTTTTTTTCCGTAGGGCAATATTCTAAAAACATCATAAGAATTTACTAATTTGAAAAGCTTATATAAAGTGTGATTTCTGATCAACTGATGCCAATTAAATTCTATTTGAATAAATTTAGGTTTGTGTTCTAGCAAAATTTTTTCAGCTCCACTTAATACTTCATATTCAAAACCTTCAGTATCTATTTTAATAAAATCAATTTTTTTGTCTTTGAAATAATTTTCAAAATAATCTAGCTTTTTTACATTCACAGATATTTTATTTTTATTATTTAAACCAATAAAAGAAAGTTTTTCTAAATTTGGTATTAAAGATGCTTTTTCTGATTTTTGGTCACCATAAAATAAATCTAATTTATTATTATCAATGCCTATTGCCACATTGTAAATATTCAATCTATCTTTAAATTTTAATTTTATTTTTTCTAATTCTTTAAAAGCCTCAGGTAAAGGCTCAAATGATACAACTTTGGAATTAGTATTTTGCAGTAGTAGTTTTGTATATTCACCAATATTTGCACCTATATCGAGACTTAAGTCTATTTCATTTTTAATTAGTTCTATAAATGATTTTTCTCCAGTTACATTAAAGTTGCCATAATTTTTGTAACCTTTTGCATCTAATGATAGTGAAAAAATACAATCATTAAAAAATTGCATACTTTTGCGACCAAATAATAAGACATATAATTTTGATATTTTTTTATAAATATAAATTGATATTTTTTTATTAATCATGATTAAGATTTATACTAAAAACAATGCTAACTAAAGTGGCGGGAGTGAAGGGACTCGAACCCTCGACCTATCGCGTGACAGGCGATCGCTCTAACCAACTGAGCTACACCCCCACTTTTGTTATTTTGGTGGGCAGTAAAGGACTCGAACCTTTGACCCCCTCGGTGTAAACGAGATGCTCTACCAACTGAGCTAACCGCCCAAAACAAGCGCTACTATTACATCAACCAATAGATAATGTAAATTGGTAATTATTGAATACTGGCTTGAGATTTGTCTTCAGATTTAGAAATTTTTTCAACCTCTACCCACTCAACTCTTTTTAATTCTTTAGTTAAAGCTATTTTTAAGACTTCATCTGCATGTTCTACTGGAGTGATCTTGATATCATCAGTTATTTTTTTAGGCATATCAACTAAATCTTTTTCATTTTCCTTGGGAATAATAACTTGTTTAATCCCAGCTCTATGAGCCGCTAGCAATTTCTCTTTTAATCCACCAATTGGTAATACTTGTCCTGTCAATGTAACTTCACCCGTCATGGCAACATCTCTTCTTATTGGATTATTCGTGATAGCTGACACTATAGATGTAACCATTCCAATTCCTGCAGATGGTCCATCTTTAGGTGTGGCTCCTTCAGGAACGTGAATATGAAAATCATTTTTTTCAAACAAAGGTGGGATAATTCCATAGTCTAAACTTTTAGATCTAATAAATGATTTTGCAGCTTTGATGGATTCTTGCATTACTTCACCAAGTTTTCCAGTAATTTGCATTCTGCCTTTACCAGGCATAATAACAGTTTCAATTTTCAAAATTTCACCTCCATATTCTGTCCAAGCTAGACCTGTAACTACACCAATCTTATCTTCGTTTTCAAGTTCACCAAATTTAAATTTTTGTATTCCAAGATAATCTGATAAATTTTTTAAATCAATCTTAACTTCTTTTTCCTCACCTGTTACAACTTTTTTAACAACTTTTCTTGCAACTTTTGAAATTTCTCTTTCTAGGTTTCTAACACCAGACTCTTTTGTGTAGCTTCTAATAATTTCTTTAATGATATCTTCAGATAATGTCATTTCTTTTTCTTTAACACCATTTTCTCTAATTTGTTTTGGTAAAAGATATTTGTTTGCAATATTAATTTTTTCATCTTCCGTATAACCAGCTAATCTAATTACTTCCATTCTATCTAGTAAAGGTGGTAATATATTTAGAGTATTTGCCGTAGTTACAAACATGACATCGGATAGGTCATAATCTACTTCAAGATAGTGATCATTAAATGTTGCGTTCTGTTCTGGATCTAGAGCTTCTAATAAAGCAGAAGATGGATCACCTCTATAGTCATTTCCAATTTTATCTATTTCATCAAGAAGAATTAAAGGATTTTTAGTTCCTGCTTTCTTCATCATTTGGATAATTTTTCCTGGTAAAGACCCAATATAAGTTCTTCTATGACCTCTAATTTCAGCTTCATCACGCATACCACCTACGGAAACTCTAACAAATTCTCTGTTTGTAGCTTTTGCAATTGATTTACCTAAAGAAGTCTTTCCGACACCTGGGGGGCCAACCAAACAAAGAATTGGACCTTTAATCTTGTCCATTCTTTTTTGTACGGCTAAAAACTCAATAATTCTTTCTTTTACTTTTTCCAAACCAAAGTGGTCAGCATCTAATACTGCTAATGCTTTTTTAAGATCAATAGCTACTTCACTTTTTTTAAACCAAGGAAGGTCTATCATCCAATCTAGGTAGTTTCTAATAACAGTAGCTTCTGCAGACATAGGGCTCATATTTTTTAATTTTTTAAGCTCTGACATGCACTTCTTTTCAACATCTTTTGGCATTTTAGATTTTAAAATGGATTTATTTAAACTTGATGTTTCATCCTTACCATCTTCAATCTCACCTAATTCTTTTTGAATAGCTTTAAGCTGTTCATTTAAATAATATTCTCTTTGAGTTTTCTCCATTTGAGTTTTAACTCTGCCTCTAATTCTTTTTTCCACACCAATAATGCTAGTTTCATTTTCCATAATCTTAATTATAGAATTAAGTCTTTTTTTAACCTCAATTGTTTCAAAAATTTGTTGCTTTTCAGATATGGTTGCAGTTAAGTGAGAAGCTATATTATCAGCAATATGAGATGCATCTGTTAACTTTTTAATATTATTAATTGTTTCACTTGAAATTTTTTTATTGATTGACGTTAGTTTTTCCAGTCTTCTAACAGCTGTCATCGCTAATGGAATTAAATCTTCATCTTTATTTACCACCTCATGTTGATGAGCATATTCACAAATAATAAATTTATCGTTATCTTTAAAATCTAAAATCTTAACTCTTTTACTTCCTTCAACTAAGACTTTTACTGTTCCATCAGGTAATTTTAATAATTGAAGAATATTTCCTTCGCAACCATATGAAAAAACATCCGTTTTCTTGGGGTCATCTATTTCTGAGTTTTTTTGTGTAACAAGAACAATTTTTTTGTCTTTTTTCATTACCTCATTTAATGCCGATATAGATTTATCTCTTCCAACAAACAATGGAATTACCATGTTGGGAAATACAACAATATCTCTTAAAGGTAATAAAGGTTTTTCAATTTTAACATCCATACTTTAAATATGGATATTAAATATCATATTGCAATAGCTATTTATTAGTTATTAACGTTAAAATTAGGCTGCAGAAGTTTTATCTGACTTGGTTTTACTAGTATTTTTTGAGTGGACTATAATAGGTTGAGTTAGGCCTTTGGCCGCACTAGCATCAACGATCACTTCATCAACGTTATCCTGACTTGGTAAATCATACATTGTTTTTAATAAAATATTTTCTAGAATGGATCTGAGCCCTCTTGCTCCAGTTTTTTTATTAATAGCTTTTTGAGCAATCTCTTTAATAGCATTATCTTTAAAACTTAACTTAGCACCATCTAATTTAAATAATTCTTGATATTGTTTAATTAAAGAATTTTTTGGTTCTTGTAATATCTTAACCAAAGTTTTTTCATCAAGGTCTTCAAGGGTTGCTATCATAGGTAATCTACCAATAAACTCAGGTATCAGTCCATACTTTAATAAATCTTCAGGCTCTAAACTCTTCATCCATTCACCTATTTTTTTATCATCTGTCTTTTTGACATTTGCTCCAAATCCAATTGAAGTGCCCTTATCTCTTTGAGAAATTATTTTATCTAAACCAGCAAAAGCTCCTCCACAAATAAATAAAATATTTGTTGTATCTACTTGTAAAAATTCTTGTTGAGGATGTTTTCTACCTCCCTGAGGCGGAACGCTCGCAACAGTTCCTTCCATAATTTTCAATAATGCTTGCTGAACACCTTCACCAGAAACGTCTCTAGTAATTGATGGGTTTTCTGATTTTCTACTGATCTTATCTACTTCGTCAATGTATACAATTCCTCTTTGAGCTTTTTCAACATTATAATCTGCTGCTTGTAATAGTTTTAGAATAATATTTTCAACATCCTCACCTACATAACCAGCCTCAGTTAGAGTGGTCGCGTCTGCCATTGTGAAAGGTACATCTAAAATTCTTGCTAAAGTTTGAGCTAATAAAGTTTTACCACACCCAGTAGGTCCAACTAATAGAATATTAGATTTAGAAAGCTCAACTGTTTTACTGGTTTTACTTTCATAATTAAGTCTTTTGTAATGATTGTGCACAGCTACTGATAAAACTTTTTTAGCATGAGGTTGACCAATAACGTAATCATCTAATACTGAACAAATTTCTTTTGGTGGCGGTAAACCATCTTGATGTTTAACAAATGTATCTTTGCTTTCCTCTTTAATAATGTCCATGCAAAGCTCAACGCATTCATCACAAATAAATACTGTAGGTCCAGCAATTAATTTTCTTACCTCGTGTTGGCTCTTACCGCAAAATGAACAGTAAAGAATATTTTTATTATTAGTGGTCATAATTTTTATAAACGAATCAGTTAATGTACCTTAATATAGAAAAGTCATAATAATCAAGTGCCCGTTTGGTAAGCCTCAAGATGTTGTGTATTAAGATCTGTTTTCTACTACTTCATCAATTAAACCAAAGTCTTTAGCAACTTCTGGCGTCATGAAATTATCTCTCTCTAATGCTTTTTTAATATCTTCAAATGATTTATTGGTATGCTTGGAGTAAATTTCATTAAGTCTTTTTTTTAAAGCCAAAACTTCATTTGCATGAATTTCAATATCTGTCGCTTGACCCTGAAATCCAGCTGATGGTTGATGGACCATTATTCTAGAGTTAGGTAATGAAAATCTTTTACCTTTTTTTCCAGCAGCTAATAAAAAAGACCCCATTGAGGCTGCTTGACCAATACATAGAGTTGAAACATCTGGCTTGATATATTGCATCGTATCATAAATACCAAGACCTGCAGTTACCAGTCCACCTGGGCTATTTATATATAAATTGATTTCTTTTTTTGGATCCTCAGATTCTAAAAATAAAAGTTGTGCTGTGACTAGAGATGCAACATTATCATTAATAGGACCAACTAAAAAAATTATTCTTTCTTTTAAAAGCCTTGAATAAATATCATAAGCTCTTTCGCCCTTGTTGGATTGCTCCACTACCATGGGGACTAAATTGTTCATTTGTTCGGAAAAATTTATTGTCATAAGCTGATTCTTCTAACTTATACAACTTGTGATTACTTTTTGCTAACTTTTTTTGTTATAATTTCTTTGGATTTTATTGCTTTTGGCTTAGCAGTATCTTTTTTAGCAACTACTTTTTTTTCTTCTGGATGATCGTGATCGTGGTTATGGTCTTGTTTCTGATGTTCTTTTAAAATTTTTTCAGCTTCTTCTTTAGATATTTCTTTTTTATTAGGCTTTGCTTTTGTTTTAATTAAATCAATAATTTTTTCCTCATAAACAGTGCCTCTTAAACTTGCTAGTGCAGATGGATTTTTTTGATAAAACTCCATAACCATTTTCTCTTGTCCGGGCATCATTCTAAGTTGTTTCTGAACTTCTGCTTGAATTTCTTGTTCAGTAACTTTTATTTTATTCTGTTCACCAAATTCATTCAAAACCAACCCCACTTTAATTCTTTTCTTGGCTACATCCTCAAAATTTTTTCTACTTTTTTTAGCATCCTCTTCACTCATTCCTTGAGCTAATATTTTAACTTCTTCATCTACTAAATTATCTGGAATTTCATCAACTTTGAAATTTTCAATTTCTTTTAAAATTTGTGTTTTAGCTAATTTATTTAAAGAATTTTTATACTCATCATTGATCTGTTTTGTAACTAATGATTTTAGATCAGTAAGATCTTTTGCTCCTAAGTTTTTTGCAAAATCATCATCAATTTTTACATCTACAGATTTTTTTACAGTTATAATCTTGCAGAGAAAGTTGGCTTTTTTCTTTGCAAACTCTTTTTGAGGGTAGTTTTCTGGGAGTACTGCCTCTACTGACTTTTCATCATTTTTTTTAACACCAATTAATTGTTTATCAAATCCTTTAATAAATAAGTCTTTACCCAGGATCAATTGTGTTTTTTTTCCTTCATTGCCAGTAAAGTCTTTTCCATCAATCGTAGCCTTGTAATCAAAAATAACTGAGTTACCCTCTGCAGCCTTAACATCGTCAGCAACATCTTCGAAGTTATTCTGACTTTTTGCTATTTCTGTAATTCTTTTATCAGCTTCACTTGCATCAATTTTAACTGAATATTCGTCAAATTTTATATTATCTACCGACTTAAGTTCAACCTTTGGTAGTTCCGTTACAGAAATTACATATTCTAAATCTTTATCCTCACCATAAGTTTTTAAATCAAGCTTAGGCTGGCCTGCTGGCTTTATCTCATTATCCTCTAATGCTTTAGTAGATGAGTCTTTTAAAACTTTATCTAAGACTTCACTAAAAATAGCTTGACCAAACTGTCTTTTAAGAATTTCTTTTGGAACTTTTCCAGGTCTAAAGCCTTTTATGTTAACGGTATTTTTAATTTCTTCATATTTTTCATCCATGTGAGTATTCATGGTTTTTTTATCTATGAAAACTTTAACGTCTTTATTTAAACCTTTTATATTTTCTACTGTTACTTTCATAATTTTAAAACTTCCTGGTAGGCGAAAAAGGACTCGAACCTTCACATCTTTCAATACTGGTTCCTAAGACCAGCGCGTCTACCAATTCCGCCATTCGCCCACAATTCTTGTGGTTTTATATATTATTGCTATCATTTGTCCAATGACATTAATTATGAAATATATTAATAATCAATTGTATTTTACTAATAATTTAAAAAAATGATTATTTCACCTTGTATAAGTATTTGCAAAACAGACCCCCAAACAGGCTACTGTTATGGATGTGGAAGAAACAATGATGAAAAAAAATTATGGAAGCTAGAAAGTACTTCTAACCAGTGGAAAAATGATAATTTGACCAATATTCAAAAAAGACTGGCTGGTTGGCAATTAGAAAGCTTTAAAGATTCATATAAACATAAAAGAGAGAATGGTATGTCTCTTTTTAAAAAAAATTTAAATAATGAATAAATCTACACTAGCTATATTAGTTTACATATTCGGACTAGTCTTCGGTGCTTTAGTTCTGGATCTATGGAGCGCTGAGACTGGGCCTAAGGCTTTTATAGGGATTGCATGGACTGCAATTTTATTAGTTGCACTTCTTTACACTAGTAAACATGAAAAAGAATAATTTTAAAATTATTTTTTTATTTATTTCATTAATTTTTATTAATTTTCAAACAGTGGTTTTTACAGAAATTATGCTTTTAACAGGATGTAAAAATCTAAAAGATAGTTTTATCAAAAATGAATATATTTTAGATTTTGAAAAATCTTTAATGACAAGAAATTATGTTTATGACAATAAAACATATAAAAAACATAGAATAACAGATTTGAGTATAAAAAAAGAGAATACTTTAGAGAGATTTTTGTACATGAAAAAAAATTTAATTTTTACAGATAAAGTTGGTTATCCACAGTTTTATACTCAGCTATTTTTTGAAAAAAATAATCTTATGATTTACATTAAAACAGTAATCAATGGTGAAGAAGCTATTTCAAAAATATCTACCTGCAGTAAAGTGGAGCTTTTTGAGAAAGAAAGTTAAGATTTTTTATTTGCAGCGCTAATCTTATTAGTCTTATTAACAAAATTCAATTTTTTTGCTCCAAATTTAGTATTTGTTATATTACTTCTATGTTTTGCAAAAGCTTGTTTTTGCGCCAGCTTCATTGCTTTTTTTGATGACATAAACTCATTATATATTTTTTTATGATAAAATATAGTTTTAATTGTTTGAGGTTTTTTGTCTAGCAAGAATATTAAAATCTTTATCTACCACAATAATTTCACCCGATGAAGCAGATATTTTTAAAGTTTCTAAAATTACAACATAATGTGTTACAAATATTAAGTTACTTTTACCATTCCATTTTTTTATATACTTTTTTAATTGTTTGATTTGTTTGTCTTTGTTATCCGCAAATTTTTGACTAAAAAATGAATTTAAAAAACTTTTAGTTTCGTAATTTTTAAAAGCATATTTGGCTGTTTGCTTGCATCTACACCACTCACTAGATAAAATTTTATCAATTATTATATTTTTTTCTAAAAAAAAATTTCCTATTTTCTTTGCTTGCTCAATACCTTCTTTATTTAAGTTTCTTTGCGATGCACAATTTGATATATCAAAATTATATGGGTCTCCTCCACCTGGGGCATAAGCGTGTCTTATAAATATTAATTTCCCACCTTCGTTTAATATGTTCTGCACATTATCCTTTGAATTTACTTTTAATGACGTATTGAAAGATATAAGTAAGAGTAGAATAATTTTAATAAGCTTCATTGATGAACATTAAATTTAAAAAACTGAATAATACAATAATTAAATGTAAAAAATGCCCCAGGTTAATAAAATTTAGCAAAAAAATTTCAAGTATAAAAAGAAGGAAAAATATATCAGATGTTTACTGGGGAAAACCAGTTACTGGCTTTGGTGATATTAATGCAAAATTAATGATTATTGGTCTTGCACCAGCAGCTCACGGTGGAACAAGAACGGGCAGAGCATTTACTGGTGACAAGTCTGGTGATTTTCTATTTAGCTGCCTGCATAAGACGGGTATATCTAACTTACCTACTTCTATACATGGTAAAGATGGTTTGAAACTTAATAGTGCGTATATTACTAATATTTTAAAGTGTGTTCCTCCTGGTGACAAACCACTAAACAAAGAACTAAATAACTGCTCATATTATTTTGATTCCGAAATTCAAAATTTAAAAAACTTAAAGGTCATAATAACCTTGGGTAAAATTGCATTTGATAATTGTATTAAATTTTATAAAAAAAATTTTACCATTAGTCAAAAATTGATATTTAAACATGGTGCTAAATATATCTTGCCGGATGGGAAAACTTTAATTCCTTGCTATCACCCAAGTCCACGTAATGTTAACACTAAGGTTATTAATTCACGAAAAATGATAAAATTACTTCATGGTGCTAAGAAAATATTCTAAAGTTTAATGGTATCACAAAAGTAAGGTTTAAAGTCTTGAAATAAAGAATCAGGTATTCTCACAGGTTTTCCTTCTGTGTTAACAAAAACTAGATGCACCTTTGCTTCAGCTATTAAATCATCACCTCTTGTGATGAATTGAGACATAAAAAAAGAAGTTTTGGTAATAGATTTTACAAAAGAGCGAATGGTTAATTCATCTTCAAGATAAGCTGAAATTTTGTATTCTATGTAGCATGATTTAACTATAATTAGGAACCCAAAGTCTTCTTTAATTTTTTTATTATTAAAGCCTAATGTAACTAAAGCTTCTGTTCGAGCTCTTTCAATAAACTTTAAATAATTAGCATAATAAACAACACCTCCAGCATCAGTATCCTCATAATAAACTTTAAGTTTGTGAAAAAAATTTTCATGCATTTTTATATAATAACAAAAAAAAAACTATTTAATACCAAACTAAGATATAATAATTCTAATGAAAGTTTATGTTATTTGGTTAATTGGGGTTATTGCTTGGAATTTTGGTGTACCTGGTGCCTCACCTATAGAAGATGTAATGGTTGCCATACTTCTATCTTTTTTATCTATCGTTCTTAAAAAATTTTTAAAGTACTGAGCTATTCAGCTGAAAAATATATATTTTGAAAATAAGATATAGCTCTTAACTTAGAGTTATCTGTATCCATCATAATTGCAACACCAGTTAAATCAACTACATCTAAATCATGAAATTTCTTAAAATGATCTTTAACGTTAGCTTTAACAGTAACCCAGGTATCAAGGTTTTCTTTAGTCGTAGATAGGACATAGTCAACTGACTTTTTGGTATAAGGACTATGCCAATTTTCACCAACATTCTGATTGCTAGAGAAAACATAGTTTATTGCTCTATTAGAAAGCATTGTAGACCCTGTTTTTTTAATAACAAAAACTCTTGCAGCATAATCATGACCTTTTTTAGTTTTTTCATCTATTCCTGACAAATCTTTTTCGACTTTCCATGTGATATTAATAAAAGGAGTTTTTAATAAATCGATTTTGACTTCCTTGCCTAATCCTGATCCTTTACCCTCGGCTTCAGCCTTAATAAAATTGCCATTTTCATTTGAACTTAGGCGCCATGTTGTTTCACCTTTGACTTTTTTGACTTGCAGTTTTTTAAATTCATCTTCAGTAAAATTAAAGACGATAACTTTTTCAGCTAAAACTATGCTTGAAAATAGAAGAGAAGCAAATAATATTATTAGAAAGTTTTTACACATATGATATTTTTATATCTGGTATTTATTAAAAAACAATATTTGAACATACTTTAAACAACCTAAGATCAACATTGAACGTTAAAAAAGAGCGAATGAAGTCAATTTCTATATTTATACTCTTAATTTATTGGTCGATAATTTTACTAGCACCTGTAATCTCTAAAGAAAATAAAACTGATATAGTAATAATTAAAACAAAAGTTAGTAAGTAGATCTACCACCACTGATATCAAAGACAGCAGCTGTTGAAAATGAGTTTTCCTCAGATGAAAGCCAACAAATTAGAGATGTAAACTCTTCTATTTCCAAAAATCTACTCCTAGGCACTTTTGACAACATTCTAGCTACATGTTCTTTTGACATCTGATCTAAAATTCTTGTTTTAGCTCCTGCGGGTGTAACAGCGTTAACAGCAATATTCTTATCGGCTAACTCTTTTCCTAATGATTTAGTTAAGCCAATAGCACCAGCTTTAGCTGAGCTATAAGCACTTGCATTGACATTCCCATCTTTTCCAGCAACTGAGGCAACATTAACAATTCTGCCGTAATTATTTTTGATCATATAAGGCACCACGCACTTACAGCAGTTAAATGTACCCATTAAGTTAATTTGAATAATTTTATTCCACTCAACAACATCATAATCCCATAATGATGATGTTGAGCCTGTAATTCCAGCATTATTAATTAAAATATCTATATTTGAAAATTTTGCTATTTCATCTACAGATTCATTAACATTCTTAAAGTTAGAAACGTCAACAACATTGTATGAAAGATTTGTGTTATTCACTATTTTAACAGCTTTTTTTAGTTCATCTTCATCAATATCCCAAATTATAACTTTTGCTCCAGATTTTAAAAAACGTTTAGCTATATCCAAACCAAAACCCTGAGCACCACCCGTGATAATTGCTATTTTATTTTTTAAATCAAATCGATGCATAAATTATTTATTAACTAAAAGATAATAAGTAAATGAAGAGATAAAAGCTCCAATTAACCAAGAATAGGAGTGAAAATTCATTAAGCTTATATTCCAAATCGTTGAAGCAGCAAAAATAAAACCTAAGACTAACGAATAGATAGCTTTCATATGCCAACCATTAGAATAAAAGTATAAACCATTACTTTCTGAGGAAAAAATATCCTTATTATCTAAATTAGTTTTTTTAACTAAATAGTAGTCAATGACCATAACACCAAATAGAGGTCCAAAAAAAGCACCAAAGGTATCCACAAACGCTAAAATTCCAATTTGACTTAGTAGCGGTAACCAAAAAATTCCAATCACAAAACCTAAAAAAATAATAATAGCGGCTGAAGTTTTTAGATTAAGCATAGTTGGCATAAGGTTTAACAATGTGTTTTGTGCTGGTATATAATTAGCAATTAAATTTGTAGATGCTGATGAAAAAATTATAAAAAATAAAACTATTACAGTTAACTGTGTATTGTCAATTTTTCCAATTATATCAGTTGGGTTTGTTAAAATTCTTTCCATATTTTCTAAATTCTTATTTAGAAAGATATCCGCACCAATAACAATAAAGATGGCAAAAAAAGAAAAAATTAATAAGTTAAGAATTAAACTTAAGTTTCCTTTTTTTAATTCATCTTTATTTTTTACATATCTGCTAAAATCACCATAATTTACAATTACAATTGAGAAATATGCAAAAACAGTGCCCACAACTGTAATTAATGGAGCTATATTACCTTTATCAAAAAAATTATTAATTGAAAAAATGTCTAAAAATGCTGCTGAAACAACTTTAACGTCATAAAGAAATACTACTAAAAAAAATATCAACATTCCTGAATATACTGTTACTGCTGAGATCCTTATAATAGATCTATTAAATTGATGGCTTTTACTAAATAAGAATGCTTGTAAAATAATAGTAAAAACAAATGAAACCCAATCAATAATATTTAATCCTAAAAGAAAAATTAAAAAAATATCATGATCTAAAAAGGCGCCATCAAAAGAAAAGATAGAAATTCTTATTAAAAAGCTAAATAATCTTGATAAAAAATAAGTTTGAATACCAAACATGAAGATACCAACCAAACCTCTAAAGAGACCAACGTATTTTGCACCTTTTACACCTAAAGAGCTTCTTAAAATTACTGAAAAAGGCAGGCCGTATTTTTGTGATGGTCTTCCAATAAGGTTGGCAAAAAAATAAATAAGAATAGAAGCTATCAATGTCCCCAATAAAACAACGAAGACGTTTAGTTCATAAACTAAATAAAGCGATGCAATTAAAGAAAATCCGATAACACTTTGAATATTATTTCCCCAAAAACAAAATAAATCTTTCCAATCCCAATTTTTGTCATTAGGATTAATCGATACAAGTTCCCAGTTAATTAAACTATTTTTTGATTTATTTTGATTCACTCTTTAGATAATAAACTAATAAAATCTACTGTCCATACAGATAGGTTGGAAGCCATAAAGCAATCTGAGGAAATGCTATAATCAAAATCAAACCAATAACTTGAATGAGCATAAATTGCATCATTCCATGATAGATATCTTTAAGATCCCACTCTGGAACTACACCTTTCAAAAAATAAGCTGATAGAGCAACAGGTGGAGAGAGCCAGGCGGTCTGGAGATTTACAGCAACCAGAATTGCAAACCAAGTTAAGTTAAATCCAAGCGCCTCAACTAAAGGTAATATAATTGGCACAATAATCATAACGATAGGCACCCACTCTAAAGGCCATCCTAAAAGGAAAATCATAACCATAATCATTGCAAGAATTAAGTATCTATTCATTTCTAAGCCTAACAAGAAGTCAGTTAAAAGCATTGGTGTACCTAGTCTAGAAAATACAGCTCCAAAAAAGTTTGAGGCTGCAACCAAAACCATTATTAATGCAGAAATTTCTAAAGTTTTAACTAAAGCTTCTTGTAATCTTCCAAATGTTAATTTTCTGTAAGCAAGAGCTAATAATAAAGAGCCCATTGCACCACAACCAGCGGCCTCTGTTGGTGTAGCAAAACCAAATAAAATACTTCCAAGTGAAGCAAATACTAAAGCTGCTGGAGGAACCAACCCAATAAAGAACTCTTTCCAAACTGCTTTCATGCTAGTTGCTCTTAATTCAACAGGTAGAACTGGTCCTAAACTTGGATCAATCCAACATCTAATAGTTGTGTATGCAGCATAAAGTGTTGCTAATAGTATTCCTGGAATAATTGCGGCAGCAAATAAGTCTGTAACAGGTATTTCCATAATAGGTCCCATTACAACAAGCATAATACTTGGTGGAATTAAAATACCTAAGGTTCCACCTGCCGTAATTGTTCCTGCTGCCAGTCTAACATTGTAACCTGATTTATTCATAGATTTTGCAGCCATAATTCCTAAAATTGTTACTGATGCTCCAACAATTCCTGTTGCAGCTGCAAAAATAACTGAAACAAATAGTACTGCGTAATACAAAGAGCCTCTTACTTTGGCTAACATTAATTGAAATGCTGAAAATAATCTTTCCATCAACCCAGCTTGCTCCATCATAATTCCCATAAAGACAAAGAGGGGTACAGCAGCGAGCGTTTGTTCTGTCATGACCATTGAAAACTGTAAAGTCATTAAATAGAATACTAATTTACCAAATCCAAGATATCCAAAGAAAAATCCTAAAAATATTAAGGTAAATGAGATTGGAAAACCTACAAATATAGAAAATAGCATTACACCAATAAGGATAAAACCTAAGATAGCTGGATCCATGAATTCTGATAACATTAGTTTTCGCCTCCTGGCCACTTACCTTTAGTAGCAGCCCAATAACTTTTAAATAATTCTGAAATTCCTTGAATAATTAAAAATACTATTCCTAACCATAAACATGATTTAATTGGCCACATAAAAGGCATCCATGCCGTGTCCATTCCTTTCTCACCTCTCATGATTGATTCTTGTAAGAAAATCGTCGACATATAAAGAAAAACACTCAGTCCTGGAAAATAAAATATCAAATATAACCAAAAATCAATTTTACCTTGAGTTTTAGTTTTAAAATTTCTGTATAAAAAATCTGCTCTTATATGAACACCTTTAGACAGGGCATAACCTGCTCCCAACATGAATAAGGCTCCATATAAAAATCTACTCATGTCATATGCCCACATTGTAGGAGCGTTAAAAAGTTTACGCGCTAAAACTTCATAAACCATAGCAAAAGTCAAAGGTATTACGAGCCAACAAACTATATTACCTACCCACTTATTGGCTAAATCAATTTTTGTAATAGTTAATGCCATCCATTTAGGCATGTTTCTTGGCATTGGACCTGAACCACCTCTTCTTTCAGCGATCATCTCATCTGAAATATCAAGCTTCATAGGCTTGATTAATTTTTTAGGATTTTTTGAATTGTGATTTCTTGGCATAATTAAATTCTCTAAAAAAAATGAAGCGGACTGTTAAGCCCGCTTCAGTTATAATTATTTATATCTAAATACTACTTTAATGTTTCTGCGTGAGCCATTCCTAGCTTAGCATTTG
>Ga0209709_10000997_pt1 | contig 26669 bp, 20 predicted proteins | sample ArcticOcean_MG_C_2_FD_187435 | JGI IMG/M metagenome (GOLD analysis project Ga0209709, IMG submission 187435) | Marine microbial communities from western Arctic Ocean - ArcticOcean_MG_CB4_136 (SPAdes) (version 2) | ecosystem: Environmental > Aquatic > Marine > Oceanic | place: Arctic Ocean...
TTATTCATATTTTGAGCAATACTTGTTTTCTGTATAGTATTGTTTCCTTTACCGAAAACTGCACCATCTGAGCTATCCTTAAATTGCCCATATTTTTTTTCACCTACAAAATTATGATCACCTGCCGTCATATTCAATACTTGTAGCAAGGTATTGTCTGCGTAGAGAGTATCATTTAAAATTTCCCAATCACTCAATTTAACATTAACGTTATCAATATAGCCTTTACAAATACCATGACCGATAACATATGAGACCAAGCTTTTACCCATTGAATTCGATCTTAATAAACCATTATTCTTTATTATTTCTTCATTATAATTATTTTGATCAACAACAATTTTTCCATTTTCAAATAAAACATAATTAACTAAACCAGTTTTATCTCTATTCTTAAGTTTTTTTTCTACTAATTTTGAAAGTTTGTTATCTTGTAATTTTGTTTCTAGTTTTTGATAATTTTCACTACCATCAGAACCATAGTTATAATCTTTGAACATTTGCACTGTTTTTTTATGTTTTGACAAAGCATTACCACTTAACAACAAACCCAGAGCTATGATCCCTAAAAGCTTTTTCATTAACCGCAACCCTAACATAACTATCCTTGGCACAATAGTGGCACACTTATAGTCAAACTTCTGCTATTTGCTAAACAATCTTGTTGAAAATAAGAGTTATAAAAGCACGGTCCGGGGCACCGGGCAACAGAACGCCCTCTACTAATTAATAATTTACAAATTTAGTTAGATCAGGTTTAAAATATTTAGGGCCCTTCATAACTTTTCCAGATTCATTATAAATTGGCTTACCATTTTCATCTAACTTACTCATATTTGAACTTTGCACTTCCTCAAAACACTTATCAAGATCAATGCCAAATGCGTGTCCAGTACCATAAGTTACATACAATATATCCGTTAAAGCATCAGCGACTTCTAAAAGGTCTTTGTTTTTCATTGCAACTTTAAGTTCCTCTAGCTCTTCCTTAATTAGATCATATCTGAGGCTATTAATCTTATCGGTGCTAAAAGAAGGTTTCGTTTTGACCTCTTGACCAAAGGTTTCCATAAAAGTTTTTACTTTGTTAAAATTTGACATTTAGCTCCTGTAAGTTTTTAAAATTTAATATATAAGTATAATAAATTATTAATTATATATTAATCAATGAAATTAAGAAAAGAATTCGATAGTATTGGAAGTATTAATGTACCTGGCGATAAATATTGGGGTGCTTCAACTCAAAGATCTAACAAATTTTTTAATATTGGAAAAATTTTAGTTAACATTTCAATAATAAAGTCTATTGCAATTATTAAGAGATCGGCTGCCTTAGTTCATTATAAAGAAAAACAAATTAGTAAAAAAATAACCAATTCAATAATAAAAGCCTCAGATGAAGTTATTAAAGGTAAATTGGATCAAAATTTTCCATTAAAAGTTTGGCAAACTGGTTCTGGTACACAGACAAATATGAATGTTAATGAAGTAATTGCAAATAGAGCAATTGAAATTATGGGTGGTAAAAAAGGTTCAAAAAAACCTGTACATCCTAATGATCATGTAAATAAATCTCAATCTACAAATGATGTTTTTCCTACAGCTATGCATATATCTGTAGCTCAAGAAACTATCTCAAAATTATTACCTAATTTAAAAATTTTAGAAAAAGAATTAGCTAAAAAATCTAAAGAATTTAAAAATATCATCAAAATTGGTAGAACTCATTTGCAAGATGCAACACCCTTATCTCTTGGTCAAGAATTTTCAGGATATCAAGTCCAGTTAAAAAAATGCATTGAAAGAATAGAGTTTGCACTTAAAGAAATATATTTTCTTGCACAAGGTGGAACAGCCGTTGGAACTGGGATTAATTCTAAAAAAGGCTTCGATAAAAAAATTGTAAAAGAAATTACCAAATACACTAAAATACCCTTTAAACCAGCTGGAAATAAATTTGCAGAATTAGCTGCTCACGACTCTATTGTAAACTTTTCAGGAACATTGAATACTTGTGCTGTTACATTAATGAAAATATCAAATGATATAAGATTTTTAGGCTCAGGACCTCGAGCAGGATATGGTGAATTAACACTTCCAGAAAATGAACCTGGCTCCTCGATTATGCCTGGAAAAGTTAATCCCACTCAATGTGAAGCAGTCACAATGGTTTGTGCTAAGGTAATTGGTAATCATACAGGAATTACAGTAGCAGGGTCCCATGGTCACTTTGAATTAAATGTATTTAAACCAATGATTGCTCATAATATTCTTCAATCAATTGATCTTATAGCAGATAGCACTAAAAACTTTGCTCTTTATTGTGTTAAAGGAATTAAAGCTAACAAAAAAAGAATTAAACAACATTTGGATAATTCTTTAATGTTAGTGACGGCTCTTGCTCCTCATATTGGTTATGATAATGCTGCAAGAATTGCAAAAATAGCTTTAAAAAATGGAACCTCACTAAAATATGAGACTCTTAAAACTAATCTAATTAAAGAAAAAGATTATGAGCGAATAGTGGACCCTAGAAAAATGATCTACCCCTCATAAACATCAAATAATTTATTTAATAATCTTCTACTGTTAATTAAATTGTTAGAATTATTATCATTAAAATCATCAATAATAGTTAACAATTTATCGTTAACTTTATTGTTATCAATTTTAACATTATTAAATTTAATTCGATTGTTTAAAAAGTCATAATCTAAATTAATCAAAATATTTTTAATCTCTTTTCTTGATTTTTTACTTGTATTAAGAAAAGAAAATAAACTATCGATATTTTTAATATCAATTGAAATATCTGTATTTAAAATTAATTTGTTGTTTTTAAGGAATAAATTGCTGTTATTTAATTCTACCAAGCCTATGTCGTCATTAACAAATCTCGTATTATTAAAATTTATTTTACCATTAACAATACTTAAATTAATTTTTGCTTTTTGAAAAACCTCATCTAGTGTACTTGTCTTAGCAAGTATAGACACTTCTAAACTTAAATTTTCATTGAATAATAGTTTTGACTTAACAAATTCTTTTAAAATAGAGTTGAGACTAAATAATTTTGATATTTTATAATCTCCTAAATCAATATTCAAATCTAAATCAAAAGGATTAATTGATAATTTTCCACTATAATAAATTTTTGAGCTATTAAATTTAGAATTATCAGAAACAAAAGTAATTAATTTTTCTTTCACATTATATTTAGTTTTAATTGTAGAGTTTAAAAATGAAATACTATTTTTTCCATTATTGAAGTTATTATTTTCAATAATATATTCATTAAAAATATCTAACTTCAGAGATTTAACTTCAAGATTCATTGTTTTATTTATTGTAGAATCATTTTTGTTCTTGAGATCAAAAGTGAAAGGAACACCAAAGATATTTCCTTTTAATTTAAACAAATTTAATTGTTTTTCATCATCAAAAAATAAAATTGCTTTATTTATTTTTATAATTGTAATGATCTCACCTAAATTATCTTTAAAAAAAATATTACTACTACTAATTTTAGTTTTTTTATTAGAAAATGGATTATTACTAGAATCACTTAGTATTTTAAGCTCATTTCTTAATAAATAAAAATTAGCTCTATCAATAACTATACTTGTGATAATCATTTTTTCTTTATTAAAGAGATTTTTTTGACTTAAAAAAACTTTTAAATTTTTTACATTAGCCATAGATTTTTGGCTTTTAGAGCCTTTTAACAATATTTTAGAGTTTTTAATTAAAAAATGTGGGGCTGGCAGAATACGATACGAAATGTCAGCAGAGGTACTTACATTGATTTTAAATTCACTAAGTAGTTTACTTTCAACACTTTTTTGTATCGAGCTTTTGTCATATAAAAGTGGTATTAATAAATAAAATATATACAAAAATAATAAACCGATAAAAGTTATTAAATATTTATTAAAGCTGCTAATTCCTGATTTATTATTTGTTTTATTCTGAACTTTGAATATTGTCTTTTTAATTAGGTTATTAAAATTTTTAACTATTTTTTTCATAAATACAGTTGAAATTTAATTAGCTTATAATGAAATTTATAAAATGATAAACTCTGAATATTTAAATAATCTTAACAATGCTCAAAAAGAGGCTGTTTTATACCTTGATGGTCCATTACTCATCGTTGCTGGTGCGGGTTCAGGAAAAACTAAAGTTTTAACGTCTAGAATTGCTCATATCGTCAAGGAAAAGAAAGCCTTTCCAAATCAAATACTTTCTGTAACCTTTACCAATAAAGCTGCAAAAGAGATGCAAAAAAGAGTAAGTGTAATGCTTAACTCAGAAGCTATAGGCTTATCCTGGCTTGGAACATTTCACTCCATTTGTGCAAAACTATTAAGAAAACATGCTCCAGCTGCTGGATTAACTTCAAATTTCACAATCATTGATACCGATGATCAAGTGAGACTAATCAAAAATATTTGTAAGGCTGAAAATATAGATATCAAACAGTTAGCACCCAAATATATTTTATCAATTATAGATAGGTGGAAAAATAAGGGCTTTTATCCTAGCGAAGTTATTGTTAATAGAAACGATATATATGAAAAAACCGTACTCCCTCTTTATAGGGTTTATCAACAAAAACTATTAGATTTAAATGCATGTGACTTTGGTGATCTAATCTTGCATGTTGTAAAAATCTTAGAGAGAAATTTAGATATAAGAGAAATTTACTCAAATAATTTTAAATATATACTCGTCGACGAATATCAAGATACAAACTATATTCAAAGTAGATGGCTTCACTTATTATCTGAAAAACATAAAAACCTTTGTTGTGTAGGTGATGATGATCAATCCATTTATAGTTGGCGTGGTGCAGAAATTAAAAATTTTTTAGAATTTGACCAAGTTTATAAAAATTCAAAAGTAATAAGGTTAGAAGAAAACTATCGATCATCCCAGAATATCTTATCAGTGGCCTCCAATCTAATAGCTAACAACCAAAATAGAGTTGGTAAAACTTTAAAAACTACAATGGAAGAAGGTGATCTAGTTAAGCTTAATTGTTTTAAAAATGGAAAAGATGAAGCTATAGGAATTTCCGATGAAATAGAAAAAAAACTAAAAAAAAAATATTCGTTCAATAATATAGCAATTTTAGTAAGAGCCATATTCCAAACAAGAGAATTTGAAGAGCGTTTTTTAAAAATTGGACTGCCTTATAGAATTTTAGGAGGAACCAAGTTTTATGAAAGAGCAGAAATTAAAGATTGTGTTGCTTATCTAAGATTAATTAATCAACCAAAAGATGATTTAGCTTTTGATAGAATAGTAAACAACCCTAAAAGATCTATTGGAGAAAGTACCATTAAATTAATACATGAATTTTCAAAAGAAAATTCTGTAAGTTTAGAAATTGCCTCAAAGCAATTAATTGAACAGAATTTAATCAAACCAAAAACAAAAATAGGCTTAAGTTCTTTTTTATTCTTAATAGATAAATGGAGAAATGATATTAGTTTTAAAAAAATCAATCACATCAAACTATTACAATTAGTTTTAGACGAGTCTGGTTACTCAGCCATGCTTAAAAACAAAAAAGATATAGAAAATGAAAATAGATTAGAAAATATTAAAGAACTTTTGAGTGCGATGAAAGAATTTGATAGTTTAGAAGCCTTTTTAGAGCATGTAGCATTAGCAACATCAATTGATCAAGATTGGGATGGTGAAAAAGTTAATATGATGACAATGCATGGCTCAAAGGGTCTTGAATTTGATGTGGTATTCTTACCTGGATGGGAAGAAGGACTTTTTCCACACCAAAAGTCTATTGAAGAAAAAGGTCAAAACGGTCTTGAAGAAGAAAGAAGGTTGGCTTACGTGGGTATAACTAGGGCTAAAAAAAAAGCACTAATATCATTTGCCATGAATAGATTTTATCAAGGGAATTGGATTGATAGTATGGCCTCAAGATTCATTGATGAGCTGCCCGATAAATTTTTAGAAAAAAATTCATTCTTTGACGAGAGCAAAGATGATGATTTTGAATTTAATCAAGACTTAGAAATCGATGATGGAAAAAGAAGCCCTGGTTGGGCAAGGTATCAAAAAAGAATTAAATGATAAAAAATAAAATAAAAATTTTAAAAGAAAAATTCAAAAAACTTGAAATTGATGGATATATTGTGCCTAAAAATGATGAGTATTTTTCTGAGTATGCAAAAAATGACAGATTAAAGAATATTAGTAATTTTTCTGGTTCTGAGGGTATTGCTGTTATACTTAAAAAAAAAAATTACTTATTTGTTGATGGAAGATATACTATTCAAGCACAGCAAGAGTCCAGCAACAATTTTAATATAATTGAAATTCATAAAAAGTTACCTCATATAATTATTAAGAATTATAATCTAGGGTATGATCCAAAATTATTTACATCAAGCAAACTTAAAAATTATTTTTCAAATAATAATCTTATTCCAATTAATGATAATTTAATTGATCAGATATTCAAATTTAAAGAAAAAAAAAATAAACCATTTTACTCATTGGGAAAAAATATAACAGGTGAAACGCATAAATCAAAAATTTTGAAAATAACAAATTTTCTAAAGTTAAATAATGCTGATTATTTATTTATTAGTGCTCCAGAAAATATTGCTTGGCTTTTAAATATAAGAGGATATGATAATCCAAATAGCCCAATACCTAATGCTAGATTAATTATTGATAAAAATAAAAAGTTATTTTTAATTACTAAAAAAAATAATACTAAAAAGATTATCAAAGAAAAAAAAATAAATAAAAATCAAGTTATTGATACTCATGATATTTCAAAATTAATTAACAACCTAAAAGAAAAGAATTTTATAATTGACAATAAAACTTGCTCAGTTTTTCATGAAAATATAATTAAGTTAAAATTTAAAATCTTAGATAAAGATGACCCAATTTATAAATTAAAGTCGATTAAAAATACACATGAAATTAATCATATGATTGAAGCCCATAAAAAAGATGGCTTGGCACTTACAAAATTTATTTATTGGATTAAGAACATAAATAAAAAAAAAATAACAGAGGTAGATGCTCAAAATAAATTAGAAAAATTTAGAAAACTTAATAAAGACTATTTATTTCCAAGTTTTAATACCATAGCTGGTTCGGGATCGAATGGAGCTATTGTTCATTACAGGGCAACAACCAAAGCTACTAAAAATATCAATAAAAAAGATATCTTTTTGGTCGATTCAGGTGGACAATATAGCTACGGAACAACAGATGTTACTAGAACTATTTGTTTCACTAATCAGAAACAATCAATAAAAAATGCCTATACCAATGTTTTGAAAGGTCATATCGCTGTCGCTCTTACTAACTTGAAAAATGACAGTACTGGGAAAAAAATTGATATTAGAGCTAGAAAATTTTTAAAAAAAGAAGGTTTAGATTATGCACATGGAACAGGGCATGGTGTTGGATTTTTTTTGAACGTACACGAAGGACCTCAGTCAATTTCTAAGCACAATTCTATAAAAATTGAAAAAGGCATGATTATAAGCAATGAGCCTGGTTATTATAAAAAAAATCATTTTGGAATTAGAATAGAAAATTTGATTTATACCAAAAAATTAAAGAATAAATTAGTGTTTGAAAATCTTACATTGGCTCCTATAGAAAAAGATTTAGTTAATCATAAATTATTAAATAAAACTGAAAAAGATTATTTATTTAGATATCATTTAAGTATTTACTCTGAATACTCAAGTTCATTAAATAGAAAAGAAAGAAAATGGTTAGCCAGTCTTATTTAACATTTCTAACCACTCTTTTTGGTCGATAACTTTTATATTTAATTCATTAGCTATATTGACTTTCTTTATTGTTGGTTTTTCACCAACAATTAAATAATCAAGTTTTTTATTTACGTTACTAATTATCTTTCCAGAATTCTGTTCAATTAAAGATTTTGCTTCCGCCCTACTAACTCCATTAAGTTTTCCTGTAAGCATAAAAGTTTTATTTTTTAATAGACCTTTGTTATTTATTAATACTGTATTTTCAATTTTAAGATTTCTTCCCAGTTCAGATAAGACTTTTATATTTGTTTTATTTAAAAAAAATTTTTTAATTGATTGAATTTGAGTGCTACCTATTCCATCTATATTAGATAAGCTTTCTATATTTTTGTCATCTGTTAATTTAAAAAAGTTTATTGCTGTTTTTAAATGTCTGGCAATAATTTTTGCATTTTCCTGTCCTATATGTCTAATTCCTAATGAATAGATAAATCTATCTAAAGAAATTTTTTTTTTCTGCTCTATGGAAAATTTTAAATTTGTTACTGATAATTTTCCCCACCCTTCTAGGTTTTCTATTTTATCATAATTGAGATTAAAAATATCTTGTGGTAATCTGATTAATCTTAAATTCCAAAAATTTTCTACAATTTTTTTTCCAAAACCTTCAATATTAAATGCCTCTTTTGATATAAAATGTTTAATCTTTTCTATTGCAATTTTTTCACACTCATAGCCTTCACTAATACATCTTCTCACCGCATCTTGCTTTTTAGTTGACTCGTTATAATCCTTTATGGTCTTGCTTCCACAAGATGGGCAGTTCAAAGGGAAAATAAATTTTTTTGATGTTTTGTCTCTTTTTTTTAAATCTACTGAAACAACGTGTGGTATTACATCTCCAGCCCTTTCAACTGTAACTGTGTCTCTAATTCTTATATCTTTCCTGATGATTTCATCTTCATTGTGAAGTGTTGCGTTTGAGACAATTACACCCCCAATATTAACAGGTTTAATCTTTGCAACTGGTGTTAATGCTCCAGTTCTACCTACTTGAATTTCAATGTTTAATACTTCAGATATTGAGCTATTAGCAGAAAATTTATGCGCTATTGCCCATCTAGGTGAATTGGCTGCAAAACCTAGTCTTTTTTGTAAATCAAAATCATTAATTTTATAAACAATGCCATCAATATCAAAGTCCATTTCATTTCTTTTTTCTTCTAAATTTTTATGATGTTGTATTAGGTTTTTAACACCTGAAATCTTTTTATTGAACTGGTTTATTTTAAAACCCCATATCTTCAAATTTTTTAAAAAATCTGTTTGACTATAAATTTTCATTTCTTCAGCATAGCCATAAGTATATGCAATAAATTTAAGTGGTATTTTTGCAGTAACAGTTGGATTTTTTTGTCTTAACGATCCTGATGCAGCATTTCGTGGATTAGCAAATTTTTCATTAATCTTTTTAAAATCATTATTTTCTATAAATACCTCTCCTCTAATATCAATTTCCTTAGGAAAGTTTTTGGCATTTATCTCATGAGGAATATCATTAATAGTATCTAAATTTTGAGTAATATCCTCTCCCTCTGTACCATCTCCTCTTGAAAGACCTTTTATAAATTTTCCATTAACATAAATTAATGAGGCAGATATTCCATCAATTTTAGGTTCAGCACTATAATCAATTATATCTATTTCTTTTAAACTTAAAAAATTGATTATTTTTTTTTCAAAATTTTTTAAATCCTCTTCATTAAACGCATTTCCAAGTGATAACATTGGAACTCTATGTTTTGCTTTTTGAAAATTTTTCGATGGTTTAAAGCCTACAGTTCTTGTTGGGGAATACTCACTATCTAAAAATTTATATTTATTTTCAAGATCAATTATATCTTTTTTTAATAGATCAAATATTTGATCTGAAACGATTGGCTTATCTTTATCGTAGTAATGATTACTATATTTTTTTAATAAGTTTATTTTTTGAAAATAACTCTTTTTAATTGAATTATTTTTCATTTTATTCAAAAAGTTTTTTGAATTTATCTTTAATACCTTTTTTTTTTGCTTTTTTTTTACTAGTTTTTATATTTTTATAATTTTTGTTAAATATTTTATAAGTTTTTTTATACCATTCTCCTGATCCATAGTTGTACCCTAATAATGCTGCATATTTTTTAGCTTCGTCTACTAACCCTAAATGATAATGAATTTCTACCAGTCTATGAACTGCTTCCTCTGTATATATAGTTTTATCATATTCATTAATTATAATTTTAAACCTACGTATTGCTGGGATCCATTTCTTTTTTTTAACATAATGTCTTCCTACATACATTTCCTTTGATGCCAAAGTTTCATTGATTAAATCAATCTTAAATTTAGAATCTATCGCATATTCTGAGTTTGGATATTTTTGAACAATAAAATTAAATTCTTTTTTAGCTTTCATTAAAGGCTCAAGGTCTTTTTTTTCATTAGCAATTCCTTCATAGTAGCAAATTGCTAATAAAAAATGAGCATATGACGTTCTTTTATCAATAGGGTAAGTCGATAAATATCTTTTCAAATTAAATATCGCATCAGGATAATAATCTTGACTATAATATGCATATGAAGCCATCAATACAGATTTTGATGCCCAATTTGATTGTGGAAATATTAACTCAGCTTCAAGAAATTTTGCTGCTGCAGACAAGGCATCTCCCTCATTTAAAAGTTTTTTGGCCTCCTTATAAGTGGAAACCATTTCCATTTTTTGATCATTTTCTTTAATTAAGGAAATTTCTTTTTTTTCTTGTGTGCATGATTGCAAGGTAAGTACAATCAATATTAATATTAATTTTAAAAAAAAATTCATTAAAGTTTTTGTTGGTATTATATTTATATCGCAAAAAAATATTATGCAATAGATCTTAAATGCCCCTTATCAATAAAAGCATGAGGTAAATTTTTTTCTTTAATTTCTAGAAGAGAGAAATTTTCCTCATCTTTAAAAACTTTTCTTAATAAATCATTAGTAAGTTTGTGTCCACCTTGAGAGCAAATTAATTTTCCAATTATCTTATACCCAGCTAAATAAAGATCTCCCATGCAGTCTAAAATTTTATGATTTACAAATTCTTTTTCATTTCTAAGACCATTTTCATTCAAGATTTCATTATTTTTAACTACAAGTGCGTTATCAAGACTTCCTCCTTTAGCCAATCCCATTTCTTTCAATTTCTCTATATCTTCAAAAAGACAAAACGTTCTAGAATTATAAATATCTGTTAAATCTGATTCAAATACTTTCACTAGATTTCTTTGAGTTCCAATTAGATCATTTTTATACTTTAACTCAAAATCAATATCTAAGCTAATTTTACTTGGTTCAATAGAAATTGTTTTATTGCCATCAATGAATTCTATTTTTTTTTCAATTTTGATTATCTTTATTGGAGCATCACTATCTTTAATTCCTATTTTAGATATTGCTTCAATAAATAGTTTTGCTGAACCGTCGAGAATTGGCACTTCTTGACTGTCAATCTCAACTAACACATTGTCAATGCTTAGGCCGTATAAGGCTCCCATTAGGTGTTCTATTGTGGAAACACTAGCGCCACTTTCATTTGAGATAGTTGTACAAAATACTGCACTACTAACATTAAAAATATTTGGGATTATTGTGTTGTTTCCCTTAAGATCTATCCTTTTAAAAATTATTCCAGAATTTGGTTCTGCTGGTTTTATAGTCATCGTTACTGCTAAACCAGTATGAAGACCAATACCCCTGAAAGTAAGGTCTTTATTAATAGTTTTTTGATTTAAAACAGACATTCCAATACTTATAAATAATTGGATTAAATTAAGAAAAACAAGAAATGTTACAGTAAAATACTATTTTATTTAAAAAAATGGAAGAGTTTTTCAAAAAAACCTTTTTTCATTTGACTTTTTGGCACCAATACAACCTCTTGTTTATTTAATCCTGTTACAAATTTAAACCCAGACTGACAAATGTTTTCCGAAGTTTCTTCTAAAAAATCGACATCATTTGAAAAAGAGATTTTCTCTTTATGTTGATTATCAAGTATCTTTGAACCTTCTCCCATTAATACCATCTTAAACTTGCCCGACATATATGAATTTGATTCTATGGATTTAAAACTTAATTCAAGTATTTCTTCAGTTCTAGCAAAAATTATTTTTTGCAGTATTTCTATGGAATTATCATCATTATTTAAAAGTTTAAGAGTTTTATCAAAATTACGTTTCATCTTTTCAGAGCGCACTAAGTCAATTTCTAAAATTTGAGAAATATCTTTAGTAATATGATTTCCTCCAACTGGCAAAACATTTAAAGAAAGTATTTTATCATTAAAATAAGAGATTATTGATGTTTTGTTAAATCCAACGTCAATGAATGATACATGTCCAGTTAAATCTAGATTGTCCTTATAATTGATAGACTTTGCATAGCTTGAGCAAATTATTTGATTAATCAAAATATTAGATTTTGAAAAGATATTTTTAAAGTAAAGTACTAAGTCATTAGGTAGGCAAATAAAAAGTATATCTAAAGAAATAAAATGACATTTAATTTCATCTGGCAAATATGAATAATCAACACCATCAATTTTATAATTATTAACAATAATATGAGCAATATTATAATTTTCATAATATTTTGAAATTTGTTGTTTTGCTTCTTGAATTAAAAACTGAACATTTTTTTTTTTTAATTTAGATCCGTCAAGTTTTTTAAATAATGAAATTCCAATAGAAAGCATTTTAGGGCTATCTATCATTAAATTTATATTATCAATGTATTCATTTGTATCTTTTTCCAAAGAGGTGATTATTTGATCAATTTTTAATTTTAAATTTGATTGATCTATAAAAAATTCACTTTCAGCATAAAAAACTTCATTCTTGTTATTCCCATTAAATACACCCGCTCTTATTTTGGAATAACCACAATCAAAAAAAGTTTGGAAATTTTTGTTATACATTATTTTATAATTAAATGATTATTTACTCTTAAATCAATAAGATTTTTATTTTTAATCTCATTACTACTTATAATTTTGTAGGCAAGATTAAGTGCTTCAGAAAAGTTATTCTGCGGTAGTTTAATTAAAATGTCATTATTAGTTAAAATGTCCCACCTATTTGAAGGAAAAAAGTATAATGTTTTAAATTCTGTAATGCTGAATTTAGATTGTACAATATTTTCTTGGAAGACTAAAAAATCCTTAGAATTAAATTCTCCAAATATATAAGGTAATAACTCACTATTTTCTTTATCTTCTATAAGTTTACCATTTGCTCCAACTAATAATTGATTATTATTAGAATCTCTTGCAACAAATTTAGTTGGCTTGATACTTATGTTAATTGTTGAGGGATAAATTTTTTTAACATTATATTCTTCTATAATATTATATTTATTTATAACTTCTCTAATTTCTTCTTTTTTAACTAATAATATATTTTTATAAAATAAATTATTTAATTCATTAAAAATTTTTTTCTCATCAGTGTTGGAAAGTCCTTCAATATTAATTTGATTGATTCTATAAGAGTGGCTAGTTTGATTTTCTATAAATTTTCCGGTTGTTGTGCTTAATATGAATAAGGTTAATAAATATATTGTTATCTTATTTTTTTTATCTATTAATTGATGCATCTTTTAAAATCCATTCAATTAATTGTATAAAACTTATATCCATGTAGTTAGCTATTTCAGGAACCAATGAAAGTTTAGTCATTCCTGGTTGAGTATTAATTTCTAATAGATAAAATTTTCCTTTATAAAACTTAAAGTCTGATCTGGTAACCCCTCTACAATTGATAATTTGATGAGCTTTACGGGTAATAGTTGTGATTTCATGAAGCTCTTTTTTACTCAAGTTTACTGGAATTATATGTTTTGTTTTTGCATTTGAATTATATTTAGCTTCATAATCATAAAATTTTCTCTTTGGTTCTAATTCAATTACACCTAATGTTTTATTATCCATTATAGCTACCTGTATCTCTCTACCTGCAATAAATTCTTCAATTAAAATTTGGTTATATATCCTTAATCTTTTTAAATTTTTAATTATGTTTTTTTTAGTGCAAATATATACGTGCACACTTGATCCTTCATTAATTGGTTTTATGACAACAGGAAATGTTAATTTTTTTTCAATAATCTTGATAATATTTTTTTTATTTTTTTTATAATCAAATTTAATATATTTTGGAGTTAATATTTTATTTTTAATAAAAATTTTTTTGGAAATTTCTTTATCCATTGCTATGGAAGAGGCGATCACACCTGAATGAGTATATGGAATTTTTTGAGTTTCCAAAATTGTTTGAATATATCCATCCTCTCCAAATTGTCCGTGTAATGCATTAAAAATTATATCTGGTTTAAATAATTTTATATTTTTTAATAAAGTTTGATCCGGCTCACAAGTTATAACGCTATATTTATTCTTTTTTAATTCGTTAGCTACTTGTTTTCCTGTATCTAGGCTTATTAAACGTTCTTTAGACATTCCTCCACAAAGTACTAAAATTCTTTTTTTCATAGTTATTCCAGTATTTTAATTTCTTTTTCTAAAATAATGCCTGTTTTTTTTTGAACTGCATCTTCAACAAATTTTATCAATTTATTCATATCATCAAAGCTAGCATTATTTTTGTTTACAAAGAAATTACAATGTTTATCTGAAATACAAGCATCTCCAAAACTTGTATCTAATGGCACTGATTCTTTTATTAACTGCCATACTTTTTTATCAGATTGATTAATCGGATTTTTAAAAGTACTACCACTTGTTTTAGTTTTAGTCGGTTGAGTACTATCTTTTCTATTTTTTAATTCAAAAACTTCTTTTTTAATTTTATCTTTATCTTTTTTTTTACCTTTAAAAGAGGCGCTTAAAAATATTAAATCATCACGTAAATCATTGCTTCTATATTTAAAAACAACTTTATTAGCTGGTATTGTAAAAACCTTACCTTCCTTATCAATTGCTTGTATTGAAATCAGTATATCTTTGAATTCTTTATTAAAACATCCTGCATTCATTTTTAACCCACCTCCAATAGTCCCAGGTATGCATGCTAAAAATTCAAAACCCCCAACTTCATTTTCTAAAGCAAAATCTGATAATTTTTTATCAAGACAAGCACTGCCAGCAACTATTATATCATTAGGTAAAATTGAAATATTCGAAAAATTTTTTCCCATTCTAATAACTACACCATCAAATGTATTGTCACTTATAAGTGTATTTGATCCAGCTCCTAAAATATGAATTTTTTCTTTATTTCCAAATCTTTTTAAAAATAATATCAGATCAGGTAAATTATCGGGTCTAAAGTAAATTTTAGCTTTACCGCCAATATTAAACCAATTACTCTTTTTTAAATCATAGTCAGAGTAAATTTTACTACTAACTTCATTTGAAAATTTCTTAAATTCTTCTAATAACATTATATTAAACTTGGCAATTCTTTCATCCATGCTGAGATGGTACCTGCACCCATACCAACAACCATTTTTTTTCCATAAATAGTATTTTTTATTAACTTTGCTAATTCATATTGATCATTAACCATAAATAGTTTCACTTTTGAGTTTTTAATAATATCTTTCGCAAAGTTGTTGTAATTAAATCCTAATTTTACTTTTTCGCCTGCCGCATAAACTGGACATAAAATTACAGTATCTGCTTTCTTAAATGATAAGCTAAATTCTTTTTTAAGATCTTTTAGTCTAGATATTCTGTGTGGTTGAAAAACACATATAACTTCTTCTTTTTTATAGGCAGCCCTAACTCCATTTAAAACTTCTTTAATTTCTGTCGGATGATGTGCGTAGTCATCATAAAAACTAGTTTCTCTATGTGTAAAAATTTTGTTGAACCTTCTTTGAACTCCTTTGAATTCTTTCAATCCATTTTTAATAATGTTTTGAGAAATTCCAATTGTTAATGCTACCGCGACAGCCGCTGTTGAATTTAGAATATTATGAATCCCGAGAAGAGGTATCTTAATTTTATTAATAACTATATTTCTTTTTCCTGGTAACTTAATTGCTAGATCATATTCTGAAAATTCTTTTACTTGTTTGATATTTTTAATACGAAATTGTGATTTTGAATTTATTCCATATGTATAAAAGTTTTTTATTTTTATCTTTTTTAATAAATCATTATTATTTTTATCATCAATACAAATAAATGATTTTCCAAATGATGGAACTTTATTAATAAACTTTATAAATAAATTTTTAAGATCACTCATTGAATTGTAATAATCCATATGTTCACGATCTATATTTGTAACAATAGAATAAGTTGGTGGCACATGAATAAAACTTCCATCAGATTCGTCTGCTTCTAATATGCACCAATCACTTTTTCCAAGTTTTGCTGAATTGTTAATTGCGTTAAGAACTCCACCATTTATTATTGTTGGATCTAATTTTGTTTTTGAAAATATTGCAGCCAATAAAGATGTGGTTGTGGTTTTGCCATGGGATCCAGTCACAACAATATTTTTGGTCAAAGACACTATATTAGCCAACATTTCTCCACGTTTATAAATCGGGAGCTGTTTTTTTCTTGCTTCAATTAATTCTGGATTATTTTTCTTAATAGCGGAAGAAACAACTACAATAGTGGCCTTCATTATATTCTTTTTATTGTGTTTAATGTTGATCTTGATTTTATCTTTTTTTAATCTTTCAATATTCTTGTTAATAAGAACATCACTGCCCTGAACGTTAAAACCCATCCCTTTCATTATAAGTGCAAGGCCGCTCATACCAATACCACCTATTCCAACAAAATGTATAATTTCAGTTTTTGCTAATTCTATTTTCATTAATTACAGATATAATTTTCTGATTTATATTATTCCATGTATTTTGATAGCTAAAATTTCTCATATTTATTTTTTTAACTAAGAATTCCTCTTTGTTATCTATAATATTAAATAATTTATTTGCTACAATCTCATCATTGATTTTATTTTGATTTAAAATCCAATTACAACCAATTTTGTTATAAAAAAAAGCGTTTTCAAATTGGTGATTATCTTTTGAAGTTGGCAATGGTATTGCCACACAAGGTAAATTTAAAAAAACTAACTCCGCCAATGTTGAGGCGCCTGCTCTAGTAATACATATATTTGATTTACTCATAAGGTTTGAAATATCCTCATTAAAATCAAATAATTTGCAATCAATATTCTTATCTTTGTAAAATTTTTTTAATACCTCAAAATTAAATGAATTTGTCTGTTGATAGATTTTTAAACTGTATTTTTTTGATAATTCAATTATTGCAAATTTAATTAACGTGTCAAATATCTTAGCTCCCTGGCTTCCTCCTATTATTAATAAATTAATGTTCTTATCGATACTGTCAGCTTTTTTAATATCGTAAAATTTTTTTCTTAATAATGCCGGAATTACACTGATCTTGCTTATATATTTGTTGGGTAAATTTTTAATTTTACTAGAATAACAAAAAATCTTTTCACATGATTTAATAAAAAATTTGTTTGATCTTCCTAAGATCATATTTGGTTCAAATAAAAAGATTTTAATATTTAAAACTTTTGATGCTAAACACAAAGGTAGAGACATATAGCCACCTGTAGAAATTAATATATTTATTTTTTTTTTTCTTAAAAAAAAAATAGATTTTACAATTAAGTGAATTATTAAAAAAAATTGAAAAGGTAATAAAAAAATATTTTTTGATATTGGATTTATATTAAAAATTTCTAAGTTATATTTATTTTTATCTAAAAATTTCATACCTCTATAGTCTGTAGATATAGATACATAAAATTTATCTTTCAAATGTTCATACAATATGGTTGCAGGCACGACATGACCACCTGATCCACCAGTGCTAATTAAAATTCTTTTTGTCATTTAATCAATTTTTCTTTTGGTTAAATTTAATATTATTCCCGATAATATTGATACACCTACAATTGATGAGCCCCCATAACTTAAATAAGGTAAAGTCATACCCGTTGTAGGAAAAAGCCTAATATTAACTCCAATATGTATCAAAGTCTGAAAAATAATTAAGCACATAGTTCCAGTTAAAACTAATTTAACTTTTTCATTTTTTTCTAAGTATATTTTTTTGAAAACGGTATAGATAAAAAATAAGAACAAAATCAATAATAGTACAATTGCGACAACACCAAATTCTTCTGATATTACAGAGATAATATAATCTGTATGCGCTTCCGGTACTCTATTTTTTAAAGTGCCTTCACCAATTCCTTTTCCAAAGTAACCACCACTACTAATAGCATCAATTGCTTTATCAGATTGAAAGTTATGTGTCCCATCATTTGGGTTAAAAAATGATAAAATCCTATTTTTGATATAAGTGAATTTAGGGATAAAAAAAACCAAATAAACTAAAGACAATAATGAAAAGCTAAAAAAAGTTAATATTATTGGTAAACTTATACCTGAGATAAAAACTAAAGTAGCCCAAGCTAAAAAGATCAATAGTGTTTGCCCGATATCAGGTTGTATCATTAATAGAAGGCAAGCAGGCACAATAGCTATGAATGTTAATAGATATTTAAAATAAATATTGATACTTTTTTCAGTACACAAAATTGTAGAAATAAAAATAATTATAAACGGTTTAAATAGTTCAATGGGTTGAAATCTTGGTAGAAAAAAAAGATTAAGCCACCTTTTAGATCCTTTTACTTCTGTACCTAAAACTGGCACTAAAAATAAAAAAAATAAAGATATTAAAAAAAGATAAAAAGAAATTTTAAAGAGATTTTCTTTACTTATAGAAGAAAAAAAAATTAAAACGATCATACCAATAAAAATATACGCAAAATGCTTGAAGAAGAAAAAATAATTATTAGTATCTAATTTATCAGAAGCAATTAAGGAAGTTGATACTAGGGAAAAAAATAAACCCAAACTAAATAAAAATATTATTAATATAAAAAGTATTTTATCTATATTTTTCCACCATTCATAATAAAATTTATATATTGAATTAAAATTAAACATTTATATATTTTTTAATAAGTTGATTGAAATATTCTCCACGTTTTTCAAAATTTTTGAAATTATCAAATGAAGCTGCGGATGGACTAAATAAAATTGTTTTATTAGTTCTACATTTATCAAGCTTAACCTCTAAAGATAATTTTTTGACTAAACTTTTTAAATCTAAAAAAGATTCATATTTGATTAACTTTTTTAGTTTACTAATAAAAAAATTTTTATTAGTTCCAAAAACATATGCTTTGATATTTTTACAATTTTTTTTATATAATAATAACTTGTCTCCCTTTTTAGGTTGGCCACCAACTATCCAGTAGACATTTGTTAGAGATTTTAGCAAACTTGCTGATGAAGAAAAAGTTGTGGCTTTTGAATCATTAATAATTGTTAATTTTTTTGACTGAAAAATTATTTCTTGTCTATATTTTAGTCCCTTAAATTTTTTTAATGTTTTAACTAGAAGATTTTTTTTAAGCTTTAATATTTTAGCAACTTCTAAAATAAATTTTAAGTTCTCCTTATTTCCCTCAGTTTTAAAATATTGATTATTTAATTTTTTTAAGAAAGTACTATCTATATTTTTTTTGATTTTAATTATTTTAGGTAGAAAATTTTTATATTCTAATTCTCTCTTAATATAAAAATTTTTTATATTTAAAATAGCAAAATCTTTCTTAGATTGATTTTTTACTATTTTAAATTTAGCATTTACATATTTATTTATAGTCTTATGTCTTTCAAGATGGTCCGGTGATATATTTAAAATTAACGATATATTTGATTTAAATAATTTACTGTATTCTAACTGATATGACGAGGCTTCTATTACAAAAACTGTTCTGTTTGTTACTTTTTTCTCTAAAAGTATTGGATTACCAATATTACCTACTAGTCTAACATCTACTTTTTGATCCTTTAATATATCGTATAAGATTTTAGCAGTAGTTGATTTACCATTAGTTCCGGTGATTGTTATCTTTTTATTTTCCCTATGATGGTTATAAAAAATATCTAAGTCTGTATAAATTTTTTTTGAATTATTCTTTAAAAATTTACTTAAGTTACATTTATTGATATCTATTCCTGGGCTAATTATTATATAATCAAATTTTATTTTTGTTATTTTTTTATTATCAACTTTTATTTTGTCATCATGTGTAGTGATTTCGTTGTCTTTTTTTAAAAATTTTAAAACAGATAAGCCACTTTTCCCCAAGCCATAAATCAAAATTTTTTTCTTATAAAAAATATTTAGATTATTTAACATTATCTAAGTTTCAACGTCGACAAACCAATCATTGCAAGAATTATTGCAATAATCCAGAACCTAATTACAACAGTGGATTCTGGCCAACCCTTTTTTTCAAAATGATGATGTATAGGCGCCATTTTAAAAACTCTTTTTCCTGTTAACTTATAAGATATTACCTGTACAATAACTGAAACAGCTTCTAAAACAAATAATCCGCCTGTAATTGCCAAAACTATTTCATGTTTAGTAATTATCCCAACAGCACCTAATGATCCACCAAGTGCTAAAGAGCCTGTATCACCCATGAATATTTTAGCAGGCGGTGCATTAAACCATAAGAAACCTAGACATGCTCCAATAATTGATCCACAAAAAACAGCCACCTCTCCCATGCCCTCTAGATAGGGTATGCTCAAATACTCTGAAAATACTATATTTCCTGTGACATAACTTATAAATGCGAAGCATCCTGCTACCAATATAACTGGCACCGTTGCCAATCCATCAAGCCCATCAGTCAGATTTACCGCGTTTGAAGAGCCTACAATTATAAATATTGAAAATGGTATAAAGAACCAACCTAAGTTTATAATTAAATTTTTAAAAAATGGAAAATATAAATTTGTTAATTCAACGTTTTGAGACAATTGCGACAATCCAAATATACCAATTGTTGCTATTAAAATTTGCGTAATAAGTTTAAATCTAAATGAAATACCAGAAGAATTTTTGAATTTAATTTTTTTATAATCATCGTAGGCTCCAAGTAAACCGAAACTCGTTACTATATAAAGTAAAAACCATATGTGATAATTAGATAAATCACCCCATAAAAGTATTCCCGAAAATAAACCTAATAATATTAAAACACCTCCCATTGTGGGTGTTCCAATTTTTTTTACAATATGCTCTGATGGACCATCTTCTCTTATTGGATCTAGGATTTGTCTTGCAGAAAAAAATTTAATAAATGGAGTACCAACTAATAAGACTATAATCATCGAGGTAAACATCGCTAATCCTGTTCTAAAAGTAAGATATTTGAATACATTAAGGAAGCTGTACTGATCCACTAATTGAGAAATAAGACTATAAAGCATTAATTTTACCCTTTTTTATTTGATAAGTTAGACTGTTCAGACCTGTAGAATTGGAACCTTTAATCATTAAATAATCATTATTATTTAAATTGTTTTTAATCAAATCAATTATTTGAGATTTCTTTTTTATAACAATCCCTCTTTTACTTTTATTAAGGTTATTGAAAATCCATTTAACATGCTCACCAATAATATTAATATTTTTAAGTGATGTTTTGTTAATACATTTTCCAATTTCCATATGTAGTTTTTTTGAATATTTACCCAGTTCCAACATATCACCAAGCACTAAATGTTTTTTTGAATTATCAACTTCAATCATATCAAAATTTTTTAATGCTGATTTCAAAGATAATGGGTTTGAATTATAACTTTCATCCACAAGATATAAATTTTTTTTAAATAATTTCACTTTTACTATGTCTCCACGGCCACTTGTTACTTTATGATCATAAAAAATATTCTTATCTAATTTATGTATATCTTTGAAAATTGATATAATTGTAATTGATGCTAATAAATTTTTTAAATCGTTTTCAAAAAAAGAATTTGAATAAAAGTATATTTTTTTTTTATTAATATTTATAGAGATTTTATATTTAGATTTTTCTTTTGAAATTGAATCTAAATTAGTTGTTGCACTTTTATTCTTTAAACTAAAAGATAAAATTTTCAAATTTCTTTTTAATCCTATTTGTTTATGAAAATTGTAAAATTTGTCATCTTTATTTAAAATAAGATAACCATCATCTTTTATGTTTTTAATAATCTCAGATTTTGCTAAAGCTATTTGATTAATATTTTCAAAATTTTTTACATGAGCATAGGAAATATTTGTGATCACTCCAACATCAGGTTTTACAATTTTTGATAAATAATCAATTTCTTTTTTCTTATCCATCCCAATCTCAAAAATACCAAAATCATCATTTTTTTTTAAATTAAATAAGCTTAATGGAACACCAAATTTATTATTAAATGATTTTGGAGAATAGGTTGTTTGACTAATTTTATTTAGGGATTTTCCTGTTAATTCTTTAAGTGAAGTCTTTCCACAACTTCCTGTTATTGATATAATTTTGCTTGATAAATTTTCTCTTAAAATGGAGGATGCCTCTGTTAAAAATCTCAAAGTATCTTTTACTACTATTCTCTTATTAGATTTTTTTTTATTATTAACTATTGCTAGAGACGCTCCATTATTAAAAGCTTCTTTAATATATAAATTACCATCTTTATTTTTACCTCTAATAGCAAAGAAAATATTATTTTTTTTAATTTCTTTAGAGTTAATTGATGCGTTGTTAATTTTTAGTTTAGAAGAAATTTTATTTGAATTACTTAATTCCTTTAAAATATTTAATTTATAGTTACTTGAAAGTGTTTTATTTTTAATTTTAATATTCTTTAATATTTGCGATTGATCAGAAAATAACTTTTTCATTTTCTTATATTCTTGAATTTTTTCATGACCCTTACCTGCAACAATTAAAATATCCCCAGTTTTCAAGTCAAATATTGCTTTCTTGATAGCATTAGCTCTACTTGAGATCTCATAGACTTTAGATCTATTAATATTTTTTCTTATAGATGTTCTTATCGTTTTTGGATTTTCATACCTTGGATTGTCATCTGTTAAATATATTCTATCACAATATTGATTGGCAATTTTACCCATCATTGGTCTTTTTGCTTTATCTCTATCTCCACCGCAACCAAAAACTATTGAAATTTTTCTATTTTTGAATTGTTCTTTTAAACTCCTTAAAGATGCTTCTAGTGCATCCGGTGTGTGAGCGTAATCCAATATTACTTTTGAATTATTTTTAATAATTCCAACTTGTTCCAATCTTCCACTTACTGGTTTTAGGTTATTAATTGTATTAATTATCTTTTTAAAACTTAATTTACTTTTGGTTGCTGCTATCACTGCCATTAAAATATTTTTAATTTGAATCTTGCCTATTAATCTTGTTTCAAATTTATAAATATTTTTATTATATTTTATTTCAACTATTTGTTTTTCATTATGATACTCATGAGAAATTATTTCTAAGTTACTACTGTTATTTGCAATTGTTTCAATATTGAATTTATTTTTTAAGGCTATTTCTTTAATTTTTCTATATTGAGGAATTTCTATATCAGTAATTATGTTAGCATTTTTTTTAAGTAGTTTTTTGAAAAGATATAATTTTGATTTAAGATAATCACTAAATGTTTTATGATAATCTAAATGATCATGAGATAAATTTGTAAATATACCTGTTTTAAATTTCAAGCCATCTAATCTATTTTGCTTAAGTCCATGACTAGATGCCTCCAATATAACATCATTAATTCTTTCTTTTTTTAATTTATTCAAAATTATGCTTAAAGTAACTGGATCGATAGTTGTGTTTGAAACTTTTTTTATATAATTCTGTGTTTTGATACCTAGAGTTCCAATCGAAGCTACTTTTCTTTTATTTAATTTCAAAATTTGAAAATAAAAATCAGCAACTGAGGATTTTCCGTTTGTTCCAGTTACTGCAATTATATTTTTTGGTTTGTCTTTATAAATTCTATATGTGAATTCTGATAATAACTTTCTTACGTTAGAAGATTTTATAAATAATATATTTTTTTTTATACCTACAAATCTTTGATTTGAAATAATAGTTTTTGCACCCTTTTGAATGGCTTGATTAATAAATTTATTACCATTTATTTTATTTCCCTTTATTGCGAAAAAAATATTATCTTTTTTACACTTTGAGCTATTAAAGCAAAGACCTGAAAAATAATGATTTCTATTTTTTAATTCTATACCTTTGATAAAATTTCCAATGATCATGAATTGATTAATTTTCTATATATTTTGTGGCTAGAATAGGTCCAATTTTATCTATAATTTTTCCTGCTGCCTCAACTGATGTCCATCCAGCTGTATTTCTTGGGCTACCTTTTAGCTTAAATCCTGAGCCATCTCTATATTCGTATATGTACTCTTTATTATTTTTGGTTGATTCTAGCATTACTACTAAAACATATTTAGGGTTTTCTGTTGGAAAAATTGATGCCAGTGTATTAATTTTGGTATTAGAGTATATGCTATTATTTACCTGTTCCGCAGTCCCTGTTTTACCGCCCACTTGATACCCCTCAACATTTACTAACTTGGCCGTACCTTCCGAAACAACTTTTCTTAGTATGGTGTTCATTTTTTTTGAAACTCCATTATTTAAAACTTTTTTTCTTTTATTCTTTTTGTCTAAATTTTTTTTTATTAATGTTGGTTTAATATCATAACCCCCGTTTGTAATTATTGAATAACCTTTGGCTAATTGTAATATTGTAGTAGTTATACCGTGACCAAATCCAATGGTTTCGAGTTTACAACCTTCATACCAATCTATTGGCTGAGGCTTTCCTACTTCATTAATATCAAAGTCTATCTTATCTAAAATACCAATAGTCTGTAGAAATGATTTATGTTTCTCTATTCCTATTTTTCTTACAATTCTAACAGATCCAATATTTCCTGATTTTATGAGTATTTGTTCGACTGTTAAGTCTGTTGGCATCTTATTATCATACTCTTTAATGTTATGATTTTTTCCACAACTAATACTTTTTTTTGAGTCTAAAAATTCAGTATCAGGCTCTATTAATCCTTCATTTATTCCAGATGCTACAGTGAAAGTTTTAAAAACTGAACCTAATTCATAGGTTCCTTTTGTGATTCTATTAATATAATTAACATCTTTAATTGTTTCTCTTTTATTTAAATTAAAATCAGGCAAAGAGACCATAGAGAGTATTTCACCATTATTTACATTCATTAGAATAGCTGCGCTACCCTTAGCTTCAAATATTTTTTGAAATCTTAAAAGTTCTTCTCTAATTAAAAATTGAATATCAACATCTACTGTTAATTTAAGAGGCTCATTTATTTTCTTTAACTCTTCATCAAAAAATTTTTCTATTCCTGAAATACCATTATTATCATTATCTATTTGCCCAATAATATGACTAAATAGATTGTCTTGTGGATATAGCCTGATTAAACTTGCCTCTGAAGATATTGACTTATCTCCTAGCATCATAAGTTCTTCATATCTTTTTGGTCTTATATTTTTTTCTAAATAAAAAAACTTATCTTGATCTAACTTTTTTTTAATCCTTGATAGATTCATATTTTCATAAATATGATTTAACATTAATAATAGATGTTTTTTATCAATAACTTTAGTTGGATGAATACCAACATTTATTGAGTCAACCGTTTTAACTAGGTAATTTCCATTTCTGTCAATTATATCTGCTCTATAATTTTTTTTAGTGATTGGTGGTTTAATGTTGTTTGTTATTTTTTTTAACGAACCTAGATGAAGAAGTTGTATTGAATAAATTGTTGAAATTATTAAAAATACAAAGAAAATAAAAGCTATTCTATTAAACTCTATATTCAAATTTGTTTTACTTTTCTTGTATGAAAATTCATTTTCATACTCCTCTAAAGTAACATTATTTTTTTTTTCACTCATCGTTATTTTTTTCTAAAAAATCACTAATTTTTATATGATTATTGTTTTCAGTTAATTTTTTGATTTTTTTAATATCAATTTTTATTAAGTCTTTTTCAAAAAATTGAGACTGATATTGTGTTAATTTATCTGGTGCACTTAAATAGTTGTACTCTAAAAGTACGTCACCTAGCTCAGATTTTAAAGATCTAATATTTTCATTTACTACAGAAATTTTATCCTCAATTTCTTTTGTAGAATTTTTTACTAATGAGGTTGCTAGGATTGATATAAGAATAGCTATAAATATTGCTTTCTTCATAATTTTTTGGAAAAATTTTCAATTTTAATTAAATGATCGAATTTCTCCATAATGTCAGTTTCAAAATTATAAAAATCTTCTTTTTTTATAACATACCTCAATTTTGCAGACCTTGATGGTGGGTTTTCTTGAATTTCTTTTTCAGATGGAACAATTGGTTTTTTACTAATAGATTTGAACAAATTAATTTTTTCTTCACCCTTTGGCATATATCGTGAAACACTTTTATTTTCAGACAAACTTTTAAAAAAATATTTTACTATTTTGTCTTCAAGTGAATGAAATGTGACAACTGCTATGACACCATCTTTTTTAACAACTTTTGCTGCATTAATTAGTCCATAAATCAGCTCACTAATTTCTTTATTAACAAATATTCTTAATGCTTGAAAAACTTTTGTTGCACTGTGTGTTTTTTGATTTTTTTTTCTTTTTGAAGACTCAATAATTCTTACCAATTCTTCTGTTGTAATTTCTCTGGTTGCTCTATCCTCTACAATATTATGTGCTATTCTATTGCTATCTTTTTCATCTCCAAAATATTTAAATATTTGAGCAAGCTCTTTTTCATCTAAACTGTTAATTGCTTCCTTTGCAGAAAAATCATTTATTCCCATTTTCATGTTGAGTTCACCAACAGTCTC
>Ga0209709_10000998_pt1 | contig 26663 bp, 25 predicted proteins | sample ArcticOcean_MG_C_2_FD_187435 | JGI IMG/M metagenome (GOLD analysis project Ga0209709, IMG submission 187435) | Marine microbial communities from western Arctic Ocean - ArcticOcean_MG_CB4_136 (SPAdes) (version 2) | ecosystem: Environmental > Aquatic > Marine > Oceanic | place: Arctic Ocean...
CAAGGTTCTCAAACATTAAAAATTTTAAGGTAACATTAACTCCTTGTATTTTATTTTTCACAATTAACAATTTCTTCGACTTTGCAATTATATACTCCTTTATTTCGGCAACAATATAACTCGAATTTAACAAAGGACTATAGTCCATTATATCCTTCTCACTCAAAATTTCTTTTACCTCTCTTTTCGTATTTTTTTTATACGATGTTTTATATATCTTATTTGAAATCATTAACTCCTTAAATATATTTTTAAATATTATATCAACTTCCTTTTTTTTACTTTTTTGATAAGAGTATTTATCAAAGTCGTCTAAAAAAAAAGACATTAATTTTTGTGATTCTTTTGTAAAAGACATAATATATTATACAAATATTTAATATATTATAAATTTATTCTTCAGGAATTCCTTCTTTCCTTAATTCCTTTCTAATTTCCATTGTTTCAACAAATAATTCCCTTAATGCTCTAACAATATGTAATAATTTTGCATCCTTTGTCAGCATTAGTACTTTCCTTGCATGTGCATTTTGTTTATACTTTGCCATTTGCGACTCCTTCATTCGCTTACTTCTGGTTTGCATGTAATCAATATCTGCTTTTATATTTTCGGGTCTCAATCTTACTTTCTTCTTCTTAATACCGTTAGGCGTTTGTACTTTTATAGTTGTAATACCTGTTTTACCACCGGCAGATTTTGCTTTTACAGGGTCCTTATTAAATGTACTAGTTTTATCTTGTAACGAAAACTTATTATAAAAATCAGGATTATCATTCTTAAACTTTGAACCCTGGAAATAATGCTCTACACTATACCAATCTCTACCATCTAAAGTAAAAGGAGATTTATGAAAATTTGATAAAACCTTTCTCCAATTTTTAATTTTCTGTAAATCTTTAAATTCCGGTTCCCTTGTACTTTCTATTTTTTCACATGTACTTTTACCCTTTCCAGGTTTTGCATCGGCCGAACGGGCAGAAAATACAAATGTTACGTCATCTGCAAATAAATGTTTATATTTCTCATCCCCATGAGTTTCTCTACCATCTTGACATTTTGATTCATCTTCGACCTTTTTACCTTCCTCTTTTTTTTTACCTTCCTCTTTTTTTTTACCTTCAACCTTTTTACTTTCCTCTTTCAGCTTCATAACACTTTTTCTAATTTTATTAAACTTTGGTATATATGTCCACTCGCTTTTTCCATCACTTACTAAACAAGATTCCAATATTAATTTTTTTATATCATATGGTATCTCATGGTGTTCAAAAATACCATTATCCTTGTATAAAATTAATTTATAATGGTTTCCTGTATGTTCAGTCATAATATAATAAGCCGGTTTAAAATATCCTTTATCTTCTACAAATTTTAGAACAGAATCGCCACAATTAATAACATTATCACCCCCACTATGATATGGGTTTTCACCGGTTTTTCCAAAAGTTTCACTAGAAAATATAATAAGTTTAATATTTAATAAATATTCCAATGTTTTAATAGCCCATGAATCTGCCCAATATCTAGATGTTTTAATAAAATCTTGCAATTGTTCAATAGTTTCAATATCTTTCATAAATTTTACTTCGACCAAATGACCTTTTGTTATTTCAATATCTTCATTTATTTTTTTATTTAAATTAATCCACTCAATTTTAGATTTTTTCATATTTTCCTTGATATTTTTTATTTCAACTACAATTTTTTTAAGATTTTCTTCATCCTTTGTTCTCTGTTGTTCTTTTATTAATTCTTTACCTTTTTTCTTGTTTTTTTTCCTATTTGAATCATATTCACTTTTTTTTACAGATAATTCATTATTTTCTTTGACCAGATTTTTATTAAACATTACATATCTTTCTCTATATGTATTTAAAATTTGGTCGTCTACCTGGTTAGCCAATATTGTCCTTAATTCACCAACATTTGTATCCAATCCCTTTAATTTCAAACCTTCTCTTAAAACAGCAAAGAAACAGTCACCATTAGATTCAACATCCTTTATAGAATAATTATTATTTGTCATAAATTTCTGCATCCAATTTTCTAAATTTTCTTTATCAACACCTTTCCTTTCTTCTTCGGCATCAATTTTATGCTGCTTTTCTTCTTTTTCTTGTTCATCATCCTTAAATGGAAATTTTAATTGACCCTCTTCTTCTTCCTCTTCTTCCTCTTCTTTTTCTTCTTCTTCTTCATCATTCGATTTGTCAGACGGTATTTCAACATCTTTCATTTTAGTGATGAGATATTCTTTATTAATAAATGAAAATAACAATGGGTCTTCTAATTTATTTATATCAATATCACCCTCTGCATCATATAAAATAGATTCTTCATCCTTATCAAATTCAAATACACCAACTCTACTTAATACCTTTTTACCATTTACTAAATACAATGAAATATAAAATACACCCTCATTTTCATATTTTTTATTTACATTACCAACAGCTACTAAACACTTTGTATCATGGGTTTTGCATACATACTGTGTAGCATTTAACTCTACATCATTTGTATCTATTTTTTTAACTTCAGAATAATTAATTTTATTTTTCAACTCTGAAACAACCATTTATATTTTAGTTATATATTTTAAAAATAAAGTTAATTATTTATATTTAAAATTATTCAATTTATTAATTCATTAATATTACAAATTTTTGTAAATAAGAGTCCAAACTTAACTCTTCCATACAATTCCACAAATATTTTCTTTTCATTACTATTTCAATATTTATTGGTTCTATCTCAAACAAAGTTATTTCATTCGCCAATTCATCTTTCCTTTTTTTCCGGGTTGAAATATCATAATAATTACATATATGAATCAAATCGGTTTTTAAATAATTATCATTATATTCCATTTCTAAAGCCATAAAATTATCCAAATTTATAAAACCATTTGTTTTGTTTTCGACTTTTTCATTTACGAGACTTAATAAATCATCAATCGATACATCACTTGAATCTTTGACTTTTTCATTAAATTCTATTGTTATTGACATTTAATTTATTATATAAAAAAATCTTTAATTCGTTTTAATATTCTATAAACTGACTATTCATCCAATTCCAATTCTTCCAATAGGTCTAAGTAACTAAAAATACTTTTTGATGGTAAAGAAATATAATCTTTCTTAGATGAACTCGAAATATCCTTAATATGAGACAAAATATCAGACCACTTTTCATGTTTACTTATAACACTAAACCCATTCTCTACTAAGATAATAATATTTGAAATAATTTCATGTACTTCATCTCCTTTATGTTCAATAACTAGTTTTTCTTCTACCATAATTTTTAATTTCAGTATTAGGTCAATAATTTTGTCAACACCAACAACACCTTCTAACATCAAATTTACAAAGAACAATCCCATTGATTTTCTTTTACCATTTTCTTTGTTATTATCACAAAATAAGTCATAATCTTCGTGTGATTTTACAATTACAATTTCTTTAAAAATCTGGGAAAATGTTGTAAAATTATTTTTAGAAATAACATTAAATATTTCATATTCTTCACTTAACTCTTTATATAATCTTGCATATAATCCAGAACAATATTTATTCATTGAACCAATATCAAAAATTAATCTACCAATTTTATTAAAATCTTCTTCTCCAAAGTTTGTTTTACATTTTTCAATATTTTTCTTAATTTCAATTGTCTTTTCGTCATATTTTACCTTTGTAATTTGGTTTAATAATTTACGAATAATGTCAATTTCTTGCATAATACCTTCGTTATTTTTCTTCAATTCAGTTTGTTTAAAATTTCTAATAGCATCCCAATCATCATCCGTAATCTTCTTTTCAACATTTCTATAATTTCTTTGTTTTTGTCTTTGTTTGTTTTTTTTTCTAAAATCAGGCGTTTTATTATACGACGGAGCTCCTACTTTATGCGCTAAAAAACTAATAATATTCATTACATCATCAGGTAATGTCACCTCAACATTACAACAAATAGATCTAATTTTTTCATCACTTATTCTTGTTCTTTTTAAAGAAGCCATTTATATATTATTAATTATTTACAAAATATTTATATCAATTTTTTAAATATATAAAATTGAAAAGACACTTAAACGTTTTTATATATATTATAATAAGATAAAATGAGTAATAAAATTGAAACTTGGGATGATGAAGAACTGGATTTAAAAACCACGTTATTAAGAGGTATTTTCGCGTATGGTTTTGAAAAACCTTCGCCTATACAACAAACCGCTGTAATTCAAATGACGCGAAGCGATAAGGAAGGAAAACGTAAAGATATTATTGCACAAGCACAGTCTGGTACAGGTAAAACTGGTGCATTTTCGGTATCTATTTTACAAATTATTGACGAAAAAAAACCAGTTACACAAGCTCTAATTCTAGCACCAACGCACGAATTAGCTAATCAAATTTTGGAATGTATTAATGAATTGGGAAGATATTTAAATGTTGTGACACAACTATTGGTAGGTGGTACATCGGTTGAAGGTGATAAAAGAAAATTAGATAAAAATACTCCTCATATTGTTGTTGGAACAGCAGGAAGAGTTCATGATATGATTAGAAGAAAATATTTACAGATTGATGATATGAGTGTTTTAGTTTTGGATGAAGCCGATGAAATGCTCTCATCCGGCTTTAAAGAACAGATGCATAATATTTTCAGATTTATGCCTAATGAAATCCAAATTGGTCTTTTCAGCGCAACAATGCCCGAAGATTTAAAACAACTTACCTCAAAGTTTATGAGAAATCCTATCGAAATTTTAGTGAAAAATGATAATCTTACATTACAAGGTATTGCACAATATTTTATTAGTCTTGAAAATGATAAACAAAAATTTATGACTGTCCAAGATTTATTTTCACAATTATCTATTTCACAGGCAATTATTTATTGCAATAGTGTAAAAAGGGTCAATGATTTAGAAGCTGCTATGAATGAAGATGGGTTTCCATGTGCAAAAATTCATGGTAAAATGGATGAAAAAGAAAGAACTAAAACTCACAAGGAATTTAAAAGTGGTAGTTGTCGTGTCCTAGTTACTTCTGATTTATTTGCTAGAGGAATTGATGTACAACAAGTTAGTATTGTTATTAATTTTGACGTTCCTAAATGTGAACATACTTATTTGCATAGAATTGGTAGGTCGGGTAGGTGGGGTAGAAAGGGAATCGCAATTAATCTTTTAACAAAATATGACGGAGCTAGACTAAAACAATTTGAAGAATATTATAATACAGAGATTATTGAGATGCCCTCTGATTATGCTACACATTTATCAAATAATTAATTCACATGTTAATTTTAAAAATATTATAAAAATATAATATTTTTCGTAAAATAATGAAAATTTAAATACTTTGTTTTTTTAATGATTGATAAAATTTATGATAATTTTAAATTACCAATAGAATATTGTGAAAAAAGTGAAAAAATTATGGAAAATCTTGATCAAGATTTAGAACTTACCAAAAAAAATGTTGGTAGCGAAATTTCGGTTTATGAAAAAATATTAAACCCTACTACAAAAATTGGAAAACAATGCATTAAACCATTCTCACAAAATTATACAACAGATATATCTTATTTAAAGGATACGCAAAAATTATACGAATCCATAGATACACTTGAGATAGACAAAGAAACAATTGAAAATACTTGGGAATGTTATACTATAATTAAAACGGATGATAATTTTTATGATAAATATCAATATATTGAATGGGATAAATTTAAATGGTTGAATCAATTCTCAACTTTTTTATTTGTTTTAAGTCTTTATAATTTATCGTCTCCCCTCATTAATTTATGTTCACCATTATTTATTCTAATTATCCCATTCATTATTTTAAAAATTATGAGAATGCCGATTACAGTTGAAACATATAGTAAGATTCTTTTACAACAATTAAAAAACCATGCTATTGGTAAAATTTTTACACAATGGAATACTGTCAAATCAACACAGAAAGTATATTTATTATTTTGCGCTGGATTATATATTTACAATATTTACAACAACATATTATCTTGTAGGAAATTCTACAGAAATACCAAAAACATTGGAAAAACATTTGATAATATATCAAATTATTTAGATCATACTATCAACCATATGGATTATTATTCAAATAAAATTTCCAAATTAGAAAGTTATAATGAATTCAATATTACTCTCAAATCATACAAGGAAAAATTAACTCATTATAAAAATAAAATAGATAGTTTACCGAAAAACAAATTATCCTATAAAAATATTCTTTATTTAGGAAACACTATGAAAGAATTTTACTATATTTATAATTCCAGTGAATTCCAAGATATATTACAATATTCATTTGCATTTAATGGTTATTTAGATGTCACAAATAGTATTAAAAAACAAATAAAAGAAAAATCATTGAACAAGGTTAAAATTTTGAAAAATAAAAAATCCACATTAAAATTCAAAAACTTTCACCACCCGTTAATTGAAGAAGAAAAAGCTATTAAAAATAATATTTCTTTGAAGAAAAATAAAATTATTACGGGTCCAAATGCATCCGGAAAAACAACACTGTTAAAATCATGTGCTATAAATATTTTATTATGTCAACAAGTTGGATTTGGTTATGTAGAAAGTGGTAAAATTACACCGTTTCATTATATACATTGCTACATGAATATTCCTGATACAAATGGACGAGATTCATTATTTCAAGCCGAAGCCCGACGGTGTTTGGATATTTTAAATCACATGGATGAAAATAAATATAAAAGACACTTTGCTGTATTTGATGAATTATACTCTGGTACAAATCCTTATGAAGCTATTAGTAGCGCATACTCATATTTAAGATATATTTCCAAAAATACAAATGTAAAATTCATTTTGACAACGCATTATATTAAATTATGCGAATTGATGAAACAAGACAAAAAGAAAACAGAAAATTGTAATATGGAAACAATTATTAATAATGATAACCCAACTTACAAATATAAAATCAAAAAAGGCATCTCTAAAATTAAAGGAGGTGTTTGTGTATTAAAACAATTGTTTTATCCCGAAAAAATTATTATTAGTACTAAAAATATTTTAGAAAAAATATAAAATATATAAATTAATAAAAAATACGTATAAAAAAATGAATTTTATTATTTTATATAATTAAATGAGAATATTAGTTTTAAGTGTAGGTATAACAGTTTTAACAACAACATTGCTTTTTGTTTATTTCAGAAATAAAATGGCAAATATGGATCATAAAGTTAATTTGGTGTTAAAAACAATACAAGACCATCAACAAAATATAGCCAAGCAAGATTTTTTAAGACAACAACATATGCAACAAATGGGTCAACACATGATATACGAAGAAAGAGACGAAGAAGAAAATAATGAAGAATCATTTAAAGAAGAAGTCGAACACAATAATGTTCCACTTATTGAAGTCTCTGATTTAGAAGAAAAAAATAACATTGAATTTAGTGATTCTGATTCCGATTCCGATTCTGAATCAGAATCGGAAGATGAAGAAGAAATGACGGTTAAACAACTTCCGGTAGATGAATTAAATTTTGGTAAAAAAGTAGAAAATCAAGAAGAAAATCAAGAAGAAAATCAAGAAGAAAATCAAGAAGAAAATCAAGAAGAAATAGTAGAAGAAATCCAAGAAGATTTAGAACAAATCGACTATTTTTCATTATCTAAAGTAAAATTACAATCCTTGTGTGAAGAAAGAAATATTTCGGAATATAGGAAGAGTCATAATAAATCAAAGTTGATTGAATTACTATCTAACAATTAAATTATTTTATCTTAAATTAATATAAATGAGTTGGGCAACATGTTATGCTGGATGCAATAATATACATTCCGAGAAACCCGCATTAATGTCAGATGGTAGGTTTAGTACAAACTGGGATCCTTCCTGTGAAGCTAATAATAGACTTAAAAAGTTTTTGAAAATCGAAACAAACTATGATTATAGACAATATCTAATGAAAGAAGGATTAAATGTAATTAAAGCTAATAGAAAAGAAGCATTAAACCATAATAAATACAATGATTTCTATAGCAATGAATTGGATAATCACAATAAATATATTTTTAATGGTGTTCAAGACAATAGTCAACCATTTGGATTCGAAAATTCAGATTTGAAAAATTTATATTTATCAAGACAACAATTAAATGCAAGAAAAGAGGCTCCTATTATTAGAATGCCGCAAATGAAATAAAAAAAAGATTTAAAAATATATAATTATTTATTACTTATATATTTATGAAACTATTGAGTATTGATGTAGGAATTAAAAATTTGGCGTTTTGTTATTTAAATATTACAGATAAAGAAAAATTCGAAATTATAAAGTGGGATGTGGTTGATTTGTGTAATTCAGATAAAAATATATGTTCTGGTATACAAAAAAATAAAAAACCATGTACTAATGCAGCAACATTTACCAAAAATAACGTTTATTATTGTAAAAAACATGCCAAAAATGTGAATTTTAAAATTCCTCCAACAGAATTATCTATAAAAAAAATTAAAAAATATAAAGTCAGCAAATTAAAGGAACTTTGTACTGATTATGACATATCCTATAATTATATTAAGGGCTTACCATATAAGAAACAATTAACTGATAAATTATTAGTAGATTTGTCTAACAATTACTTAGATAAAATTTATTCTACCAATGCAAACAATTTTAATTTAGTTAATTTAGGTTGTAATTTAAAAGAAGCATTTAATACCATTTTTAAGTACGATGAAATTGATACTGTTATTGTTGAAAATCAAATTGGTCCTTTGGCTTTAAGAATGAAATCCCTACAGGGTATGATAATGCAACATTTTATTGAAAATAAAATTACCAATATTTTTGAAATTTCTTCTAGCAATAAATTACGCGATTTTTTAAATGGTAAAAAAACAACCTATGCGGAAAGAAAGAAAATCGGCATTGTTAAAACTAGAGAACTCATTTCAAACAATATAAATCTAAAAAAATGGATCACACATTTCAATACTCACAAAAAAAAAGATGATTTAGCAGATTGTTATCTTCAAGGATTATGGTACATCAAACATAAAATCTAAGTATTTATTATAATATGAGCACAAAAGAAGCAGACTCTGAAGTGGCAAACTTCAACAGTGAAATCGCAGCACAGCCATATAAAAAACCTTCATCTGTCGCTGATCGAGACGCTGATCGAGAGGTAGAAAAATTTATACAACAAGGGGAAAAGGATGAGCGAAGGAGACGGGTTAGAGCACAGAAATACGGTCGTAAATTTAAGACCATTGAACAATTAAAAAAAGAAGAAGGAAAAAAAGGAGGAAAAAGAAAAAAACGTTCAAAAGGAAGAAAAAGAAAATCTAGGAAAAAAAGGAAAACAAAAAAGAGAAAAACAAAAAAGAGAAAAACAAAAAGGGGTTATAGGGGAAAATCCCCAAAGAGAAAAAAATCCCGCAAAAGATAAAAGGGGGTCTGGGGGAATTCCCCCAAAAAATAAAATATATATTATGCGTATTACTTAAAATTAAATGTTCTATTTATAATCATAATGGAAGAAATTAATCTTAACATCTCGGAAACACCAAAATTAGTAGTTAATCAGAAAAATGACCATGGTACAATTAAAATTTCAAACATTCCCGAAAATGTTTCTAATAAAAGTGTCAACTTTGGAGGTGGTATGGATTTACTCATGAATCCAAAAATCCAATCCAGACCCAATAGTCCAAAATCGGATATTAATTTGACCGATATTAATGATTTAGAAAGAGATTTAACCAAAACTAGTGCAAAAGAAATGAGAGAAAAAGTATTTAGTTCAATACCTTCATTTGGAATTAATACTTCAAAAGATGACATTAAAGGTGTTTCATTTAACCCAGTTATTGAAGAAGTTCATGTTAATTTAGGAGAAAAAACAAATAATTTAGATGGAAAAAATGAATCATGGGACGGATTTAAAAAGTTTAACGATATTCCGGTTGACCCAAATATTACTATTGAAAAACCCAAAAGGTCTCCACAAGAAGTTTTAAAAGAAAAACTTATTTATTTGAGAAAATTAGAAGCTTTAGAAAAACAAGGTGTACCAATGACTAAAAAATATTCAATGGATTCCAATTTAGACGAAATGAAAGGTGAATTTGAAATGATTAAATCTGAAAAAGAAAAGAAAAGTAGTGTAAAATTCCAAGGTAAAATGCTTATGGCTTGTGTGTCAGGATTAGAATTTTTAAACCAAAAATTTGACCCTTTTGACCTTAAACTTGATGGTTGGGCTGAATCTGTACATGAAAATGTAGATGATTATGATGATGTTTTTGGAGAATTACATGAAAAATACGGTGGTAATGCAAAAATGGCCCCCGAACTGAAACTTTTATTCATGTTAGGTGGTAGTGGCTTTATGCTTCATATGACAAATACAATGTTTAAAAGTTCGATGCCTGGCATGGATGATATCATGAGACAGAATCCGGATCTTATGCAACAATTCACCAGAGCAGCTGTAGATACAATGGGTAATCAAAATCCCGGATTCGGTAATTTCATGTCAGGTGTTATGGGAGGAGGTCAGGGAAGTCCCCAAATGCAAGTTCCTCAAATGCAAGTTCCTCAAAGACAAGCACCACAAAGTAGACCAGATATTAGTTTCGCAAGAGGTTCTCAAAAAAGACCTGAAATGAAAGGACCAAGTGGAGATGTTAATTCACTTCTATCTGGATTAAAAACCAAAAGCATTAACATTAAAAAGGATGGTTCTAGTACAGTAAGTGTTTCCGAATTAAAAGAAATGAAAAAAGATTTAGAAAGACCCAAAAAATCTAGAAGAAAAAACAGTGAAAGAAATACTATAAGTTTGAACTTATAAATGTTTATCCATCATATATATATTTTTTATAATAATATATATAATGGTATTAGGTTTCATTATTTATGAATCCCTAGATTTAATGTACAATGCTACAAAATTAACTATAAATGTAATATTAGGTACATATAATTGGTATTTTGATATTAAACACCACCAACCGGAAGATAGATTTTTATTATTAGAAAATAAGATAGATGAACTAACAAAACAAATTGAATTAGTAAATTTGAAAAATATTAATTTTTCCTAGTATACTTTTTTTTCAATATCCTTTTCACACCTTTTTTCTTTTTTTTAGTTTTTTTCTTCCTTCTCTTCCTCTTCTTTGTTTTACCACCTATTTTAGTTTTCCCTTCATTCCAAGCTAACCCCAAATTACTAATCAATGTATAAACATCTCTATCCATTATGTCCTTTCTTTTATTACAGGATGAACCAATTGAAAATGGGCTACTCGACGATTCTCCTTTTTTTAAATAAAATTTAATATAAACTTCAATATTTATAATAGATTTATTAAAAAATATTTTTTGAAATATATTATCAATTTTTTTTTTAACATGAATTTCTTCTGGAATTTTTGTTTTTAATTTTTTATTTCTATAATCCAAATATCCACTGTCGGATAATATTTTTTTTATAATAAATAATTGTCTAATCAATGGGTTTTTTAAAAACCCCCTTCCTATTTTTCCTTTAATATAAGTAAATATTTTACCGTTTTCTCTTGGTGTAATACCTATTTTTTCTTTCATATAAATAGAAATATACTGCATAATAACGTCTACAAAACCAATTGCTTCTTTGTTTAAAGAAGAACCATATGCGTCCTCCAACCCAAATATATCTTCCTTTTTTAATAATTTTTCAAAAAAATATTTTTTTCTACCAACACTTTCTCCATAAAATTTTATTAAATAAGACTTTGTTTTATTTAAAAGGTTATCATTCTTTTTTAATTTTCCTTTTATGTAAAATAATTTATTTATATCTTTTTGTGTGTAATTGTTATTACTTTTATTACTATTCAAAATTTTTAAGTTTTCAAGCATTAAATCTTCTATCAAAAATATTTCATTATTTTTTTTAAATTTTCTGTTTTTATCTCTTCTTCTAGTATCTCTTATAACATTTTTATCAATATTTATATCGGTTTTTGTATTAAAAGAATTTGACATTCTCCATTCTTTCATATTTTCAAATTTATATTTGTTTTTATCAACATATTTTGGTATCATATTTTTTCTTAAAAATATATTTTTTAAATATGTAAATACTTTATCTTTTATTATTTTTTCATCTTGTATAGTACTATCAATATCAATAATTAAGCTTTTTTGTGTATATCCCAATAAATATTTTCGGTCAATATTTTTTAATCCTTTCTTTTTTGTTTTTGTTTTACCTTCGATATTTAAATAATCGATTTCTTCTTCTTCAATTTCATCTAATAAAAAGTCGATATCATAGAGCAATTCACTACCTCCTCCTCCATATTTTTCTGTATTTTTTTGTTTTATTTGATTATTAATAAAACGATTTAAATATCTATTTGTCAATAAATTTCTTCTTTGAGACAATGAAAATTCTGGTGTTATTTTTGTTATAATTGCTGTCATACCATTATAAATATTTTTTTTATTAGTGGGATCACTATATATAATCCTATCACCAATCATTAATTCTATTTCTAAAGGATCATTATTCTTAAATTTTGGTATTTCATTCCAAGTAAATGGGATATGATTCATTGAACCTTTTTTTAATTCGGATGTTCTATAAAAAATATTTAAATTATAACGCATAATATAAATAAATGAGATAAAAATTACATTTATTTATTTTAATTTTCCATCTTCTTTTGCCTTTTTCAATATTTTCATTGCCTTTTTAACTTCATCATCACTTACTTTACCATCGCCATCTAAATCTAAAATATCCTCGAATACCTTCCAACTTTCAGGTAATATGCAAAACTTACTTCTTTCATGAAATAAATGTTGTGTTAAAACAATAAACATAGTTGTTAATATCAATGACGTTATTATATCCCTTGTACCCATCCAACATATAGCAAATAATAATATCTGTCTAGCTATTGAACTTTTTAAATAAGATTCTTGGGTTTTACTTAACTTTATTGATATATATTTTGAACCTATATTTAGTAAAATCATAACAAGCCCCGCAAAAAATTTACTATTATTCAAATTATTCAAACCATTTTTTATACTTGAAAAAAAATCTGCATTTTTGGTAACCTTAACCATTATATATATATTAATAAAAAAATATATTATCTCCTAGAATTCACGGACATTATTTCACTACTTAATTTCATTTTTCTATCCATTTCTTCCCGATGCTTAAATTCGATATGTTTAGGAATATTCTTTACAAATAAACTCCCAACAGTTTTGTTTTCATATAGTTCTTTATTAGTTCTTTCTGCTAAATCTATGATATTAACCGGCACGGGCATTTCTGTTACGTCTAAATTATAATAACCAACCATACCTTCCATTATATCTATATTACAATCTATTTTTATTTTGTATAAAACCACTATTACACCTAAACACACCAATAAACAATTATTTATACCTGATTTACTTGAATATAATATTAAAGCTAATGATAATAGCTTAAATGTTAATGCATTTTCTGATTTTCTCAAAAAACGTAAATAATCACAAGGCATTGCATATAAGGAAACAACTATAATCAATAATAGTAAAACTTTTTTATTTTTCAAACCTTTCATTTATATATTAATATTATATTTATTTCAGTTTAAAATATAAAAAAAAATCTATATTTTTTATAAAGATATGTCACTTCAATTTTCAGAAATCAGTTTTAAGGAAGAACCTAATATAAAACCAAATAAGGAAAACGTAAAACAAAAAAAGAGAAAAAACCGAACAATTAAAAAAAGAAAACCTCATGAAAATATTGAACTCGATGAAAATAGTGGTAATTTAGGACAATATTACAAAAATCCATCTACGAATCATTTTTTAAATAACGATGGTGAATCTAACGATGGTGAATCTAACAATGGAGAATCTAACAATGGTTTAGCAAACTTTGATTCTCTTTCAGAAAATAATCAAAATGAGTTTCCTGAAAGACCTCAAATTACACAATATCCTCCTGAAAATGAAGATGAAAATACTGAAGAAAATTTTGATTATAATCCAAATATAACACCTTACGCATCAGAAAATTTTTCAAATAATTCATCAGAAAACAATTCATCCTACTATGAACACTTTGTACCCAATTTCTCAACTGCAAATGATTCTCAACAAATTAATGGAGTAAATAATGAATTGATGCAAAAATTAAATAACATTTTACACCTTCTCGAAGAACAAAAAGATAACAAAACTTCTAACGTAACCGAAGAACTTATTCTTTACCTGTTTTTAGGAGTTTTTATTATTTACACGGTAGATTCCTTTGCTAAAGTTGGTAAATATACAAGATAATATTATAATTTATTATTTTATATAAATTATAATGGATTCAATCAAAATTAACAAACTTGGAAGTAATAATGAAATAGTAGATAAAATAAATAATATATATTTCAGAGATATTATTGAGGCTAAAATAACTTGGTCAGGTCTTTCACATTCAAACTTCACAGTTGACATTAGTGGCACTAATACAAACACGCATAAATTTAGAATTTATGATAATCAAATTTACAACCTCTTTACGATAGATTTATCTAAAACAAAAGTTGATACAACATATTTAATAGATATTTCTAACGGTACTATCAAGTCCGCCGAATTTCAAGTTAATAGACCAACGTTTAATAATATAGATATTTCCTATAACATTTTTAAAATTGATGAAGAAAATCAAATTGTTAAACAAGGTGACCCAAATGTTTACATTAAATGGGATTATAGTGGAAATATTGACATGTATGAAGTAGAATTAAGTTGTAATAAATTTACAATACCCACTAATAAAAGAACATTACCTGGTGAAAATTTTACAAATTATAAAAATCAATTTACATATAATAATATTAAAAAAACACAACAAATTATTTGGGATATTTCTTTTAATGATATTTCCGGTAATAATAATTTTAGTTTCAACGACCATAGTGATTTTTTCAAAGTTATAATAAAAGATGTTGATCCTAGTAATAACATATCTAATAAAGATTTATCGGCTGTTGATATATCTTCCGCAAAATTTAATATTATTGCTCCCGAATTTAAAGTATTTGAAATAAGGGATGAAACAGGTAACGATATTAATGATAGAAAGATTGCTACACAAGGTAGACATGTTAAAATTATATGGGATTATAGTGGTAATATCCACGACATTATAATAGAACTATCAAATAATAGTATACAAAATAACAAAATAAATATTACCAATGGTTTATCTTCTAGTGATTTATCTTATAATTGGTTTATACCTTTTGATAATGATATTAGTGGTAGTAACTATAAAATTATTTTGAAAGCATGTAAGAGTCATTATGAAAGTCCGGAATGTAATATTTTAAACCACGTTAATCCAAAAGAATCTAACACGTTTGATATTTCAAACATCAACCCTATTCATATTACTTATACAAATACTTACAATCAAAAAGAAACAATTGATTTAACACCTTTATCTATAAGGAAAGATAGTAGTAAATGGTTTCGTGGTATTCCAAGTATTCCAGACTTACTATATTTTTATGATACCATAGATATTTCTTGGAATGAAACTACTCCTTTAACCAAGGGATATCAAGTTAAAATTGATATATCTGGATTAGATGTTAACTATCGTAAAAATATTTTATTTCATGAAGTAAATGCATCGAATCCTGCAGCTGATACAGAGTTTCCAAACGGTGTTTTTAAAAAGACTTTTGATTTAAGTTTAAATGAACATGGTGAGTTATATTTCAACAATAATTATATGATTGTTGTTTCTAAAGATGGTAAAGAAAACTTCTTTTCACCACCTTTTAAAATTAATAGACCAGTATTTAATAATATAAACTATAAAATTCAAAAAAAACCAAATAGTAGAGTCGAAACTTTTGATATATCTGGTCAAGAAATTTCACAAGGCGATAGAATAACAATTAATTGGGATTATAGTGGTAATATAAAAGATGTAGATTTAGAATTATATAGTCATAACTACACAATACCCGTTAATAACATTTTAGATGATAATAAAAATGTGAGTATTGATAATGTAGTAAAAACAGCTAGTTTTATTTGGGATGTTTCTTATAATGAAATTAGTGGAAATAGTTTTTATACAGAATTTCCTGAAAATAAATATTTTAAAATCATATTGAAAGATAAAGATCCTAGTAATAATATTACAGCAGTTGATTTATCTTCATCTAAATTTAATATAATTGCTCCAAGATTAGGTAAAATAACATTAATAGATGAAACTGGTACTGATGTCAAAAAATCAAGAAAAATAAAACAAGGTAAAAATTCAAAAATAGAATGGGATTATAGTGGTAACATAAATAATATCCAATTAGAACTTTCAAATAATATTATGAACATATGTCCATATAAAATAGTTGGTATTAATAATTCTACAAATACATTTACACTTGATAATGTTGACGATTTAAATATTGGAGATGAATTAACATTTAAATCAACTTCTACATTACAATTTGAAAATCTTAAACATGATGGCAAATATATTATAAGTACGGTAAACTCTATAAATAAAACAATTTATTTATCCGTTTTTTTAGATGTATCATATAATGTAATGGATATATCATTTAACCAAGATTCTTTAACATTAAATACCGTTGAAAATTTAAGCGTTAATGATAAAATTAAATTGTTTTTTGATTCACCTCCATTTACAGCTGGTAATCAAAGTATGACTTTAACGGAAAAAGAATATCAAATAGCTGAAATGTACCAAAACAAAATAAGATTAAAAGAAATTGGTGAAATGAATACAAAATGGATTGATATAAGTACAAATGATTTGGATGAGTTTGGTTCACGCGAAGGCGAACCCAACATGAGTGATTTTAACATATATATAAAAAAGGACTTTACAAATGATTTTCCTGAAAATAATTTCACATTAGAAAAAGCTTGTGGTAAATTATATAGACTAAAAAATTTGTCTATTTTATCTTCTGTTATAAATGATGGTAATTTCACATATACGGTTCCTATAAATGATGGTATAAAGGGTGAAAATTTTAGTATTGTAATAAAACCTATAACAGGTGGATATCAAAATTTATCTTTAGTTGATAAAATTGATAATTCGATTCTTGATTATGTATTTGATATTTCTCACAATAGATTTTTAAAAATAGAAGTTTTTGGTGATAAAACAAATGCACCTGTTAGTTTTGAATACAAAATCTATACTATATCAGGTAAAGATATTACACTAGAAGGTATATATGGTTTAAATATTGGAGATGAATTAGTATTTAACAATCAAAAAAATAGTTTTATAAGTAGTGATACTGTAAACAATTTAGAACCATTAAAAACATATAAAATAAAAACTATAATAGGTAAAAAAATAACAATAGTACCAGGAGACATCGTAAATGTAGATGATGTTAACGCTATTACTATTACAACAACCGAAATATACAATAGTATGTTTGAAAAAAAAATAAATGGGAATAAATTTTTATTATTTTTTAAAAGAAATAATATTTTAAAATTTAACATATCTAGAGAAGCATTGGATGTTGGTTATAATTTTTTATTAGTTGGACCATTATCCAGACAGGAACCTCCTGAAAATTCTTTAACAAATTTAAATTCATGTAGTAATGTTAAAGTTAATTTATATGTATTTGAAATTCAAATAAACATGATTTTTGAAGAAAAGAAAAATAGTAAACAAAAATTTGATATTGAGAACAATGAAGATTATTATTTATTATTAAGAAGTAACGATAACAACAAATATTATGATATAAGTAGCAATATATTTAAAATAAAATACTTTGATGATTGTGAAAAATTTCCTTTTGGGAGATTTAATAATTCAAAAACAAATTTAAAACTCTATCCATTTTTGGATAGTGGAAATACTATACAAGGTCGAAATCCTATATTTAATAGTTCTATACAAGTAAAAAAAAGTTCGAGAATGAGTTATATTAGTAGAAATAGATATATTGATAGATAATTTTTAATTGTCTGTTTTTAGATTGTGGTAATTACCATGATATTTAAAACCAGGGCGTTGTAGGATATTTCGAGATAATGGTGGAGGTGAAAATGTGGAAGAATTTGGTTCCAACGTACTTTGTTGTAAGATAATAGGTCTGAACTGAGATGGACAAGATGCCTGTCGCAAATTAGTAGGAATAGCTCTTATAGAACCACTTGAAGTTGCGCGCCTCATTTCTTGTGTACATGACCTAAATGCAAAATCGGCATTACATTCGTTAGCATCCATGGAAAGTGATTGTTCTGCGTTAAACCCAAATGATTCTCCAACAAGTTCAGCATTCATATTTGCAGCTAGAAAGAAACAAACAACACCATCTTTCTTTGCATCTTCAATTGCTTTCTTCAAAATCGACCTGTTACAAATTACAGATTTATTATCCTGACCATCGGTATTTAGAGCAAAAAGCCCCATAACATTTGGTACAATACCGTTTTTAGTATTTTTATTTCTATAGTCAATAACCTGTTTGTGAAGTCTTTTTACGGCCATTGTGGCCGTATCATATAACTTTGTCATTCCTCTAGGCTTTGCCCAATCATTTGTCTCTCTTTGTGAGATAATAACATCATTAAATTCTACATTTTCCATTCTTTTATAAGTATTTGTATCGAAAAATGTGACACTAATATTTCCTTCCTGACCATTATTAATACAATCAGATGTGATATTTTTGACCCATTCATAACAACCTGTTGCAGAAGCTTTTTTCATATTTTCCATTGAACCAGAACAATCGCCACAATAACTTGCAATTACAGCTTGTGGAGGAACAGTTGGACGAAGTTTTTCTTCAGAACGTTTTACGTTAGAGAGACAAGACAACATTATTTATAATTTGTATAAGTTCTTTGTTTTTTTTATTTATTGTATCTATTGATACAATAAATAAATCAATTTTTTATTAAAAAATCTTTGTCTATTTTTTTGGTTTATAAAAAATATATAAATATTCATTATCATGTCTACAAGGACCCATATCAATTTTACCTTTTAATCTAAAACCTAAATTCTTTGCCTTTAAAATAATATCATTTATTGGTTCCATATAATATTTATGTTCATTTCTAATGGCTAAAGGACCTTCATCTTCTTTAATTGTTTCAATAAAATAACCAATGTTTTTATCTTTATCCAAAGTAAAATCACTTTTATATTGGAAATTATCGAATTTTACATAACTCTTTGTTATTCTTTTATTTGTATATTTCTGAGGGTCTATGGTAAAAACATCATTAGCTTTAACTCTTGGGTTAAATTTTTCTCTGTCCATTAAATGAACCGCCATATAACCTCCCGGTTTTAACCATGTATAAATATTGTGAAATAAACCCTTTTTATCTTGTATATAATATAATTTCTTATTAAACATTAAAACATGAGACAATGATAATTTATTAATTTGATATGAATGTGTAACATCGCCATGTATAAAATTCAAAGTTGGGTGTTTTTTTTTACATCTTTCAATCATTTCAAATGAAGAATCTAACCCTGTTACTTTGAATCCTTTTTTATGTAATAATTTCACATGATTTCCAGTACCACAATTAATATTTAATATATTACTTTTATTGTCAATATCAGTTGTTTTTATAAGTTCATCGATTTCATATTTATTTTTTACAATATCAAAAAACAAAGAATCATAAATAGAACAATAAAATTTACTCCAAATATCTTTTCCTTTTACATAAATAAAATTTTTACCATTCATTTTTTTATCAATAATATTTACGTTATTATTCATACTTTCTTTAAACCCTTCTCGGAAATCATGTTCATTAGAAGCGAACCCTTCCTTTATATGTTTATACATTGGTATATATTTAAAGTAAATATTATGTATTAAAAACATAAAAACAAAAAATAAAATTATGCATATTTTTAAATTCAAAACTTTAATAAGTTCCATTATATGTACAATGCTATTATTTTTTATATAAAAAGATTATAATGAATAGTATTGACATAAATGATAAAAGAGATGTTAAGGAATTTAAGGGTATTGTATTTTCAAAATATAAAAAATCGGATGCTAAAAAGGAATTGCTAAAAGCAATAGTAAATAATAAAATAGAACAATCTTGTTATTGGGTTTCCGAATTTGTTTGTTCTGGTCATTTTTCTGAAATATGGGAAATAATATTAACTGTAATAAGTAAAAATATACATTTAGGAAATCCAAAATTACCAATTTATATTGAATTAAGATTTAACGAATTCAAAAATATTATAACTAATGGATATGTTGGCAATGAATTAAAATTAAGGAATAATCCTAAAATTAGAATTTTATTCGCAGAAATTGTTTCTATTCTGTGTTTATCCAAAAAAAAATTAGCTTTTGATAATATTAAAATATTGAAAGAAGAATTTAATATTGCAAATTTATCATTCAAATTAAAGGCTGATAAATTAAATTACGGTCAAAAATTTTTCAAAAGGGAGGACCCTAAAGAACTTTTTATAGGTGTTAATGAATTTGCTTATCATATTTCTAAAACTTCGTATAATAATCAATTGGCTTGTTATTGGTTGGAATGGTTGTTGGGTTATGAACAAATATGTTTCAAAGAAAATAAAATTAGAAAGGTGGGAGGAAGAAGAAATATGCCGGTACAAGAGAAATTTCAAAAGGATACAATATGGATCATATGGGAAATATTACTATATGAATCTAAACAAAAACACAATATTATACACAAAATCATTAATTCTTTATTGAATTTGTTTTGTTTAAAATATTCTCAATCCTGTCCCAAAAGAAGAAGAAATATAATTTATTTTTCCATTTCATTAATAACAGAACATGTTGATTTAAATATTAAAATGTGTAAAAATAACTCTATTGTTGCAGAAATTTCCAAAAAAATAAATGTTGTTTATAAACAAATCAAAAAAAACGAAATTACGCCGGAAACAGATTATTTGTTTAATAATTCTCTTAACGCTGGAAATCTTGAAAAAACTATTTCAAAACTTGAGAAGATGAATACTTTGATGAATGTTGTTACTAGAAATTAATATTCTACACCATCATCGCTTTTTATCTCCAATTGTTTTTCATAAATTTCGATTTTAGATTCTTTCCTTTTTAAATTTACTATTTCCAATATTTTTTTATTTTGTAATTTTTTAAATTTAATATTTTCCTTTTTTATATAAATTTTTAATATTTTTAACATGATTCTACATATTATATTATTAATAATTTGGAAAATTTTAATCAGCCCACCTGTTGTTCCTATTAATTCTATAATATTTTCAAAGTTATTTTTTCTATATTTATATAACCATAATTCTGATAACCCTCCAACTAATAATGTATTTAATATTATTAAAACCCAAATGAAAATACATTCGAATTTATTTTTAATTTTTTGACTCACATTATAATTTGGTAACTTTTTTTCATCTATAAAAATATCCTGATAATAAAGTGGTTTTGAAGCTGTATAATAGACAAATCTTGGAAAATTCCAAAAAAATATAAAAAAACACGAACTTGTTATCAAAGGTAAGTAAATTACATTTCTAGCTTCTTCAAAAAATATAAATACTATTCCGAAAAATAAAGGGAAAAAAATTCTCTTTATTTTTAATTTATTGTTACAACAACATTTTATTGAGTAGTCGCACCAACATTTAGTACACATTTACACAAAATAAAAAAATAATTTTAAATAACTTTTATAATCCTTTTGTATATGAAAAAAATTTATTTTTCTTTAAAAAATAATTTTGATTGGGAGTCATATGAAAAAAAAGTTTATAATAATATTGTAAATTCATTAGAAAAAGTAGAAGTTACTTGGGACCTAAAAGAAATGACCGAAATCCCATCTTTTACAATAATATTTAAACAAATTGCTTTAATGAAAAAAATTAAAGAAAGTATTGAAAAAAACATTGGGAAAAATATTGTTATTGTTAGTTCTGTTGAAAAAAAAAATTTTTTATTGTGGGTATTTGACTATATTTATAAACCTGTAAATGAAACAATAATTAAAAAGAACTAATTGGTCTATTATCTAACCAAAATTTAATTTTTTTGTTGTTTTTAACAGTTTCAACAATCCTTCTTAATTTTTTACAATCTTTTAATGCTTCTAATACACCTTCTTTATTGTCAAAATATTCAACTAAAAATGAATAAATTGAAACATCTGCTAATGATAACTTATTACCAATAGAAAATTGGCTATGTGTTTCATTAATTGTTAATAAATTATCAAATTTTTGTAATTTTTCTTTTAATGTTTCACAGAACCATTTTTCCATAGTGTATTTATTATATTTATTTTTTTCGACGATGTAATCACCTTTAAAATCTCTTAAATACTCACAATAACTATCTATAACTGATGATTCAATTTCATTTGAACCCATGAAATTAAATCTACGAGCAATATATCTTTCTATTGATTTGGATTGAGAAATAATAATACCATCCACTTCTAAAAATGGTACTTTATCCATGGATTTAGTTAATTTACCATCGGATTTATCTTTATCAAATTCATCTCTTGTAAAATTATATGTTGCCCAATTATTAATTTTGAGTGGATATCTAAAATCTTCATAATCCTCACCTGATGCAGCCAATAAAATTCTTGATATTTCGACAATACCCTTACCATTAAAATAAGTTAATTTCATTATAATATCATTCGTTAATTTTTTTTAAGTAATAAAAATAGTAAATAATTTTATTCGTATAATTTATATGGAATCTATTAAAAATACATTTTCTGCAATTAATCCATTTTCAAAAACAATCACTCCCATGGAAAACATAACTAATGATGTTACAGAAAGACTAGGTAATGTTACTGAAGGATTGGATAATGTTAAAAATACGGTTTCTTCAACCCTTAAAGATATTACAGAAAAATCTAACACTCTAAAAATTATGGATAAATTTTCTTTAACTCCTCCAACCGTTGAAGAAATAAAACAATCTGTTACTCCTATAAAAACAACCAGTGTATTTAGTTGGGGTACTAGATTAATTTTATTATTTATCATACTTGCATTACTTGCTACAAATTCGTATAAATATTTAGCAAAAGGGGAAGATGGATTTTTGAAGAACTTAGTTGAGTCATTTTTAAATGTTTTAGATACTATTAAAGATTTTTTTGAAAATACATTCAAAGGTACAAAATTAGGTGGTAACATAATTATTACTTCGATAAAAGACTTTATAAACTTATTAAAATCTCTGCTCTTATCTATTAAGTCCAAAGAAGACATTTATGTAAAACAAAAAAAAGACAACAACAATATAGGTGATAACAACAAAGTAGGGGGTAATAAACTTACTAAAAATAGCAAAGTCGGTAAATCTGTAAATAAAAATAAAAAAAAAAATAATAAACCAAACAATGATACATCGGATAGTAAAATCCAAATGAAAGAAGGAGGCTATTGTTATATTGGTTATCAAACACCCCACAATGCATGTATTAAAGTAGAAGATGTTGGTAAGTGTATGTCAGGAAAAGTTTTCAAAACAAAAACAATGTGTGATGATTACATTCCAAATATATAATTTTACACATTTTTTTATTAATAATTAATTTAATTTTTAATGAAATTAATTATTGTACCATCTATGTGAAAAGTATGGGGGTGATTCTTGACTATCTGAGTCTGTACACATATTTGGACCAACACGGACTATACTATTAATTTCTACAGGATTTAAGGCACTATTAAAATATCTTAATGATGAAATTTCCCCATTAAAACCATATCCAGCGTTTTCCCCTTTCTGACTCAAATGAATATCTCCATAATTTTGTCTAGGTAGACTTTTTAAAATTATTCTCTTAGATAATTGACCATTTATATAGGCATCAAATTGTTTATCTTTTACTCTTATTATTACATTAATCCATTTACCAGTAGGTAAATTTCCAACAGTTATCATATCTTCTAAACTATCTCTATCACCCACTTTATTACCGGTAAAAGTTGATAATACAACAACCAAATCATTGCTTAAATTCACGCCATCATCATTTGTTGTTTTTTTAGCTCTTATATATAAACCGGGTGTTGCGTCGGTATTACTTCTATGTAATATTGAATTTCCCGGATTTATAGATCCCTTGCTGAAAATATGGTAAAATGATTCTGTTTCGTTTTCATTAGAAATATCATTACCTCCAACCGAACTAGAAACACCACAGGTTGAGGTTGGAACATCTTGCGGACCCTTTAAAAATATCCATACAGACCATGTAAATTCTAAACCTTCTCTTTCATTTCTAGAACGTAAAATAGGAATAGATTTGTCTTTTCTTGGGTCGGTTGATATAGACTTTGGCATAGTTCCATCTCTTCTACATGTTACAACATATGGATTTGGATTTGGAGAAAGGAACCATGATAAAAATAATACAAATAATCTCAATAATATAAAAAAACAAATTAATACTAAAAGTAGAAATGATATTTTTGCAACCAATGTATTTGACATTAAAAATTCTTTTGAACCATTTACAAGATTTTTTTTACCATAATCATTTAATCCACCAATATTAGTAGCTTCCTTATTATTAAATGTACTCCCAAAATTTGCTAATTTTTCAGCCATCACTATATATAAATAAAATTAGATAATTTTATTTATAATATTAAATTACAAAACTGTTTATTTCTTTTGAATCTTCCATAAATGCTATCTTTAATCTATATTTATCAAACAAATCACTTAACCAATTACCACCACTATATCCCGCTTTATAAATAGCATATGCTTCTTCTGGTTGAACAGCTCTTGTAAAATATTGCATTGTTGCTAAAAACCCACTATATCCATCTTCTCCCAATGGTTGTCTTGATGGTGGTGGTGTTAGTGGTGTTGTGGGAACAATATCTTCAGTGGGAACAATATCTCCAGGTGGATTAATTATAATTTTTGAACTCGTGGGTTGTTTCCTATACGGTAATGAAATCACTTTTGAATTAACTATCTTTCCATCTATATATACATCCATCGATCTATTTCTATAAGATAATAAAACATGTGTCCATTTTTGAATAGGAAATCTTTCTACGGTTGTTGTTTCTATATTTGTCCAGTCGTTACCTGTAGCCATTTTTATTTGTAAATCGTTAACATTTTCATCCAAGTAAATCTCTAAATATGCATTTGTTTTGGCGTCGTCGACGATCGCCAAAATATGTTTTTTTTTGGAAAATTTATATGTATATTCTTTTACATAAACCCAAAAAGAATATGTAAATATACTTGAAGGAATAATCTTATCATTTTTTATTTCAACTTTTTGGTTGGCCTCCTTTAATCTGAAAAGTGTTTTTTTACCTCCATCTTTAAAAACCCAGTTATATAAAAATATTAATATAACAATTATAACGATACATAAAACTATCTTTTTATAATCCATAATATAATATACAATTAGAGTTTTTTTTTAAACTATTGGTGGGTTTCTTAATTTTAAAGAATTATATAACAAACTAATTTCTGTATTTGTTAATTTGGTTGGATAATAAACCACATTACAAATTCCTCCAGATATTCCGTTTTCTTCCCCAATTACTATTTTATCGCTTTTAATATAAGGTAAAATAACATCATTTGACACTTGTAGTTTTGAATTTACAAAAATTTCAACTATTCCTAAATTATAATTAATAACAATATTATTCCATTTTTGCATTTTTAATACATTTTTATCAAATATTGTAAACATATTCGCGGTTGACCCATTTCTTAATATTTCAATTTTTAATTTATTTTCTTTCATATTATACGATATTTTGGGGTTATTGGAGTAATTTATTATTGTTGTGTATTTATTATAACTGGGGTTCTTATTTGGTGGTTGTGCATGTAGATTTACCCATAAAGACAAACCGTAATTATAACTTTGATTACAATCGGAAACACCACTATGTATAAAATTACCACTAAAATCATATGAACCACAATCTTCTAAATTTTGGAATGTTTTATCGGTTTCTGTTTTTCTATCTAAATATATAGGTTTACTTACTAATTGAGTGTTGGTATCAAAGTATTTCTCATCTTTTTCGGCTGCATTTTTCTTTTCCAATTTTAATTTAGTTAATTCATCCATTCCTTTGCTTATTTTATAACCAACTAAATGAGTATATATTGTATAATTTGATAAATTACACTCCAAATCAAAAAATTTATTGTTAGGGTTGGTATTACATGTATTAAAATTACAATCTTCTGACCAGTTGTCGTTATCAATTGCATTTGCCATACTTTTCAGTTCATCTTCTTCCAGAAGATCCATTTCCTTTTTAGTTTTTTCAGCAACTATTTTATTTACATTAAAATATCTATCTTCAATATTCGTATTTGTTTTTAGATAATTGAACAATCCATTTATATCATTATATAGTTTTAGTCCAATAATTTTGTTCCACATATTTTCACTAATTTTATCACTAACAACTTTTTTTAATTCATTTAATTCTTTTTGTTTTTGTTCAACCTTTTTTTCAACCTTTTTTTCAGAT
>Ga0209709_10001005_pt1 | contig 26596 bp, 24 predicted proteins | sample ArcticOcean_MG_C_2_FD_187435 | JGI IMG/M metagenome (GOLD analysis project Ga0209709, IMG submission 187435) | Marine microbial communities from western Arctic Ocean - ArcticOcean_MG_CB4_136 (SPAdes) (version 2) | ecosystem: Environmental > Aquatic > Marine > Oceanic | place: Arctic Ocean...
AAAGGAACATTATGTTGAACAGCCATATCAGCCGCGTACTCTAATGCAGCATTACAGTTAAATCTCCGATTTGCAATCATCCAATACAGAATGTATTGTCCTTCAGAATTCATGGGTTTGTTGTTGCAGGAACGAACACGGTCTACCAATCTTGAATTCATGCTCTCCCTCCCCAAGTTTTTGGAAGCGCATGCAACATGTAAGGGTGACCTTGACTCGGCTGATAATCAATAGTTTGCAATGTCTGATTTGAATTCACAGCAGAACTCGCCATTGAATGCATAGCATCACTGATCCAATTCAAATCCTCGAATTCATCAACATGTATGTATCGTGTTTCCAAAACTTCTTCTCCAGGAACTGGAGTTTGGTCCTCAAGTAATTCGACCAAATAGGCGATAAAAATAGCGGGAGTTCCTTCTATTAACCGTTCACGAATAGCTTGCACTCCAATGATTCGACCTTCGACTGAACATTCCTCGGAGAGTTCCCGTAATGCAGCATGACTTGGCAACTCATTTTCATTGACGTATCCCTTAGGAAGCCCCCAACAACCTTTGTAACGGCCATGTGCTTCTTTGACCAGTAGAATGCTGCGAGCTTTGCGAACAAGGGCCGCAACTCCAACATCACATTCTACGGTGTGCATTGACGAGTGTTTTGAGATTGAAGTTATAAAGAAGTGTTTTTGATAGTTCAAGGTTTGATACACTGCTTTATATCCGAATCGAATTATGTAATTTCATGCAGAAAAATAAGATTCTGGCCCAGAAGATCCAATCTGATGCAGTGCTGCCTACAGAGTATGGTAATTTTCGGATTCGAGTCTTTGTTGATTCACAAGGTGCAGAGCATGCACTTCTCTCTATCGGACTTGATAATTTTTCCAAGGCGCCCTTGGTCCGAATACATTCTGAATGCCTTACCGGCGATGCATTTGGGTCGCTAAAATGCGACTGTGGTCCCCAACTCAAGTCCTCCATGGCACGTATACAAGAAGAGGGATGCGGAGCGATACTTTACATGCGTCAAGAAGGTCGTGGTATTGGACTAAAAGCAAAGATACAAGCTTACGCTCTCCAAGAACAGGGACTTGACACGCTTGATGCCAACCTTGCACTTAATTTGCCAGCCGATGCACGTGAATACGATTTTTGTGCTTTCATGTTGAAGAAAGTCGGCGTTGAGAGCGTTCGCCTCATGACCAACAATCCTCTCAAAGTCGAAGGTCTTCGCTCGAATGGAATTGGAATTGAAAGGCGTCTTCCTCACATCACAGGTCGATGCCAAACCAATGAGCACTATCTTTCAACGAAAGCAAAGCGAATGGGGCATTTAATTCCAGAACAAGTAAAGTATCATTTAACATGTAAGACTACAGAGGGAGATTCATGGTGAGTAAACTCGTAGGACAATTAGCGCCGAATTTCACTTTACCTTCCACAACAGATGAAACAGTTTCTCTCGCCGATTATGACGGCAAATGGAAAGTTTTGTTTTTTTACGCAAAGGACGGTTCACCCACCTGTAAGCGTGGGTGTCTCACCTTCAAAGAACAATACGATTTATTTCAGTCACTCACTCCTCCGGTCGAAATAATCGGAATCAGCCAAGACTCACTTGAAGACCACCGTCGCTTCAAATTAGAAAACGCCCTTCCCTTTTCACTTTTGAGTGACCCTGGCCGTGCAGTCGCAGATGCTTATGGTGTGCCAATTCATCTTGGGAGATTTCCTGCGAAGTCTTCATTCTTGATTGGACCCGACCGAACGGTTCACTATTGCTATGATTGGCTGTTCCGTCCACGACGTCACGTTGCTCGAATCCTCGATGCTTTCAGTGTACTTTCTTCTGGAGGGAAAATTGAATGAATTGGGCAGAATTATTTCAGGATGCCGGACTTTCTGAACGTGAGGCACGTTCGGTTGAAATTCTTTCTTCATCAAAAGAACTCAAGGCAAGTGAATTAGCCAAAAAACTAGGAACAAACCGATTAGACGCATATAATTCTCTTTCACGGTTGACTGAAATTGGGTTGGTAAGTGTAACTGCAGACCGGCCAATGCGTTTTTCTTGCCCTTCTTTACCTGTATTATTCAAACGTTTGATTAAAGATCAAAGAGAACGGATTGACAGAACCAGCGAATCCTTTGAAAAACTTATGTCAGGTGTAAAACCGGATTATGAAAAAGACGAAGAATTCTCTTCGGATGAAACAAATGCACGATTTGCTGTTCTCAAAGGCCGAGAACATATTCACAAGAAGATTGCAAACTTTGCAGATGAAGCAGAAGAACGCCTCGTCCTTCTTTTAGGCCGTTTTGGGATATTGCATCTGTGCCGTTCTTCTGGGCTTGAAGAAGTAAATTCAGCAGCTCAAAGAGGCGTTGTTGTTACGGTCATTGCTCAACTTGACCGCCGTACGACTCGGTTCTATGACCAACTTGACGAATCGATTGAAGTTCGCCATACCGATGAAATTAGTTCACTGGGAGTTCTTCAAGACACGAATCAAGTAATTCAATTCCTTCATGTCGAAGAAAATCCCGTTGGCAGAGGGCGGGACGATGCTGCACTGGTCATCAATTCAGATGTTTTTAGTGCTTCGCATTCGGACTTTATCTCTGCCATCTGGAGCAAGGCGGTTGATTTTGAAAGTGCTAAAAAACGATTCACTGAAGAACGGATTGTCGACCCACTTCGATTAACTGTTGGCCAAGGCTCTTTCCTCGACCAATTCCGAGATGCGCTCGAAGTGAATACGGAATTACCTGAAGAAGATACTCCTTTCAATCCAAAATCGTTCTTGGCCTCAACTCGAGAAATAAACCAAGCACGTGCAGCACTCCAAGATGGGACTGTGCAAAGTCTCAATCAACTCGGTATCGACTTCAATACAATGTTACGCCAAGTAGGCCAACGAATCGGAGAAGAATTGACGTTTAGTTTGAGAAAAATCGAAGGCCATGTTGAATTCCTTAGTGAACTCATGGATTGGTGGGAACATGCTGGTTTGGGTGAATTGAATTACGACAGCGATCCTTTCTTCCATATCGTTGTCAAACTTGCTCATCCTGCTGAAATGGACAATCAAGATTCACTCCCTCTTTGGGAACTCGATGATGGAATCATCGAGGGTGCGTTGATGGCGCGATATCCGGCGGCCGGAAATGTGCGAATTCGTCGTGAATCATTCGAGGATGAAGATGGGCCAGCATGGCGCTATACCTTGATTTTCATTGACGAATACCCCGATGTAGATTCGGATTGAAAACACGCTTTGATAAGTTCCCTTTCTCAGCCATTGGTATGCGGATGCTGACATTCTTTCGATTTATGCGCCAAATCCTGCGTAAGAAACCGGCAGACCTTGACTGGATCCAACGCCAAGGCCTTATCGCAGTAAAACTCGCTCAGATTTTTGCATTACGCCCTGATTTACTCGGCGTCGAGAAATGCCGTCAATTACAACAATTGTACCAGCACGCCGCCTCAATTGAATCCGAAAATTTGCACAAAACAATTGCCTTGAAAGCACCAGCGGGTTTTGTCGAGGCGTTTGATTTTATTGACGATGAACCACTGGCTGCCGCCTCAGTTGGTCAAGTTCACCGGGGACGATTGAAATCTGGTGAAGAAGTGGTCATAAAATTCATCAAGCAAGCCAATGCCGTCGAGTTCAAAAAAGAAGTTGTTCGGATGCGTCGATGGCTACGAATATTCCTCATCTTTGCACCTAAATTACGTAAAGTCGGTAACCCAATGGCTCTCATCAACCATGTTGCTGATTACACGTTACGTGAACTGGATCTTCGAAACGAAATTAAGGGTGCGGACGAGTTAAAGGAAATTCAAGATTCAGTCTCCAAAGATTTTGACATGTCGTTGTTGCGATTCCCAATCTATTATTCTGAACTGTCAAATCAAGATATTCTCGTCTCGGAATATATTGAAGGTATGTCACTTGAAGAGGGCATAGAAAACAAGGCTTTGAGTTGGGATTTCCTGCTGCAATTTTTCCGAATACACGGTGCATATCTGTTTGGCATAGGTACATTTCATGGCGATTTACATCCAGGGAATTGTATCATCGACTCTGACGGAAAGTTTGTCTTCATCGATAATGGCGCAATTTGTCATGCACCGAAGCAGGTCGCTCATTCATTGTTTACCTTTTTCGACCACCTCTCCCGGCAAGAACGTCATGAAGCATTCACTGCTTTACTCGCTATGACCGAGTTACCTCCGAAGAAAAAGAAACTCGAAAAGTACTATTCGACGATGGAAGAAATTTACCATGACTTTGAACTCAAACCCGTTGGAGAACAAAGTCTGACTCGTATTATGATGCGAACCGTTCGAGCAGCGGTTGAACATGCTGGTGCCCATTTTGGTGAAGAGGCATTCCCAATTATTCGAGCCCTTATGTATCTTGATGGATTGGTGATTCGAACTCACCCTGAAGCACTCTTGATACAATCGATGGGACCTTTTTTGGAAGAATTCAAAACAAAACTGAACATTTGAGGCGGCTTAATGGGACACACAGTAGCCGTCATTGGAGCAGGATTAGCTGGTTTGCGATGTGCACTTCTTCTCAAAGAAGCCGGTATCGATGTTCATGTCTTTGAACGAGAACACCAAGTTGGAGGGCGAATGAGAACCGAAAAGGTCGACGGATTCTTACTTGACTACGGTTTTCATGTCATGCAAACCGCCTATCCTACATCTCAGCGAGCATTTAATTTTGAAGACCTCGGAGTACAAGCGTTTGAACCTGGGGCACTTGTCGTTAAGACATGGAAAAGCAAAGCCAAATTTTGGCGATTAGCAGACCCATTTCGACGACCAATCCAAGGGATACTAACCGGAATAAATGGTTTTACATCGCCAATAAACTTACTACGAATTGGCCTACTGCGAGCGAAGGTTCGACGTGGTTCACTTTCACAAGTGTATACAAAAGGTGATGAGGAATCAGGTGCGTGGTTGGCGAAGCGTGGTTTTTCAAAGTCTATGATTGACCAATTCTTCCATCCATTGTTTTCAGGTATTTTTCTTGAAGATGAGTTGCGAACCAGTGAACGAATGTTTCGTTTTGTGTTTCGAATGATGTCGAAAGGAGAGATGGTACTCCCTAGAGAAGGCATTGTAGCAGCACCTCGTTCTCTTGCAGATGCGCTGGGTTCTGGACGCATACACCTCGATACCCAGATAGAGCAAATCGATGCATCCACATTGACAGTCAATGGTGAAAGACAAACTTTTGCGGCGATTGTCCATGCATATAATCCCCGTAAACAAGAGAGTAAGCGTCATGTATGGACGTTGCATTTTGATGCCTCCTCATCTCCTCTTTCTTCAAAGCATATTGTTCTAAATGGGGATGTGAAAACCAAACAGCAATTGATTGCTCATGTGGCAGTACCTTCGGATATTCAACCCAGTTACGCACCGAGAGGTCGTTCCTTAGTGACTGTGACAATTGTTGGTGAAGCAGCAGAGAAGTTGGGTTTGACTCAACCAGAAGCGATTCAAACCAAAGCATTGCAGGAGTTACGAGGGTGGTTTGGGTCACAAGTCGATGCTTGGCGAAGTTTAGCAATTCAGCATATTGAACACGCTTTACCTGAAGTTGGGCCTCACAGCGGTCTTTCGGACCTGCCGAGAAAGGGAGATGGTTTCTTTGAATGCGGAGATCATATGATGCATGGGAGTGTAGAAGGGGCGCTTCTTTCAGCAGAACAAACATTTCAACAGGTGCTTGAGGCCCTCCAACATGATGATGATTGAACCGAGATGCTCTTTCGAGGTACAATTTTTGACCCGGTTCTTGAACTGCTTTGACCGATGATGAAAAGAAGTCAACCCCCTTCGTCAGTCCATGGCGCAGGAGATAAGGATGCTTGGAACTGGAAATGCGTTCATGCCTTACGGTCGATATCACTCTTTTGCGATGATTGATGGTAAACACATTATCGATTGCCCACCTACTGCAATGGCGAGTTTACGCCGGGCAGGAATTCCTCTGAGTGATATTGAGTCGATTTTCATAACGCATATTCACGGTGACCATGTTTTTGGTTTTCCATTCTTCTTACTCGAACGACGGTATATTTCGGACCGAGAAATGCAACAACCTCTAACGGTGGTTGCCGCAGAAGGTGTCAAAGAACATTTGTGGCATTTATGTGAATTGGCTTATCCTGATAGTCTTGAAGAAATTTTCGCCACAGTCGAATGGAGAACGGAATTAGAAGGAACTCTTTCCTCTGGTTTGACTTGGAAACGATTCCGTGTCCATCATGATGAATCGGTCGACCCGTATGGCTATCATTTCAATGCAGGGCGATTTGGTAGTTTTGTCCACAGTGGAGATTCTGGCCCTTGTGAAACTTTGCACAATGAGATTCTCTTGGCTGATATGGCAATTCTCGAGATGGGTTTACCCGAATGGGTTGATTCAGACCACCACCACAAACCATCTGATATTCAATTGCTTGCTGAACGGGCTGAACACGTCCCCCTCATCATCACCCACACTTTTGTCGATCAACCTGGTATCAATTCCAATCCAACGGTCACCGATGTCTATCCTGTTCATCCAAAAAACGTCCATCATGCTGAAGACGGCCTTCGGTTAATTCTTGAACCACAAGGCTGGGTATTCCAAACTGAAATCTAGGCTGATATTTTTTTCTGTGGAAAGAGCCGGATTACAGCAAGAGTTTATGTTATTTTTGCAAGAAACAGCATTTAAATCCCAGCCCTTTATAATGTATAAAAAATTTATTCAATTGAATCAAAACCTTGCTGCCATCTGTCGGAGACGGTCATACTTATGAGGGGGACTCGGACTAACCCACATTATCGCGCATTGCCGTATCTGCATCTGTTCGATATTGCAATTAAGAAAGAGGCTACCGACATGAAGAGAAACATTTTCGACGATTTTCTTTCTCGTCAAACTCTGTTCATCAACAAGGAAATCCTTCGACATGATTACTTGCCTCAACTCCTCCCTCACCGGGAAAAAGAAATCGAAGCGATCGCTTTCAATTTGGTCGAAGCGTTGAATGGACAAATCCCATCGAACATGACCTTGTATGGCGTGACCGGTGCTGGAAAAACAGCCGTGACAAAATATGTCTGCAATCAACTCGAAGAAAAGGGTGCTGAAAAGAATCGGCATGTTCGTTCTATTATGGTGAATTGCCGACAAATTGACACACAATATCGGGTGTTGAGCCACCTTGGCAATTCGTTGCGTGAAGAACATGAACTCGATGAAATTCCTTTCACTGGCTGGCCAACAGACCGAGTGTTTGGTGAACTTGTACGCCGCATGGACCAAAAAGGTGGAGTTTATATCATCGTTCTCGATGAAATCGACCATTTAGTCCGAAAAGCAGGCGATGACCTCCTCTATAATTTAACAAGCCTCAACGGTTCACTCAAATCTGCTCGAACCTGCGTGATTGGAATATCCAACGACCTCAAGTTCACGGATTTCCTCGACCCTCGGGTTCGTTCAAGACTTGGACAATTGGATATTGTGTTCAATCCATATGATGCTGAGCAACTTCAAGATATTTTGCGACAACGTTCTGAAGGTTCGTTGAAAGATGAAGTTCTCGATGACGGTGTCATCGCATTGTGTGCAGCGCTTGCTGCTCAAGAACATGGTGACGCCCGTTGTGCGCTTGATTTACTTCGAGTCTCAACGGAAAAAGCCGAGCAAAATGGAGACCCAACGGTTGCTCAACGCCATGTTCGAATGGCGCAACACCAAATCGAGCGAGACCAAATGGTTCCCGTCATTTCATCTTTGCCAAGTCAACAAAAACTGATTCTTGCTTCTGTTCTTTTGAATGAAAAGAACGGTCTTCGTAATATTCAGACTGGTGAAGTATACGATGTCTATCAACAAGCCTGCCGTTACATTGGGCATAATGCGTTAACACAACGTCGAGTATCTGGATTAATTTCCAACCTCGATATGCTTGGTCTCATCACCGCCCGAACGATCAGTAAGGGGCGATATGGTCGAACAAAGCAAATTAATTCCTGTATTCCGCAAAACGTTGACGCTCAGGTAATTATGACCGAATCTGAACCCGAAATGGATGAAGTATTTACTCGTCCTTATCGACATCAAACACGACTTTGAGCAGCGAGTTTGGAAAAAAAGACAAATATTGATGCTTCGGTGTTCTTATATCCAAAAGGCAGGTGGGCGAGTTCATGAGCACAGAAGAGAGCGACCCTTCCAACAGTGTAGTTTCGATACTATTGAATCCTTCTCGAATTATGGCAAACTGGTATGTTACCCTTGGAGTGCTTGGAATTTTCCTTGCAATTCTCAATATCTTTGGCTGGATTCATCCGAACTATCACGTTTCGTGGGGTGGTTTGTTTACCTTTGAAGCAACGAATGCGGCTTTCGAGGTCCTTGGCGAGGATGCAGGTCCTAAGTTGGTAATTTCAGATGCGGTTTTCATCGGCCTTTGTGCGGCGATTTCTGCAATGGGCATCCGGACAATTCAGAATGATGAATTGGGTCTTGATGGTTGGTTCAAAGGATTATTCATCAATGATACATGGCCTGCCTTGGTCGACCCAGATATTGGCGGTTGGAACAAACTCTTCGGAGCTTGGTCTCTTCTTCTCGGAATCGTCTTTTACTTCTTTTACGGGATTATTTATACCGGCTGGATTGACATTGGTGTCTATTCGATAAGCATTGCACTCATCGCCTTTGGACTTGCACTTTTGATGGCTGCAAATGCTCCTGAAGGCAACGATAACTTGGATTGAACTTACTTCTGTTTCTTTTCAAACAGTTTGCGGTGACCGTTTCTTGCACGGATTGCGTCGGCCATACCCAAAAACATCCCTTGCCATAGTGCAATACTCCATCGTAAAGTGAGGTTTCGAATTTTGAAAATTGTCAACAGTGACCATTTTCCTTGTTTGAAAGCCCCTCGATTGACTACGCCAAGTGGGCCTCGCCAGAGAATGAACTCGTGAATGAGCATCAACCCTACAGTTGCCAGTAAGAGTCGAGTTTGCCACCATGTTTTTGCAACTTCCCACGACCAATCAGGTTGTGTAAGAAAAGAGAAGACAAACGGGATGCCAGATGCAAGCGCCATGATCCAAAGAGGGAACACAGTAAGAACAAAGGTTGAACTTCCAACGAAATCAAGGCCGGGGCCAAGTCGTTTCCTGCGCGGGAAGTGGCGTATGATCCGCATATGTGCTCGAGCATCACGCCGACGTTTTGCTAAGAACCGTGATGTTTCGATTTCGGGAACGTGGTGTACAACTGCATCAGGCGCATAGACAATGACTCCACCATTCTCAATGAGTCGCAAACTCACTTCCATATCTTCTGCATGATACCATAGAGGGTTGAAACCACCAATCTCAAGCAAACTTTCCCGTTCAAACATCGAACAAGGACCATTTGCCAGGCTGGTTCGTCGTGGTCGTGAACGGTATTTAGTGGCGATTTCCACCGAACGTACACGGCTCACTACATCACCTGCATGTTCAAAAACGGTACGGCCAGTAATCGCTACGATTTTTTCTTGTTGGTCAATCGGCTGGATTTCAAGAACCATATTTGTGACCCAATCTGGTTCTGGACGAACATCGATATCGGTTATTGCAACCCATTCGCCTTGCGATTGTTTGACCGCCCATTGGCGGCCTGCTGAGAGTCCCTTGGCGTCTTGTGTGAATATTCGAATTGGGATTTCTCTGTCTTCATCATGCCACGCGAGTAATTTTTCTTTTGACCCATCGTTTGAACCATCATCAATTGCAATAATCTCCAACGGTCTGTAAGTTTGAGAGGTAAGGGCTTCTAAACACCCATCGACCCAATCTACACCATCACGAACGCATACAGTTACGCTGACCATGGGATTTTCATTCGGCACTATACCACCTCGAAGAGAGAAAGGAGGAAGCGGCATCGTTGTTTGACTTCCAGAGTTGTGTATTGAACCACAACCCCTGCTTTTGGTTGACCGTATAAGACGAGCGTTCCAATTGGCGCTAAACAATGAATCACGAGTGGGGCTAAGTCTTCTTCACCATCAACTTCCAAGACGAGAGTTTCTTCAGCAAGTAACGCTTTAGAAATCGCTTGGTTGAGGGATGGGGTGAGAAAACCTGCAGGGTTTTCAGCATGAATACGATGGTGAAACCGATGAGGGTTAACTTTGAGCTCTTCTTCGAGTTCAGTACGTTTTGTTTGTCCATCAATGAGGGCAATATCTGGAGTAAGGCCCATATCCAGCATGGTTTTTGTAGTGACGTCACCGACGGTAATGATTGCTCCATGAGGTGATGGTAATCCATCTAACGCTGCAGCCATACCGATTTCGGGGTCATCTTCGGGTCCTTCGAATAAAGCCCCCATAGGCGTCTTGAGTTCTGCATCGAGGGCTGCAGCCATTTTCAAACGGCTGTTACGCAACCGTTCAGGCATCCAAGGGTGCCCCTCTTGGTCCATATGGCCGTTTCGAATCGCAGAAGAACTAATGATGCCTCCTTCAACACCATCAAGGTGCATGACTTCAATGATATGTAATGCTTGCAATTCATTTCCCAACCGTTCTTCATTGATGACATTACACATGCCAATAGTTTCCGGTGTTGCAACAATCGCATCAGCAGTTGTGTGGTGGCGTGCTGGTCCGTGAGGGTCGTTAAGTTGATGGATAGATATTTTGCAACCGGTTATCTTTCCAGCCCAATTATGTAATTCATCCATCCGGTCTTCAAAGGATTGGACAAATGGAGATTTGGCTTCAGCCATCGAATCTGAAGTGATATGAATTTCAACTGCCTCAGCATCTTTGCTAGCAGCATTGAGCAGTAATCGATGTCCGGCATGAAGCCGGTCAAAAGTGCCTCCAACAAGGCAGCAGCGAAAACGCCGAGCAGAGGTCATAAGACGTGGTAGATTGAACGGCTCTTTGATTGCATCGCTTCTTTCAGAGCGAAGCAAAGCCATTACGCTTGTGAAATAAAGGAACGAGAAGCTGTACCCCGACGCGTAACGGCCCTTTTCATTGCGATGCTCGAGGGCCTGACCCAGCGTCAGGGTTTGCTGTCCGGAAGGTTGGTTGGCTCATGTTCACTCTGACGTCGCACGAGGACCCATTTACCTACCGGTTGGTTTACCGCCTTGCACCGAAGGTCATTCCCCGAAGGGTCACTTCAGTCTTCGATAGCGGACCGTACCATTGGTATCGGACTTCACAGCAATTTTCACAGTAGCTCTGCCAGATGTTGCGGGTACGGCAGTCGAATCCACCGGCCAACCCCTTTTCAAGTCATCGTTTATTCTAATTTTGAGGCAAAGGAGCGGGCATAGAGTAATGCGCCAATCTCAGGCTCTCCTTGGCTTAGAACTTCAAGGCCCATGGGCGGCCAAGATTCTACCGGACGTGCAAGCCAACCTACAAGTGGGTGTGTACGGCCATAATGCACAGGTTCTTGACGTTCTGAAGTCGCTAGCATATCGTAAACATCTAACAGTGCAGGTTTTCCTTTTCCTTCTTCAAGGAGTAGGATTTGAAGAACATCGTCAAGCCCAATCCGTCCTGAGGGATATGGAACAGGCCACGCTGGCAAGCCACCTCGTTCCCCAGCAGGCCGAGTTAACAGGGCCGGCCATGGCAACGGCGTCGTTGCTAACCACCGTCGACCGGACAATGATGAAAGTTGAACTTGTAGCCAGTCTCCAGCCCATGCACGCCACCATGCAGATGGAAGTTCGGTCATGATTTGGCGAAGAAACTCGGGAGCAATTGGCTCATTTGATTCCATATTCTCAAGTAATGTCCCCCAAAGGTAGAGTATTGAATCATGTGGATGTACTTTTGCTGCTGCCTTGCATTTCGTCAAGTATTCTTCGACATGGTCCAACAGCGGCAGGCCGATCGGGAACAATGATTCCAATATCTGTTCTGATTGCCGAGGCGCATCTGCCCATAGGCTGCAAGCCTGTTCGAGGAGTGGATGGAATTCTTCAGGGAGTTGTCCCGATGCAAGTAAGACCGCTGCAGCCATCCAAGGACCAAGAACATCATCTTGAAAGAAATATTCGTATTTCAGTATCGATTCGATGTTATTGGTAAAGCGTTGGCGCGTTTTTTCTAATGCCTGAAGGCTCCATTTCTCGGAACCTTTCGGCATTGCACTGATGAGTGTAGCAGTTTCACAGAGTTCAATGGGTAGTAAATCCGCCCATCCGTTCGGAAGAATTGTTCGCAATCGAATCCAACGTGATGTTCGATGTTGATGGGGTGTAGCAATCCACGCCGCCAGCGGAGAGGTACTTTCATTGAGGTTGGCCCAGTTCTCATCACCTCCAGGATAGTTCGAAAGTGCGTACCAAATTGCCTTTTGTTGGTCAGTATTGAGTTCGATTCCAGTGAAAAACTCTTTGTTCATACCACCTTTATTGTCCCAAGCATGTAACAGTTCATCTGCTGACAAAGGTACTTCTTCATGCATATTCTGTTGAGATGGCCCTGCGGTTGATTGAAGCAGCGAGAGTGGTAAACTTTTACCGCGGCCAAGGCTGATCACTGCTTTCATCAAAGTTTTTTGAGTTCGAATGACTGATGTTGCTGAAGTGAGGGGTGTGTAATCTCCATACGATGTGATGAGCACTCGGCAGCGACCAGACGATAACATCCGCTCGAGTATCCGACGATTTTCATCGATTGGATATGGCCATTCAACAGCGCACTCAGTCGACGAGTTTTGGAAAAACCACTCTAATAATGCAAGAGCGCCAGTATTCGATACACCCGAGAAATTGATCTTGGTAATTGCATTTCCATCTCGCCATTCGACGATACCAAAATCTGCCAGCAATTGCCTTTGGAGGGCGATTGAGGGAGAACTGCCGTCGAGTTTCAGTAGATATGCCCGCACCTCTTCACTTTTCCGAATCAGCTTTTCTTCACTCAAACGCGGGTGTCGTTCTCTTAACCAAAAGTGAAGTGCCTCATGAGGTAAATATCGCGTGGACCTTTGTTGAGGGCGCTCTTCAAACACAAGAGCATTTTTCCGTACAGTATTCAGCACCATCGCACGATTCACAGAGAGTACGAGATGGGCATGAATGCCGAGTTGAGGGGAGACTGAGAGTTCAGTGCCAGTAGCAGTGCCAAGTACATGTCCACCTTGTATCAATGCATTTGGCAAAGGCGGAGGGTTTTCGGGTTCTGAATACCAAGTCCCTGGGCTGAGTAACCATTCCCTACTCGTATCGAGTAGAGTAGCGTGAACAATCCCAATCCGGTCGATTTCTTCAGTCCATTCTTCGAGCGTCCCTCGGAGATTTTGCCGACGTGGCTCATCTGTTAATTCTAAATCCGAAAGTGTGTACCATCGAATCTGCTCATCTCGCTGAACTGCCCAACGCCCCCCCCCCTGCCTTCCATTGGAGAATGAAGGCGTATGCTCGTGGCTGGATAACCCCTGATTTGGTAAAGAGAGAAGCCGGGATTGCGGGGGTTTCACATAACCAAGTAAGAGATGGGCCCCATCTTGTCCGAGAACAAGAGCCTCTGCTTGAGGTGGGATTTGTGTGATGAGTGCCCTGGTACGCGCTAATGCATCCTCTGCTAAACGGCTTCGACCGACCTCATTGAGGCGATGAATCGCACCACGAATACTGCCTTGTTCATCACGACTGACTTCTTGACGCTCACGAAGTTGTCGTAGGGCTAATGAAGCATGTGGCATTCGCAATTGTAACGAATCTGCAATCTCAGAAACGGTGCCTCCGCCATCCATGAGCCAGTTCAGAACGCGACGTTGGTGGCCACTTCGAATCCTACTCCCTGACATCAAAAGACACCTTGTTCCTGCGCTGGAGGCTCTTGTTGATAAATCTTTCAGCCTATATGCTTACTTAGTTACATTTAGTTACGCATTTCTACTGGAGATAGTTTCTTTTTACTTACATTCAATCGAGGAGGTGTGAAAAAAACACTCAAAATGTATATCAATTGTAACTACGAACCAAGTTCTACGGCAAGGGTTATATGAGCACCCTCAGTCATCTGTCTTAGTGGCCCGACTCCTTTGCGGGAAACGGCCTCATGACAGGAGGAATAAAACATGAAAACAACCAGAATCAGAGAAAAGATAAAGAAATTCTTAGGAGATCGACCACGTAACACGGCAGAGATTCTGGAACACATCAACAGTACTATGCGCCATGGTACCACCAGTCAACAACTTGGTAACGTACTTTCGAAGGATAAAGATATTGTCAAAGTCGGTTACATCAAGCGCTCCGGAATTCTTTCCGGCGGCTACGATATTTGCGAATGGGCTACCCGCATCTGGGTTTCTTCAAATTGCCCCGAATGGCAAGAAGGGACACCAATCATTATCGACAATGATGGTAATGTCACTACTGGCAACGGTACTGGCCGAATTCGTTGAACACGATTTCGCAATTCAAAAGCCCCCTGGTGTCGAAAGTCACCAACGGGGGATTCAATAAGGGGGAGCAATTGGCCTCGCCATGGATAACTTGGATAAGACTGAGAACTATACCGTCCGCGACATGAGTTTAGCTGAACAAGGTGCACTTCGCGTCGATTGGGCAAGAGCCCGTATGCCTGTTATGGCAAAACTTAGAGAAGAAGCTGAACGCACAAAACCTCTCGCAGGAATGCGCGTCGCTGGCTGCCTTCACGTCACCAAAGAAACTGCAGTTCTAATCGAAACCATCGGCGCAGCAGGTGCTGAAATTTCATGGTCTGGATGTAACCCACTTTCAACACAAGATGATGTAGCCGCTTGGATTGCTTCTGAGGGATACTCTGTCCACGCTTGGCACGGTCAATCGAACGAAGATTTCTATTGGTGCATTGACCGAACTCTCGAATTCAAACCAACGCTCACTCTTGACGATGGTGCAGATTTGATCGTCCGTGTTCACGGCGACAAATCCGAATATGCTGCTGGCGTTATCGGTGGAACAGAAGAAACCACAACTGGCGTTCACCGACTTCGTGCAATGGCTGCTGCTGGTGACTTGCGTTACCCTGTTCTTGCCGTCAACGATGCAGTCACCAAGTGGGACTTCGACAACGTCTATGGAACCGGTCAATCAACCATTGACGGAATTCTACGAGCGACTTCGGTTCTCATTGCTGGAAAAACATTCGTCGTTTCAGGATACGGCCACTGTGGAAGTGGATTGGCAATGCGTGCACGTGGAATGGGTGCAAATGTCGTCATCACTGAAGTTGACCCTCTCCCTGCTCTTCGAGCAGTTATGGAAGGTTACAGCGTCATGACCATGGAAGAGGCTGCTAAGATTGGAGATATTTTCTGCACCGCTACTGGAATGGAAGACGTCATCTTTGGTCCTCACTTTGATTCAATGAAAGATGGTGCAATCATCGCCAATACAGGCCACTATGATTGTGAAATCAAGATCACGGACCTTGAAGAGCGTGCAACCTCTGTTCGAACCATTCGTCCAAACAATGAGGAATTCCTCATGCCAGACGGACGTCGTATCTTCTTACTTGCTCGTGGTCGTTTAGTCAACCTTGCAGCGGCAGAAGGTCACCCATCAGAAGTCATGGACATGTCCTTTGCCAACCAATACCTTTCTCTCTGCCGCTTGGCAAAAGAAGGAGCTTCAATGGGCAAGGAAGTTTACGATATTACAACTCAACAAGACCAAGATTTGGCAACCACCAAACTTGAGACACTCGGATTCAGTATCGATGTCCTAACTGACGCTCAGTTAGCCTACCTCGATGACTACACCGTTGGAACGTGATAACTTAATCCCGTTTTCTTGCCAATATGGCAATCAACGCGATGAGAAGACAAACCGTGGTTGCTCCACCTACGCCTGCAAGAAGGTAGATTTTTGAATTATCTGAGTCAACGATGATTTCCGACTCAACTTCCGTTGAAAATTGCCATTGCTTTGTCAACTGAAGCGCCTTGACAGATGATGGCGTGGCAAGCAGCAGTCATTCGAACAGCAGATTCAGTATCACGTTGGTGAATATTGCGGCCAGTTGCAGCACCCCTACAGTTTCCTACGGCCATTTGGTCGTGAAGACGTTGTAAGAATTCATTAGCAGGAAGTGAGCCACCGCCAGAGCAAATGATTCCAGTTCGGCCAGCCGCCTCAGCAGCAACAGCGAGAGATTGTGGTTGAGTCATTCCATCAAAGGCATTTGGATAATTGACTTTAGCAAAGTCAGCACCGATGCACGCAGCGACGCCAGCAGCACCAGCGATGAGTTGTGGGTCCATTTCATCTGCAACAGCCTTGCCACGAGGATACATCCATACTACAGCGATCATCCCGAGTTCGTGTGCTTGACGAATGAATTGAGCGGCTTCAGATAGCATTTCATGTTCGAATTCACTACCGATGTAAATCGTGTAGCCAATACCTACGACATTGATGCCGTTATGTGTAAGTGACATGACATCATCCATATCCCACATTGCTTGAGATATTGGGTCACGTTGATCGGTTTTAACCATGTATGACTTCGAGTTCAATTTGACCAAATAAGGAAGGTTAGGATGGTCTCGAGCATAGTGTGAGATGAGGCCGAATTGTCCAGCAAGAACGCCAATTGTTCCAGCATCATGGCATCGTTGTCCGATTTCAAACAAATGACCAGGGTCGTTGGATGTGGCCGGAATCTTCTTTCCACCATCATAAAAATCCTTATTCAGGTGTTCGATCTTTTGGTCACAGGCAAAAAGATTCATTTTTCCAGTGCCCGCAGTCGCTAAATCCATGTTCTGGATGTAGGTATCAATCAAATCATTGGGGACATCTGCTGGGACATTGTACTTCGACATCTGCTCACCTGTGATTTGGGCGAAACGGGCTGAGGACTTCAAGACTACGGCTTCCGACTCCTGTAGAATTCAATATCCTGTGGAGGTTATTATAGCATTTCCGAAGGCAAAACGCTCGAGTTCACAGCGTTCAGTCATCTTTATTGTCGAGGAAGTCCATGAGTAATGCCCCCAACCCTTGGTCGGTTCTTGTTTTAAGTTCTCGAACTATTTGTCTGGTGATAAAGATGAGACCAATTGGGGTCAAAGTCCCCCATACTGGTATCCAGCCGTACCATGGTAATGCATGATATGTGAGCCAAATTGGAAGGGCGAATATAAGGGCGATTGGTAAAAAGAGTATTGAAATCCCAAGGAAAACAACTCGAGCGGTATTTGCTTTTTGAACCAAGTTGTATTTTTCAATTGAGGAGTGTTGTTCAGCCATTGTATTGACTTCATTCAACCACTCTAAATTGAGAGTATTCTTGTATGCGGCACCGTCCTTTTCAGTTGTTTGACATGCTTTGAAAAACGCATCTATTTGTTGTTCAGTACAACTGAATGATGTCAGTTTCTGTACTAATGCCTCGACGGTTGGATGCTGATACGTACGAACTCCCCAGACGGTTTTAACATAGGCAAAGGTAATTTCCTCACTTGATTGAGGTAGCATTCCCTTCTCCTGTTTTATTGATTCTTCATGCTCATCTAAAGTCGTAACGAGTCCTTTTATCGCGCCGATAATAAACAGTACGGCGAAGAGTGAAGTTCCTACGAATTGAACGAGGGGCCCAATAAATGGGGTATAATGCTGAGGGTTAACATCAATCTCGCTATGATTATCGGGATTGTATGCAATGTCACGAGTCGAATTTACTGGGTAATCAACCTCCCAGACACGGGACTCAAAATGAGAGACCTTTTCTGATTCCTCAACATCAAAGATGGTCCCATTGATTGTGTATTGGAGATGGTATTCTACGATGTATTCTCGGCATGTATCTTGGTTTTGAGAGTCACCACACTGGTATTCATAGACTTCAATGTCCATCTCTACGACAGTGGCATTGGTCGTCGGCCAAGATGAAGCGTCTCTTTCATTTTGAAAGTCGTCAAACATGATTGCAGGCCAAATACAGCCAAGCAAGAACACAAGAGTTCCTGCAACAATTAAAGCAAGAGGAGGTGGCTGTATTCGAACACCAGGAGTAAGTACCATGAATGGTTTTCAAGGTTCATAGTACTTGGTATTGGCCCAACTATTTAGGTCGGAACTAATCCTTTCCGGCTTACAGACTACGGGTCAGCATAAACACTGAGAGGCTACAACGACTTAATTCTCTGTCTTCTTCTTCAGTTAAATCAATGAATTGTAAACGCTCAATTTCGAATGAGTGTCCAAAGAACTCTTCTACATCTTTGTCAGAAAGTGCAAATGGCGGGCCTTGCATTTCATTTTTCGGATAATCAAAAGTAACCATCAACCCCTTTGCATCGGGTGTGGTGAGCGCAAGTAATTGTTCAACGTATTCTGGCCGTAAAGACGGTGGCAGTGCAACCAAGGCGGCTCGGTCATACCAAGCAGAAAAAGGTGCTTCATCGGGTTTGACATTAAAAAAATCAGCCTGATAGATATCGATCTGTTCGGCAGAGTATTTCTCGCCACTGCCTGTTGTTTGTCGAATGGGCGTTTTCGACCAATCTTGGAAAAATTGCGCAACCGCTTTCTCAACGAATTCAATGCCTGTTACTGGATGGCCTTGTTGGGCTAACCAATGTATGTCGAGTGTCTTACCACATAATGGTACCAAGACGTTTGTTGTTGATTCAAGACCCAATTTGGACCAATGGTCAGTCAATGTTGGGTTGGCTTCAAGGCGATGAAAACCAATTTGGTCCTCATCCCAACGCTGATGCCAAATAGTCATTCAATCACTGGCCAGTGAAGTTTGCAACACGCTTTTCGACGTAAGCTGCAATTCCTTCTTTTGCATCACTGCTGTTGAACAGAGATGCTTGCAACTCTCGCTCAAGGGCCAAGTGGTATTCGAATGGAATTTCTGGACCAGTTTGGCACGAGCGCTTGATGTTCCCAACGGCCTTGACAGCCTTGTTCGGTAGTGTGAATTGACTGCACCAGTCGAGAATATCTCGGCGGAAGTCTTCTGCAGACCCTTCCCAAATGTGGTTGATGAGTTTACAGCTATGTGCGTCCTCAAAAGACATCAGTTCACCAGTCACCATCATTTCAAGGGCCATTGCCTTGCCAATAAGACGAGTTAAACGAGCAGTTCCACCGGTTCCTGCAAGCACACCGAGGTTGATTTCCGGAAGTCCGACTTTACCAGCGTTCTTTCGTGCAATTCGGATGTCAGCAGCCATTGCGATTTCAAGACCGCCACCAACAGCGTGACCGTTGATAGCGCAAACGACGAGTTTGGAAGTTTGTTCAAGTCGAGAAAGAGTTTCGTTGGCGTGAAGACAGAAATTGTATTTGAAGCCAGGAGTGACGCTGTTCAACATTTGAATAGAAGCACCGGCAGAGAAAAAGGATGCTCCGTTCCCGGTCAAGACGATGCATGTAACATCATCATCGAATCGAGCCTTGACAACTGCTGTGTCAATATCACACATCATAGCGTGAGTATAGGTGTTTGGAGAACGGTCGTTTGTGCCTTCTATTGGAGCACCAGCAGAGTTCGAGGTGAGTTCAATCACAGCGATACCGTTGGTGGTGACACCGTAGTTAACGAGGCGGTTAGGCATTGGTTCAAGTTTGAGTCCGTAGAGGTCGCTCATACCCCTGCCCACAGGGATTCGCATTAAGAACAAATCGCCTCTGCTTACTGCGGCTTGTTATCAGTTTCATCATCTTTTGCAAACGAAACCTTCGCTCCCTTTTTTCGGACTTCGTTCCATTGTTCACCAATGGCCAATGCTTCAGGTGATTGTTCCCAAACATCGCGCTTGAGTGCTTTACGGAACGGCATGCGACGAACTCCCCGACCCATAGATTTTGGGTCCTTCTCAAGCATGAAAGGGTTCACCAATCGATAGAGAATCGCCTTGAAAAGTGAGGGTCGGAATAAGTTTCCAATCCAACGAAGACCGTCACCTTTCTTTTTCTGGTCTTTCATCCAAGCAGTACACATCCGCTTGAACATTCGGTCACCGACTCGGTTCATGAGCCAACGGTTGGCAACACTGGTACGAACATACGGCATCAAATGCTTTCGCACATCGTTCTCATAGTTTCCTTTTCCGAGAATATCGTTCGCGGCAAGAACGCCTGACCACACGGCCATACGCATTCCAAAGCCCCACATGAAATCTTGAAGCCCACCGGATTCTCCGACGTAATATCTACCGTCTTGCTTGTAATTTCGGTTAATGGTGAAATCACCTTTCCCACCAACGCGTTTGATTGGTTTTCGATTCAAGTTTGGGTAATGTGCTTCATACCAAGCAATAGTTTCATTGAGAAAACGTTCACTTTTCTTTTGCTTTCGCCATAGGCATGTACAAATCAAGCCAATACCATCGATAATGATGAGATAGGAATAGGAGCCTGGTGCCAACTTATCGTTCAGTTGGAAACCAATATGATTGGGATGATCGGTATGAAATATCTCTCCATAGGCGACTGCTGAGGTGCCTTTCGGACCACACGCAATAATCGTGCAGTCCTCTTCTTTCACCCGTGACTTGTAGTGGATTTGAGCGCCTGCTGCCAATGCCTGTCGCTTGAATCCTTGGTCGATGGTATGGTCTGAAGTTCCTCGCTCAACAATCCGATAGGCGATGCCTGGAGTGGTTGCTTGTGTGACAACATCATCAGGATGGATCAAATCAACAACATCAAACTCAGTTGCCTTAAATTCAGATAAATCAAAGCCCCATTCTTTCAATTGGTCGAAAAAATCGACCCCCATACTCCAGTTTTCCAAGGCTTGAAAATCACCATCAAACCGAGCACCAGAGTCTTCGCGAATATCATGGACATGGACTTCTTTACCCGCCTTTGCCAACACCGTAGCAGCAGCAAGACCTGAAAGTCCAGCGCCCATGATGTGGATGGCAGAATCCTCGCCCATGTCAATCCCCATACAGGCGCGATGTTTGAATGATGCGTTGCCTTCGTGTGACCATGTCGGGGCATATTCTCATCGAAGAAGCAGTTGAGATGCTCGATGATGTAGCCCTGAAAACCAAATTGCCGACAGAAGGATGCGGCGCAATCGTCTCTTTTTTGGGAATCACCCGCGGCAAAGAAGGTGATGCAGATGTGCTTCGACTCGAATTCGATGCATGGCAGGAGCAGTTGACATCTGTTTTGCACGGATTAGCCGAACAAGCCATTGCACAATTTGGGGTTCTGGCAATTGCAATGGCTCATCGCGTTGGTAGTGTTGGGCCTCAAGAGCCAATTGTTGCTATTCATGTTGGAAGTCCTCATCGTAAAGAAGCGTTCCAAGCCTGTGAGTGGCTCATCGACGAACTCAAGAAGCAGGCGCCCCTGTGGAAAAAAGAAGTCACCAGCAAAGGTGAGTCTTGGAAAGCCGGACTCGGCTAATGGAGAGGATGATATGGACAAAGAAATCGAAGGTATCGTAGAAATAGGTTCTAAGCCAATCGTTGAACGCCGAGCAACAGCGACAGGTATTCTCAACCTCAGTCAAAATTCAGCCGAAGCCATTCAAAACAAATCAGTCAAGAAAGGAGATGTGCTTGAGGCTTCAACCATTGCTGCGATTCAAGCGGTCAAAGACACGCCACGAATCGTTCCACATTGTCACCCCATCCCTCTTGAGGGCTGTACGGTGAATTGGTCTTGGGAAGGGCATTCACTTCGCTGCACAGTTAAAGTATCGGCACATTACAAAACAGGAATCGAAATGGAAGCACTCACCGGTGTGAGTGCCGGTTTATTATGCGCGCTTGACATGGTGAAGTCCATTGAAAAAGACGACCAAGGCCAGTACCCTGGAACTTCGATTTCTGATATTATTGTTGTTGAGAAGTTCAAAGGTCAGTGAAACTCATTGCTGTGCGAGAACCTGTTTGACGCATTCAAGAATGCGCTCATTTTCTTCACTCGAGCGGATTGCAAATCGAACAGAATTGTTTCCAAGTGAAACTCCCATATTTTGAGCGTCCCGGATGAAGACACCTTTTTCCTTACAGGCTTCAATAAAACTGGAAGAGGTATGGTGCGTATTTTCGGGCAGGAACGTCAATATGAAATTTGCAACTCCAGGTAAGACACTGAAGTTTTGTTGTTGTAATTCCTGACTCAATCTCATTCGTTGTTCATGAATAATCGTGTATTGTTGATTGTAGTAGGTAGGGTTCTTTAAAGCCGCTATTGCAGCTAATTGACCAGGTAAACTTACAGCCCAAGGCGGAATAAACCGCCGTAATTCAGTGATTTTTTGGCTGACGGTGTAGGCAACTCGTAAACCGGACAAGGCGTAGCATTTACTCATACTCTTACAGACGATTAAACTTGGAGTGGTTGCTACAAGAGGCTCTAATGAGTGGGCATCAGGTATGTAATCGATATAGGTTTCATCAACCCATATCATCTTGCAACGGGTGGGTGATTCGCCTTCATCTTGAATTCGATAGATAATTTCACTCATCTCTTCACAGTAGACGCCTGTAGGACTGTTTGGATTGACGAGGATTACCGCATCATGCTGACGAGATTGGTGAATCAATTCTTCGACATCGATTCTGAATCCGTTTTCACGATGAAGAACAAAATTCGTCATTTCACAACCGATCACATGCGTGAGGATATGGCTGTATTCACCATACATTGGGGAAAGCACGAGTACTCGTGATTCAGTGCTCAATAACTGGGGGAGGAAAGAAAACATGAGAGATGAAGAACCCGAAGAGACTGCCACATGGTTGGCTTGAACGCCACGGATTTGGGCAATTGTTTCGATTAATTCCTCACATTGTGTCGGTGGAGATTCTTGGCAACATCGCTCAAGTTGTTCACGGAGCACATTCAATGCTTCGGGACAAGGTGGAAATGGACTGTCGAGAACATCGGCGACAACAAGCGAATCACGAACCACAAAATCAAACTTTGAAGCATCCCATGACTTGCCTCCATGATAGCATGCAGCATCATCTTCCGTCTCAGCCTCCTCCTCGTTAGCAATACGAGTTGCATGGTCGGAGAGGGCTTTTTGTGGGCTGAGATACATTGGATAGTAGCATGTTTCACCGGATTGAACGCCGTGTTCTTCGAAAACAGTTACGCCAATTTTCCGATACAATTCAACAACACCCGAATGCCCCATGGCAACGATATCTGTTCCTTCGTTTTGGAGCACATATTGGAGTGCATAAATCATCAGTTGTGAAGAAATTTGCTGACCTCTAAACTCTGGTGATACCGTCAAAGCACGAACTTCATAGATTGACGACCGCCGCTCACCGCACCGTGAATATACAGTTTGGTCTAGGGTTTCTTGCGAAAAATACTTTGAGACACGAAAGGGCTTGTCGGTGGGAGGATTCAAACTGATGTATCCTGCGATTTTTGTCCCAATCATACATGCGATGAAATGACGACCTGGATCTTCGAGCTGTTGGTCAGTATTGGCCTCATATTGCTGTAATTCCATCGCATAAACATCATGCCTGAGGGATGAAATCTGCTCCCATATTGCTTCAACCTCAGTATCTTTCGGGAGAGGATAATTGAACAAAACAAATTCTTTCATGCACCGTTGAATATTCGTTCACCCTTCAATGATTCGCCGGAATTCGATAAGTTGTTGTATCACAAAGTCATTATTCTCTTGCTTGGTGGACTGACCATGCGTGCAAAGGCCACTCTCCTTGTTCTTCTTGTTCTAACCGTGTCATTGGCCGGTTGTTTTGGTGCTGACGAAGTGGCTCCAGTGGCTGAAATGGAACCCGAAACCGACAAACGAGTATTCGTGACCAACGGCAGCGGTATGGCTATCGATGAAACACCAATCGCCATGGATTTCGTGTTCAGCGATGTTGGAGAAACCGGTAAAGAACCAAGCATTGGGATTACCTCAAGTGGCTGCATGTTTTTCATCGCTATGGAAAAACCGATGCGTTCATGCGATTACGGTGAAACATGGGTTGACTCGAAAGACATTACTCAAGCACCTTTCACCAGTGACCCGTACGGCTGGGTGGATTTGGAAACCGACCGTATTTTCAATATCCACATGATGGGTCTTGAATCGACATGGATCGGATGGTCGGATAATGATGGTGACTCTTGGTTGGGTAACCCTCACGATTCAGGAACTACGCCACTCAACGACCACATTAAATTGGCAACTGGTCCTTGGGTCGACGATGGCTTTGGTATCATTGGTCAACTCAATCCAACCTATGCTACTGCGGTGTATTTCTGTTTTAACAAACTCGTTGGAATCTCCTGCTTTACAAGTTTTGACGGTGGTGCATCCTTCGAAGTTGGAGGCAACATTGTCGGACTTGCATCGACGAACGGCGGTCTTCACGGCGCCATTACAACTGCACCTGACGGCACAGTGTATCTCACCCCACGTGTCCAAACACCGACGCTCATTTATTCCAAAGACAACGGTTTGACATGGGGAGAGAAAACGATGGGACTCGATGCTGGAACTCCGAACCCACGCAAGAATTCAGAAGTTGCTACCGACAGTGCATCCAACGCATACCATGTTTGGACCGGAGCAGATTTCGGAATTTACATGTCTCGAAGTACCGATTCAGGCGATACATGGGAGCAAACCAGTACTCGAATCAGTCCAGTAGAAGTCATTTCCACTGCATTCCCTCAAGTTGATGCTGGCGACCCTGGTCGAATTGCGTTCACCTATTTGGGCAGTGAAAATGTCGAAGAATTGAATCAAACGGATATCGATGGAGCCAATTGGGACGGTAACCCTCATTATGCAATGGCAAACGTCTCTTACGATATTTACGTCACCTACAGTTTGAACGCTTTGGATGAAGACCCAACTTTCCACACCTACCGACTTTCCGACGACCCAGTTCAAATCGGAAGCATGTGCTTGAACAGCGGTGATTGTCGCACCGATGACGGAGGTTCAAACCGTAATCTTCTGGATTTCAACGACCTCACCATCGACCTCGAAGGTCGAGTCTACATCGCTTTTGCAGACGGCTGTATCGATGCCTGTGCAACCGGTAATAATTCACAACCTGAAGATTCCCGTGCCGGTCGAGGTTCAGTCTACTTCATGGGCAATGGGCCAAGTCTGTATGTTGAAAAAGGAGAATTAACATCTCCTGTTGCTCCACCTGCTGAATCATTGAATCCATCGACGCTTCCGCAAATCTGTGAGGCTGAACAATGCCGTATGAAAGACCAAGAAATCCTCACAAATGAATCGTAATATCAATGCCCTCAAGTTAATGACTAAGAACTCCCCCATTAAGGCAAGTTCATGTTCAACCAATTGAATGTGAAGAAACCAGCCCAGTGGCATCTCGCATTATCGAATAAAGAATCCAATCTCAATGAACGTGTAATCACGATTGTTTTCTTTGCAGGACTCACCGCTTTGTGCGCTCAAGTTGCTTTCACCATGCCATGGTCTCCTGTGCCTTACACCTTGCAAACGTTTGCAGTTTTAGCAACAGGGGTCTATCTACGTCGTAACGATGCTTTTGCATCAGGATGTTTGTATCTGATTGCAGGTGCTCTTGGTGCGCCCATCTTTGCAGAAGGTGGAGACATGCTCTTTTCTGGCTCGACTCTCATCGCCTCTGGTGGTTATTTGTTGGCATTCCCATTTGCTTCAGCCATCGTTGCAGAAGGCCTCGACCGTTCAAGAAAATCTGGAGTTGCAGATTTGAAGGCTCAAATCATATGTTGGTCTATGGCTATGATTCCCGTTTATGTCTTCGGAACCGCTTGGCTTGCCCATTCATACAGTGTTGACTTTGCTCAAGCATACGCATGGGCAGTTGAACCATTTTTAGTTTGGGATCTCGCCAAGATTGTCGTAATGGCACTTGTCACGACTCTGCTGTGGTCGTATTCATCTTTTGATGAAGAACTTGGTGAGGATGATTCCGACGAGCGTCCACCAACTCAAATCGTTTGAGGAACTCGACAGAATTCTCTTTTGAAAAGAGATTCCTTTCCTTTTTGAACATCCGTTCAAACCGTTTCATTCATGGATGGGGCGCGCCCGTCTCATCTTATGGGCAGCGTAGGCGACCTTTACCACCACTTCTTGGAAGCGGTTGACCAAGCGGCTATTTCCAGTGCTGCTTGGCGCGGTCTTGGTGAAAAAGACAAGGCCGATGAGGCTGCTGTTGAAGCCATGCGTCGAACCTTTGACAATGTGCCTTTTGATGGTCGTGTTGCCATTGGTGAAGGTGAGCGAGATGAAGCACCTATGCTCTACATCGGTGAAGAGATTGGCAGTATGGTTGGTGTGGTCGGTGCTCCACAAATTGATATTGCAGTTGACCCACTTGAATGCACCAATAATTGTGCATCGAACTCCCCCAATTCTATTGCCGTTCTTGCAGCTGCACCCCGTGGAACTCTCTTGCATGCTCCAGATTGTTATATGGACAAAATTGCTGGTGGACCTGACCTGGTTGGTCATATCAGCCTTGATGGTGATGTTGCCTACAATCTTGAGCAAACTGCAGCGGCTTTGGACAAAGCAGTTTCAGAAGTCCGTGT
>Ga0209709_10001006_pt1 | contig 26568 bp, 23 predicted proteins | sample ArcticOcean_MG_C_2_FD_187435 | JGI IMG/M metagenome (GOLD analysis project Ga0209709, IMG submission 187435) | Marine microbial communities from western Arctic Ocean - ArcticOcean_MG_CB4_136 (SPAdes) (version 2) | ecosystem: Environmental > Aquatic > Marine > Oceanic | place: Arctic Ocean...
AAATTAAAAAAATTATTCTTAGAATGAATTTTAATAAATATTACCTCAACGAAAATAATAAATTTTATTTATTATTTTTTTTATTTGCATCTTCTTTTTTAGTTAGGATACCTGTAATTTTTTTTTTGGGAGACATCAATATAGATAATGAGTGGAATTTTTTAGTTGGATATTTAGTAGATTATAAAAAAATTTATTCCATTTTTCCTTCTCTTGTAAACTCTTTTTTAAGGGAATCGTCATTGGAGCTTTTAAATTATGACTCATTTTTTGCCCCAAACGTGTTCATGCCACCCTTATATGCATTTTACTTATATTTATTTAAACTTTTTATTTTAAATAACGATTTATATGTTTTAACCGTTCTTTTTTCTCAAAACTTTCTTTCAAGTTTTTCAGTAGTAATTTTTTATCTTATTAGTAAAAATTTTTTTTCTACTAAAATTAGTATTTTAGGCTCTTTAATATTTGCTTTTTTTCCGTTACATGTTTACGCAACTGCACAAGCATCATCCGCAACTCTACAGTCTTTTTTAACAGTTATTTTTTTCTATTATTTTTTTGAAATTACAAAAAAAAATAATCTTTCTAACATCATTTTTTTCTCATTTACGTCAGGTCTGCTAATACTCTTAAGAGGAGAATTTATTGCTTTTTTTCTTTTTAGCATTTTATATTTGATGGTTTTTTTAAAAATTAAAATAAAAAATATTCTGATTATAATATTTTTCACAATTATAACAATTTCACCATATTTAGTAAGAAATTTAATTTTATTAGATAAAATTACTATTACAAAATCTATTGGATATAATCTATGGAAAGGAAATAATCCTAGTTCGACAGTTGAAGGTAACTCCAAATTTGATTTAGATTTAAGAAAAAAAATAAGTGAGGTACCAAATGATAAGTATTATGACATTAATGCAGATAAAGTATTTCAAGACGAAGCATTAAAAAATATCAAAAATAACCCTAACAAGTATTTGAATTTATATATAAAAAAATTTTTTTCTTATATTTTAATAGATTTAAATTCTTCATATCCTCATTATTATAACCCTTTTCATTATGTGCCAGTATTATTAATTGGAATAACCTCAATCATAGGAATTATTTTGTCAGATAAAAAATCTAGCAAAATGAATTATTTAATTTTATTTTTTATAGGCAATATAACAATTATATCCTTTTTTTTTATTTTACCGAGATATGCATTAGCAGTGCTACCCTTACAAATATTATTTTCTAATATATTATTTAAATATATAAGAAATCACGTCCTAAAAATAAAATGAAAAAAATTAAATCGATAAGCTTAATGTTTCCACTTTATAAAGATAAAAATACTGTAGAATTTATGATAGAAAAAAGTAGAAAAGTTTTAAAAAAATTAAATGCCAATTATGAAATAATAATTGTTGATGATGGATGTCCTCAGCATTCAGGTAAACTAGCTTTAAAATATGCTAAAAGATTTTCTAATATAAAGATCTTTTTTCATAAAAAAAATTTAGGTTATGGAGCTGCATTAAAAACAGGTTTAAAAAAGTGTAAAAATGATTGGATTTTTATGATTGATGGCGATGCCGAGTATAGTGTTGATGATTTGCCAAGACTACTAAAGGCTAGTAAAAATTATGATTTAGTTATTACATATAGGTATAAAAAAAAATACAACACCTATAGAATAATAATTTCATGGGTATACAATGCAATTTTAAGATTAATGTTTAATATAAAATTTCGAGATATATCGACTGGCTCCAGATTAGTTAGTAAGAAATTAATTAGAAATATTAAATTAAAATCAAATAGTCCTTTTGTGGGAGCTGAATTAGCCATAAAAGCTGGTCAAAATGGTTATAAGGTATGTGAAATTGGAATAAACACTTATCCACGAACCTTCAGGGCGGGCTCATCAGTGAGTTTAAAGAATATTTTATTAACACTTAAAGACATGCTTTTACTTTTTGTGAGAATTTAATCTACAATGCTAAATAAACTATACGAAAAACATAAAGTATCTTCATTTGACCGAAATTACTCTACAGAGATTTATTTAAAAAATCCTGACAAATATAGACAATTAGAAAATGACACATTAAAAGCCGAATCATTAATCACAAGAGGTTCTGGTTATTCATATTCCGCAGCTAGTTTTAAAAAAGAATCTTTATCTTTAGGAATGAAAAATTTTAATAGAATTCTACATTTTGATGAAAAAGAGAAATTGATACAGGTTGAGTCTGGCATTACAATAATAGAACTTCTAAACTTTACCTTGAAACATAACTTGTGGATTTCACAAATTCCTGGATATCCTTTTATTTCTATTGGAGGCGCAGTTGCGTCAAATGCGCATGGAAAGTCTGGAGGATGGGCGGGGACAATTGGAACCACAATTAAAGAAATACTAATTTTTCATAAAGAACACGGATGGATAAACCTTTCTAATGATAAAAATAAAAATGTTTTTGATCTAACAATCGGAGGGTACGGGCTCACAGGAACAATTGTTAGCGTAACTTTAAAATTAGTAGATTTTAGTGGATATAATTTTAAAACATCAATAAAAAAAACAAAATCAATAATTGAAACGGCAGATTTTATAAAAAATAATAATAATAAAGATAGCCTAGTATATTCTTGGAATCGTTCCAATATTAACTCAAAAAATTTTGGGGACGGCTTAATTTTTTGTAATACAGTTAATTCAAAAAATAAAATTAAAAATTTTGATATTAATAAGACTAAAAAACCTATATTTTTTAATAATATAATTAACTTCTCTCTCTGGAACAGAACTTCTGTTAAGTTATTTAATTATTTTTTTTATAATTATTATAAATCTTTTAAAAAAAATAATTATAATGATAACTTTAATAATGTAATTTTCCCTTTTCTCGGTAAAGAGATTTACTTTTCTTTTTTTGGAAAAAAAGGTTTTTTTGAAAGTCAAATTTTAATTTCTCATAAAAAAATAGATATATTTATTGATGATTTAAAGAATATTATTAGTATTTATAAACCAACAATAACTCTTTTTGCGATGAAAGGAATGAGTGGTGTGCATAAATATCTTAGGTTCGAAGGTGATATGATTTGTTTAACTTTAAATATTGCAAACAATAAAGTAAGCTTACAATTTATGGACGAATTAGATAAGCTTTATATAAAATATGAAGCAATACCGTCGATCATAAAAGATTCTCGTATTAAAAAAGAAGTTTTTAATAAATGCTATAAATTTGCTGATGAATTTAGAAAGGATCTCAGAAATTTTGACAGTAAAAGAATTTATAAATCAGAATTGTCTGAGCGATTAGAATTATGAGTTATCTTATTTTAGGAGCGTCGTCTGGTCTAGGAAGAGAAATAGCGAATATCTTAGCAAAAAATTTAAATAATATAATTATTATCTCTCGACACATCAAAGATTTAGACGCAATAAAATCTGATCTTGAGACAAAATTTAAAGTTAATGTAAAGTGTTTTGCGGTTGATCTATCATCTTTTGAAGATGTAAAAACCTTTTTAGATAGTAATCAAAATTTATTAGAAGAAATTAATGGAGTGCTGTTTCCAGCAGGAATGATGGAGCCGAGCGATAGTATTTTAAACGAAATGTCAGTAAGCAATAAATTAATGCAGGCTAACATGGGTTCAATTACTTATTTTGTGTCAAAAATTTTCCCAATTTTTTTAAAAAAAAATGCTGGATGTATAGTAGGTTTTGGAAGTGTAGCTTCATTGTTCGGCAGAAATATTAATACAGTTTATGCAGCATCAAAAAGGGGTTTAGAATCAGTGTTTGAAAGCTTGGCTATCACAGCGTTAAATTCTGAATTAAAAATTCAATTCTATAACATTGGTTATTTAGATACAAATTTAAGTTATGCTAAAAAATTATTACTTCCAAAAGGTTCTGTAAAAAAATTAGCTAAAATTGTTTATAAAAATTTAAATAAAAACTATAAAAAAAAATATTATCCTTTATGGTGGGTTGTAATAGTAGTTGCAATTAAGATTTTACCTTTTTCATTTATAAGGTTTATTTATAAATTTATATGACTGCAGTGGAAAAAATTGATGGAAAATATTAGCGAAAAAAGTTTTAAAGTTGATGTTATACTCCCCAATTACAACAAATTTGATTTTATTGAAGAGGCGATTAGATCTGTTGTAGAGCAAACATTTAAAAATTGGCATATGTACATCATAGATGATAGTTCTACGGATAATTCTCACTTAATTATTAAAAAATACTTAAATTTAAATAAAATAACTTATATAAGATTAAAAAAAAATATGGGTCCTTCATTTTGCAGAAATTATGGAATGAGAGTATCTAAATCCAAATATATATCTTTTATAGATGCGGATGATAAATGGAGAAATAATAAGTTGGAAAAACAAATAAAATTTATGGAAAAACAAAATTTAAATTTCACATATACTGATTATACTCCATTTTTCCAAACTAAAAAAAAAAAATTTTTTAAACAAAAGACTAAACTAAAAGCAGATTTTAATTTTAACGAATTTATTAAAAACTCATCCATTAATACAACTACCATGGTAATTAAAAGATCTTTATTAAAAACGCATAGGTTTAAAAAAATAAGATTAATGGAAGATTATCTTTTCAAGTGTGACCTTTTAAAAAAAAATAATATTGCTAAAAAACTTGAAGAAGATTTAGCATTTTATAGAATTCTAAAAAAATCTCGATCTAGTCAGAGATTTCAAAATCTTTTTTGGCTTTGGAATATCAATAGAAAATATAATAAACTAAGTTTTTTTACAAATTTAAAATCAATTATATATATTTCTTTTAACTCACTAAAAAAATATGGACTCAAATAATTTAATTTTATTTTTTTTTTTAATTAGTTTAAGCTTATTTTTTTATAAGTATCTTTTAAAACTTCAATTCAAGTATAAACTAAAATATCTAATAGATAGCGACTATAAAAAACCCCAGTCATTTCATGAACAACCTATCTCGATATTAGGAGGTGCATTTATATTTTTATCATTAGTAGTTTTATATTTTAATTTTTTATTATTTAAAAATTTATTTTTTTTAGAATACTTATCTTTTTGTACGTTTTTTTTTATTTTAGGTTTTCTGGATGATATAAAAATAAATATTGCACCTAAAATTAGACTTTTTTTGATGATTTTAATTCTTATTATTTTGATTATAAACAACAACTTTTATTTAGAAAAAACTGGAATTGAAATTTTAGATATTTGGCTTGAAGATTCAAAACTATTTTCATTATTTTTTATTTGTTTATGTTTTTTATTTATAATTAATGGAGCCAATTTGATCGATGGTTATAACGGCCTTTTAGGAATTCATACTTTAATTATTTTAATTAATTTATTTTTAATAAATTATTTTAATCAAAATCATGACCTAGCTAATTTATTATTTTTTGGAATTCTCATATTGGTACTTTTTTTAATATTTAATTTTCCAAAGGCTAAGGTTTTTTTAGGAGATGGTGGCTCTTATCTTTTAGGGGTATTTATAGCAATTTCAGTAATAAAAACGAGTTTTGAAAATCCTTCGGTTTCTCCATTTTTCTTTTGTATATTGTTATTTTATTTATTTTTTGAAGTATTTTTTTCTTTTTTTAGAAAAATAATAAAGGAAAAACAAACGCCTTTAAATCCAGACTCAAAACATTTGCATATGCTTTTGTACAAAATATTTTTAAAAAAAAACTATAGTAAACTCAAAAGTAATTACAGTGTTTCTATAGCAATAAATGCTACATATCTAATATTAATTATACCAGCGTTCCTTATGATGAACAATGGCCTCTTCTGCAAATATTATTCTGCACTTTTTTTTATTTTTTATGTTTTTGCCTACAAAATATCTAATGCAAAATCTAAATAAAATATGTTGTTTTGTGAGGAGTTTAAAAAATGTCTCTTAAAGATCTAGTTATAATAAATAATGAAAAAATATCTCAAGAAGATTTTTATTATTGTGATAACGTTGACATGCAATCAATACCTGAAGATTTAAATGATAATTTTAATGTTACGGTTATTGCAAGAAGATCTAAAATAAAAAGAACTAGAAAGATAAATTTACAAAATATTCAAATAGCTAAAAATATATTTAGTTTTTTAAATTTTATTTTGAAAACTTTTAAAAAAAATAAAGCAACTTACTTAATAATATCAATAACACCATATACTTTTTTATCCTATATTCTTTTATTTATTTTTAGAAAGAATGTTTTTATTTATTTAAGAAGCAACGGATATGAAGAATATAAAGCAATATTTGGAATTATTGGACCAGCAATGTATTATTTTATGTATAAGATAGTGACCGCCAGATCAAAAGTTATTACATGTCAAGAAAGATTATTTTCATCAAAAAAAAGTAATATAGTTTTTCCATCAGAGTTAAATTCATTATGGTTAGAAGATTTAAAAAAACCGTCACTTAATAAAATAAAGATTTTGTATGTAGGAAGGTTAAAAGTTGAAAAAGGAATATTTTATCTTTTGGAAATTATAAATGACATCAAAATGGATCTAGACCTATCTATTGTAGGTAAAAAAGGGAATTTTAAATATGATAATAAAAAAGTTAATTTTATTGGATACGGATACAAAGCTCCAGATTTAATTAAAATCTATGATAATCATAATATATTTATATTACCTTCATTTACCGAAGCACATCCAAAAGTAATTGACGAATCTTTGGCCAGGATGCGACCAGTTATAATATTTGATGATATAAAGCATATTGTTCAAAATAAAAAAGGAATATTTGTTTCAAAAAGAGATCCTTCCTCACTAGAGGAAACAATAAAATTTATCATCAATAATTATGAAAATATTCAAAAAAGTATGACCAAAAACAATCTTCCAACTAAAAAAGATTTTATTTCAAAATTAAGCAATATCTTAATTTCATCTTAATAATTTGATATACAATAAGTCAAATAAAAATTGCTTTTTGGATAAAATATAGGGACGTTAGCTCAATAGTAGAGTACTGCATTGACATTGCAGGGGTAGATGGAGCGTAACCATCACGTCCCACCAAAATTACAATTATTTTGTATAAGAAAAGTAAAATTTAACTATTTACAAAAAACTTTAATAAATATATACCCTATGTGCCGGTGACTATTGCGAAGGGGCCATACCCGATCCCATTCCGAACTCGGAAGTCAAGCCCTTCAGCGCCGATGGTACTTTGTCTTAAGATATGGGAGAGTAGGACGTTGCCGGCATAAAAATAAAATTTGTTATTATATGAAAGTAGTTAGTTCGTTAAAATCACATAGAAAAAGAGATTTAAACTCTAAGTTAGTAAGACGAAGAGGGCGCATCTACATAATAAATAAAAAAAATCCTAAATATAAAGTTAGACAAAGATAGAAAAAATGAAAAGCATTGGATCTGTTAAAGAAGATCTAGATAAAGAAAAAAGAATTTCTATTACACCAGAAATAGTTAAGAAATATATTGCTCTAGGTTTTTCAATTAATCTTGAAAAAAACTACGCAGAACACTTAGGTATAAATGATGAAGATTATAAAAAAAATGGCGCAAACGTAGAATTATCAAAAGAAGAAGTCTTTAAAAAATCAGATATTATTTTAAAAGTTAACTGCTTGAATGCAGGCGAAGGCAATCTGATAAAAAGTAAATCTATTTTTATTGCACAATTTGATGCTAGTCTTAATAGAGATGTGACTAAGCAAGCAATCAAACAAGATGTGAAATTTTTTTCTCTTAATTTACTTCCAAGAATAACCAGAGCTCAATCTATGGATGTACTTTCTTCGCAAGCTAATTTAGCTGGGTACAAAGCAGTTGTAGAATCATTTTCAAAATTTGAAAAAGCTATACCAATGATGATGACAGCAGCAGGAACTATACCCGCAGCAAAAGTTTTAGTTATCGGAGCAGGTGTTGCAGGATTGCAGGCAATTGCTACAGCAAAAAGAATGGGAGCTATTGTTTTTGCCACAGATGTTAGATCTGCATCAAAAGAGCAAGTTGAAAGTTTAGGTGGTAAATTTTTAACAGTAGAAGGTTCTGAGAATTTAGAGACTAAAGAAGGTTATGCCAAAGAAGCTTCTGATGACTTTAAAAAAAAACAAGAAGAACTTTTAAGCGAGACTTTAAAAAAAATTGATATTGTAATATGTACTGCTTTAATTCCAGGAAAGAAAGCTCCATTAATAATTAAAGAAAGCATGATCAATAGTATGAAAACAGGATCATTAATATATGACTTAGCGGCCGCACAAGGAGGAAACGCTGCTTTTACAGAAGTTGATAAGATTATATATAAAAATGGTATTAAAATAATGGGAGAAAGAAATATTCTAAATAAATTACCTATTTCAGCATCTAATTTATATGCAAAAAATTTATTTAATTTTGTTTTAAACCTTTATGATAAAGAAAATAAAAAAATCAATATTAATTTAGAGGATGAAATAGTAAAAAAAACATTAGTAAAATAAAATTATGGAAATTGATCCTTTTATATTTAGATTAAGTATATTTATCCTAACGATTTTTATTGGATATTATGTTGTTTGGAGTGTTACACCTTCTTTACATACGCCCCTAATGTCAGTAACAAATGCGATTTCTTCAGTTATTATAGTTGGTGCTATAATTGCTGGACTATCTGGAGAATCACAAAGTATTTTTAATAATTCAAGTATATTTGGTTTTTTAGCAATATTGTTGGCGGCAATAAATATTTTTGGTGGATTTCTAGTTACACAGAGAATGCTTGCGATGTATAAAAAAAAGAAGAAAGATAAATAATGATATCAGCAAATCTATCAGCAGTTTTTTATTTGATTTCAGGTGTATTATTTATTTTAGCATTAAGAGGTTTATCATCTCCAGAAACATCCAGACAGGGTAATCTTTTTGGTATTTTAGGAATGGTAATAGCTATTACTGTAACTTTTTTATCTATTGGAAATTTTTCTACTGGATTCATCTATGTTTTAATTTTTTTATTAATTGGGGGAATAATAGGAACTTTCATAGCATACAAGATACCAATGACTGCTATGCCAGAACTTGTGGCTGGTTTTCATAGTCTTGTTGGACTTGCAGCTGTTTTTGTAGCTATTTCAGCTTTTTTAAATCCAGAAGCTTTTAATCTTGGCTCCCCAAGAAATATTAAACTCGGAAGTTTAATTGAAATGTCAATTGGTGCAGCTGTTGGCGCAATAACATTTTCAGGTTCAATAATTGCTTTTTTGAAACTTCAAGGAATAATGTCTGGTTCACCAATAACATTTAAAGGTCAACACCCACTTAATGCTTTAATATTAATTTCTATAGTAGTTGTAACTTATTTTTTGTGTTTAACTCAATCCTCAAATTTATTTTGGATTTTATTAGCTATTTCTTTTTTAATTGGATTTTTATTAATAATTCCAATTGGAGGCGCAGATATGCCTGTTGTTATATCAATGTTAAATTCATATTCGGGTTGGGCAGCCGCAGGCATTGGTTTTACATTAGAAAACACAGCTTTAATAATTACAGGGGCTTTAGTTGGTTCTTCAGGCGCAATCTTATCATATATAATGTGTAAGGGAATGAACCGTTCTTTCTTTAATGTGATTTTAGGAGGGTTTGGTGCAACAGAACAATCTTCAACCTCTGGAAACAAAGAACAAAAACCAGTTAAAAGTGGCAATGCAGAAGATGCAGCATTTCTCATGAAGAATGCTTCATCAGTCATAATTGTTCCAGGATATGGAATGGCTGTCGCTCAAGCACAGCATGCTTTAAGAGAAATGGTAGACACACTAAAGAAAAATGATATTAAAGTCTCATATGCAATTCATCCTGTGGCTGGAAGAATGCCAGGACATATGAACGTATTACTTGCTGAAGCAAACGTACCTTATGATGAAGTTTTTGAATTAGAAGAAATTAATAATGACTTTGCAAATGCAGATGTAGCTTTTGTAATTGGAGCTAACGATGTTACAAATCCTGCTGCAAAAACAGACAAACAAAGCCCAATATATGGAATGCCAGTTTTAGATGTTGAAAAATGCAAATCTGTATTATTTGTCAAAAGAAGCTTATCACCTGGATATGCAGGTGTTGATAATGAATTATTTTATAGAGATAATACATTAATGCTTTTTGCAGATGCTAAAAAAATGACAGAAGATATTACTAAAAATATTTAGGATTCATAAATGAGAACAAAAATTTTTTGCGATATTGCTGAATTAAATAAAATTAAAAAATTTAATAAAAAAAATATTGTTAAAGGATTTACAACCAACCCTAGTTTAATGAGAAAGGCAGGCGCTAAAGATTATAAGTTATATGCAAAAAAAATTTTGAAAATTTGCAAAAACAAGCCCGTCTCATTAGAAGTTTTTGCAGATGAATATTTAGGCATGAAAAAGCAAGCTTTACAGATTAATACCTGGGGTAAAAATGTTTATGTAAAAATACCTGTTACTAACTCTAAAGGTTTTTTTATGGGAAAAATTATCAAAGAACTTAACAAGCAAAATATTAAATTAAACATAACTGCAGTTTATACTGCTAAACAAACTCAAAAAATTTTAAATATAATTAATAAAAATACAAAAACAATTATCTCTATATTTGCTGGAAGAGCAGGAGATGTCGGAAAAGACCCTGTTCCAGAATTTAAAAAAAGTATTAAACTTGCTAAAAAATTTAAAAATGTTGAAATATTATGGGCAAGCGTAAGAGAGCCTTATAACTACACACAAGCCAAACAATTAGGATGTCATATAGTCACTATTCCACCCACAACAATTGAAAAAATAGAAAATTTTGGAAAATCTTTTGATCAATTAACAATAGAAACAGTTAAAGCCTTTTTATTGGATAGTAAAAAGTCAAATTTTAAAATTTAGTATTTAATTTTGGGAAATTTATGTTAAAACAAATAAAAATTTAATTTAGTTATAATTTTATATGATATTAAACAAATGAAAAAAATAGCACTTATAACAGGAATTACGGGGCAAGATGGCTCTTATTTAGCTGAGCTATTATTATCCAAAGGCTACGAAGTGCATGGAATTGTAAGAAGAGTAGCATTAGAAAATGAAACTGAACGACTTTGGCGTATCAGAAATATTTTAAATGATATAAAGTTACACGCAGGTACTCTAGAAAGCTATGCTCGTATATTTAATATTTTAAAAAAAGTAGAACCAGATGAAATATATCATTTGGGTGCGCAAAGTTATATAGGCTATTCATTTGAAGATGAATTTTCAACTTTAAATACAAATATAAATGGAACACATTTTCTTTTAAATGCAGCACACGAGATAGGTAAAAAAAATATAAAATTTTATTTTGCCGCATCTTCAGAAATGTTTGGAAAAGTTAAAGAATCACCTCAAAGTGAACAAACCTCTTTTCACCCAAGATCATCTTACGCAATTTCAAAAGTAACAAGCTTTCATTTAGTGCAAAATTACAGAGAAGCCTATAAAATGCATGCATCTAATGGGATATTATTTAACCATGAATCGCCAAGAAGAGGCTTTGAGTTTGTAACGAGAAAAATTTCTTTTGGCGTTGCAAATATTAAAAAGGGTTTAAAAAAAAAAATTAGCCTCGGAAATATGCAAGCAAAAAGAGATTGGGGTCACGCTAAAGATTATGTAGAAGCTATGTGGCTAATGCTACAACAAAAAGAGCCAGGAGATTACGTAATCGGAACTGGAAAACAATTTACTGTAGAGGATTTTGCTAAAAAAGCATTTAAACATGTAGGTTTAAACTACAAAGATCATATAGAAGTAGATAAAAAATTGATAAGACCTGCTGAAGTTGATTCACTTTTAGCAGATTATTCAAAAGCAAAAAAAATTTTAAAATGGGAGCCAAAAATATCTTTTGATGATTTAGTAGTTAACATGGTTGATCACGATTTAGAAAATATAAGAAATTAGCTTCACCTAAACTGTTCCTAGTTTTAATTCTCCGAAAGATCTTTGTCTTCCTTCTGGTCTAACAATACCATCATCACATCGTTTATAACCATTTGGTATTTTAAATAATCCTTTATGACTATGGCCAAAATATTTATATCGAATATCAAGAAATTTCTGACGCCAAACAACTAATTCTTCTAAAGACATTTTATAAGGTTTGATTACAGCACCATCTTGGTGAGGTCTAAACGGAGTTTTCCAATAACCTTCTTTTGTGATTGTTTTATCAATAAAGAGATCGTCACGAAAACATTGTTCGTATATAGGAGTAGAAGGATAAGGGGTTAAAGCTCCAACGTTGGCTCTGTCTGGTTTGATTTCTTCAATCATATCATAAGTTTCTTGGATCGTTTCGTTAGTATCTTCTGGAAATCCCATAATCCAATTTGTTCCGAGTTGAACATTATGCTTTCTCATACTTTCTACAACTTTGAAAATTTTTTCATGAGATATTGGTTTTTTTATTATTTTGTTACGGATATATTCTGATCCGTGCTCTATGTTCAGTATAGTTGAAACCATTCCCGCTTCAACAAGATGCTCAATCACATCATCATTATAGCTATTTACATACCCGCCAGCTATATCAAATTGTATATCAAGCTTACGTCTAACAATTTCATTACAAATTTTTATTACATGTCGATTATCAACAATAAAATTATCATCTTGAAAAGTAAAATATCTCTGACCACGTTCATTTGCTAAGTATTCCAATTTATCAATAAACTTATTTGTATTAAGTCTTCTTAGCTTTCTTCCCTGAATCATATAAAGATCACAAAATGAACAAGTAAAAGGACAACCACGCTCAGAAAAAACACTAACTATATTTTTTAAATCATGACCTTTTGGGTTGTAATAATTACTTAAATCAACCTCGTAATCAGTAAAATCAAGTTTATCCCAGGCAGGCATAGGGAGACTGTCATAGTCCACTAATTCAGTTTTATAATTTATTTTAACCGTTCCATCCTCAGATCTAAAAGCAAAGCTTGATATTTCTTCTAGATTTCCAAGTTTTCCAGATTCCATTCTGTTAGCTATTTCTATCATTTGACGCTCACCCTCACCCATGGCAATATAATCAAATTCTGTTGCGTTTGTTAAAATTTCTTTTGGGAATGTAGTTGCATGTATACCACCTGTAATAATTTTAACATCCGGTGCATTTTTTTTAATAAATTTAGCTAGTTCATATGCATAAGGAAAATCCCCACCAAATAAAAATGTAATTCCAATCAAAGGAGGTTTTTCCTTTTTTATTATTTCAAGAACTTTGCTATAAGAAAACTGAATTGGATCTGACAAACTTTCTATTTTGTTTGTAGTAAGATTTTCCATGATTGGAGTATGACCCGCTTCTTTTAAAACAGCGTATAAAATTAAAAGAGCTTCAGAAGGAGTAACGTCCTGTCTTTTCTCTCCAAAATTTAGATTTGGTCTATAAGGTGCTAATAATAAAACTTTCATTAGTTCGTGTTTTTCATCGTTAAAATAAAAATATATACCTATTATATGAGTTTATCATTTAAATAAAAATTAAATTAATTGTTTACCACCCAACATTATATTGTTCAAATATTGAACTGTAAAGTAAATTATGATTTTTGGGAGGAAAAATCTTATAAATTAATCAATATAGAAGATGCATTACTGTAATTAATAAAATTTAAGTTTTTAAATATAATAATAATTATAAGTATTAAACAACTTTTTTATGGAATGCGATTTAAATATTTGTGTTTTTTTGATAGCAATAAACAAAGATGTCTGATTCATAATTTATTTTACCAGAATCGTATGTCATGTGAGCTAGATCGGGATATCTGAACAATAGATCAAAATCTTTAGGAACTGGGTATTCACTATTTAATAAACTTTCAGACCCATCCTCAAAATAATTTCTTTCAGTTTCATGGTTAATATGGAAGAAAGTTTTTGTTACACGACAAATATTTTCTACTAACTTTTTTGAAGTATTTGGCATCATTTCACCTAAGCTATTTTTATTTACAAATAAATCTACAGAATTATTTTTAAGTTTTACAATTTCAAAAGATGGCAAAAATATTAAATCATAATTATTTAAATCGCTATCTTTAAAATCTTTCTCTCCATATAAAAGAGTTTTTTTATTTGGCCAAATTTTCATTAAATAAAATGCAGCAAGACTTAAAACTTCTGGTAAATCAAAATCAATAAAACAAAATTCTTTACGATTTTTTAAAATATAATAGGCAAGCTTTCCGTAACCACCACCTAAATCTGCAACTATTGGTCTATTTTTTTTTTTTATAAAGTTATTTAATAAATCAGAATAAATATGGCTAAAAAAACTCCCTATGGTAACAAAACTTTTGTTAACCATTGCTCCATTTTGGTTGCCAAATTTAGGTTGATCAAGTTTACCTATATCATTTTTGTTAAAACCAAAATATTTCCAAGTTTCCAAGAGCCCTCTAAAAACTCTATTTATTAAATAATTTTTTAATAAAAAATTTTTACTACACTTCTTTATAAAATCTTGATTTTCTATACCCATATAATTTTTTGAATTACCAAAGTTAGATAAAAAAAATAAAAACTTTTTACTATCGTCATTCTCTAAAGATTCGTTTAATATTTTATAATCTTCTTTTACATGATTCTCCCACATAGAAGAGGGTTTAAAATTTTCATCACAATTTATTTGATCGCGTTTCATTTTTTTAAATGATTTAAAAATTCTTTCAGCTAGCATTAAATCGTTCTCATCTACATTATTTGTTAGTGGAATGTGAATTTTTATAATTTCCTCATTATTTCGAGGAAGAAAATACAATAGAAAGCCGTCAAAGTATGGAGACAACTTTTTAATAATAAGAGGTAATAATTTTTTTTTCTTATAATGTTTTAGTATTTTTTTTAAAATAAACATTTTTTCATGATTTTTCTAAGGAAGAATTATGTATTTTTAATAGCAGATTTTTTTATTTTAAAAAAATATATTAAATATTAGGCCAGCTAGACCTATAATCAATACACCAAAAAATATTGATGCTAAAGTTATTCCATATACTATCTTGTCTTTTTTTGTAATTTTATGTTCTTCACTCATAATTTAGTTTTAAAACTTCTCCTTATTGAAATCAAATATTAATTTATGATTTAGAAGGGGCGTTCTGTTACCCGGTGCCCCAAACAACCGTGCTTATTTAATTAACCGAAGTTAATTAAGCAGCAAGTGCGTAACTTTCGTTAGCAATTATAATTAGCCCGATATCGACGGAACAATCCCGAACGAAAGAATAGCCTTTAGACACTCGTCGAATCTAGTTCACCCCCATAAGTTGTAATGGTGGAGGTGGTGGGTACTGCCCCCACGTCCGCAATGTTTATTACGAAATTCGTTTATCGTCATAGTTGGAAAACCAACATGAATAATATAAAACATTATTTCAAAGATTCAAATTTATTATTAAAATTATAAAAATGCCACTTTCAAAAGATCAAAACAAAGAAATACTCGAACAGCAGGCCCAAAAAAATACGACAAAGAGGGTAACATCACCAGAGTTGGAAAAAATTTTATATGAAGCTTTTCCAGTTTTGGATCATGGATTTGTAAGAGTAGTTGATTATATGGGTGATGATAGTTCAATAGTGCAATCAGCCCGAGTTTCATACGGAAAAGGAACAAAAAAAGTTTCAACAGACAGTGGTTTAATTAAATATTTAATGAGACATAGACACAGCACGCCATTTGAAATGTGTGAAATAAAATATCATATAAAATTACCAATATTTATTGCAAGACAGTGGATTAGACATCGAACTGCAAATGTAAATGAATATTCTGCAAGATATTCAATATTAGATAAAGAATTTTATATACCATCAAAAGATCATCTGGCTGCACAATCCACAAGCAATAGGCAAGGAAGAGGAGAATTAATTAAAGGAAAACAAGCTGATGAAATTTTAAATATTTTAAAAAAAGATGCAGAACAAACTTATGATAATTATGAACTTTTGTTAAATGAGAGATTTGACGGCACTACTATAAATGAAAATAACAAAGGTTTAGCAAGAGAATTAGCTAGAATGAATTTAACTTTAAATACTTACACGCAGTGGTATTGGAAAACAGATTTATTAAATTTACTAAATTTTTTGTCTCTTCGCGCAGATAGTCATGCACAGTACGAAATAAGAGCATACGCTGATGTAATGATTGATAGTTTGAAGAAATGGGTTCCAATAACATTTGACGCGTTTATGGATTATAGAGTTGGCGGCATGGAATTGTCAGCAAAGGGAAAATCAGTAATTGAAAAAATGATTAAAGGAAAAAATTGCGATTTTGAAACATCAGGGCTCTCAAAAAGAGAATGGAATGAATTAATGGAATCTTTTGGTTTTAAGGAAAAAATCCTTTAACCTTTTCTGCGATTTCTATAAAAATCTTTGAAATTTTATGGTTAGAATCTTTTTCTACAAGTGGCTTACCAGAGTCAGCTGCTATTCTTAAATCAATATTTATAGGAATTTTTCCTAGAAATTTTTTATTATAATCTACTGAAAGTTTTTCTACTCCACCTTCTCCAAAAATATTATGTTTTTTACCATCATCTGACTCAAAAAAACTCATATTGTCTACAAGACCTAGAATTGGAACTTTTAATTTATCAAACATTCTTATTCCTCTTTTAACATCTGATAATGCTATTTTTTGTGGTGTTGAAACAATTATTACTCCGTCAACTTTAATTTCTTGGGCAAATGTTAGTTGAGTGTCTCCAGTTCCAGGAGGCATATCTACAACTATGAAATCTAAATCATTCCATAAGACTTTTTGTGTAAAAGTTTTAATGGCACTTGTAACCATCGGACCTCTCCATATCATTGGAGTTTCTTCATCAACCAAAAAACCTATAGACATACATTGGATTCCATATTGATTTACAGGAACCATACTTTTTCCATCCTCACTTTTTGGTTTTTCATTTATAGACATCATCGTAGGTAAAGAAGGTCCATAAATATCTGCATCAAGTATACCCACTTTTAAACCTATTGATTTTAAAGCTAAAGCAAAGTTCATCGCAAAAGTTGATTTACCAACCCCACCTTTGGCACTTGATACTGCTATTGTATGTTTTGTTCCATTTATAGGAGTTTTTATAAAAGCTTTAGGAGCTGTATTTTTTTTAAAGTTATCGCTTAAACCTACTGTTTTTTTATCCATGTGACGTATCTTAACTTGTTTTTACAATTAAAATCACTATATAAAGTGTCATGGCAAATGATAATGATTTTAAAGGAGGAAGCCCATGGGGGTCATCCCCGGGTGGAGGAAATGGTTCCGGACGAGGTGGACAAAGACCTCCCACTATCGATGAAGTAGTAGAAAAAATACAAAAATTAATTAATAATTTTTTACCAGGAGGAAAATCTGGTGGAGCTAAACCAGTTATTTTTGGACTTATTTTACTTGTCGTTGTTTGGGCATTTAGTGGTTTATATAGAGTTCTACCAGACGAACAAGGAGTAGTTCTTAGGTTTGGAAAATTTGTTTCTACAACTCAACCTGGATTAAATTATCACATCCCTTATCCTGTTGAAACTGTTCTTACTCCAAAGGTTACTAAAGTTAATAGACTTGATATTGGTTTTAGATCAGCAAGTGATTCAGGAAGAACATCGGGTATTGGCGATGTGCCAGAAGAAAGCTTAATGTTAACAGGAGACGAAAACATTGCTAATATTGATTTTTCAGTTTTTTGGGTGATTAAAGATGCTGGCAAATTTTTATTTGAAATTCAAAGCCCCGTAGAAACAGTTAAAGCTGCAGCAGAAACTGCAATGAGGGAAGTTATTGCAAAAAGCAGACTTCAGTCAATCTTAACCGAAGGAAGATCTAGCATTGAAATAGAGACACAAGAAATTATTCAAAATATTCTAGATGAATATGAATCAGGCATTCAAGTTACGCAAGTTCAAACACAAAAAGCCGATCCACCAGATCAAGTTATTGATGCTTTTAGAGATGTTCAAGCTGCGAGAGCGGATATGGAAAGATCAAAAAATGAAGCAGAAGGTTATGCTAACGATGTAATACCAAGAGCTAGAGGAGATGCAGCAAAAATTTTACAAGAAGCGGAGGCATATAAACAACAAGTTGTTGCAGCAGCCGAAGGTGAAGCAAGTAGATTTATTGCAATATATAACGAATATTCAAAAGCTAAAAAAGTAACTCAAGAAAGAATGTATCTTGAAACTATGGAAAAAGTATTGGCAGATATAAATAAAGTAATTATAGATAAAAAAGCCGGAGGAGTAGTTCCGTATCTTCCTTTACCAGCATTATCCAAGAAAGTGAGTGATTAGTTATGAAACTTAATAAATTTTTAATTCCAATTTTAGTTGGCACAGGGTTTTTAATTTTTTTATCACTTTTTGTTGTTAAAGAAACTAACCAAGCAATAGTATTACAATTTGGTGATCCTAAAAAAGTAATAGTTGAACCTGGCTTGCAAATGAAGATTCCTTTTATCCAAAATGTAGTCTTTTTAGATCGTAGGATTTTAAATTTAGATGCACCTCCAATTGAAGTTATCGCATCTGATCAAAAACGATTAATCGTTGACGCTTATGCAAGATTTAAAATTGTAGATCCATTAAAGTTTTATATTTCAGTAGGCGATGAAAGAGTAGTTAGATCAAGACTTTCTACAATTATAAACTCAAGAATAAGAAGTGTTTTAGGTACACAAAGTTTAGCTACATTATTATCTGAAGATAGAGCTAAACAAATGGCAATTATTCAAGAAGGAGTTAATGCAGAGGCACAAAGTTTTGGTGTTTCTATAATTGATGTAAGAATTAAAAGAGCAGATTTACCTCAAGCAAATAGTGAAGCGATATACAAAAGAATGCAAACCGAAAGACAAAGAGAAGCAAAAGAATTTAGAGCAAAAGGTGCTGAGATGGCAGTTACAATTACATCTACAGCAGATAAAGAAGTTACAGTTCTTTTAGCAAATGCAAAAAAACAATCTGAAATTATGAAGGGTGAAGGAGATGGCCAAAGAAATAAAATATTTGCAGATGCATTTGGAAAAGACCCAGCATTTTTTAGTTTTTATCGAGCTATGCAAGCTTATGAAACGGCATTAATAGGTGGAGAAACTTCAGTAATTCTTTCTCCAGATAGTGATTTCTTTAAATTCTTTGGTAAATCAGGACTGACTAACAATTAATAAAAAAATTTATGAAAGAGCTCATCTTAGCGATAGGTCTTTTATTTTTTATAGAAGGTGCGTTGTATGCCTTATTTCCATCAAAAATGAAAAATATGTTAAAGATAATTGAAAAATTACCAGTTAATAACTTGAGAATAACCGGAGTATTATTTGCTTTAATTGGATTTTTTATTGTTTTATTTAATAAGCAGTTCTAAAAATGAAAATATATAAAAAAATTTTTAAATTAAGTTTAGTTCTTATACTGTTAATTTTTCCAACTTCCTTCGTTAACAGCAAAACTATACCTAGCTCTTTTGCTGATCTTGCTGAAAGGCTTATGCCATCGGTTGTTAATATTTCAACAACGCAGACAATTAAAACAACAGCCAATCCCTTTCCATTTGAATTTCCCCCAGGATCACCTTTCGAAGATATGTTTAAGGAATTTAATAAACCAACGGAAAGAAAAGCAACGGCTTTAGGATCTGGCTTTATTATAGACAAAAAAGGTTTAGTAGTTACAAACAATCATGTAATCCAGGAAGCAGAAGATATATTTGTTACCGTAAATGGTTCTACAGAATATAAAGCAAAAGTTATTGGTACAGACCCTTACATGGATTTAGCACTCTTAAAAATTGAATCAGATAAAGATTTTAAACCAGTAAGTTTTGGTAATTCAAACAAAGCAAGAGTTGGAGATTGGGTGATAGCAATTGGAAACCCTTTTGGCTTTGGTGGAACAGTAACTTCGGGAATAATTTCATCAAGAAATAGAGATATTGGTTTAACCAGGTATGACGATTTTATTCAAACAGACGCTTCTATAAATCAAGGAAATTCTGGTGGTCCACTTTTTAATTTAGATGGGGAAGTTGTAGGAATTAATACAGCAATAATTGCCCCTGGTTCTTCAGGTTCTATTGGAATTGGTTTTGCTATACCCTCAAACCCAGCGTCAAAAGTAATCGAACAACTTATTAAGTATGGAGAAACAAAGAGAGGGTGGTTGGGAGTAAGGATCCAGGAAGTAACAAAAGAAATTGCAGATTTAGAAAATCTAGAAAAAACAGAAGGAGCATTAGTAGCAAGTGTTTCAGAAAAAAGTCCAGCTGGCAAAGCTGGAATAAAAGCTGGAGATATCATTTTGGAATTTGATGGCAAGAAAATTGATACAATGCGAACTCTCCCAAAATTAGTAGCTGAAACTAAAGTAGGAAAATCGGTAGTTTTAAAAATTTGGAGAAATCAAAAATTAATTTCTAAAAAAGTCCTATTAGGAAGATTGGAATCCTCGGAAGAGTTCAAAGCTGAAAAAAAAGTAGAACCAGACAAAAGTAAATATATTGAAATAGAAAGTTTAAAAATTTCTATTAGAGAATTAAAAAAAGATGATATTTCTAAACGTGGTTTACCAAAAAAGACTACTGGTGTTATTGTTACAGAAATCTTTCAAGGAACTCCATTAAAGTTTATTTCTGTTAATGATATAATTGTCGAACTTCAAAAAAATAAAATTAGAAGTGCAAAACAATTTTCTAATTTAATTAAAAATATTATCGATAAAGGTGAAAAAACTTTATATTTAGCAGTTTATAATTCAAACAATCAAAGATCTTATATAACTGTAAAATTAAAATAGATTTAACATTTTAATTTATAAATGCAGCAAACAAAAAAAGTTATATTATTAGCTGGACCTACAGCATCAGGTAAATCTGAATTAGCAATTAAGATAGCAAATAATTTAAATTGTGAAATTATAAATGCTGATAGCATGCAAATTTATAAAGAAATTTCTATTTTAACTTCAAAACCCAATTTAGAAAACATGAGTTCTATTAAACATCATTTATATGGATTTAATTCAGTGAGAAAAAAATTTTCTACAGGACATTGGCTTCAAATGGCATTAGAAAAAATAGATGAAGTATGGAACTATAACAAAATTCCAATTATTGTTGGTGGAACAGGCTTATATTTTAAAGCATTAACAGATGGTTTAGTAAAAATTCCCGAAATACCAAATCAAATAAGACATGAAATTAGAGAAAAACAAAAAAAAATGGGACAAAAAAATTTTTTTAATTTGTTAGTTGAGTTAGACCCACTTGCTGAAAAGTTTGTTTTACCATCTGACACACAAAGATCAATGCGTGTTTATGAAGTAATAAAATTTACTAATAAATCTTTATTTGATTTCAAAAATGAAACAAAACCAAATTTTGATACAGATATTTTTAAAAAAATATTTATTAATACACCAAAAGAATTATTAAATAAAAAAATAGAAAAAAGAGTTGAAAAAATGTTAGCAGATGGAGCAATCGAAGAAACGGATAAATTTCTTAAAATGAAAGTTTATAGAGAACTGTCTGCTAATAAGATAATAGGTATAAGAGAAATTAAAGACTTTTTAATGCAAAAGACAACATTAGAAGTAACCAAAGAACTTATTATTCAGAAAACAAGGCGGTACGCAAAGAGACAATATACCTGGGCAAGAGGACATATGAAATCCTGGAATATGGTTTATTCAGCTAATATTAATGATTTATATAAAAAAACTATTAATATAATATCCTAAAACTTGACCACAACTAAAACTCAGTTAAATTAGACTTATGTCAAATTTAATTTCAGGTGCAGAAATAGTTTTTAAGGTCTTAGAAGATCAGAACGTCAAGCATATTTTTGGCTATCCAGGTGGTGCTGTTTTACCAATTTATGATGAGTTAAAAAATCATAAAAAAATAAAACATATTTTAGTCAGACATGAGCAAGGAGCGGGTCATGCGGCAGAAGGATATGCAAGATCAACAGGAAAAGCTGGTGTATTACTTGTAACGTCTGGACCTGGAGCGACTAATGCTGTTACAGCTTTAACAGATGCTTACATGGATTCAGTTCCACTAGTTTGTATTACCGGCCAAGTTCCCACACATCTTATTGGCACAGATGCATTTCAAGAATGTGATACAACAGGTATAACAAGACCATGCACAAAACATAATTGGTTAGTAAAAGATGTAAATAAACTTGCGTCTATTTTACATAAAGCATTCGAAGTCGCTTTAACAGGTAGACCTGGACCAGTTTTAGTAGATATACCTAAGGATATTCAATTTAAAAAAGGCAAATATTCAAAACCTAAAGAGATAAAAAAAAATAATATTAAAATAAATAAAAATTTTAATGGACAAGAAAAAAGTATTGAGAAAGCAGTTGAACTAATTAAAAAATCTTCAAAACCTGTTTTTTATACAGGAGGTGGTGTAATTAATTCTGGACCAAAAGCAACAGAATTACTTAGAGAGCTAATTTCAATAACAGGTTTTCCAATAACATCTACACTCCAAGGTCTAGGTGCATTTCCTGGTGATGATAATCAATTTTTAGGCATGCTAGGTATGCATGGAACTTATGAAGCTAATAACGCAATGCATGATTGTGATTTAATGATAAATATTGGTGCACGTTTCGACGATAGAATAACAGGAAAAATAGATGAATTTTCACCAAAATCTAAAAAAATTCATATTGATATTGATCCATCCTCAATAAATAAAAATGTTAATGTTGATTTATCTATCGTTGGTGACGTTAAATTTGTATTAGAAAAATTAATTTTATCTCTCAATAAAAAATACCCAAATTTTAAAAATTCTAATAATCAAGAAATATCTTCTTGGTGGAAACAAATTGAAATATGGAGAAAGAAAAATTCATTAGGGTTTTTAAATAGTGATAAATTAATTAAACCACAGCATGCGGTTCAAAGATTGTATGAGCTCACTAAAGCACAAGATACTTTTATAACAACAGAAGTTGGCCAACATCAAATGTGGGCTGCGCAACATTATAAATTTAATAAACCCAATAGATGGATGACTTCAGGAGGACTGGGAACGATGGGATATGGATTACCCGCTGCTATTGGCGTTCAAGTAGCGCATCCCGAGAAATTGGTTATCGATATAGCAGGTGAAGCTTCTGTGTTAATGACCATGCAAGAAATGTCTACAGCTGTTCAATATAAACTTCCAATAAAAATATTTATTTTGAACAATCAATACATGGGGATGGTTAGACAGTGGCAAGAGTTATTGCATGAAAAAAACTATTCAGAAAGTTATACAGCTGCTTTGCCTGACTTTGTTAAATTAGCAGAAGCTTATGGATGTGTAGGTATTAGAGCAAATAAACCAGAAGAATTAGATGAAAAAATTGGTGAAATGTTATCAGTGAACAGACCTGTTATTTTTGATTGCGTTGTAGATAAAACAGAGAATTGTTATCCAATGATTCCATCAGGAAAAGCTCACAATCAAATGTTATTAGGAAAGCAAGATGAAGAAGAGATTTCCGAAGAAGGAAAGATTTTAGTTTAACCATGATAAAATCAGCTTATAGTTTTTCAAATAAAAAAGAAAAAATTGAAGGTCATATAATCGTTGTTTGGGTAGATAATGAAGCAGGTGCTCTTGCTCGTGTAATAGGATTATTTTCTGGCAGAGGTTATAATATTGATTCACTCACGGTAGCTGAAGTGGATAAAAAAAAAAATATTTCACGAATAACTATTGCAACATCAGGCACTTTTCAGGTTTTACAGCAGATAAAATTGCAGTTAAGTAAACTTATTCCAGTTCATAAAGTTGCTGATTTTCCTAAAAATAAAAAAACTCTTTTAAGAGAAATGGTGTTATTAAAGGTAGTTTCTTCAAAAGCGAAGTTAGAAAAAGCTAAAAAATTATGTAAAAAATATAAACATACTATTTTAGATAAAACAGAAAAATCTTTAGTATTCGAGGTTTCTGCTTTAAAAAAAGAGATTGATGAATTGGTAAAAAAATTACAACCTTTAGGTCTAGCAAGCACATCCAGGACGGGAGTAGTAGCAATGACCAAAGGCTCGGAAACTTATAAACAAAACTAAAGGATAATTTATGAAAATGTTTTATGAAAAAGATACAAATGTAAATTTAATTAAAGAAAAAAAAATTGCTATTTTTGGTTATGGTAGTCAAGGACATGCACATGCTCTCAACTTAAAAGATAGTGGTGTAAAAGAAGTTGTGGTAGCACTTAGAGAGGGATCATCAAGCAAAGCAAAAGCAGAATCAAAAGGATTAAAAGTTATGAATTTATCTGATGCAGCAGAATGGGCAGATGTAGTTATGATTTTAACACCCGATGAATTACAAGCGACAATATATAAAAATCATATTGAACAAAGAGTAAAGCAAGGAACCAGCATAGCATTTGCACATGGTTTAAACATTCATTACGACCTTATTAACGTAAGAAAAGATTTAGATGTATTTATGGTTGCTCCAAAAGGACCAGGACACCTCGTTAGAAGTGAATATGAAAAGGGAGCAGGAGTACCTTGTTTATTTGCTGTACATCAAAATGGCTCCGGAAAAGCGAGAGAGCTTGCTATGTCATACGCATCAGCGGTTGGGGGAGGAAGATCAGGAATTATAGAAACAACTTTTAAAGACGAAGTTGAAACAGATTTGTTTGGTGAACAAACAGTCTTATGTGGTGGGTTAGTTGAATTAATTAAAAATGGATACGAAACATTAGTCGAAGCAGGCTATGAACCAGAAATGGCTTATTTTGAAACTGTGCATGAAGTAAAATTAATAGTTGATTTAATATACGAAGGTGGAATAGCAAACATGAATTATTCGATTTCAAATACCGCAGAATATGGAGAATATGTTTCTGGACCAAGGATTGTAAATAAAGAGGAAACAAAGAAAAGAATGAAAGAAGTATTAGCTGACATCCAATCCGGAAAGTTTACCAAAGAGTGGATGAATGAATGCAAAAATGGGCAAAAAAATTTTTTAAAAACGAGAAAAGATTTAAGTGAGCATTCGATTGAAAAGGTTGGAGCAGAGCTCAGAGGTATGATGCCTTGGATTGGTAAAAACAAATTGGTTGATAAGGACAAAAATTAGCAAATTATCTTAATTTTTTGTTTCAAAATAAAACGAAGCCCATTTTGGTTATTAAAATTGACAAATTTTTTGCACATAACCCTTTTTGGTTGTACTATAACAGCAACAGTTATAAAAACTGATTTTTTTAAGTTTAAACTTAAAATATAAAACAATGACAGACAATAAAAACAGAGTTTATATTTTTGATACCACAATGCGTGATGGGGAGCAGTCACCAGGTGCATCAATGAGTTTGGAAGAAAAAATTAATATATCTTATTTATTTGATCAAATCGGAGTTGATATTGTAGAAGCTGGGTTTCCTGCTGCATCTAGAGGAGATTTTGAAGCAGTAAAAGAAGTTAGCAAAATTTTAAAAACATCTATTCCATGTGGTTTATCTAGACATACAAAAAAAGATATTGATGCTTGTTATGAGTCACTGAAATCTTCTAAAAGATTTAGAATTCATACATTTATATCAACTAGTCAATTGCATATGAAACATAAACTAAATAAAAATCCAAAAGAAGTTTTGGATGCTATTAAGGAGCATGTAACTTATGCAAGAAAATTTACAGATGATGTAGAGTGGTCATGTGAAGATGGCACAAGAACTGATATCGATTTTATGTGTAAAACAATAGAATTAGCCATCAAGTCAGGAGCAAAAACAATTAATATTCCTGACACCGTTGGATATTCAATTCCTTCTGAATTTACAAAAATTATTAAACATTTATTAAACAATGTGCCAAACATAGATAAAGCAATTTTATCGACACACTGTCATAACGATTTAGGATTAGCAGTTGCAAATTCATTAGCTGGTGTAGTTGCTGGAGCTAGACAAGTAGAATGTACTATAAATGGTATAGGTGAAAGAGCTGGTAATGCTGCGCTAGAGGAAATAGTAATGGCAATGAAAACTAGAAATGATTTAATGCCATTTCACACTAATATTAATACAAAATTATTAAACAAAGCATCAAAACTAGTGTCAAGCGCCACATACCCCGTGCAATTTAATAAAGCAATTGTAGGTAAAAATGCTTTTGCACATGAAGCGGGCATTCATCAAGATGGAATGTTAAAAAATAGAAATACTTATGAAATTATGACACCTGAGAGTGTTGGGGTAAAACAAAGCTCCCTTGTTATGGGAAAACACTCTGGTAGACATGCGTTCAAAGAAAAATTAAATGATCTTGGTTATACAGGCATTACAGATGATATAATTCAAATTGTTTTTGGTAAATTTAAAGTGCTTGCAGATAAAAAAAAACATGTTTACGATGATGATATTGCGTCTTTAGTAGATGACAGTTTAATTAAAGAAGATAATGT
>Ga0209709_10001007_pt1 | contig 26562 bp, 33 predicted proteins | sample ArcticOcean_MG_C_2_FD_187435 | JGI IMG/M metagenome (GOLD analysis project Ga0209709, IMG submission 187435) | Marine microbial communities from western Arctic Ocean - ArcticOcean_MG_CB4_136 (SPAdes) (version 2) | ecosystem: Environmental > Aquatic > Marine > Oceanic | place: Arctic Ocean...
GCTAGGAAGAAAAACAGCAACAACACCATATGACTGCATGGATGCCAACATTACCGTTCCGTAACGTGTGATTTGTGTAATCTTTTTCCTACCGGCCTCTCCTTCCTTCTGCAATCTCTGAAAATAAGGAATAACAGACCCCATCAATTGAATTATAATGGAAGATGAAATATAAGGCATGATTCCCAAAGAGAACAAAGACGCCTTTTGGAATGCACCACCTACAAAGGTGTTAAATAATCCAAACAGGGAGTTCTGTAAATTAGTAAATGCCCCAGCAAGGGCTTCTCCATCAACACCAGGTATTGGAATATGCGCCCCCATCCGAACAATGATGAGGATACTGACCGTAAAAAGAATCCTTTTACGGAGTTCAGGGATTACAAAAACACTTTTAAATTTATCGATCACTGTACTGTAGCCGCTCCACCTGCTTGTTCAATTTGTTCTTTAGCTGATTCACTAAAGGCACTGGCTGTAACTGTGACTTTTAATTTTAACTCTCCGTCTGCGAGGATTTTAATTGGTTTCAACGGTGAACGGACCAACCCGTTATCGGCTAAAATTTGAGCATCAACCGTATCGAGACCAAGTTTTTCAATAGCTTCAAGGTTCACTATTTGAAATTCCTTTCTAAAAAGATTGGTAAAACCTCGTTTCGGCAGTCGACGAGCCAAAGCCATTTGACCACCTTCAAACCATGGACGACGCTTAAAACCAGACCGTGCCTGCGCACCTTTTTCTCCGCGACCAGAAGTCCTGCCTAGTCCAGAACCAGGACCGCGACCAACACGTTTCCTGTTTTTAGTTGAGCCTGGAACGGGAGTTAATGAGTCTAATTTCATACTTCTTCAACCTTTAATAAATATGGGATCACATTAATCATACCGCGTATAACAGGTGTATCATTTTGTTCAACGGTTTGCTGCATTCTACGAAGCCCTAATGCTTTCAGAGTAGCTTTCGCTTTTGGTTTATACCCTATCCCACTTTTAATCTGGGTAATTCGCAGTGTTTTTATTTTGGCCATTAGTTGAATACCTCACCAACGGAAACTCCACGTTTATTGGCAATAGCAACAGCATCTTTCATCCGCATCAAGGCATCCATCGTAGCGTGAATGAGATTCATTGTATTTTTTGAACCATGACGCTTTGTTAAAATATTATGAATACCAACCTGCTCCATAACCGAACGAACAGATGCACCTGCTATAATCCCCGTACCTGGAGAAGCAGGTTTTAACATAATACGGCTAGCACCATGTTTACCAATAATCTTATGAGGCACTGTTCCATTGACAACAGAAACTTTTACAATATTTCGCTTCGCAATATCCTTCCCTTTATTGATAGCAGAGATTACCTCGTTTGCTTTACCTAGGCCAACTCCAATATGGCCTTTCCCATCGCCTACGACAATGAGAGCAGAAAAACGAAAACGTTTACCACGAGATGTTACTTTCGCAGTTCGATTAATTTTTACTACCGCTTCTTCTTGAAGATCAAGCTCAGCTGGGTTAATGATAGGCAAATCAGACTCCTTTAAAATTCTAATCCACCCTTACGGGCGGCTTCTGCAAATGCTTTAACACGGCCATGGTAAGGATATCCGTTCCGATCCAATACAACTGGACCGACCTTTGCGGATTTGGCTTTTTTTGCCAATGCATCACCTACAATTCGGCTAATGTCTGTTTTATTTTCTGCTTTTTTTAAAGCAGACTGTAATTCTTTATCTCTAGATGATGCTGCAGTAAGAGTATGACCATCAAAATCATTTACGATTTGAGCTTCGAAATGTTTAAGGCTTCGAAAGACAACCAACCTTGGGCGATTCGGATTCAGGCGTGAAGTCTTCTTACTTCTATTCCGCCTTCTTTCATCTCTACGAATTATTGAACGATGTTGTGCCATTATTTAGCCCCCACTGTTTTACCCTGCTTCGAACGGACATATTCACCCCTATAACGAATACCCTTCCCTTTGTATGGCTCAGGTTTTCGGAAAGAGCGAATCTTAGCAGCAACTGCTCCCACTAATTGTTTATCAGTACCTTCAATTTTAACTTCAGTTCTGTTGGCAGTAACGGTGATACCATCCGGCATATCAAAATAAATATCATGAGAATAACCCAACTGAAGTTTTAATCTATTTTCCTGTACTTGCGCCAGATACCCAACACCGATGATTTCCAATTCCTTGGTATAACCAACCGACACACCTATAACCATATTATTGATGATTTGGCGAGTCGTTCCATGGAGCGAACGGTGTTCCCTGACATCAGAAGGGCGATCTACAATAACAGTGCCATCAGACTCCGATAATTGCATATCTCTATGAGCATTGAATTCAAGTGCCCCCTTAGGGCCCGTTACCTTAATCAATTGTCCCAAAAGATCAACTTTAACTCCTTCAGGAATACTGACTGGATTTCTACCTATTCTTGACATATCTCTTAATATACCTCACAGAGTATTTCGCCACCGACACCCAGATGATTGGCTTTTTTATTGGATAATACACCTTTAGATGTTGATAAAATTGAAATCCCAAGCCCATCCAATACACGAGGTGCTTCACCAGCACCGACATAAACACGCAGGCCAGGACGGCTGATACGTTTTATATTATCAATTACGGGATTTCCCTGGTAATCATATTTTAAAAAAACACGGATACTTTCTTTATTTTTATCACCAGCAATAAAGAAGAAATCTTCAACAAATTTTTCTTCTTTTAGCACAAGTGCAATACGTTTTTTTAATGCGCTGCTTGGGACATCAACCCAGCGTTTCTTTGCTGCGAGCCCATTACGCATTCGCGTTAAAAAATCAGAAATTGGATCAGACATTGACATATTATTTTTCTCCTACCAACTCGCTTTAGTTACACCGGGAATCTCACCTTTCAGTGCCATTTCCCGAAAACATAATCGGCAAAGCCCAAATCGTCTCAAATAGGCATGTGGTCGACCACATTTAAAACACCGATTCTTTTCTCGAGTTGAGAATTTTGCTTTTCTTTTTGCTTTATAAATTTGTGATTTCTTGGCCATCAGACTGCCTCTTCCACTTCTTGCTTTACTGGTTTTTCTCTTAACGGAAACCCTAAGAGCTTTAACAATTGATATGCTTCATTGTCCGTTTTTGAGGATGTTGTGATTGTTACGTTCAATCCTCGGATGGACTCAATTTTATCATATTCAATTTCATTAAATATAATTTGTTCTTTAATTCCAAAATTATAATTCCCGCGACCGTCGAATGATTTAAAAGACAATCCGCGAAAATCACGCTCTCGAGGCAATGCAACAGAAATCAACCTTTCCAAGAATTCATACATCATTGTTGAACGCAAAGTCACTTTACAGCCCACGGGCCATCCTTTACGTATCTTGAAATTTGAAATATCTTTTTTTGATTTAGTAATGATCGGTTTTTGACCTGAGATCAAAGTCATCTCTTCCACAGCACTTTCAAGATTCTTGGAATTAGTTTTTGCATCGCCTAATCCCATGTTTAGACAAATACTGGTGATTCGTGGAACTTCCATTTTACTGGAGTAATTGAACAGCTTTTGCATGGCAGATGTAATCTCTTCACTATAAATCTTTTTAAGTGTTGGAGAATAAACAGGTGCTTTATCTATTTTTTTAGAAGGTGCTTTTTTTGTCTTTTCCGCAGGTGACTTATCTATTTTTTTGACAGGTGCTTTTTTTGTCTTTTCTGCAGGAGTCTTGTCTATTTTTTTAGCAGGTGCTTTTTTTGCCTTTTCCGCAGGTGACTTATCTATTTTTTTGACAGGTGCTTTTTTTGCCTTTTCTGCAAGAGCCTTATCTATTTTTTTGGCAGGTGCTTTCATTTTTATTTTCTTTTCTTCAGCCATTTCTATACTTCAATTTCTTCGTTAGTTTTTTTAGAAACCCTGACCTTAGAACCATCATCAAGTTTCTTGTATCCCACACGAGTAGCTTGCCCGCCATGAACAACCATCACATTTGAAATATGAATGGAGGCTTCCCTTTCTACAATACCACCGGCAGGGTTTTCCTGAGATGGCCGGGTTGCTTTTTTCATAAAATTTATACCCTCAACAATCACCCGTTTTTTTTCTGGAAAAACGTGAAGGATTTTTCCTTCTAAATCTTTATTGTTCCCGCTAATAACTTTAATGGTCATTCCTTTTTTAACATGCATCTTACAATACCTCCGGAGCCATTGAAATAATTCTCATGAATCCACTTTCGCGCAATTCACGAGCTACTGGACCAAAAATCCGAGTTCCACGAGGTTCACCGGCACTATTCAATAAAACAGCAGCATTTTCATCAAAGCGGATTCGACTACCATCACTACGGGATATCTCTTTTCTAGTACGAACCACAACCGCTCTATGAACTTCTCCTTTTTTCACCATACCTCCCGGCAGAGCTTTTTTAACTGTAATTACGATTTGATCACCAATACTGGCATATTTTCGCCGGGAGCCACCCAATACCTTGAAACAGAGAACTTCTTTTGCTCCCGTATTGTCAGCCACCCTTAATCTTGTCTCTTGTTGGATCACTTTGCTATCCTAATTTAACTGATTCACGAACTATTTCGCTTACCTGCCAGCGCTTACGTTTACTTAAAGGTCGAATAGCTGAAATCTTGACAATATCACCGTCTTTTGGTATAACAGACGCTACATGCGCTAAATAACTCTTAAAGCGTTTGACACGTTTATGATATACCGGATGGGCAATTTCACGTGTGACTTTTACATTTACTGTCTTTTCCATTTTAGTGCTAATAACTTCACCGATTAAGGATTGACGCCTGCGTTCAAGTTTCATTCTTTCTCACCTTGAGCAACCCGTATACCGAGTTTATACTCATTTAATACTGTTTTTATTTGTGCAATTTCCTTTTTCGTTTTGGAAATCGTTGTTCCATCTTCCAATTGTTGGAGAGCTTGCTGAAATTTCAAATTTTGAAGTGCATCAAGGTTTTCGATCAATTTGACATTCAATTCCACTTGGTTCATTTCACGGAGTTCTGTCATTTTCATTATAATCCCCTCCGTTCGACTACTTTTGTTTTTATAGGAAGCTTATGACCAGCATTACGAAATGCTTCTTCTGCTTCTTCACGGGTTACACCATCAACTTCGAATAATATTCGACCCGGCTTGACAACAGCAATCCAATGATCCGGAGCTCCCTTACCTTTACCCATACGTGTTTCAGCAGGGCGTGAAGTCACAGGCTTATCCGGAAAAATACGAATCCACATTTTACCAATTTTCCTGACAACCCTGGAAATAACGATACGTGATGCTTCGATTTGCCTAGCCGTGACCCAACCTGACTCAACAGCCTTTAAACCATAATTGCCAAATGCCACATAGTTCCCACGCATAGCCATACCTTTTCTATTGCCACGGTGGACTCTTCTAAATTTTGCTTTTTTTGGTTCTAACATTTAAATACTCTTATCGGGTGAATTGTCCGTTGCAAATCCATACTTTTATACCAATAACACCATACTGTGTTTGAGCCTCGGTCAAAGCATAATTAATATCAGCGCGCAAGGTATGTAGTGGCACACTACCATCCGAAAATTTCTCACTTCTAGCAATTTCCACACCACCGAGACGACCGGCAACATTAACACGAATTCCTGCTGCCCCCATACGCATGGTAGATTGAATCGTTTTGTTTACCACTCGACGATAAGATATCTTCTTTTTCAATTGATGAGCAATATTTGAGCCAACTAAAGCAGCGTCCAGCTCTGGACGCTTCACTTCAGAAATATTAATTTGAGCATCTTTTTTACCTGTCAGTTGGCGTAATTCTTTTTTCAGTCGATTCACTTCTTCACCACCCCGTCCAATTACAATTCCTGGACGTGCAGTATGGATTGTGATAGTTACTTTTTTTGAAGTACGAGCGATCTCTACTTTGGAGATTCCGGCGTTTGGAAGTCGATGGGAAATATACTTCCGAATTCTCACATCTTCTTCCAATTCAACACGAAAATTATTTTTTGACGCAAACCAATTAGAACTCCAATTTTTATTGACAATCAATCTATATCCAACAGGATGTGTTTTTTGACCCAAAAGGTACCTCGCTAATTTCCGTCGGTAACGACGATAGTTACATGACTAGTTGGCCGACGAAGTCTTGATGCTCGCCCCATGGACGCCGCACGAAATCGCTTCATTACTGGGCCACCGTCAACAAATGCTTCCTTCACACCCAGGCCTTCAGGATCAAAATTGGATTCTTCATTCTGACTCATCAGGTTAGCCACCGCTGATCGTAATGTTTTTTCAATTACACTTGCAGCTTTTTCAGGTGAAAAATGTAATTGATTCAATGCATCCCCAACTTTTAAACCTCGCATACTGTCAAGGGTTTTGCGAATCTTCCGAGGAGACTGGTGTATATATCGCGCAACTGCTTTAGCTTCCATTGTTATTATCTCCTGTCACCAGAATGCATTCTAAATGTACGCGTAGGTGAAAATTCACCTAATTTATGTCCTACCATATTTTCATAAATGAAAACTGGTATAAACTTGTTCCCATTATGAATAGCAAAAGTATGACCAACAAATTCTGGCGTAATCATCGAACGACGAGACCATGTCTTGATGACTTTCTTTTTACCACCTTCATTAATCTGTTGAATTTTTTTCAAAAGCTTTTCATCGACAAATGGTCCTTTCTTAAGAGAGCGTGCCATGTTTTTTTATCGTCTCCGTTTAACGATCATTTCGTTAGATTTTTTATTTTTCTTGCGCGTTTTATACCCCTTAGTTGGTTTTCCCCAAGGCGTGGTTGGATGACGTCCGCCTGAAGATTTACCTTCGCCACCTCCCATCGGGTGATCCACTGGGTTCATGGCGACACCTCGCACTTTAGGACGACGTCCGAGCCATCGCGTTCGACCAGCTTTACCTGATACAATTTGCTCATGACTACGGTTACCAACCTGGCCAATTGTAGCCATACAGTTTTCTCGAACCATCCTAACTTCACCGGAAGGTAATTTTAGTGTACAAAACCCATCTGCGTGTGCCATAACTTGGGCCGAAGCTCCCGCTGACCGAACCAATTGACCGCCTTTACCAGGCTCCATTTCAATGTTATGGACGAATAAACCCGTTGGAACGTTTTTTAACTGAAGCGCATTGGCGACTTTCAATGGTGCATTATCACCAGAAAGGATTGGGTCTCCCACTTTTAAGCCCAATGGCGAAAGAATGTAACGCTTATCACCATCTGAATAATGAATAAGAGAAATATAGGCAGAACGATTTGGATCATATTCAATCGTTGCTACTTTGCCCGGTATATCAAATTTATTTCGTTTGAAATCTATTAATCTATAGCGACGCTTATGTCCGCCACCGCGGTGGCGAATTGTGATACGTCCCGTGTTATTTCTTCCACCGCTTTTACGTAAAGCCCTTGTTAACCTTTTCTCAGGTTTGTCGGTGGTCAAATCTGCAAAATCTGGACGAGACGCAAATCTCGAGCCTGGCGTGACTGGTTTTAATTGTCTAATACCCATGATTAATTCGCAGTCTCTCCACGCAATAGATCGATTGTTGATCCAGATTCTAAGGTAATAACTGCTTTCTTATAGCCAGAGCGTTTTCCGGCAGTACGAATAGTATGCCCTCCGCTTCGGACCGTCATCTGCTTATGCTTTCCAATCCGATTCATAGTTGCTACTTTTACAACTTTAACTTCAAATTTTAATTCAACAGCTTTTTTGATTTCAGTTTTATTTGCGCTCGGAGAAACAAGAAAAGCAAATTTGTTTTCGCGCTCTTCGAGTATTGCCATTTTTTCTGTTAAAATTGGTTTTATAATAATTTTTTGATACATGATTAGCCTGCTAGTATATCGGTTAAAACAGTCATGCTGGCTCTATCCATCACAAGAGTATCGCAATCAATAATATCATAGGTACTGACTTTTGCAGCGTCCACGAGATAAACATCTTTAAGATTGCGTGATGCTTTATCTAAATTTTCATCCATTCCCGTAACCAAAAGTGTGACTTTTTTATTTTGAAGATCTAATTTTGTTAAAACAGAAATAAAATCGGATGTTTTATGGCTGGTAAGCGTGAAGTCATCGACAACGACCAACTTCCCTTCCGCTGCTTTATTAGACAAAACTGAACGTCGAGCCAAACGACTAACTTTTTTTGGTAATTTATGATTATACCCATGCGGTTCTGGTCCAAAAACAGTTCCACCCCCCTTCCACAAAGGAGATCGAATGGTTCCTGCACGAGCCATACCTCGGCCTTTTTGCTTAAATGGCTTTTTACCACCACCCCGTACCTGAGCACGATTTTTAGATGCATGGGTTCCTTGTCGCATGTTGGTCATTTCAGCTAATACAGCCTGACGAACAACTGCAGCATTGGGTTCGATCCCAAAAACAGTTTTGTCTGCTGTGATATTTCCAGCTTTTGAACCATCTATTTTTAATACGTCTAATTTCATTTTATTTAGAAATAATTACAGTTCCGTTCTTCGCCCCAGGGACGGCACCTTTCACTAACATTTGATTATTTACTTGATCAATCTTCACTATTTCAAGATTTTCAATAGTAACTTTTGAATTACCGTGATGACCAGCCATTTTCATCCCAGGAAATACGCGGGACGGGTCTGATGCCTGCCCGATAGAACCAGGTGCTCTTTCTGTGTGCCCCGTACCATGTGTTTTCTTCTGCCGGGAAAAATTATGTCGCTTGATAACGCCCGCGAATCCCTTCCCTTTGGAAGTACCAGAGACACTGACATAGTCACCTTTCTGAAAAATACCGACATGAAATGCTTGCCCTGTTTTATATTCAAAACCTGGCACTTTATCAAATTCAGCCAAAACTTTTTGAGCAGGAACTCCAGCAGAATCAAAATGACCTTGGAGCGGTTTAGTTGTATGCTTTTTTTTTCGTTCACCATATCCAACTTGAATTGCATCATAACCATCTCTTTTGATAGTTTTAACTTGAGTAACGGTACAGGGACCAGCATGCAAAACTGTGACTGGAACGATATTACCATTTTCATCAAAAACGCGAGTCATGCCAATTTTTTTACCGATTAATCCGCGCATGATTAAACCTTAATCTCAATATCTATACCAGCAGGTAAGTCCAATTTCATAAGAGACTCAACAGTCTTTGGCGTAGAGTTTAAAATATCAATGAGGCGTTTGTGGATCTTTGTCTGAAATTGCTCCCGCGATTTTTTATTAACATGAGGAGAGCGCAAGACAGTATAAATTGACCGCCTGGATGGCAAAGGGATTGGACCCGCAATGATCGCACCAGTTGATTTTGCAGTTCTCACAATTTTTTCTGTCGACTTATCCAATAGGACATGGTCATATGCCCGAAGGCTGATTCTTATAGTTTGATTTGCCATTATTAGTATTTATTCGACAATTTCAGTTACAACACCAGCGCCAACAGTATGCCCGCCTTCACGAATAGCAAAGCGAAGCTCTTTATCCATGGCCATTGGTGTGATCAATTCAACTTCAAATTCCACATTATCACCAGGCATAACCATCTCGGTGCCACCCGGTAATGTCACTACACCAGTTACATCTGTTGTACGGAAGTAAAATTGAGGACGATAACCATTAAAAAATGGGGTATGACGTCCACCCTCTTCTTTCTTCAATACATATACACTGGCTTTAAACTTTGTATGGGGCGTAATACTGCCGGGCTTAGCCAATACCATCCCACGATTCAGATCTTCCTTATCTACGCCACGAAGCAATAAACCTGCATTGTCACCAGCCTGACCTCGATCCAGAAGCTTTCTGAACATTTCAACGCCGGTTACTGTGGTCTTGGTATCTTTACCATAACCAATTATGGATACTTCGTCCCCTACTTTAATGATACCGCGCTCAATACGACCCGTCCCAACGGTTCCACGACCTGTAATGGAAAAAACATCTTCAATAGGCATTAAAAAGGGTTTGTCAATATCACGCTTAGGCTCGGGAATAAAGCTGTCACAAGCTGCCAAAAGATCGACAATACATTGGTTCGCCGCTTCATCGCCAGGAGAGTTCAAGGCATTCAAGGCAGATCCTTGAATGATCGGTGTATCATCACCGGGAAACTCATATTCATTCAAAAGATCACGTAGTTCCATTTCTACCAACTCTATCAGCTCTTCATCATCTACCTGATCTGTTTTATTCATAAAGACAACCATGGAAGGAACATTCACCTGCTTAGCCAAAAGTACGTGTTCACGGGTTTGAGGCATGGGACCATCTGCAGCGGATACAACTAAAATAGCTCCATCCATCTGGGCTGCACCAGTAATCATATTTTTGATATAGTCTGCGTGACCAGGACAATCCACGTGCGCATAATGACGGTTTTCCGTCTCATACTCAACGTGAGCAGTCTGAATTGTAATCCCACGTTCACGTTCTTCAGGGGCATTATCGATACTATCGAAGGCCATTGATTCTGCAAGACCACGAGAACTCTGCACCATTGTGATTGCAGCCGTGAGGGTGGTCTTTCCATGATCTACGTGACCAATCGTTCCGATGTTCACGTGCGGTTTTGTTCTCTCAAATTTTTGCTTAGCCATTACTTATAAACTCCAAAAGTTTTTTAATTAAGATGCTTTTCCGTGCAATTTTTCTAGAATCTCTGTTTCAATACTGGCGGGCACTTGTTGATATTTTGCAAATTCCATATGAAAAACAGCTCGACCTTGGGTGATTGAACGAAGATCAGTTACATAGCCAAACATACTACTCAGTGGAACAAATGCCCTGACTACCTGCGCTTCCTTCCGCTGGTCCATGCCATCTATTTTCCCACGACGCGAACTTAAATCTCCCATCACATCACCCAAATATTCATCCGGGACAATGACTTCAACTTTCATAATAGGTTCCATCAATTTTGGTGATGCTTTTTTACATGCGGCCTGAATCGCCATAGAACCGGCTATCTTGAAGGACATTTCAGACGAATCAACATCGTGGTAAGACCCAAAAACCAGTTCAACACGAATATCTTCAATTGGATAACCAGCAATCACACCATTCTTAATGGCCTCTTTCATACCCGCATCTACAGAAGGGATATATTCACGAGGAATAACACCCCCAACAATCTTATTTTCAAAATGATATCCTTTTCCAGGTTCATTTGGCTCTACATTGATCACTACATGAGCAAATTGTCCGCGACCACCAGACTGGCGAACAAATTTCATAGTTAATTCAGAGACTGCCTTGGTTATTGCTTCACGATAAGCAACCATAGGTTGCCCAATATTTGCCCTGACTTTGAATTCACGAAGAAGTCGTTCTACCAGAATTTCCAAGTGGAGTTCACCCATTCCCGCAATAATAGTCTGCCCCGTTTCCTCATCTGTTGAAACACGGAAAGTAGGGTCTTCTTCTCCCAGTTTTTGCAAACCTTTGTATAGAGAATCTTGATCCCCCTTACTTACAGGTTCAACTGAAACAGCCACAACTGGCTCTGGAAAATCCATCGACTCAAGTATAATTTGATTTTTTTCGTCACAGAGCGTATGTCCTGTTTTGACATTTTTCAATCCAACGGCAGCAATAATTTCACCAGTTGAAACCGCATCACGATCTTCACGCTTATTAGAGTGCATCAAAAGAATCCTACTAATCCTTTCACGTTTCCCAGTAGTAGGATTATACACATATGAACCCGCATCTAATCTACCAGAATAAACACGCATATAAGTTAATTTCCCAACATAAGGGTCGGTCATTATTTTAAAAGCAAGCGCACTAAAATGTTCTTTGTCGCTTGGCTCACGAGTTAACTCAGTGTCAGAATTTCTAGCATCTACCCCATTGACAGCACCAACATCAAGCGGCGATGGCAATAGATTAATAATTGCATCTAAAAGGCGCTGAACTCCCTTGTTTTTAAACGCAGACCCACAAAGCGTGGGAATAAAAGTATTGTCCAAACATCCTTTTCGGATTGCAGCTTTCAATTCAGCAACAGTGATTTCTTCATCTCCGAGATATTTTTCCATCAAATGCTCATCATATGTAGCGGTTTCTTCAATCAAATGATGACGCCATTTTTCTGCTTCTCCCAGTAAGTCAGTAGGGATTTCACCATATTCAAAATGAGAGCCCAATTCGCTTTCATTATAAAGAATGGATTTCATTTCCATCAAGTCTATGATCCCAGTAAACATTTCTCCGTCACCAATTGGAATAACTAGCGGTAACGGCGTTGCGCCGAGGCGATCCTTGATCATTTTAAGTACATGATAAAAATCAGCACCCACACGATCCATTTTATTTACAAATGCGATTCGAGGGACATCGTATTTATCAGCTTGCCGCCAAACTGTTTCACTCTGTGGCTCAACACCACCTACAGCACAAAAAACAGCAACAGCACCATCAAGTACGCGAAGCGATCTTTCTACTTCAACGGTGAAATCAACGTGACCAGGAGTATCAATAATATTAATACGATGGTCTTCCCATATACACGTAGTAGCAGCTGATGTAATAGTAATACCACGCTCCTGCTCTTGCTCCATCCAATCCATAGTGGCTGCACCATCATGCACCTCACCAATACGATGGGTTCGACCGGTATAATACAGAACACGTTCTGTTAAAGTCGTTTTACCGGCATCGATGTGCGCCATGATGCCGATATTTCTTACTTCTTCTAAATTTGTTTGTTTCAACTGACTACTCTAAATATATAATTAACGGAAATGAGCAAATGCCTTGTTCGCATCTGCCATTCTATGTGTATCATCTTTCTTTTTAACAGCACCACCCTCACCATTAGCAGCAGAAATCAACTCAGATGCTAATTTTTCTGACATAGGCTTACCAGACCGCCCAATTGCCGCATTAATAAGCCAATGTGATGCTAGATAAAAACGACGACCTCTTGGCACTTCGATGGGGACCTGGTATGTCGCGCCGCCAACTCTACGAGATTTGACTTCCACTGATGGAGCTACATTTTCAATTGCCTTTTCAAAGATTTTCAGGCCATCTGTTTTTGTACGCTGCTTTATTTGATCCATTGCACCATAAAATATTTTTTCAGCTATACCTTTCTTACCCTGATCCATGATATAATTCACAAATTTAGCAACCAGTTTATCATTATAAACCGGGTCAGGTAATATTTGTCTACGTTCTGGTCGTCTTCTTCTCATTATATAATCTTTTTAATTTGGCTTTTTAGCACCGTAACGGGAACGGCTTGACTTCCGATCACTCACGCCAGCAGTATCTAATGTTCCACGGACAACGTGATAGCGAACACCCGGCAGATCCTTAACTCGCCCACCCTCTATAAGAACAATACTATGTTCCTGCAGATTGTGTCCCTCACCTGGAATATAAGCAGCAACTTCCATCCCATTGGTCAACCGTACACGCGCCACTTTCCGCAGTGCGGAATTCGGCTTTTTAGGCGTAGTTGTATAAACGCGAGTACATACTCCACGTTTCTGAGGATTACTCATGAGTGCCGGTGTGCTTGTTTTCTTTGAAACGCGCTTCCGGCCTTTTCTAACTAATTGATTTATCGTCGGCATATCACTTTATCTAGAGCCTATAAAATTACGCATAAAATAGAAAATACTGCAATAACCATTTTAAATATTTTCATTATTATTATGCTACTGCATCACCCAATTCAGACAGGGAATCTTCATCAGTATCATGCGCACCTACAAGAATGTCCCGAATGCCAGGAGTTCCTGTTCCAGCAGGGATCAAGCGACCCACAGCGACATTCTCTTTTAATCCCTGAAGGTAATCAGTTTTCCCAGCGGTGGATGCGTCAGTCAATACGCGAGTTGTCTCCTGAAAAGATGCGGCTGAAATGAAACTTTCAGTGTTTAACGATGCGCGGGTAATACCCATCAAAATTGGTTCAAATGTAGCCGGTTTCGGCTTTCGATATGTAGCCAATTCTTTCCCATCAGCTTTCAAATCCTTATTAATTTCAAGGAATTCAGTACGATCTATCATGGAGTCTTCTTCCAAATCAGAATCACCCACTTCATTCACAATAATCATTTTGGATAAACGGTTATTTTCAATAAAAAAGTCACGTTTTGCAATACGGTCTTCCTCAAGAAACCGCGTATCGCCCGTATCTTTTACACTAACCTTTAACATCATTTGACCCACAATAACTTCAATGTGTTTGTCATTAATCTTAACGCCCTGTAATCGATATACTTCCTGAATCTCATTTACTAGATAATCTCGAACTGCTGCAGGTCCCAAAACATGGAGAATATCTTCAGGAGAGATGGCACCTTCACAAAGGTTTGTTCCTGCATTGATATAATCGCCGTCATGAACAATTACATGTTTACCATAAGGTATCGAGTACTTTCTTTCTTCTCCATCAACACCCATCACGTGGATCTTGCGAACTCCGCGTTTAGTATCACCAAAACTGACAGTACCATTAATTTCTGTCATAACTGCAGGATTTGAAGGTTTTCGAGCTTCAAATAATTCCGCAACTCGAGGCAGCCCCCCTGTTATATCACGGGTTTTACCAATTTCTTTAGGAATTTTCACCAAAGTTTGTCCACGAGCAACTTTTTGTTTATTGGTAACAACCAAAGTTGCCTTCACGGGCAATATTGTACCACCAGCAAGAATCTTTCCTTCCTTATCAATAATTTCGATATGAGGACTCAATTTCCGATCTCTGGCTTCCACAACAACCATTTGCTTTTTTCCACCTTCAACAGATTCAACCGCATAGGTCTCACCTTCTATGAAATCATTCAAAGAGACTAAACCAGTTTCACGTGCTAAAATTATATCTGTATACGGGTCCCACTGAATCAAGGTTGTTTTTGCTGCAATCTCATCACCATCGTTCACAAAAACATTTGAACCATAAGGGACATTAAATGTAGCATTTTCCTGCCCTTCTTTATTTATAATAAAGAGCTTTGCATGGCGGACCATACAACGTCGAACTTTTGTTCCAGATTCATCTATCGTATCAGCAAAATCATAATTATCAGAGAATTTGACAGTCCCCGGACGCTTTGTAGTCATTTCTGATTTTTCAATAATTCTCGTTGCAGTACCTCCAATATGGAAAGTACGAAGCGTTAACTGTGTTCCAGGCTCACCAATACTTTGTGCGGCACGAATCCCAACAGCTGTTCCAATATCAACTAATTGATGAGTTGACAAATCCCAGCCATAACATTTCGCACAACACCCTCTTTTTGCTTCACACGTAAGGATTGAACGAATACGGATATTCTCTACGCCGCTGTCCCCGATCATTTCAGCTTCGTCATCTTCGATTACAGATCCTGCCTTCACAACAACTTCACCTTTCATAATGAAGTCATCTACCACAGTTCTCCCAAGAATCCTATCTGATAAGGATTCAATGAGTTCTTCACCTTCTTTTAAATCAGCAATCAGAATACCATTAATTGTATCACAATCCGTGATATATACAACCACATCCTGTGCAACATCAACCAATCGTCGAGTTAAATACCCAGCGTCTGCGGTTTTTAACGCAGTATCAGCTAAACCTTTTCTGGCTCCATGAGTTGATATAAAGTACTCAAAGACAGATAGTCCTTCCTTGAAATTTGATGTAATTGGCGATTCAATAATTTCACCCACACCCCCTTTCATAGATTTTTGTGGTTTAGCCATCAACCCACGCATTCCAGCCAACTGCTTGATCTGATCTTGTGAACCACGAGCACCAGAATCAGCCATCATATAGACTGGATTAAATCCGTGTCTATCTTCTCGTATAGAATCCATCATGGAAGCAGCAACACGGTTGGTTGCATGTGTCCAAATGTCAATTACCTTATTATATCGCTCTCCATCCGTTAAAATATGACGATCATACTTATTTTTAATTTCATCAACTTCTTTTTGAGCACTTTCTAGTATCACATCTTTGGCATCAGGAATCAATACATCACTAATCGCAATTGAAGCCCCACTAACAGTCGCCATACTAAATCCAAGGTCTTTTAACTGATCTAAGAATATAACCGTTTGGAAATTCCCAGCAATAAAATAAGTGTTACTAACAACTTGAGTTAATTTTTTCTTATTGATTAGGTCATTAACAAATTCAACACCTTCCGGTAGAATTGAATTAAAGATAATCCGACCAACAGTAGTATTTTTAATCCATTTACCATTGTGACGAACATTTACTATTGCATGTAAGCCCACAGCTTTATTTTCATACGCTAGCAATCCTTCTTCAATAGAACCAAATAATTTCCCTTCTCCCTTATCACCTTCTTTTGGGAGGGTAAGATAATAGCACCCCAACACCATATCCTGAGAAGGAACAGCAATCGGTTGGCCATTTGCCGGATGAAGAATATTATGACTTGCCAACATCAGCATCCGCGCTTCCATCTGAGCTTCTAAAGATAGCGGGAGGTGGACTGCCATCTGATCACCGTCAAAGTCAGCATTAAATGCTGAACAAACCAATGGATGCAATTGGATCGCCTTACCATCTACAAGAACAGGCTGAAAAGCCTGAATTCCAAGACGGTGCAACGTTGGCGCACGATTCAGAAGTACTGGATGGTCCCTTACAACATATTCTAAAACTTTATAAACCACTGGTTCACGATTTTCCACCATGAGTTTTGCACTTCTTGGAGTTTGAGTATACCCACGAGCCATTAGTTCATGTATCATGTGAGGCTTGAACAACTCTAAGGCCATATTTTTTGGCAACCCACATTCACTAAGTTTGAGGCTAGGCCCAACAACAATCACAGAACGACCGGAATAATCGACACGTTTTCCAAGGAGGTTTTGACGGAAACGTCCAGTTTTTCCACGAAGCATATCCGAGAGAGATTTTAATGGACGCCGAGATCCACTTCGAATCGCAGTTTTTCGTCTGTTATTATCAAACAAAGCGTCAACAGCTTCCTGAAGCATCCTTTTTTCATTTCTTAAAATGACATCAGGGGCATTTATTTCCATTAATTGTTTTAGCCGATTGTTACGAATAATGATCCGTCGATAAAGATCATTCAAATCAGATGCAGCAAAACGACCGCCTTCGAGTGGGACTAGTGGTCGTAACTCTGGTGGGATTACTGGCAGAATAGACACAATCATCCATTCAGGCTTGTTAAGCTTTTTTTTGGTTGGATCAGGAACAAACGATTGTACAACTTTCAAGCGCTTTAATGCATCAGCTCGTTTTTGCTTTGACTTGGATGTTTTAACAATATCGATCAGTTCCCTTTTTAATTCGATAACATTCAACCTCGATAGCAATTCTTTCATAGCATCGCCACCCATTGTTGCATGAAAATAATTTTCATTATCTCTGTCTTCTTCAGAAACAGCCATATATCCGAATTGTTGTTCGAGTTCTAGATATTCATCTTCCTCGATTAATTCGAACTTTTCGATGCCACTTTCGCCAGGTTCAATTACCATGAACATTTCATAATAGATCACACGCTCAAGATCCTTGGTGCTTTTTCCCGCAAGATAACTCAACTTGCTTGGAATAGATCGTAAGTACCAGATATGAACTACAGGAACAGCCAGTGTTATATGCCCCATTCGTTCACGACGAACTTTTTTACGGGTAACTTCTACGCCGCAACGATCACAAATAATACCACGGTACCGAATCCCTTTGTATTTACCACAATGACATTCATAGTCTTTAACAGGTCCAAAAATTTTTTCACAAAAAAGACCATCTTTTTCGGGCTTGTATGAGCGATAATTAATGGTTTCCGGTTTTAAAACTTCCCCGTAAGAACGGGCAAGGGTCATTTCCGGGGAAGATAATCCAATGGTGATTGAACTATATTTTTTTGAAGTATCAATAGTGGTTGATTGGATGTAAGTCAAAGCATTGTCTCCTTACGCTAATCCAGTTGTACATCAATGCAAAGACCTTGAAGTTCTTTGATCATTACATTGAAAGATTCAGGTGATGAAAATTCAGGCATTTGTTCGCCTCGAACGATTGAGTTATAGACCTTTGATCGGCCTTCAACGTCATCGGATTTAACAGTCAATAACTCATGAAGCGTATGCGCTGCGCCATAGGCTTGCAAGGCCCAAACCTCCATCTCACCAAAACGCTGTCCACCAAACTGAGCTTTACCACCCAGAGGCTGCTGTGTAATTAGTGAATAAGGTCCCGTAGAACGCGCATGCATTTTATCATCAACCATGTGACTCAATTTCATCATGTATATATTTCCAACTGTGACAGGATTGTCGAAGTACTCTCCTGTTTTCCCGTCGATCAGTCGTTCTTTTCCAGATGCCGGAAGCCCCGCTTCCTTCATCTCTTTCGCAACTTCTTCTGGCGTCGCACCATCAAACACAGGTGTCGCAAATTTTCTACCCGTGATCTCACCGACCCATCCAAGCATGGTTTCATATAACTGACCTAGATTCATACGGGAGGGGACACCCAGCGGATTCAGTACAACATCAACTGGTTTTCCGTCTTCCATGTAAGGCATATCTTCTTCCGGAACGATTGTAGCGACAATACCTTTGTTCCCATGACGGCCAGCCATTTTGTCACCAACAGAAACTTTACGTTTCTGAGCCACAAAAACTTTCGCCAATTTTACAATACCAGGCTGGAGCTCATCTCCTACACGAAGTTTAAATATCTTACGTTCTAGTTTGGTCTCAATACCAACCCATTCTATTCTAAATGAACGCCATACTGCTTTGATCTTTTTCCAAACTGCTTTATCCTCCACCCACGCATCATCCTGGGCAAATCGCTCCATATCAAAACTATTTAAACGTTTCAGCGTTAGTTTTGTAGATTTCTTAATCAAGGTTTTACTGGAGGTAAGATCGCGAATACCATTTGATATTTCATCTTTCAAAAGATTTGTTAATTTCTCATCACGAGATTCCTTAAGATGCTTTTTCTTTTCAGCTGCACTTTTTTGGTAAAGTAAGATCTCCACGCGTTCTTCTTTCTTAGTACGCTTTGCTTGCTTTTCAAAAAGCTGTGTTTTAATAACCACTCCCTTAATACCAGGTTCGGCACGTTTAGAAGCATCTTTAACTTCACCTGCTTTTTCACCAAAAATTGCTCTGAGAAGTTTCTCTTCCGGCGTTGGGTCTGTTTCACCTTTTGGCGTAACCTTCCCAATCAGAATATCACCTTCTTTAACACGAGCACCTACGCGGATAATTCCAGATTCGTCCAAATCTTTAGTAGCATCTTCACTTACATTGGGAATTTCGGGTGTTAGTTCTTCTTGACCCCGTTTAGTATCTCGGACTTCCAGTTCCACCTCATTACAATGAACAGAACTGAAAACATCATCCTTGACTAAGCGCTCACTTAAAACAATTGCATCTTCAAAGTTGTAACCACGCCAAGGCATAAACGCAACTCGGATATTAGACCCAAGGGCAAGCTCACCTTGCTCAGTTGCCGCACCGTCAGCGATAACATCACCTTCTTTAACACGCGTCCCTACTCCTAAAAGTGGCCGTTGGTTATGAACAGTATTCTGGTTTGTTCGGTGAAATTTCTTTAGTTTGATCTCTATAATATTTTCACCCTCGTAAAGCGCTAAAGAATCCATAACGTCTTTTCTCTTTATGAGAATTTTTTGAGAATCAACATAAGTAATTCTACCATCGACGGGTGAAGCAACGGCAGACCGCGAATCCACAGCTACTTTAGCTTCAATTCCAGTTCCCACGATGGGCGATTGAGGTTTCATTAATGGTACTGCCTGGCGTTGCATATTAGACCCCATCAAAGCACGGTTTGCATCATCATGCTCGAGGAATGGAATTAACGCAGCAGCTACACTCAAAATCTGGTTAGGTGAGACTTCAACATATTGAACATCACTCGGGCTTACTATCGGAAAATCTCCTTTAACACGTGCACGAATTTTTTCTTCTGTCAAATTACCTTTTTCATTTCTTTTCGCAGATGCCTGAGCCACAAGTACACGATCTTCATCATCAGCTGATAAATATTCAATGCTATTTGTAACGACAGAATTCCCCATGAGCTTTCTAATTTTACGATAGGGCGATTCAATAAATCCGTGATCGTTTACTTGAGCAAACATAGCCAAAGATGAAATCAAACCAATGTTGGGACCTTCAGGTGTCTCGATAGGGCAAAGACGACCATAATGAGTATAGTGGACATCACGGACTTCAAAGCCAGCTCGTTCTCGAGTTAAACCGCCTGGTCCTAATGCAGAAATACGACGCTTATGAGTGATTTCGGCTAAAGGATTCGTTTGGTCTCCAAATTGTGAAAGCTGTGATGTACCAAAGAATGTATTAATTACGGTGGTCACTACTCGGGAGTTAATCAAATCTTGTGGCGTAATACTTTCAGACTCCCTCAAATTCATTCTTTCGTGAATGGTACGAATCATCCTACTCAATGCCACACTGAACTGGTTGGTCAACTGTTCACCGATAGTTTTTACGCGACGATTGCCTAAATGATCAATATCATCAACACCTCGTTCACCCTTTCGCATGTCAATTAGGAATTTGATAACCTGAATAATATCGTCCATTGTAAGAACAGTGTCTTCTACGGGCACATTCAGATTGAACTGTTGATTCAATCGATATCGTCCTACCTGCCCTAAATCATATTTTTTTGGACTAAAGAAAATTCGCTCGATAAATTTTTGAGCCGTTTCCAAATTAGGAGGCTCGCTAGAACGAATAAGTTGGTAAACAACCGCTAATGCTTCTTCCGTACTTGCAGTTGGATCTTTCTCAATCGTATTTAATAGCAACATGGAATCAAAACTCTTATTTCCATCAACGACTCGAATCTCCTTAATGCCTGCTTCTTTTAATGATTCTGTATGTTCGGCTGTGAGTTCTGTGCCGCTTTCGAAGAAGATTTCACCCGTACGAGTGTCTACAACATCTTCAGTCACAGTGGCACCGATATAATTGGATAAATTATCTTTTTTAGGATTCAGAGACTTAAGTGAACCAAATGCATTAAAAATATCAGTATTGGTTGAATATCCAAGCGCCCTCAACAACATAGTAACGGGAAATTTTCTCCTCCGGTCGATAATGACATACAAACAATCATTAATGTCTGTTGTGAAATCTACCCAAGATCCCCTCGCTGGAATGATTCGCGCCTGGAACAACTTCGTACCATTCGGGTGGATTGATTCATCGAAAAATACACCAGGGGAACGCTGAAGCTGCGATACGATAACACGCTCGGCACCATTAATAATAAAGGTTCCCTTATCAGTCATATATGGGATATTGCCAAAATACACATCTTGCTCTATGCTTTGCGCATATTCATTCTTATTGTTTTCGTCTGTAATGTGCAAAGCTAAACGTACACGTAGAGGGGCAGAATATGTCACACCGCGATCCATGCATTCGTCTGGAGTGTATTTAGGTTGACCTAGATAATAGGTTTTGTATTGAAGAATATAGTTCCGATGTGAATCTTCTATCGGGAATACGTTATTAAAAACACCCTCAAGACCAATTTGCTCACGAGCTTCCTGCGGAATCCATTCCTGCAAAAATTGCTGGTAAGCCTTGGTTTGAATTGAGAGAAGATCTGGTACATCTACAAACGCAGGAATCTTTGAAAAAGAATCTCGTTTTAAGAATTGGTCAATTGTTATTGAAGCTGCCAATTAAGCCTCCCGATTTTTATTTGTTATAAGAATAAAAGAAATGATAATTGAACTTATGCGAGTTCAACTTCTGCACCTGCTTCTTCAAGCTGTGCTTTAATATCATTTGCTTCTGATTCAGAGATGCCTTCTTTTATTGCTTTTGGCGCAGAATCAACAAGATCCTTTGCTTCTTTCAATCCCAAATCGGTAAGGCTGCGAACAACTTTAATAACATTGATCTTTGCTTGACCACATGATTTAAGAATAACATCAAATTCGGTTTTTACTTCAGCACCTGCATCACCTGCAGCCGGCGCGGCTGCTATGGCAACAGGGGCTGCTGCGGTTACACCAAATTTGTCTTCGATTTCACTAATGAGTTCTGAGATTTCAATCATATTTGATTCTTCAAGATATGATAGAACATCCGCTCGAGTAACTGCCATTTGAACTACTCCTTATTGGTTTTTCAAAATTAAGATTTTTTTTCTTTTAAATTATTCAATACACCCACTGCATTTTGCATTGGTGCTATCAAGGTTGAGACCAATTTCTGCAATGGACTGTTTAACATGGCAACCAATTGAGAAAGCAATTCTTCCTTACTTGGCATGTCTGCTAATTTTTTGAATTCTTCTCCGGGTAGGAATTCACCATCGAACAAGATACCTTTTACTCTGGGTAAATCGTTATCTTTTGTGAATTCCTTAATCACTTTGGCTGGCGCAACTGGTTCATCATAAGCAATTGCAATAGCTGTTGATCCTACTAAGACTTCGTCAAGCCCACTAATCATATTTTGCTCTGCAGCTAATTTGATTAGAGTATTTTTCGCAACCTTATATTCAACATTGGCTTTAAAAAATTCACTACGAAGTTTGGTGATATCACCAACATTAAGTCCATGATATTCAGTGAAATAAATTGCCTTTGCCTTTGAAAAGGTTTCTTTCAATTCTTTCACTTGTTCGATATTTTTATTATTTGGCATAAGTTTACCTTATAGATGCATGGTCGATTTGGATACCTGGACCCATCGTAGATGATACGGACATTTTTTGCATATATTGTCCCTTCACAGATGCCGGGCGAGCTTTCATAACTATATCATAAACGGTTTGGATATTTTCGACTAATTTTTCTGCACCAAATGAAACTTTTCCACATGAAACATGGATAATACCAGTTTTTTCAACTCGGAGCTCAACTTGTCCAGCTTTTAAATCTTTTACTGCTTTTGCCACATCCATCGTCACAGTACCACTTTTCGGATTAGGCATGAGACCTTTTGGTCCCAGAATCCGCCCCAGTTTACCCAATTCACCCATCATGTCTGGTGTGGCTACAATTTTATCAACATCAGTCCAGCCATTTTTGATTTTCGTCAAATAATCTTTATTTCCAACAAAATCCGCTCCCGCATCCTGACCTTCTTTTTCTTTGGCACCTTGCGCCAAAACCAAAACAGTGACGGATTTACCAGTTCCATGAGGCAATGGTGTGGTGAGACGAATATTTTCTTCAGCATGCCGCGGATCCACATCAAGATTTATAGCCAAATCGACAGTCTCATCAAACTTTGTGAATTTGAATTCCAGTACCATATCTAAGGCTTCTGTTAAAGGGTATGATTTCATCTTATCATACCGCTCAGTTATAGTTTTTATATTTTTAGACAGACTCATTTATTTATCCCTATCCCTTGACTTCAATGCCCATGGAAACACAAGTTCCTTTGATCATCAACATGGCTTGTTCAATTGTATTGGCATTCAGATCTGGCATCTTCACTTCCGCGATCGAACGAATATCTGCTTCAGTGACGGTTCCAACCTTTTCCTTATTGGGTTCGCCGGACCCTTTTTTAATCTTTGCAGCTTTCAAAATCAATCTTGCCGCTGGTGGTGTTTTGGTGATGAAGGTATAACTTCGATCAGAATAAACAGTGATCTCAACCGGGATCACATCGCCCATTTTATCCTGAGTTGATGCATTAAATGACTTACAGAAATCCATGATATTTACACCATGTTGACCTAATGCAGGACCAACTGGTGGCGCAGGGTTTGCTTGGCCTGCCTGAATTTGCAGTTTAATAAATCCAATGACTTTTTTTGCCATAATATTAAAAACCTATTTTAACTTTCTATTTTAACTTGAAGGTAATCTAACTCAACGGGAGTCTGGCGACCAAAAATGCTCACCAAAACCTTTAATTTTTGCTTATCATGATTTACTTCCTGGACTGTTCCAGAAAAATCCATGAATGGACCATCAGTTACTTTTACTGAATCACCCACTTTAAAAGGCGACGCCTCTGTTACACGAAGCGGGCCATCTCCACCATCAAAATCACCAAGAAATCTTTGCGCTTCATCTGGCCTTAACGGTTGAGGCTTCCCCTTTGAACCTACAAAAGAAATAACCCCATTCACATTTTCAAGAAGGTAGCGTGTTTCTTTATTCATTTCTAGCCGTACGAGTAAATAGCCAGGAAAAAATACACGTTCCTTGATTTTTTTCTTGCCATCACGCATTTCTACAATATTTTCTGAAGGCACCAAAACATCACTAATCTGTTCATCCATTTCAGATGTATTCACATCGAAAAGAATTGCATCTTTTATTTTTTTTTCCTTACCGGAAATAACGCGTAATGTGTACCAGTTCATTTCTACAGAATAAAATTTAAAATTTTTGATAAAAGCAGATCGACAAAAAATAAGAACAAAACTAAAATTAAGGATAAAGAAAGAACAACATAAGTAGATCCTTTCAGTTCGTCCCAGTTTGGCCAAGAAACCTTCCCCATCTCAAACTGAACATCAGCGGTAAATTGCTGAAGTTTTTTAATCATTTTTTTCCCTTACTTTTCACTCTTTAATAAAAAGAGATTTAATTATTACGGATGCTCAATTGACAGCCAACCATTTTTGCAGGAGAGACAGGACTTGAACCTGCAACCTACGGCTTTGGAGGCCGTTGCTCTACCAATTGAGCTACTCTCCTATGAATAGCAGAAGCAAAATAATATTTAATACCTAACAAATTATTTCGTTTCTTTGAAAACAACGTGTTTTCTAACAACAGGATCAAATTTTTTGTACTCTACACGACCAGGATGAAGTTTCTTACTCTTAGTGACCGTGTAACGGTAGCCGGTTCCGGCTGTACTTTCAATTTGGATAATTGTACGTTTACTGTTACCAGCCATAATGATTTATCCTATTCGACAATTTCAGTTACAACACCAGCGCCAACAGTATGCCCGCCTTCACGAATAGCAAAGCGAAGCTCTTTATCCATGGCCATTGGTGTGATCAATTCAACTTCAAATTCCACATTATCACCAGGCATAACCATCTCGGTGCCACCCGGTAATGTCACTACACCAGTTACATCTGTTGTACGGAAGTAAAATTGAGGACGATAACCATTAAAAAATGGGGTATGACGTCCACCCTCTTCTTTCTTCAATACATATACACTGGCTTTAAACTTTGTATGGGGCGTAATACTGCCGGGCTTAGCCAATACCATCCCACGATTCAGATCTTCCTTATCTACGCCACGAAGCAATAAACCTGCATTGTCACCAGCCTGACCTCGATCCAGAAGCTTTCTGAACATTTCAACGCCGGTTACTGTGGTCTTGGTATCTTTACCATAACCAATTATGGATACTTCGTCCCCTACTTTAATGATACCGCGCTCAATACGACCCGTCCCAACGGTTCCACGACCTGTAATGGAAAAAACATCTTCAATAGGCATTAAAAAGGGTTTGTCAATATCACGCTTAGGCTCGGGAATAAAGCTGTCACAAGCTGCCAAAAGATCGACAATACATTGGTTCGCCGCTTCATCGCCAGGAGAGTTCAAGGCATTCAAGGCAGATCCTTGAATGATCGGTGTATCATCACCGGGAAACTCATATTCATTCAAAAGATCACGTAGTTCCATTTCTACCAACTCTATCAGCTCTTCATCATCTACCTGATCTGTTTTATTCATAAAGACAACCATGGAAGGAACATTCACCTGCTTAGCCAAAAGTACGTGTTCACGGGTTTGAGGCATGGGACCATCTGCAGCGGATACAACTAAAATAGCTCCATCCATCTGGGCTGCACCAGTAATCATATTTTTGATATAGTCTGCGTGACCAGGACAATCCACGTGCGCATAATGACGGTTTTCCGTCTCATACTCAACGTGAGCAGTCTGAATTGTAATCCCACGTTCACGTTCTTCAGGGGCATTATCGATACTATCGAAGGCCATTGATTCTGCAAGACCACGAGAACTCTGCACCATTGTGATTGCAGCCGTGAGGGTGGTCTTTCCATGATCTACGTGACCAATCGTTCCGATGTTCACGTGCGGTTTTGTTCTCTCAAATTTTTGCTTAGCCATTACTTATAAACTCCTTAGTTCATATTTTTTCTTCATTCACTGTTCGGCGAGCCTACGACCGGATTTGAACCGGTGACCTCTTCCTTACCAAGGAAGTGCTCTACCGACTGAGCTACGCAGGCATATCGAGCGAGTGATCGGGATCGAACCGACATCACCAGCTTGGAAGGCTGGGGTTCTACCGTTGAACTACACTCGCGACGGTGGGGAGAGAAGGATTCGAACCTTCGAAGGCATACGCCGGCAGATTTACAGTCTGCTCCCTTTGGCCGCTCGGGCATCTCCCCGAAAACTTCTTTTCAATCAACAGCTCAGTAGAGCCACCGGCAGGAGTCGAACCCGCGACATCCTCATTACAAGTGAGGCGCTCTACCAACTGAGCTACGGTGGCATAATGC
>Ga0209709_10001008_pt1 | contig 26553 bp, 31 predicted proteins | sample ArcticOcean_MG_C_2_FD_187435 | JGI IMG/M metagenome (GOLD analysis project Ga0209709, IMG submission 187435) | Marine microbial communities from western Arctic Ocean - ArcticOcean_MG_CB4_136 (SPAdes) (version 2) | ecosystem: Environmental > Aquatic > Marine > Oceanic | place: Arctic Ocean...
CAATAGCGACTTATATTGCCCCCATGACCAAGCACAGACAGACTGCTGGAGAGGGTGACAATGAGGTCGGAGTTAACCTGTCAGATGTAATCAGTAAGGGTTATGGCAAAGTTGCTTTAGCCACGGCCTATGCCCCTTATCTTGAAAAGATTAAAGCACACAGAACTCAACAAGGATTGAATCCTGTTGTAGCTCCAGAGATTGTGACACAAGCTAATATTATTATAAAAGAAGGTGATAATTTTGCAGCCTTTGCTAAGCAAGCTTTGGGTGATGCGTATCAACAGTTGAAGGAACTAGGCTTCGATATGAGTGCTCTAGTTAGCATGGACTCTGCTGGATTTGAAGCTTCGATGGCACAGCAAGGCATAAGGTACGATCAAGGTGCCATGGCTGCTTACCTACAGAATCTAAAAGCTGCTGAAGAGAAGTACGCTGAAGCAAGAAGAATGTTAACAGTCAATTCTCCGAAACCTGCTGAAGCAAGTCCACTGGATATGTACAGCCAAGGTTGGGGTGTACCTGATCAGAAAGATCCTTTGATGAAAGAGATCGAAAAAAGAAAGACGGAAGCTAAAATAGCCAGCACAGACAATAAAGTTGCAGGTGCAGGTGTAGGTGGTCTTCCGAAAGAAATTACAACTGAAACACCTGCAAATCAGAGTTTCAATGTGCAAGTAATGGGCGCTAATGTCGCTAATATTCTTAATGGCAATGGAGGCCTGACTCCACAACAGGTTGTTGCTCAACAGGCTCTAACCAGTTCCGCTCAACTAAACGCTAATGGTTTAACAGGAAGGCCGAAACTAATGGCTCAGAACAATATAACTAAGGGCCAATTATCGGCAACCCTTTCACAGAATCAAGCGTCTGCCCAGACATTGGTTGGTAAGTTCCTTAACAATACAAAAGCGCAGGCTGACTTGAAAACTAGTCTAGCTAAAGATCCAGCACAGGTGAAGGTTTTAGAAGATCTGTATCAATTCGCTCAGAATAATCCCACCTCATTTAGTGCTCAGGAAATTAAGCTAATAGGTTATCTAACCACATTAGCGCCTTAGTATTTAAGCCCCATATTCTTTAAAGGAAAACTTTTATGTTTCTTTCTCAATACCTTTCAATGCCACAGTACAAGAATGCAGACCCTGTTAAATTAGCTAGGTTTGAATATGGTGCTAACCCTGATTATCAAATTGTTTCTTTTGATGAATTCTATGATGCGTTTGATGATACTGATAATCAGTCAGCAACGCAGGGAAATCCGTTATTTACGGCATCACCACAAATGAACACTGGTATTAAATCAGCGCAACAGCAAGTGCCGTCATCAGATCACAGTCAAGATGGCTTGGCTGATGACTTTATTGACATGGTGCAGATGGGTGCGGCAGGGGTTGGTAGTAGCATTGTCACAGGCATTGATACTGGCTTAAATTACTTGGGTGTGGACACACCAGACTTAGGTATAGCTAAAGGCCTTCAAGAAATTTCAGATGATCAACTTAATCAGATTGCTCCAGAGCGTCTAGCTGACTATACGAACACAGGCTTTGAAGAGGATGAAGAAGGGAACCTAAAACTAAAAGATGGATTCACTTGGACAGGTGCCTTAATGCACATTGGTCAGGGCGTAGGTTCAATGATTCCTACCATGATCGGTGGTGGCGTTGTGGGCAAAGGCCTTTCGATGGTTGGTCGTGGTGCTGCGGCAAAGTTGGGAAGTAAGGCTGCTCAAGCGTCCAAAGCATTAAATGCTCCCACTGGGAAGCTACCAAAAGCCTTGGGTTATGGTGCAGTCGGTGGTCAGGCTATGGGTGGCGGTACAGCAACTGCTGTTCGTGAAAAGATGGAGTCCATCCCTTTAGAGACCATGGCTAAATCAAAGCCATTCCAAGTTGTTTACAACGTGATGAAGGAAGAGGCTGCTAAAGCAGGTGAGACTATAGATGACATGGAACTGGCACGAAGAGCTAGGGAAGTGGTCATTGACGAGGCTGTTAATTCTGGATACTTGCAGATGGCAGGAATAGGTTCAATGACTTCTGGCATACTTGGCCCAATGTTAGAGAAGGCTTTGGTAGGTCGGTTGGCTGGCAGTTATGTATCTAACGTCTTAAGAGCGGGAGCAATTGAAACTGTTCAAGAAGGTGTCGAGTCTGGCGCTGAGCAAGGTATTGCTAACCTTAACGTCCAAAAGTATGGCGACCCAGATCAAAAAGTTATGGAGGGAGTGAAAGCAGCCTCAGCTATGGGTGCCACGATTGGTGGTCTAACTGGCAGTACTGTGGCAGCTGGTACTCGACCTTTAGCTAGTCTTACTGGTTTTGGAAAAAGAGAAGCGCCTACTCAGGAAGCATTAGATGCCGTTAACCAGCCTGTCGATAGTACTCAGGTAGATTCCAACGCCACTCCTATGACAGAAGATGGTTCAATCGACCTCAATAATGCAGAGCAAGTTGAAGCGTTAGCACAAACTTCATCCACACAACAGGTTGCTCCTGTAGATACATCTGGAGTTCCTGATCCTGCTCAAGTGGCTGTAGGTGGAATGCCTAGTGGAATAAATCCATCTAATTTTGAAGTGTTTCCATTAGATGAAGATCCTGTGTCTGTATTACCAGCTGCCCCTGCACAACAGGGTGGTTTTCAACAGGCATTAGATGAAGCAAGAGCGGCTAACGGCGGGGTAGAACTTACCGATGCAGAAAAGCAGGCATATTTGGATGATGTTTGGGCCAGAGATAATGCCGCACGACAAGCTCCTCAAGCCACAGTGCCAATGCCTACTCCAGAGCAAGCCCCAGCTGCTGGTCTAGGAAGCCCTGTTACTGTTCCCACAGAAGAGCAGTACACAGATCGGATTATGGCAGATAGGGCTAGAGAACAAGCTATCTTTGATGCACAACGTGACGATCAAACAGCACAACAAAGAGCAGCGCAAGCTCAGCAGAACACACCAACCTATCCTGACGTTAACGAGTTTAATAACAACCGAGATTTAGATGGGCTTAACCAAGAGCGATTAAGGCGTGAGAATGAAGGTGACACTGATGGTGCAACATTAGTCGCCATGCAGATAAAGTATCAGAAGGAACTTAATCAAGGTAACTTTGACAGTCCTGCTGCTGAAACTGCGGCCATGAACAATTACCAGAGAATTACTGAGTCTTTAGAAGCCCACAACAAGAGAACAAAGAGTAGTACGAAGAAGCCTATCAAGCCCGCTATGAAAAAAGAGGAGTGGTTGGGTATAGTGGACGATGGCACTACATCATTTGCCCCAATAACTGAGCGAATCATCAATGCGGAGATGTCAAATCCTAATTCGGATGCGCTTTTAAAGATTGGAAAATTAGCGATAACTGCTAGTGGAAATCAATCTCTTTTTGGTAGGCCTGTCACCGCTGGTGTACTTAACGCTTGGGTAACTAAACAATACGCTGATCTGGGAATTGTTGAGAACAGTCTAGCAGACCCCACCGTAGGAGTTAATCAGAATGGTGCCCCGGTGGAGCAGGCGATTGAGCCTGAGTCTATAGGGCCAGCTACATCGGACGAATCATTAGAGTCTGATCGTACATCCATAACTAACTATATACTAAAGAAGCTGCAGGACAAGGATAAGAAAGCTGGCCCATTAAGTAGTAAGGCCGCTACAGCTATTGTTACATTGGCGGTGAATGATGCCCCTCAAGTAGAAAAGTTTGACAAGAAAGATCGTAGACAGATGATTGATATGAGAGTCGTATCTGTCGAAGCGAGTTACGGTATCAACGGAGCTAATGCTTACCTGTCTACTTTAATGTCAGAGATTAATCCTACTGACGAAACAGCTTCACCTAGTCCTGAAAAACTCTACCTAGAATACAGAGAGAACTTATCAGGAAGACTCTTCCCCAAGAGTTACATACAGTGGCTTAGAGAAGACTATATTTCTGACGAAGTGACTGCTGAGGAAGTGGACGCTGCTGTAGAAGAGGCGGTTTCTGAGGAAGCTGTTAGTACTGAAGCAGCCGTGGATACTGTCCCTGCTGTTAATAAAGATACTAAGAAGAAAGCTGCTAAGAAGAAAGCTGCTAAGAAGGTAGCTACTAAGAAGGTAGCAAAGAAAGTAGATGAAACCCCTGCTAAGAAAGTAGATGAAGCACCGACTACTGCTGTTGATGAAAAGGTTGAAGCCAAATCTAAGGATAAAGATAGCGCACCTAAAGGTAAAGGAAGTCCCCAAAAGACAGCGGCTAAAACAAAAGAAGAGGTAGCTAAAAAGAAAGCTGATAAACAGACAGCCACTACTCCACCCACAGCTACTGTTGCTAGCATGGGAACCAGTGATACAAAGACTGATGCAGAAGCAAGACTACGTGCTATGACCAAGGATGATCTAGATGGATTATCTTTGCCAAAAATTAATCAGTTAATCATGGACTTAAACTCAGGCGCACCATTCGTGGATACCTTTGATGGCAATCTTAAATATGCAGTTTTAGGCCCGAAGGTTCCTCTTGGAGAGAAGAGTAATAAGTTGACTGCCTTATCTCAGCGTCAGTCTGGTTTGACAGGCGTACCTGTTGCAGCCCCTGTGGTTATGGAAGCAGAGGTTGATAAGACTAAAAGTGACACTGCCAAAAAAGAAGCCAATTTAGATAAGATTAAATCAGATGCTAAAGACGCAGTAGCTAAGTCTTTGTCTCAGCATACTGAAGCAGAAAAAAAGCTCAGGAAGATGAGTGAGGAAGATATTAGTACTTTGACCAATCCAGAAGCTAAAGCCTTGATCACTGAACTTGATGACCAAGTTGAGGATATTTTTGCTTCCGAGGCAACTGTTGGCATAGTGGATGTGAATAGAACTAAGCAGGGTAAACCTAATGGCAAAGGTACTGATTTAAAGCTGGCCCTCATGAATCACCGAGGTAAGGTTAATGATTCAGTTGAGGCCGCTGCAAAAAAGCCCTTAGCGGAGGTTGAGAAATCAGCTTCCGCTACTGACACTGCGGAAGTAACCAATGAGCAAGTTAAAGAAACGAAAGCTAAGTCTGAGACTAAGACTAAGAAGGTTGAATCTGAGACTAAGCCTAAAGCTACTCAAGAATCTGCTGAAGAAGTTGATGAAGAATCTAAGCCTAAAACTAAAAAGGGTAAAGCGTTGGCTGCAAAGAAGTTGGCATTCTTGCAAGACGCTTTTTATAAAGGATTGATCAATTTTGATCCTAAGTACAAGTGGCACTTTTTGACTGATGATCCTGCGGTAGCGCAAGAGTATAAAGATGTAATGGGTTCTGGTGTTGAAATCCGTGGCCCCGAAGGTAATCTTATTGCGCTAAGGATTGGAAAACGCACAATAGATTATTGGAATAAGGTGGGTGTCAATCTTTTTGAGGCTAAGATGGTACCTGAACTTAGTAGTGCTCAAAAATTACGCAGGGACTTCTCGCTTGAGAAGTACAATGCGTCAGCGATTAAGTCAGGACTTAGTAAAGCTGATGCAAGGACAGTAACAGCAGCAGCAAGAGTTTACTTAGTACGTGACGATATTGTCCCACTATTAGCTTCTAGTGGACGTAACCTTCTTGTTTTATCTCGCCCTCTTAACAATGAGGAATCTCAGGCGGCTAAGGCTAAAGACTTCTCTGATGGATCTGAAAGCGGAAACACGGCTGCTTTAATATTTGACACTAGAGAAGAGGCCATTGCTGCCACTCCTAATTCAGAACAGATGACTGAAGAAGGTGTATGGATGGATACAGAAATGTCTCCTGACAGATGGGTTCTTGAATACAAGTTGGTTCTCATTGATGAGAAGACAGGTGACATTAAGAAGTATCAATCTAAAGATTCAGCGCTGTCAGCCAGAGGAAACATGGTTAAGGGCGAGGCCACTGACACTAGTGAAGCTATGCAGTACAAAGCTTATGCGGTTGAAGGAAGCTGGTATCTGGCTAGAGATTTAGAAGCAATTGTTCAAGCAGACAAAGAAGAGATAGAGCTGCTTAAAGGAGCAATGCCACTTCGCAACGACTTGTTGGAGCAAGCTAAGAAATATAAGAATGTTATTACCCATGAGGGTAATGTGCCGCTGACAGTTATAAGCAATCGAAGCTCAGCGATTAATTCTAAGTTCATGGCTTCTGAAGTTGCCAACGAAGAGGCTCAAAGGCTAGCCGCTGCCGATGTTACTAAAGGTGGTGATGGTGATGTGATTGTATCTATCGTACAAAAGTCACTCAAGCCTTATGACATTAAGGTTAATAAGGATGGCTCAGTATTAGTTGAAGGTAATCCTACTTTGATTCGTGGCCTAGTTAACGCCCGTAAAAGTGGGAGGGATATTGGCCGTGGTGAAAACTTCAAGGGTGGCTCAAGGGTAATAAAAGAAACTGGTAAGAAGGTAGGTGGTTCAGTAGGTGTAACCTACAGTAAGGAAGAAGCCTCAATACTAGAAGACATTATCGGAGAAGAGACAGGTTACTTCTTTGTTCTTGGCGCAGTCGAGGGTGAGACTCAGGTAAAGGTTAGTCTTCTTGCGTCTGATTATGAAAAGTATTTAGATCTAAGAGCAAAAGCTTTAGGTAATGAGTTTAATCAAAGCAAAAAATCTGCTGGTGTTGGAGCATCTTCAGTAGCAGATAATGATTCGTTGGTTGCTGTAACCCAAGAGGGAAGAGCACTAACGTTCCCCGATAAAGAAACTGCTTATCTATACATGGAAGATAAGTATGGTCTTGGAAGTGGGTTTAAAGTTATCACAGACCAAGAAAGTTTTGGCTTGGGATTCAATCCTGATAATGAACTAGCTACTGAATTTGTCACCCCAGAAGGTGAAGTTATAACAGAGGTATTAGAAAGCGAGATAGAGGCTAGTGGTTCAATTGCTTCTGCTGACATTGCTGGAAGAGAGCTTGATGTTGAAGCTATATCCGTGGTCTCTACAGCTGAAGACTCAATTGAAGTAGCTAACGTCAGTGATGAAGATATGGATAACTCTGAATACATCAATGTAGATGGAGCGCCATTATCGGTTAACAGTTTATTCCAGAAGCCTTATCAAATATTCGGTGCAGGAATGAGCGTTAAAGTTGCTCAAGCGGGTGTGGATGAGATCGTTGCGACTTGGAGTAATCCACCTGAGATCGTAGTTCTTAAGAGCCTAGCTTCTTTGCCAGCAGATGCTGTAGCAAGTCTAGTGGGTGACTCTAACATAGACGAGATTCAGATCAATGGCTTCTTCTCACCAGAAGATAACAAGGCTTACATCATTGCTGATCAAATACACAACTATGCACAGCTTAAAAGGATTCTTCAACATGAAGTCATAGGCCATTACTCAACGAGAGATTTATTTGGCTCTGAGTTTGATGGGAAGATGCTTGAGCTATGGAACAAGATAGGTCAGATGGATGGGCTTACAAAGCTAGCTGAAAAGCATGACTTCGACATGAAGCCCTACATGGAGAGCGGCAAGCTTACCAGTGAAAAGATGGCAGCTGTTGTGTTAACTGACGAGATACTTGCTCACTTTGTTGAGAACAATATCGAACCAACGTTGATGCAGCAAATCATTCAGATGATACGCAATGGTCTGCAAGCGATTGGATTTAATCTTCCATCAAGTGAGACTGAGTTGTTCAAGGTGATAGCTAAGGCTCGTAGGCACGTCATTAAGGGCAAGGCTAAGGGAACCATATTCACCACAGCACCAGCGGCTTTGTCTACCAACCCATCTGAAGTTCAGTCTGCAGATCTTAGCCTTCAATATGATTTGTCTGCAGATCTTAGCCTTCAATATGATTTTGATGCAGTTACTTATCCAGCAGAAAACGTACTTAGAGGTGAGTTAAAAGAAGTCTTACGCAAGGCGGTCATTGCCAACAAAAAAGGCAAAGATAATGTAGTTGAGTATCAAATAGATGATGCTCTAAGTATTCTTGATAGAACGTTATCTAAATTTAAAAAGAAAGCTGAGCTTGCAATTAATAAACCTTACAATTTGGAAAATTTTAAGAGCGAGACAAAAGCCGTTGTAGATGAGTTTGTAACAATACTTGACGGAAACTTAACGGAAATCCTAGCTTCAGCTAAGAAGGCTTTTGATCAGAATGATACCGCCACTGTTACAGCTAAGATCGATGAGTCAGTAGCAGAGCTAGAACGTATACTTAGTAAGCCTTTAGATATGAAGTCTATACTGGCTAGAGAAAGACCAGCGGCTTTATCTGTAATATCTAAGAACAACCGCTCTGCTTATATTACTAAGAGCAAAGTCAAGGCACTTCCCAAGCAAGGAAAACGCTTACCTTATGCTGCAAAGATTGAGCACATCCATGAGATCAGCCAAGAGCAAGGTGGGTCAAACACAGGTGAGGCTTACATCAGCTTGACTGTACCCCAGTCTATCTCCAAGCAGATCACTAGGATACTTTATCGTTCTCTTCCTGAGAGAATGAGGAATGATTTCGCTTGGCCAACAACCACATCATCTTCTGGAGATATATTCCGAGTTTATGGTAATGGTGCTAATGACATAGAAGGTGCTCAAGTAAACGTAGAAAAGATTCGCTATGAACTTTCTAAAAGCCCTGTGTATTACTCTCGCATTTCACCGTCCGGGAAGAAAGGAATCTCCAATAGAAATATAGGTGATGTTGAAACGTGGTTATCAGGAACTAAGTTTGCGGAAGCTAAAGCTAAAGGACACAAGGTTGTAGTTATACAATCAACCACAGATTCTCCTCACCCAGTAGAAAAGGGCACACGAGGATTCTATGTTCCAGAAACTAAGACCAGCTATATCGTAGCTGATCACATAGGTTCCAAGAGTGAAGCTCAAAAAGTATTCGCTCACGAAGTCATTGGTCACTACGGCATGATGGAGATGCTTGGCCCTAAGTTTGATGTTCTTGCAAATACCATTCAAGACTTAAAGGTTAGTGGTGATGCGGGTATTCTTGCAGCATCAGAAGTAGTCAGTCAGCGTTATGGAAAGCTTGATCCTCAAGAAGAGTCTGCTGAAATAATTTCGTATATGGCTGAACAAGGTACAGATCATTCCATCATGAAGAAAGTGTTGAATGAAATCCGTATATGGATTAAGTCTGTATTGGGAATGGCCATCTCTTCATCTGACATTGATGCTTTAATCAGTCAGGCTGGTAGGCATGTGACCAACAACAAGGCAGGGTCTGAGACAGGTTCTCAGAACTTATCTGATGTGTATCGTGCGGCTGGAGTTTCCTCTGAGGAAGCATATAAAGTTCTTGTGAACGCTGAGCCAGAAATTAATAAGGCTGCTGGTGATGTAGCTAAGTCACACCTTGCTGGCATTAAGGGTGCAGTAACTAACGTTGATGGGAATAAAGCTAGGTACTTCTTAAGGGGTGCTCTAACAACAGAGCAGATCATTAGGGTATACGGCAACATCTTTAATTGGAGTGATGGTAATCCCCTAGAAAAGATTGCTATGTTAAACCGAGGATTCAGGGTAGACCGAGAGAAGTCTTTGCACTCTTTTGAACAGGACGAAGCAGCATGGGATAAGCTTAGTAGTAAAGACAGTGAAGCAGTAGCTAAGTTTATGAGAGAGGCAACCATAGCTGGTGCTCATCCTGACATTGAGTTATCGCATTCACGTCATGATTATGTGAGAGAAGAGGAAGCCCTTCTTGCAGAGTTAAATGCAAAATATAAGGCAGGCAAGTTAGTTTCAAAGACTCAGCTTGAACTCTTAGCCAACACCCGTGAAAACGTTAGAGACATGAAGCAGGAGCATGCTCGACTTCGGAAGCAGTGGCTCACTATGAACAACCAACAAAAGATTGTTTATAATGAGACAAGGGATCTGTTGTCAGGTTTATGGGCTGATGAAATCCAAGCCCTAGCAGAACGTATTCGCCGCCAGATACCTGATAAGAGTTTGGCTGATAACGCTATAAGCGATATGACTACTCAGATGAAGGGTCAACTTCTTCGTGGGCCTTACTTCCCTCTCTCCCGTTTTGGTAATCATGTGGTTGTAGGTTGGATGAATGTTGGTGGTAAGCAGGAGTTTACTAGAGAACATTTTGAGACTAAGCGTGATGCAGTCAAGCGGGCTGATGAACTAATTAAGGTTCTAGGTAAGAGTAATGTCAGGCAAGGAACCATGGCTGAAATGTCAGGACAAGCTTCGGGCATGGGTGATCTGTTTAGCTTTAAGAATAATTTGTTTGGAGTCCTCGATGAGAACTTCCAGCGAACTATGTCTGATGAGCGGCTGACTACTCCTCAGAAGAATGAAGTACAGAACACATTGACTAATCTTAAGACTCAGATCAATGAGCTACTTCTTAATACCTTACCTAACTCCAGCATTATGCAGCGGAGAAGGCATCGTCAAAAGACACAAGGTTCATCGACTGACATGAGAAGGTCAGTTCAGAACGTAGTGCTTCAGACCACCTTCCAAATCTCTAAGATAAAGTACAGTGATCAAATCACTGGCGAGATCAACAAGATCAAGAAGGAAGAGAAGGAACATTTAAGTGTTGATGGCAAACCAAAGTTTGATGAGAAGCATGCCAATCTCGTACCTATTATAAGGGACGAAATGGAACGTAGGTTTAAGGTGACAATGGAGCCTAATGGTTCTCCCTTTGCTGCCTTTGCAGGACGCTTGGCGTTCTTTAACTACCTTGGATTTTCTATATCAGCAGCAGTCACAAACCTTACTCAGGTGCCACTGATTGGTATCCCCTTACTTGGTTCTCGTTATGGCGTAGGCAAAGCTACAACGGCAATTTTCGGGGCTATAGCTGATTACAATAAAGGTGAAGCCAAGTTATCCACAAGGGATTCTTTCAGAACCTTTGCTCGTAACAATGCAGCCATAACTAAAGATGAAGAAAGTATTGTTAGGCTTCATGTGGATCGTGGTGATATTGACGTGACAAGAGTTGGTTCTCTGGTTGAAGAGGCTCATTCAGATCAACGTAATCCTAGTGTCATGTCTCCTCATACTCAGAAGCTAATGAGAGTTGGCAGCTGGATGTTCCACAATGCTGAGATTGCTAACAGAGAAGTGATGACTATGGCCGCATTTAGGTTGGCCAAGGAAGCAGCAAAAGATCCTAGCAACCATTTGCATGAAGCATTTAAGGGGCCGCTTAACTTTGATTCTGGAAACATGTCTGCTAATGAAGAACTAATTTACGAAGAGGTTCGTAAGTGGATAGCTGATACGCAATTTGTATATGACGTAGAGAATAGGCCTCGCTTTATGAGAGAGTCTAACGTTGTGAGGACAGCGACTATCTTTAAATTGTATGGCCAGCACGTTATCTTTATGTGGGCGCAAAATCTTAGGGAAGCAAACTACGGAATACTTAATAAAGTATTTGCTGAAGACTTTGATGGCACTCCAGAAGAGAAGGCTCAAAGAGTTAGAGAAGCGAGGCGGTCACTGAGAAATATGTTTGTTGTTCAGACATTGGCTGCGGGTGCACTTGGTGTATTCCCCGTGGGTATGGCAATGTGGGCGGCTGAAATGATCCATGATCTAATGCCTGACGATGATGACGATGACAATCACTTTAATCCAGAGCAAGCTTTCCAGCAGTCTATGGATGAGTTGATGGGAAGTATGTTCGATGATGAAGATGATTCCAAGTTCTTTGCTACGCTTATGACCAAGGGAATAGGTAATTCTTTGGGCGTAGATCTGCACAGTCGTATAGCTCAAGACAAAAACATTATCGTGTCCATGCCTGATCGTGAGTTCCGTGATGGTGAAGATTACTTTGAGAGTTTGGTCACGTCCTTGGGCGGCCCAATAGTAGGTCTTGGCAGCGATTGGTTTAAGGCCGCTCACGCAGTGAGTGATGATGGAGGATTGCGTAGTTTAGAATCTGCCTTGCCGAAGTTCTTAAGGGACACCAGCAAAGCTACTAGATACGCAGATGTAAATCCATTCTTTGATAAGGGTGGAGTCACCACCAAGAAGGGACTAAAAATTGTAGAAGATATTAGTGCCTTTGAGATTGGAACCCAAGCAGTTGGTTTTAACCCCAGTAGAATCAGTGAGGTTAATGAAAGAAGGTTTGCTAGTGTTAAAGCTGCTCAAGCTTTGAGTGAGTTCAAGAGCAAGAAGCTAACAGAATTTTACAACGCGATTGATAGTGGGGACAAGGATGATATTAGAGAGGCCGTTGAAGGTATCAAGAAGTACAATTCTTACGTTCTTAAGAACCTTAAAAACAAGAGTGTTGTTAATCAATACTACGCTAAGAAAGGTGGCCTGATCTCAATGGGTACGATAAGGACTAGCATAAAGACTAGGCTGAGGATGGAGCGAGAAGCGATCAACGGAGTTAACATTCCCAAGAGCCAGAGGTGGTTACTAGAGGACATTACTTTCGGAAGAGAGTAGTTCGTATTTGAAATGAATATCAGTAAATGGTATTCTAAAATCCGACTCGACTAGTTGCCCCTTGGCGTAGTTCTGAGGTTCGTACGACCCAACTACAATGGTCGGCCTTGTGCTGGTGACAGTTACTAAAGACTCCTTCGGGGGTCTTTTTTTATTTCTAAATAAGGTGAAAAATGAACACCTTCCTGACATTTTCTTGGCACTTTAATAAATCGAAACTCTGTATCCCTTTATACATGGGGGTTTCAGACTGTGTTGAACCCATCAATCATAGGTGCAACACAGAACCTATGATGCCCATAAGTATCTGATTCTAATGGGTTTAAGTTAAGTTCTTTAGGCAATGGCATGTTAGTGTAATTGGCTTTATTTGTTGGTTTATGTGGGTTTTTGTGTTTAACTTGTCATTCTATTGGCATTTTTAGTTTAGTGCCAAGTTAATGTCAAGCAGGAGAAGCCCGTGGCTAGAGTAAGAGAGATAAAAAAGAAAGCTGGCCCAAGTTCATATATAGGAAGAGTTTCAATTTCAGAGGACACTGTTGTAGTTTACAACAAATCTAAAACGTTTGCCAAAAAGAAGCTTGCGAATGAGTGGGCGGTTACGCACGAAGTAGAGGTAAGAAAAACGCGTCCGTGGATCAAGGTCAAGAGAAGTGGACTTCTAGTTTCGCAAGCGTTTACCGATTATATTGCAGAACTAGAAGACACTCCAAACGGAGTTGGCCCAAGTAAAAAACAATGCACGTTGCACATGGCTAAAGATGAACTGTTAAAAGACATCCCTATAGAAAAGTTAGGGAGTGACGATTTAATGGCGTACCTTAAAGCCAGAGCCAAGGTTGTTTTGCCGTCAACAGTTCTGGTTGATCTTTCGTATATTCAAACTGCGATGGTCTACGCAAGAATTGTTTGGAAGTTAGACACCAGCACAGAGTTTATTAAAGACGTTAAATTCCTAGCCGAGCGGCTTGGCCTCATTGCTAAATCAGAAAATAGAGAAAGACGACCTACGCTTAAAGAGCTAGATGAATGCCTAGCGTACTTTACTAGGGAAGCGCGGCCACATCTTATCCATACAAAACTCCCAAAGAACATGATACCCATGAAGAAGATTATTCCTTTTCAGATATTTAGCACTCGTAGAATTGCTGAAACGTGTCGCATTGAATGGCCAGACTTAGAGTTAGATAAAAAGAGGGTGTTGGTTAGGGATGCCAAACACCCCCGCAAAAAGAAAGGCAACCATTTATGGGCTTCACTGTGCGATAGGTCTATAGCAATCATCCTGTCTATGCCAAAGATTGAAGGTGAGCCGCGCATATTCCCTTATAACCCGCATTCGATTGGTGCAATTTGGACTAGAGCTAGGAACTGGGCAAGGGTTGACGACTTGCATCTGCATGATATGCGCCATGAAGGGATAAGCCATCATTTTGAATTGCAGAAATCAATCCAAGATGTGGCTAGTATATCCCTACACAAAAAGTGGGATACGCTTAAAAGTTATACTCATGTGAGTGAACTTGGTTACATTGATAAGTACGAAGACTGGTTTTGGTTTAATGAAATTGTAAATAGCTAATCATTCATTCGCCGCCAGTCTTTTAGTGCGATAGCGTGTTGGCTGTCGATATGCTCCGCAAGGTCTTTTAGATGAACCATGCGGGGTGATTTTTGAGAATCCCTTAACCGAAACGTTGGAATTGGCAAGCGATTAAGTCCAGCGTTTCGGTTAGCTTCAACCTTACTATACCCCAAGTGATCTAAGCACTCGTCAAGTAATATCGTTGGTGATCCATCGTACCTTAGCATTAACATTAATTCAGTTTTGCTAGTCATCATTCCTCTCCACATAATCTTCAATCACAGTACTGGGGCTAAGCCCAAGATCAACTCGGTCTTTGACACGCTTAGGTTTTCCAAATACAACGTCCCAACCTTCCCTGTACTTATCATTGGTTGACTTAACTTTAATAGGGTCTCCTGTCACGTCATTTACAGCACAGCCTCTAATTGCCATACGTCCCACCAATCTTGTTTTGCTTGTACCTAATAGCAGAGCTATTCGACATTTCCTCCTTCGGGCTTAGATCGCCTCTTGAAGCGTCCATGTCGAGTACTGTTATAACCCCACCACTATCTAGGAAACGTTCTACATCTTTGTTCAACGAATCACGTTCCTCTTGCCTATCTTCTGGTTTTAAAAACCCCATCAAATATCTCCTACCACTTAACTTCTGATCACCACTTGACGGAATTAGCCCACCAAGCTGCTGACATTTTCCCTCTAGCAATATTCTTAGCGTGCCTCGCTTTGAAACTTTTGCGCTTTGCTTTCATCGCGTCACTCTCGCCAGCTTTGGGTTTGCCTGCGGTAGACGCGCCTTGTTCTCCGAATCGAATCATTTTTATTTGATCACCTTCTTTGGCAAGAACAACATGGCTTTTAGTTGGGTGCTTTGGTGTACGCTTGGGTTGGTTGTACCCACTGAAAGTTTCACCACGATATTCAACTGTCATTCTTATTCCTCACCTTTAAGTTCCCACTCCAAAAATTCTTCAGAGGGCATGTAATATTTGATCAGTACTTTTGAAGCGGCCAATACATCGTTGTCTTCTTGTGATCTATCGCCCTTATGTTGAGATGATATGTCCCGATGTATAGCGTGTATTTCATGCAGCACGAAGCTGTCAAAAAGTAACTCCAATCCACTCGACATTTGCTCGTCAATGAATTTCATCTGAAGACTACGCATGTCGTAGCCACCCCTTCTTTCTCTGCAAGATTTATAAGATATTCAGTTCCATCTGAAACCCCATCCCACACTGCAAGAAAATTATCTATGCTGCCCCAATCTATCGGCAATCCCTCTGAAGGAATGTCATGGTCACGGGCATATCTAATTGCCATCACGTCAACGCCAATGGCACAGCCCCCACAGATAATCTCAGACGCTTCTTCTAGGATGTGAGAAGTCTCATCTAGAAACCTTTCGTAATCAGTTATTGATTGACTCCCGGCCACCAGCAATCTCATTCGGCATCCTTCACAAACGTACCATTGACCATCTTGCCAGTTCGTTTGCTGATAACGTTGTAAGCAGATCCAAGACAGTCGTTGAGATCAAGCCCTTGCATCTTCGCTTGAATAATCAATGTCACCATCACATCACCAAGACCATCAATGATTTCATCCGAGTCATTCGTAAGCACAGCTTTCATAAGTTCATTGACTTCTTCTTGAGTCTTCACCATCTGAGCCATGGGAGAAGCAGCTGAAAGAATACCCTTGGCTGCCGCCCATTCTTCTACCGCCAGTATTAATTCGTTCATGTCATTGTTCCTTACATATTCGTTTCTTTTGAAATGAGTATTAGCCCAGAGTAAAATTGAACAGCTTATGCGAGGGAATAATATGTCAGATACTTCTTTGTCCATGTGCCGTATCGCAAGGCTGCTATAACGAATTGCCACCACAGTTTGTAGCAGGGTATTCGTTGTTCGCATCATGCCAATACTCCTGACCAGCAGAGCAAGTTGATCCCTCCTAAGCCACCTCATTACGTGTTGAAGTCTTTCTTTCTAATCAAGTGTCTTTGTCTGTACGATTTGACAGCAACGGCAGATCTATTTAGCAAAGCCCCTAGTTCTTTGTCGCTCAGAATCGGAAAGTTATTAAGAATTACTTCCTTATCTTCATGACTCCAATGCCCCGTATTAACTGATGGCTTTGGGAGTTCTTTCTTAAACGAAACAAGGGGTCTTATCTTGTCGATTATTTTCTGCAATGAATTGGGTAACATGATCTACTCCCTGTAAAATGTTTCAGTGATATTCTCAATCGTGCGTCTACCTTTTGACGTTAGAGAAATAAGTTTCTCTGACTCACGATTTGGATTTGATTTGGTGTCGAGAAGTCCTGTTCCTTTTTCTCTATGCCGATTCAACTTGGTGTGCATCTTCACGTTGCGACTAGCTGAGCTTGCACTGCAATCCATCAAGCGGCCAATGTCTTTGATGCAGACATGCTCTCCCTTGTTGATTAATAGCGCGGAGTATAAGAATGCCAGCATGGTCTGCGCTTGCATTTGTGGGTCGTGTATGCGGAAGCTTTCGATTACATCAATCACGCCCGTAATTCTTGTTGTGTCTGACACAGAATTAATCTCCTAAGTTGTAAAAAACGTGAGCACCAATTTTCGCAACAACTTTGTCTGCGTTATTGATACCCCAGTTAGGGTAAACATAAATTGCATGGTAGTGATCTGCACCCTCCATGAAGTTGGGTATCTCTTTGTAGATGACCCTTCTCGCAACGTACTGTGCGTCTTCCCATGCTTCTTTTTGCGTGGGTTCATCTTTGATTCCGTTGCAGAACCAAGAAAATTGGCAAGCATTTCGTATAGGAAGGGTAGGATTGGACTTGTGGAACTTAGCCTGATACACCACATCACAAACTGTGTCAGGATATTTTTCTGAATCAACTCTATTCATAACAACAAAACTAACAGCCAGTTGTTCAACTAAACTTTGGCTCCTAGCTTCATGATAAATGTTTAAAGCTAGACACATCACTGCTCCTGTTATCATCACTTAGTGTTCCTCTTCTGTAGATGATGCGAGTAAACAAAGTTGGTCTTGAGTTTCAGACATAACTCGCTGTATGAATCTACCGTCTTCGTCATCTTGTCCCTCGAAATAACGTTGGATAATTGCCAATGACTCTTGATATATTTCAAAAGCCAGTGGCACTTCATCTTCAGTAATGGGCAGTAAGATAAATTCATCGTCCAAACTATTCATAACTTCGCTATCCATTTATGCCCCTGATGCGGGTTTTTTTAAGTTCATCAATTAGAATTGTCATGTCCTTAACATAGGCTTTGCGCGGCATATCTAAGTGACCAAGCTTTGCCAGTGAAACTTTCTCTTGAAAGTGATTTAGATCAACATTTTTTATAACTGATTTCATTCCAACTCCTTGAAGAAATGTTTACGATGTAATCTAAGCGATGACATTTCTGGGAAATCAAATAGGGACTCTTCACAAAGCGCACGATACATCTTGGGGTTACGAAGCTCACACTGCCGCTCTACTATCATTCGGGCCAGTGGAACAGCTTTCCCATACCATGCGCCAATGCTAATAATAGAGCGGCCACGTAGTGCTTCCATGGCCATTAGCTCTTTGTCTTTCTCAGTAACTGACATTAGAAATCAATGTCATCATCAAACTGATCAGCCGCTGGCTTGGGTGCTCTTGCAGTTGGGGCAGGGCTGGTCTGCTGATTGTCACCCACGCTATCAAGCATGATGTATTGCGCGTTGAAGCCTAAAACAATTTCTGTTTTGTATTTAGTTTCTCCATCCTGTTCCCAGTTGCGAGTCGAAAGATTTCCTTCGATATAAACCAGCGCACCCTTTCGCCCGTACTGACTTACAATCTCTGCAAGCTTTCCTTTGACTGCAATCGAATGCCACTCTGTTTTCTCTTGCTTCTCTCCAGACGTACGATCCTTCCACTGCTCACTAGTGGCTAGCGAAAAGTTAACGACCGAACCGCCATTTTCAAACGTCTTTGTTTCGGGATCGTTTCCAATGCGACCGATGAGCGTTACTTTGTTTAATGATCTAGACATAAACTTCTCCAATATTTTTTTTAAATTTAGAACTGCTTACGGCAGTAAATCGGCTAGTACCCAAGCGCATGTTTCGCACCAAAGGAGAAAAAACTTGTTACCAGCTGCTGCGGTTTTTCTAAATCACGGCACTCACAGCTGATCCGCGCCTCAGCTATTCTCAATAGAGACCCTCTGAGGTTAGGGAGATCTAGGTAGACCCTGTAATTCGGTAACTGATGCTGCCTTTGCTTCTAAAACTTTCTAAGTCGATCCCCTCTAACACTGGAATCTTTTTGTATTGAACCGATCCAGCGCGTTCTACTTTAATTACTTTGACACCGAAGCCCTCACTGTCCTGAACTTCTGCCAGAGTGATTAGATCTTCTCTTGCACGATCTAGCTCAGCCTTTGCATTTGTGTAGATTGCGTTTGCAGATTTCCACACGTCAGCGGCATCTTTAAACTCAGCATCGTCACGCTCAAGAACTCCATCACCTTTCATTGCTCCACTTTTCAACAACGCCCAGAACACTTTCCACTGTTCAATCAATTCAGCAATGGACTTGTCACATCGTGCGACTTCTAATGTAACGTGTTCATCGTGATCTGAAGCATACACAAACAATTTTGTTGTCGTGGCCCCGCTGCACAGCATCTGCTGCTGCATCTGCCAGAAATAATTCTCTGGAACTTCACCGCTCTCAGTGAGCTTCCAAGTTTTGCTTTTCTTCTGCTGCATGGGGCATTTGATTTCAAGATTGTGAGTCTCTTCATCATCGAATGAGTGCGACTGACCATCCAACGAAGCACTAAAAGGTATGCCGTCAATAGTCTCTGTCATGACAATGGGGGAGTAGATCTCACTGAAAGTTTTTTGAGCAACTGCGAGTGCACGATCCTCCCAAGCATGTCCATGCCGAGTCGCTGGATTCTCTTGAAAGGGGATACCTTTGCCGCGATAAAAATCTAGCAATGAATCCCATGTATCGGGCTTAAAAGGGTGACAACCCATGATGATGGCGGCACTTGACGCATTCGCATGAGCACGTCTGTGATCCATCCACTGTTCAGTGTTTTGCTCTAGATTAATTTGCGCTGGCATTGGTCTGCTCCTTAAACTTTGTGATCACACCATTAAGTTTTGCGTTGATTGTTATTAAATCAGGAGCTTCAATGTCAGCGAGTGCTTCTACCTTTGCAAACTTCATAACTCTTTCGAGGGGAGTGCCCGCTTGCTTTGCCAACTTGATGATCCCTTGCACTTCATGTTCTGATATCGTGCTAACTGGAACCTCTACAACTGGAGCAACTGGAGCAACTTCACGCTTAGGTATGTTCGACAACTGAGCGTCGCGCTCTTCCTGCTCCTGCCGCTCTTGCTCTTTGACATATTTGTTATCGTCCCAGAGGCCCAGAAATACATCAGCATTGAATCCAAGAACACTCAGTCCTTTGGTCAGCGCATCAGTGGTAGCTTTCTTGAAAATGTCAGAGTTGGCCATGGCTGCCCTGCGTATTGATTTAGCATCAGTACCAGCCACGGGTTCGATAGCGCACCCGCCCTCTGAGTAAAATTCAGAACGCTGCCCGTCAATGATGGCCCACATTTTTAACTGGCAACGCAGCATGCCAAAAATTTCTTCATAAGTAGGCTCGTACCCCCACCCCAAACCCATTGGCCCGAATTGTTCAGTGGCTGCCATGACTTGGCTGTGAGCGTTGATGGACTTAAACTTTCTGCCAAGGTTTACGCCCTTTAGTGTTTCACTTTTACTTGTCTGGACTTTGTTCCAGAGTGAAAGGTTATCTTGTACTTTCGTTTTTGATTTTGATTTAACTTCTTCTTTTGCTTTGGTTGTCATGATGATCTCCCATCAGATTATTTATCTATATGTGCATTAGTTGCACACAACAATAATTTATCACAAGTGGGATGGTGCGTCAATCGCACGCTTTAATTTTTTGTGTTAATTTCAGGCACAAAAAAAAGGAGCCGTGGCTCCCCGATTTATCTTTTTGAATTTACGTATTTTTACTTAACTTGTTTAATGTGATTATTAATCACAACTAAATTTGTCATTGCCTCAATAATAGATTCAATTTTTTTTCTATCTTCTTCATCTAGCATTTGTATTTCGACTGCTAGTGTTAGAGCTTTCCTGCTCACACCTTGAGCGCTTTTTGTTTTTAGATCCATGTTGTAGGGTATCCCTACTTGGCCTATCCGAGATCAAGTAGTTGTAGTAATTTGAAATGGACTTACCCAAGAGTAAGCGTAAATACTTCAAACCTACAATGATCTTGGTGGCCCTCCAGAACTCAGATTGCTTAGCCCTTTGCCAAAACTTGTTTCAAGATTCGCAAACATCCATAGACCCAACGTTGCGGGGTGCTTTCTCGGCCTCATGTCTGCGCTTGCATCAGTGTGAATCAGCCACCAGCAATATTCATTTTGGGAATGAAACCAAAGCGTTCTAGATCGCTGATTCGTTAAGTGTGCAATGAGCATAATCTCCGTCCTCCCTTTATTCTATTAGTCAGTTGACTATTAAAGCTAACGGAAGTGTGCGTGCTAAGCAACACTTATCGTTAAACTAACCTAGAGTTTTATTGATTAGGCTTATCTGACAGTGAGTTAACCATTGATTTGATTAGTGTTTGTTGCTCGTCACTGAGCGAATCAATTTTATTGGCCAGTTCTATCGTAGTGTCTGAGACTTCTTTGGAGGTTTTGAACAGCGAAGACACAGGCACACCTAATAATTCAGCTATATCAAATACGCGATTAGCACTGATCTTAACAGTCCCAAGTTCTATCTTCGCAAGCGAACTTCGATCAATACCTAAGCCTTCCGATATCGTCTTTTGAGAAATCTTCTTCTCTTTTCTGATGCGCCTTATCTCAGATGCTAAAAATTCTGTTTGCCCGTTGTCCATTATTTAAATCTCATGTATGTATGTACAGTAGTGCATCTCTTTCACGAATGCCAGAGTATTGTATTACATATTGAGAGCGAATGTTCAACTTAAATTGATCAATGTTTCTTACTAATTGAATAATTGTGCAGAGCTTTCCGCATAAATAATAATCTGTGTCAAGATATAAAGTGTATATAACGCACACAATTAATATTGACAAGTGTGCTTCACAAGCACACAATAGATTTAATCCCTCCGCAAGAAATGAACACAATGAACAACATCTCATCTCCACTCCGTAAAATTCGGCGCGAACAAGGCCTGTCTCTTAAAGAAGTTTCCAACTCTGTCGGCACAACACACAGTCACCTGAGCAGAATAGAACGGGGCGACACAACAACCAGAGAATTGGCTAGCAAACTAAGCAACTTTTTCGATCAGAATATTTCTGAGATGGAAATACTATACCCCGAAAGATTCACACAAGAATAAAAGGAAGTCGGTATATGGTGAACAGTAGTGAATATTACAAGTGGAGAAGGTCGATATTAGAATCGAATTTGCCGCCTCTCACACGACTGCTATTACTTTCAATGTCTGATCGTATGAAAGATGGCAGTTGTCACCCGTCATTGAATCGCTTATCGCAAGACACGGGCATGTCTAAGTCATCTGTTGCTCGACAATTAAAAGTAGCTGAGAGTCACCAATTCATAACTGTTAAAAAAGATCGCTCACCCACTGGCTCATGGTCATATAACACCTACACAGCTAGACACTTAAGTTCCTCGGAACGTGAGGCTCTGATTGAAAAATTAAAGTCTGTCAGCCTAGTACCAGAGGGGGACAACCTAGTCCCAGAGGGGGACTACCCTAGTCCCACACAGACACCTACCCTAGTCCCAGTGGGGGTCTCTAACAATCATAAAGAAAATACACAATTAACAGTCGAAGAAAAAATAGAACCTCCTGTCGGAGCAGTGGTATCAAAGCGCAAAGGAAAGGCTTGGCGTTGGGGGGCAGAGGATGATCTTCGTATGTCGCAATATTTATTTAAAAAAATGAGAGTCTTAGACAAGAACTTACCCAAGCCAGATTTCGCGGAGTGGTCTGACCATATCAGATTACTACGCACTGCCGATGGGCGACCAGTGGGCGAGATCAAAAGAGTATTTGATTGGGCTAACCAAGATAGTTTTTGGCAAGGACAAACAACAACACCAAAACAACTTAGAAAACATTTCAACCAAATTTTAATTAAAAGTAATAGCCAGCCTGCATTTAATCGCGGTAGGTCTAGGTCAGGAGTCGCATTATGAAATCATTTGCAGATTACGGAATCATCGTACCATCATCGTCAAGCGGTGAGATCAATATCGTTTGTCCCCAATGCTCACCCATGCGAAAAAAATCTAAGGACAAGTGCTTAAGCTTGAATGTCGATAAGGCGGTATGGAATTGCAACCATTGTGGATGGTGCGGTGGATTGAATGATACTAAATCTGATTTTGTGGAGCATAAGAAAACGTACACTCTGCCAACGTATTCAAACAAAACAGATCTCCCAGAGCCAGTGCTTAAGTATTTTGCTGAGCGCGGCATTGATGACCCTGATGTGTTGATACGCAATAAGATTGGCTACGGCATGAAGTTTATGCCGCAAGATGAGAAAGAGATGAACACGATTCAGTTCCCTTATCTTCGGGGAGGTGAAGTTGTCAACATAAAGTATCGCACCAAATCAAAGCATTTTTGTATGGTGTCTAAAGCGGAGCGAATCTTATACGGGATGGATGATATTAATCCTGAGATGACAATCATTGTCGAAGGCGAAATGGATAAGCTGGCATTTGAGATGGCAGGATATGAGAACGTGGTGTCTGTTCCCGATGGTGCTCCCTCCGTTAACTCAGCGTCTTACTCCTCAAAGTTTGATTTTCTTGGGGATGAAGTACTCGACAAAGTAAAAAGGTTTGTCTTGGCAGTTGATGGTGATGCGGCTGGTAAGCGGCTTGAAGATGAAATGAGCCGGCGTCTTGGTGTAGAGCGGTGTGCGCGTGTCGTATGGCCAGAGGAATGCAAAGATGCCAATGAGTCTTTAGTCATGTATGGAAAGCCCATGCTTGTTGAATTAATCAATGGGGCATTGGACTTCCCCGTGACAGGGATCTTTGAAGTCGCTGACGTGGTGGACAAACTAGACCGCTTATATAACGAAGGATTTGAGAGGGGTCTATCAACGGGTTGGAAAGCGGTAGACAAACATTACACAGTCAGGACAGGAGAGTGGACGCTCATCACAGGTATGCCGGGACATGGTAAATCTAATTTCTTAGACGCGCTCATGGTCAATCTTGCAAGGGAACATCAATGGCGCTTTTGTATCTGCTCACCTGAGAACCAGCCTGTTGAAAGGCACATGGCAGGTTTGATTGAGAAGAAATCAGGCAAGTCGATTCAGATCAAGCATCAGCATCGTATCTCTGAGGATAGTTATAAAGATTCAAAGAAATGGCTGAACCATTACTTCTCTTTTGTCATGCCAGAGGCTCCTACTGTGAAAGAAGTACTAAGGCTCATGCGTGTGCAAGTGAAACGCAGAGGCGTGCAAGGCATTGTCATTGATCCTTGGAATGAAATCGAACATTCAAAACCAGCAGGGGTATCTGAAACAGAATATATATCCAAAGCATTGTCTGAGTTTAGAAACTTTGCACGCAATAACAAAGTTCACTTATGGATCGTGGCTCACCCTTCAAAGATGTACAAGGACAAAGATGGTAACTACCCAATCCCTACACCTTATGACGTAAGTGGCAGTGCTCACTGGAGAAACAAGGCAGATAACGCGCTGACTGTCTGGCGAGACTTCAATGAAGACAGCCAGATTGTTGAACTGCATGTGCAGAAAGTCAGGTTCAAAGAGGTGGGGAGTACTGGTATGGCCGAGCTTGCATACAACGGAGTGACAGGAATGTATTCAGACTTGGACAAGGCTCATAAAGAAATACCGACAGTGTTTAAAGACAATCAGATTCAGCCAAGAGGGACACAGTTCTGATGGCAGAGACAACAAAGGAAAGAAATCGAAGAGAGATGCCTGAGTTCACTAAGGCATACGACAGCCTTACCGCTGCCTTTGGACAGTGCAAAGTTCTTTATGCAAAAGAAGGTGACATTGAAGTGGGGGTGGATGATTCAGATGAATACGTCCCCTTGTTCATAGAACGTACCTTTGATGATGTTGATGAACGAGGTAGGCCGAGGAAGAAAAAATGAGCCGAAAGCTTTACGAGAGTAGAGAAGATCTTGATAGGGAGTCAGCTTGTATTAATCATTGTGTCAGCAAATGGGGGACAGACTTTCGTAAGCTTCCCATTTCTTACAGGCTTGATTTCATGGTGACTAGTGCAGGACAAGCGGCAGGGTGGGTTGAAGTTAAGTGCCGCACTCACAAATCGAATCAGTATGACACAGTAATGTTATCACTTAGCAAATGGAATGCTGGTATTGATCTGCATGAAAAAAGTGGGCTGCCATTTATCTTTGTTGTTTCTTTTAAGGACGCGGTGTTCCGCTATCTGTACTCAGTTGAGGACAGTATTAACATCCGTTGGGGTGGACGGACTAAAGCAACAAGAGACACAGCCGACATTGAACCTGTTGTACATATACCGATGAACCTTTTTAAAAATCTTGGAGTAATCAATGAGTAAGATGAGTAGAGAGAAAGGGAAGCGAGGGGAGAGGGAAGTAGTCACCATGCTGAAAGATCTACTGGGAGATGGTTATGTATTCAAGCGCAATCTTCTCGATCAATGTCACGATGGGGGGATGGATATACTAGGCCTCCCACATTGGGCGATTGAGGTGAAGAACTATAAGGAAGCTACTCCATCTCTAATCAAGGGGTGGTGGGCGCAAACTGTTGATGAAGCAAACAAGGCATCAAGGCATCCTGTTTTGTTTTGGAAGCAGTCAAGGCGGCCTTGGGTAGTTGTGGTGTCAGGCAATCATTTAATAAGCATGGGTAGTGGTTGGGAAGATGACTACCAGTACACGATTAGTATGAGTCCAGAAATGTTTTGCTCCTTCGTAAGGGAAGAGATAGTGGTTGATAAGAGTAAGTCAGATCGTTGGCAAGACCTGTTGGCCAAGACGCTATGAAGGGTTCTAAGTTCGTAGTTATTGACAGGGCGGTAAAGGCTAACGCCATAGATTTTATTTCCTCACTAGACATAGGAGGGAAGGTTACTTGGGAGGTGGTCGTACAACCTAAGAAGAAATCAAGGACAGAAACTCAGAACAGAACTTACTGGCGTTGGGTTGGTGAGTTGTCGGAAGAGACAGGGCATGACAAGACAGAGATCCATTCGATATTTGGGAAGAAGTTTTTGCCAATGGTTGAAATAAAGATGGGCAGTAGTGTGGATCTTGTACCCATATCAACAACAAAGTTGTCACCGCCTGAGTTCTCAACTTATCTTCTACAGATAGAGGCCTTTTGTGCCAGTGAGATTGGTCACGTACTAAGCTAAGAGGAAGTCCAATGGGCATGAAGATTAATAAGTTACGCAAGTCTGCTAGGGACGAGGTGTGTACGATGCGGATTGTTGATGTGTGTAATTCTAATACTGAGACAACTGTACTTGCTCATATCAATACAGAAGGTGGAAGTATGGGGATGAAGACCGATGACTTTAGCGCATGCTTTGCATGCAGTGATTGTCATGCACACTTCGATGGATATAAAATGACTCAAGAAGATAGGTGGTTTTATTCTCGGAGGGCTATGGTTCGCACTTGGCGTAGGTGGGTAGAGACAGGATTAGTTTCAATCAGTGGGGTGAAGCATGACTAACTTAGAAGTAGAAGCACTGTTATCTAATTGGAGTGAATGGGTAGGAAGGGATTGTGATGGTGGGCTAGGGTTCCCCACTAAAACTATTTTAGGGCGCATGTCTGATGGGGATATATCAATGGGCAGTTCGTCTAATTCCACAGCACCTCCCTTAATGAAGAGAGATTACAGGGCTGAGACTGTTAATCGTGCGATCACAAAGCTATCTAAGGTAGACCCAGTGGCGGTTGATGCTATTGTTTTACAGTACTGTGGAGCAGGTACGTCAACACAGAAATCAAAAGAACTACTGGTTAGCAAGAGAACATACTACACTCTAATAGAGAGAGGTAAGTGCTGGCTTAGTGGTTTCTTTTCCGCTATTCAAAATCAATCAGACCCATCATCTTCAGATCTAAGACTGAGTGAAGACAGAGGCGTAGGTAAAAAATTCTAGAGGTAGGACAATGACAGTATCACTGAGAAAGAAACTTGAAAAGGCGCGTAAGGTGGAGGGAATAAGGCATGAGTTGGAAACTTATAATTTAGCAATAGCGGCTAACGGAAAGTTTAGTGACTACTACAGAGAGAAGATTATTAAACTACAGAAAAAACTTAATGCCCTTTAAATAGGGCTGGATGTTGGATCGTATTATTCAGGAAAGATGTACAAAAAGAACACCATTACTAAACGTACGATAAGGTTGGCCCTGGAGTTTCACTCCAGTGCAGCCCGGAAGCGGCTTCCCTTTCAGAATCATTTTAATAATACG